>JABUBO010000056.1_pt1 | contig 29877 bp, 31 predicted proteins | sample 7240361 | NCBI WGS metagenome assembly JABUBO01 (sample SAMN07256346, study PRJNA390944) | subsurface metagenome | isolation source: Methane hydrate marine sediment | place: Pacific Ocean: Eastern North Pacific, ODP site
TGGGCAAGACGTCTTTCGATAAGCCTTGTTTTTAGCTAATATCCTCTCAATCCTGCCGAAAATATTTACTGATTCTTGTATCAAATGCCTAAAAGGTTGCATTGATTACCATAGTATGATATATTAGGTCTAGAGGTGAGTAATGGAGAATAAATACAGTACACTAAAAATTCCCAAGGAGTATCGAAAATCGGTGGATATACTTCGAGCCAGGGTGGCGCAAAAGGGCATAGATAACCTGCCTGACAAGTTCAAAAAGAGCTTGGCAGATTGTAAGTGCCCTATGTGCCACCAAGAGATGCAGCCTGTGGCAACTGTTGGTGCCGCTTACCACTGCCCAAATTGTGGGTTTAGCAAACCTGTATTCGAAATACAAACACCGGCCGCATCACCCGAAGAGATACTCAAAGCATTTGGCGTAACCGCTATTATCATGCTAGGAATCTATACGCTAGCCAAGCTTTTAGAGTCATAAAGAGAGGAGGCGATCGAAGATGGATAACAAAGCCTGGGAAGGAGTTATGTGGGCAATCATAACTGGGTTATGTGGATTCGGAGTAGCAACAAGCGCTCATCCACTTCCCAAATTATTTTTTTCTTTGGCAGCAATAGGTGCAGCTACTGAGGCGGGTAATTGCTTCTACAGCACTGCCAATGCTGCTCATCAGCAGTTAGCAGTTCCTCGAGAATATCGTCAACTGTCACCCCGTGCCCACTATGACTAGGTGGGAATGAGTCTAGGGAAGTGGCAAGCAAGAAAACCATAGAGCAGGTATAGCGGATTTCAAGGTGGTTGCATGGAACGATGGATGCACGACAGTTTTGATATTATTTGTTTCGGAAGAAGCTATTGGCGGCTTCATCAGAGGATTGATGAAAAGGCGAAGCAATTAGGGATACACCATCGAATTTATGCTCATGGTTGGTATTGGAAGTTTAAGGAAAGGTGGGATTTCCAAAATCCCTTTCCCATCAAAGATCTCGATAAGGAAATCACGGAAATCTTAGAATCAGTCCCTGAGGAGCTAAAGAACATTTTTCAAAGACTAGCTACTACAGAGGCTAAGCTTCCGTCCCAGAAGGGATTAGTGAGGGAAGCTTTCCAGGTTTACATTTGTCATTGTTTCTGGGATAGAATGTGGGATGAGTATTCAATAGAAGAGAGGCAACAGCTAAAAAAGTTCGTGATAGCGTGGATTCTTAGTCCAAAATTGCTTTACGAGAAAGCTGGCGTAGATATCATGGAAGGCAGGGTGAAAGTGAAAAAGAATGGTGAGGAGTGGGAAGATGTTCCGCAATTGAAGCAGGATTATGCGAACCTACTAAAAATCATCCAGAGCGTATTGGAGAAATGAACACGAGGACATGTTATGGTAGCACGGATTAGTTAGCCCAGCCAGCGGATTTGGAGAGGGAAGGAGATAAAAAGATGATATGGGAGTAGCAAGGGGATGTCCTCTCTTCGTTGAGCAAAGACCTAATTACTGCAAGCGTCCGCGAAAGAGTAGTGAATGGCGTTGTCCATTACCTCACGAACAAAGGATAAAAAGGTGTCCTTGGTATAAAGGATGGTATTATGCCATGAAGAAATAGCCCAGCAGCGGATTTGGAGAAGATAATGAAGGAGGCAAGTAATGGAAAAACAGCAATTTGAGCAATTGGTAAAGCTATTGAAAGAGCTTAATGAATATTTAGAGCATATAAGTTCTTGTTTGAGTAAGATAGATAACTCTTTGGATATAATAAAGGATAACACAGAACCCAAGGCGCACTTTAGAATTTAATAGCAAGCCAGTGATTAAGCAAACATTACTTAACGAATAGCCCAGCCAGCGGATTTGGAGGGTAATATGAAAGCCAAAGTAGGAACTATAGTTCATCCCAGATATAAGGGAATTGATAATTGGGAGATTAAGGCAATTGCTGAGCTGTCTGATCCAATAAAGTATAATGACTCTAAGTTAGGCAAGGTAAGTTATTGCCCACGCATAGTTTTGTTGGAGTCTGTAAATAGTAGGTCTAAAGCATTATGGTTTGCTTATTGGATTGCGACTTCACGAACCACAGAAAAAATGAAATGGGGACAGCGTCCAGGTATGTATGAGGAGAATGTGCTTCTTAAGCTGTTGAAAGATGCGATTAGACAGGACTTCTTTACCAAAGGTTTCTTGAAAGAGCTACACAGCGAATTACAGAGAGCATTGAGCAAAGGATGAGTATTTCAGCCAGTGGATTTGGAGAGGCTGATGTCGTCCAAGCTCATTTATCTCCAAAGCCAACCGAAGGTAAACCCTATAAGCTAGACATTCGGCCCAAGACTAGCTAGAATTAGGCAAGCTATGGAGGCCTTGATTTCTCTTCTAGGTAGCATTGCTACAACCATCCCCAGGTTCATAAAAAACCAGAGGAAACTTTGGAACCTCACCACTTGGGAAGCAAGCCTAAGTGCTAAGCAGAGCAAGTTAGGCAATATAGAGCGTGTCTATGAGCTTAACTTGGCTAACCTGCAAAGCATGGTCAGGGTTGAAGTTGAGAAGGTCACAGCTGGAGTGCACTGGAAACCACAACCAGCCCTTCGAGTTACTTTCCGAATTGTCAACTGGTCAATCTTCAAGATATATTGGGACAAGTTCCTATGCAGGATGAATATAGATTTGCAAGGTATATCCTACGACCTACCTCCATATCTGGAAAAAAGACATTCAGAAGGACAAAGCCCAACAAACTTTGAGGTGACTTATCCTCTTCCCGAGGGCCTAGCGAGCTACCTCTCTGATAAAGAGCAGGAACGTGAGTCGGTACATTTTGGATTTACCGGTCATCTTACTTTCCGCCATAACTCAGAAACAGTGGAGTCTGACTTCGCTACATCGTATACATTCCGTTGGCCTTAGGGAATATTCCGACGTCGAATCTCAACTTTGCCATGACTATTAAAGGTCTTTCTCTCAATAATGCAGCGAATTGTTACTGTTATCCTCAAAGGTTGCTGTTTCGACTCTAGCCCTTATATTCGGGTGCAGTTATGCTGATTGCGATGTATACTATAGGCTAACTAGTATTCCAGCCAGTGGATTTGGAGAATGTCAAAGTAGGAGGATACTATGGCAACAGCTTATTGTATGAAGTGCAGGAAGAAGGTAGAGATAAAGAACCCCAGGCAAATCACACTCAAAAACGGCAGGCCGGCAGTGCAAGGTATTTGCTCTGTTTGCGGGACAAAGGTATTCAGGATAGGGAAAATTTAAGGGACTCCCACCAGTCTCCAGCAATAGTTTTTAATTGGTTGTGATGTTTTTTAGTCATAGGCACTTCCAATGGCTTGGGTTATAGCGAAATTTAAGTGTTAGACTAAGAAATAGAGAGGATTTAGGAGTGTTATTAAGAATCACTTCCACGAACATTTTGCCTAATGGCTAAAGTATTTAGCTTTGATAGAGATGATACACTTGCTCTTTCTAGTGGTCCTATAACTCTTGAAATGCTGAAAAAACTCAAGGGGAAGGGCTATGTTATTGGCACTGGCGGAGGTGTTAGCGGTGAAGAACAAGCAAGACAGTGGACAAGCTGGGGTATACGGCCTGATTTTGCTTTAACTAAAAGTGATTTAGGGAAGTTAAGTGAGCTATACCCCGGAGCTGAAATAACTCATGTTGGTGATGACCAGGTAGATGAGGAAATAGCAAAAAAGTTTGGTTATAACTATTTAACACCAGAGGAGTTTGTTTCACATCTTCCGCAACTAATTCCTACCAGCTTCTCTTCCTCATTTATTGGTATTTAGGAATGCTGCGAGGGCTGTTGGTGGTGGTATAATTGAGGTAAGAGGCATTAAACAATAAGGAGGCGGGCAATTACGATAACTATGCGAATGTCACCTTTGCCTGAAGATTAGTCCAGCCAGTGGATTTGGAGGGGTGTCACTTCTCGCAATTTTGGTTCAGCCAGTGCTATGTGCTATGATAACGATTACCTATGGAAAAGGACAGAAGTAGCGAAGAGTTGCAAAAGACTTTCGAGCAAATTGCCAAGCTCATCAATTTGACAGAACTCTATTCACTCAAGAGGATGCAAATTATAGCCCTGAAATCACAACAGGCATTGCTTAAGCATGGCTTACAGGAATTACCTGAGCAAAGGAAAGCTTTCCTCTTTGCCCTTGTCTTCGGTTTTGTAGCTGTAATGAGTGCAGGCATCGGCTTGTTTGTTCTAGGCATAACCCTTGATGACCTGAGGATTATAATGGGCAGTGTGGTCGTAGAGCTTGTAGCTTTGGCGGGATTCATCTACCTGTTGCTCACGTACAAACGCGCAAGAACTGAAAAGAAAGTGGTAGCCGATGGGGTAGAAGCAGCTGATGCGTCACTACCCGGCTTGGACGATATGATGAGCGAGATGGAAAAGGACTATATAAAAACAAAGCAGGAAACACAAGTACTGTTAGAGAAAGCGAGGCGTCAACTTAAGGGGAAGAAAGAGCTTCCTGAAAAGGAAACATAGGTTTGTATTTAGCACTGTTATTACTTATTCTATAGCCACTTTAACTTGTATCCCCACCACTTGCACTGACCCTGCTCCAGCTGATTTTGGGGCATTCCAACGTAAGCACCACACAGGAGTATACCTACCTTGCACCTGAAGACTTAGTGGAGAAGAACGCTAAACATAACCCCTGATTAGCATATTGGTTGGTAAAGATAGTATATTATCCAATGAGCCTAGTTTATCCGACTTGAACCTTGTTAATCATGGTGATAAGCTAGAGTGTATCAATCAGAATCCACACCGAAATGAAAAACGAGCAAAGCCACCGCATTCCTACAACAGATGATATTGAAGTCTCCACCTACCTCGGGATTGCCAAGGAACTTCATGGCGAACAGGCAACACCCGAACCGAAACCATTACCTCCTAAAGAACGAGAAACCATAATAGTAATTGACTTTGGCTCTCAATACAGCATGCTCATAGCAAGGCGGATACGCGAATGCCATGTTTATTGTGAACTTGTGCCCTGGGATACCCCGTGGGAGAAAATAGCGCCACTTAATCCTCGCGGTTTGGTCCTATCAGGAGGCCCCGCCAGTGTATATAATCGTGACGCCCCTTTAGCTCTGCCTTACATCTATGACAAGCATCTACCAGTAATGGGCATTTGTTATGGGATGCAAGTTATCACCCACCAACTGGGGGGCCAAATATCCCGAGGAGAGAAACATGAATATGGTCATGCCATATTATATTTGAATACTGAAGATTGTCCCCTTTTTGCCAGCCTTCCCACCTCCTTTCCCGTATGGATGAGCCATGGCGACCAGACACTGGATACTCCTCCTAACTTCAAAACTCTAGCCTATACTGATAACTCGCCAGTGGCTGTTATGGGTAATGATGAGGGCATCTTTGGACTTCAATTCCATCCTGAAGTAATCCACACTCCAGCGGGGAAAACGATATTTCAGAATTTCGTATACAAAGTATGTGGCTGCCAGGGCAATTGGACAACAACTAACTTCATAACTGAAAGCATCGAAAAAATTAAAAAGCAAGTGGGGGAAGGAAAGGCCATCTGCGCCCTTTCCGGAGGCGTCGATTCTGCAGTGACCGCCACACTTGTCCATCGTGCTATAGGCAATAACTTGACCTGCATTTTCATCAACAATGGCTTATTACGTCGCGAGGAACCTGAGAGGGTGCTTAATACCTTCCTGCGCAATCTTAAAATGAATGTGTCTTATGTAGATGGCAGCGAGAGATTTTTAGAGCGGCTCAAGGGGGTGACCGATCCTGAAGTAAAGCGACATATGATAGGCGAAGAATTTATCAAGGTTTTTGAGGAAGAGGCTGCTAAATTAGGCAAGGTCAATTTCCTGGCGCAGGGTACCCTTTATCCTGACGTCATTGAAAGCAGCAGCGCTAGCGAAACAAAAGCTTCAGCTACGATAAAAACCCACCACAATGTCGGTGGCTTGCCAGCCAGAATGAAACTCAGCCTGATTGAGCCTCTGCGCTATCTTTTTAAAGATGAAGTGAGGGAAGTGGGACTCGCCCTGGGGTTGCCTGAAGATATGACCTGGCGACAGCCATTTCCCGGACCAGGATTAGCTATTCGTATTATCGGCGAGGTAACCAGAGAACGCTTAGAAATACTCCGCGCTGCTGACTGGATAGTCATGAACGAGATAAAGAAAGCAAAGCTGTATCGACAATTGTGGCAAAGCTTCGCTGTGCTTACCGGTATCAAAAGCGTGGGAGTCACCGGGGATTATCGAAGCTATGCCTATACTATAGCTATCAGGGCGATAAACAGCAATGATGCCATGACCGCTGAATGGGCTCATTTGCCATACGATCTCCTCGCCAGGATATCTGATCGCATTGTTAACGAAGTGCCTAATGTCAATAGAGTGGTTTACGATATTACCAGCAAACCACCAGCAACTATAGAATGGGAATGAATAGTATTATTGCAGTGAACCGAAGCGAAACAAACTAAAGGAGGAAAAAGATGGATTATGAATTTGAAGACAAAGACGATGACTCGCGAAATGTAGAAAACGACCTGGAGATGATTCGCGAAGATTTAATCGGGGAATTGCAAGCCATAAATCAGTATCAGCAACATATAGAGAGCCTGGAAAACGAGGAGGTCGTGACCACGCTGGAACACATCATGGAAGAGGAAAAGGAGCATGTTGCTGAATTACTCAAGATACTCAGTGTCCTCGATCCTATTCAGGCTGAAAAATTAAATAGACAGGTTTGGTTTTAGACAATGGCACATAAACCTAAATTAAAGGGCGTAAAAAAGAATAGAGGGAAGCAGAAACATAAGAAAAGGAAGTGACTGCTATTGAAAGTAATGGTTGTCGGCGGCGGAGCCAGGGAACACACGTTAGCGTGGAAGCTAGCTCAAAGTCCTAAGGTTGATAAGGTTTTTGTCGCCCCGGGAAATGCTGGCACAGCATCCATAGCGCAGAACTTAAATATTGCCCCTTCGGATATAGAAGAACTGGGCAAGGCTGCCCGTGATGAGCATGTTGACCTCGCCGTCATTGGACCGGAGTCACCACTAACTCAAGGAATAGTGGACCATTTTAATAGCCTGGGAATCCCGGCTTTCGGCCCCACAAAAGCAGCCGCTCAAATAGAGTCAAGCAAGGTCTTCGCCCGAAATTTGATGGAAAAATATGGCATCCCCTGCCCAAAAGGGGCTGTTTTCTCTTCTCATCATGAAGCTCATGAATATATTAAACAGCAAAAGGCGCCCATCGTTATCAAGGCAGACGGATTAGCCGCTGGCAAGGGTGCAATTATAGCTGAGTCTCGGGAACAGGCTGAGAAAACGCTCAGCGATATCATGGAGGCGAAAATATTTGGCTCTGCAGGCGACAAGGTGCTAATCGATGAGTATCTCAATGGAAAAGAGGTAAGCTTATTGGCTTTTACCGACGGCAAAACAGTCGTTCCCATGGTTCCTGCCTGTGACTACAAAAAAATCGGCGATAATGACCAGGGACCTAACACCGGAGGTATAGGTGGCTATAGTCCACCGGGGTTCTTTTCTGCCGAACTTGCCGAAAAGGCTACCAATGCTATCTTGCTACCAGCGGTAAAGGCAATGGCTGATGAAGGAATACTCTATAGAGGTGTGCTCTACGCCGGGTTAATGCTCACTGATAGAGAAATATCGACCCTGGAATTCAATGCTCGCTTCGGCGACCCAGAAAGTCAGGTCACCCTACCGCTCCTGAAAACGGACCTGGTAGATATATTAATGGCAGTAATCGAAGGCAATCTCGACCAGCTAAGTATACAATGGAGCGACGATGCTTGTGTAGGTGTGGTTATGGCTTCGGGAGGCTATCCTGGAAGCTACAAAACAGGCTTTCCCATAGAAGGACTGGACAAGGCAGAAAAAGATGTGCTTATCTTCCACGCTGGAACCAGGCTAGGCAATGACGGAACAATTTATACCAATGGTGGGCGAGTGCTCACCGTGGTAGGAGTGGGCAAGAATATCGCCGAAGCTCGACAAAAGGTTTATGCTAACTTGCCTGATATTTATTTTGAGGGCTGTTATTACCGCAAAGATATTGCCCTCAGGGAGATAGAATAAATGGCATTAGTAGGAATAGTGCTCGGTAGCAAAACAGACGCTGATATGATACAGCCTGCCATAGACATACTGGAAGAATTAGGAATTGATTATCAGCTCTCTGTTATTTCAGCTCACAGAAACCCGGAGAAGGTGAGGGAATATGGATTGGAGGCAGAAAAAAGAGGAACCGAGGTCATCATTGCCGCCGCTGGCTATGCTGCACATCTTCCCGGAGTATTAGCTAGTTGGACACCAATTCCCGTGATCGGTGTTCCTCTGCCCACCAGCAAGTTAAAAGGCATAGATGCTTTGCTTTCCGTAATTCAGATGCCCGCTGGCGTTCCTGTGGCTTGCGTGGGCATAAATGCTGCCAAGAACGCCGCCTTGCTCGCTGCCCAAATTCTGGGAATTAAATATGAAAAGATCAAACAAGCCTATGCTAAGTATAAACAGGGATTAGCTGGAGAATAATATGATTGAACGCTATTCCAGACCACAGATGAAAAAGATATGGTCTGATAAGAGCAAGTTCGACAAGTGGCTTGAGGTAGAGTTAGCTGTCTGCGAAGCCTGGACAGAGCTGGGCGAAATCCCCAAAGAAGCAATTCCTAAAATAAGGAAAGCTACCTACAACGTGGACCGCATCGCTCAATTTTTGAAGGTAACTCATCATGACATGACTGCCTTCCTTAATTCAGTAGCGGAAAGCCTTGGTGAAGAATCACGCTTCATCCATCTTGGGCTTACTTCCTCAGACGTTATGGATACCGCTTTAAGCCTCCAATTGAAAGAAGCAGCTAATATCCTAGTACAGGATATTACTGAACTTATTTCCACCTTAGAGAATAAAGCCATAGAACACAAATACACCATGCTGATAGGGCGAACCCATGGCGTTCATGCTGAGCCAACCACCTTTGGCTTGAAATTGGCGTTATGGGTTGAAGAGATGAGACGCAATGCACAAAGATTGGAGGATGCTAAGCAAACCGTCTCAGTAGGTAAAATCTCTGGAGCAGTGGGCACATACGCTACTGTATCTCCGGAAGTGGAGAAAATAGCTTGCCAGAAATTAGGACTCACCCCTGCTCCAATCTCAAGCCAGATAATCCAGCGTGACCGCCATGCCCAATTTGTCGCTACTTTAGCTATAACCGCCAGTTCATTGGAGAAATTCGCCACCGAAATCAGAAGCCTTCAACGGACTGAAATCCTCGAAGTTGAGGAACCATTCGAAGCGGGACAAACAGGTTCTTCAGCAATGCCCCACAAGCGAAATCCTGAGCTTTGTGAACGTATCTGCGGCCTTGCCAGATTAATAAGAGGATACGTCACCACCTCACTGGAAAACATCGCATTATGGCACGAGCGTGATATCAGCCATTCCTCAACAGAGCGCATCATCCTGCCCGATTCCTGCCTGGCACTGGATTATATGCTCTCCCTGCTTACCTCGGTGATAAAGGAGCTCAAGGTCTACCCCGAAAATATGCGCCGTAATCTCGAGCTTACTCAAGGATTGATCTTCTCACAGCGGGTTCTCCTCGCTTTAATAGACAAAGGACTAAATCGAGAGGAAGCCTACGAAATAGTGCAGCGGAATGCTATGAAGGCCTGGCAGCAAAAGAAGAGCTTCCTATCTCTTCTCGAAGCAGATAATCGGGTTACCGCCCATCTAACCAAAGCAGAATTAGAATCCTTGTTTGACTACAACTATTACTTGAAGTATGTGGATAGCATTTTTGAACGTTTGGGGTTGGTTTCACCCTCACCTTAATCCCTCCCTTCAAGGGAGAGGAAAATAGTCCTCCCGGGCAAATATTGAGGGAGTGAGGATGTTTAAAAATGTAGTTGCCCAATTTATTGGGCAAATGCGCCTGATGAATCAGGCAACTACAGAAATTTGGGGGTGAAACATCTCTAATATGCCTAAAAACGAATGCAAAATCAAAATTAAACAGCCTCGGATTAGAGGGAGGGGGATTTTTACACAATATTAGGCGGAGGGTTATGATTTAGATATGCCTGTTATACTGGAAACCAACTTATCATTCTCTTTATTCAAGCGTGGCAAGGTACGAGACGTCTATAATTTAGGAGACAAGCTTCTCATCGTATCCACTGACCGCATCTCTGCTTTCGACTATGTCCTCCCCTGCGGTGTTCCTGAAAAAGGAAGAATTCTCAACCAGCTCTCTGCCTTCTGGTTTAAAAAAACAGCCCATATTATCCCCAATCACTTTATTCAGACAATTGATAACCTCGACGCCCTTCAGGATGTTATTGCCACTGCCTCCACCATCATTCCGAACACCCCTACCGGCATTCCGACCACCCCTACTGTCATTGCGAGGAACGAACAGGCTCCGCAATCTCAAAGGAAGAGCGATTCCTCCCTTACACCTGGAACAAGCCTTGTAGGTCGCTCCATGCTTGTAGCCAAGGCCCATCGTATCGCGATGGAATGCATCGTTCGTGGCTACCTTTCCGGTTCAGCTTGGGCGGAATATAAACAAAGCGGAGGAGTTGGCAACATTCGATTGCCATCTGGCATCGAGGAAAATCAAGAACTTCCCCAACCCATCTTCACCCCCACCACCAAAAGCGATGTAGAACATGACCGCCCCTTGACAAGGGAAGATGTAACTGAGCTTGGCATTGAGCACTTAATGGCAGAAATGGAACGAACGAGTTTACTCATCTATCGATTTGCTCAAGACTACGCTAAAACCAGGGGTATTATGATCGGCGATACCAAATTTGAATTTGGTCTTATCAATGGTAAGCTATCGCTTATCGACGAGTTATTAACCCCGGACTCAAGCCGTTTCTGGGATGCCAGTCAATACGAAGTCGGGCAATTTCAGCACAGCCTGGATAAACAGCCTGTCCGTGATTGGCTGCTTGCCTCAGGGTGGGATAAGGAGTCCCCCCCACCTATGCTACCCCCGGAGATAATTCAAGCCACCACAGAGCGCTACAATAAGATTTACAGCCTATTTACCAAAGAGTAGAATTATTAAAGATGTCCCTGTAGCTCAATTGGATAGAGCGGCTGCCTTCTAAGCAGCGGGTTGTGGGTTCGAGTCCCGCCAGGGACGCAATCAAATAATCATGTTTTGCTAAAGCTGGAACAACTTCGTATCTGAAGAAATGGATTGGAATAGCATAATCAGCCTTATAATTGCCATTCTAGTGGTGATTGCCTTTCCTTTAGCCCTTCGCAGGAGAAAGAAGGCAAGCATCCAGAAGGGAGAGGAGCTTTGCCAGCATCTTGAAGAGATGGGGGTGGGGGCCTCCCTGGTGGAAAAAGGCAATGAAAAGGAGAAAATAGGGCTGAGCCGTATCTCGGGGCAAAAGTCAGAGGGAATCATTGCGCTACAGGATAAGAATATAGACTCCATAAATATCATCAGCGCAGCCAGTCAGTATGGCACAAACTATTTCCTCGATTACCTGGTGAAGAGCTCAAACATTACGGCGAACCGAACAGTAAAGAAAACCAAGCTGACGGTAAAGAAAAGCTTATTCCTATGGGGCAAGGTGGTAGCTATGGAATGGAAGGGAGATAAATCGTTAGCCCAGAGCCTCAATTTCGATTACCGGCTTAAAGACAGGCTATTGCAGCGTGATCTCAACGATTTCAAGGGAAGTATCGGGATCTTCCCTGAACCAAAACATGGATACACCAGAATAAGAACTTCCTATTCCCTTCCCTCTCCCGAGATATTCGGAGCGTTGGATATCATTGCCAGGCACATTAAGTCATGGTGACCTCGATAATAGGATTATCAGGATAGTCATAAAAGAGATTAGTTGGTAAAATGTGGTACGAGCCTTCAGTTTCGTGTAAAGTTTGTATGCTGTTTACAGAAATTGAATTAGCGATTTTGAAGCAAATAAATCATGGAAATATATCTGAAGCCAACTCCGGTAATTGATTGTGACGCCCCCTCTGTAAAAGGAAAAGCCCAGAATTTAACCGCAGATAAAGAAAACGATGTGGAGAAGGCGAAGGCGCTTTTCTACTTCGTCAGGGATGAGATCAAGTATAACCCCTATGTGCTACACAATCTTGCTGAACATAATAAGGCAAGTGCCACTCTGAATAGGGGAGAGGGATACTGTGTTCAAAAGGCGATACTCCTCGCTGCACTAGCACGAGCTGTGGGAATCCCAGCCCGCCTTGGATTTGCTGATATACGCAACTATATCGTCCCTCAAAAATTGATGGAGCTGATGCATGGGATTAACCTTTTTATCTATCATGGCTATTGTGAGCTATATATAGACCAAAAATGGGTTAAAGCTACACCGGCGTTCGACCTGGAAATGTGTCAAGAACATCATATCGTTCCAGTGGAATTTGATGGCAAGAACAATGCCACTTTCCACCGCAACAACCAGGAGGGGAAACTACATATTGAGTATGTCTGCGACTATGGTCATTACCCTGACCTTCCATTGGAAGAGATGCTCGAAGCGCGGGTGAAGGTTTATGGCCCTGAGTATCTAACAATACAGGAAAGGCTCGTTAATTTGAGCCCTGGCTAATACCCAAAAACAATTTAATAGCTCCGATGCCAGTTTTCATCTACCCCGCTGGCTTCAAGCCTGGCATACCACGGAGTTCCACAAGCGTTTGCTAATTCAGTCAGGCTCTTGAGCCTGTTGACCACAGTGGTCCCTAAGAAATTCAATCTTTCCTCACGAGACCCTATCTGAGTAGCCTCCTGCCACAGAGCTCGCCCAGCGAGGAAGCCCGAGGCTCCAGCCCGGCAAGCTAGCTCAACCTCCTGATAAAAAACTTCAAAATTCACACCGGCGCTCAAGATAACCCAGGGAACCTGACTTGCTTCATTAAGCTGATGGCAAAGGTCTGATAGCCTACCTTTATCTTTCTCATATTCAAAATCGGCTGGAAATTCAGCTTTGAGGACATCAATGGGCAGAGCAGTAATTTGTTTTGCTGTTTCAACTACTAACTTCGGCTTTACTTTGGCAAAATCCTCAGGACTAGCTTCCTTATTAGCCACCCAGTAACTTACCGGTTCAACCACGAAAGGTATGTCTTCTGCGATACAATCAGCAGCCAGCTTCTGCACCGTATTTAGTTGCTTTGGGGCGACATCGACATCAGGGCGATAGTAAAGCAAAAGCTTAGCTGCGGTGGCTCCCATTTTCTTTATCTTTCCCACATTCCAGTCAGGCAACAAATTGGTGACCCTCGCCTCTGCTTCGCCGGAATAGCCACTTTCCTCCAGGCTGACCAGTAATCCTGTTGTGTTAGGAATAGCTCCAGCGGCGATTGCCTGTGCAGCACCATAAATGGGGTCAAGCAGGATAGCGGTGGCATGTGGGGTCAAAATTCGACACAGGTCTAGCTTAAAATCAACCATCTCTTGATAGCCAGCGCCTTGGGATTGTCCAGCGGAAAGCATCTTCATCAATGAACCCCTGTGGTCAAGGGCACACATCGCCATTATTCCCCCCTCGTTGGCTAATTGCTGCAACCTTCTTATTTTGCCTATGGATAGCTTTTTCATACTCCTAAGCAGCTAATATCCTCATTAATTGTAGCAAGCTACCATCCATCATTTTTCTCTTGCTATAGGTTTCCTCTAAAGGTGTAAGGGCTATCTCACCTTTCAATTCTCCAACCATAAAGCCCGATTTGTCCTCAGCTAAAGCATCTACAGCTGCTGCTCCAAGTTTGCTGGCTAAAATCCTATCTCTAGCTGTTGGCGAGCCACCCCTCTGAATGTGTCCTAAGACACAAACACGGTAATCCAGTCTCAACCTTTCCCATACCTGTTGAGCAACTTGAAACACACCTCCCGCTTCATCCCCTTCAGCAACTACCACTATACTTGACTTTTTCCCCTTCTCGAAATTACGCCTTATGTTGAGGCAAAGTTCCTCTATCTTCGTCTTTGTTTCTGGTATCAAAATATCTTCAGCGCCGCCGGCAATCCCTACATCCAGGGCTATGAAGCCTCTGTTCCTCCCCATAACCTCCACGAAAAAGGGGCGCTGCAAAGACCCCGCGGTATCCCTGATTTTATCTATTGCCTCCAATGCTGTATTCACCGCAGTATCAAAACCAATGGCATAATCAGTGCCATAAACATCATTATCTATGGTGCCAGGAATGCCGATTACCTTTATATCATCTGCTTTAGCTAATGCCACCCCAGCGCGAAAAGTGCCATCACCACCTATAGGAATCAGACCTTCAATCCCCTCCTTGCGTAAAACCTGGACTGCTTTGCTAACCCCTTCCTCAGTCTTCATCTCCTCGCATCGGCCTGACTCCAGGAAGGTGCCTCCGCGCTGGATGATGTTTGCCACTGACCTGGGAGTTAACCCTATCAAATCCCTTTCCAGCAAGCCACAATATCCACGCCGAATCCCTATTACCTCCAATTTATATCTTGCGGCACAGCGGACTACCGCCCTGATGCAGGCATTCATGCCTGGAGCATCACCACCGCTGGTTAACACACCAATTTTCTTCATAGTTTCAGCTCCTTTCACCTGGCAATTATAGCACCATCTCTAGCCTAATCAGAACTTGCTAACCTGAACAGTTTAGCTTACCCTCCAATAGTGGTATTATTTTTAAAATTAGAATCCAAGGAACAGGAATTCTATGGTTAAGATACTCCACACTGCCGATATTCACCTAGGAGCGAAATTCTCAATCTTGGGTGACAAGGGAATTAAACAGCGCGAGCAGATTAAGAGCACATTCAAGAAAATCACCTCCACTGCTATAAACGAAAGGGTGAACATCGTTTTAATCGCCGGAGATTTATTTGACTCAAACTCCCAGCCTCAAGGAAATATAGATTTAGTGGTGGAGCAATTCAACTTGCTCGGGGAAAACAAAATCCCTGTATGCCTCATCCCTGGCAACCATGACCCCTTTGATTCTTCTTCGATCTACAGGAAGGTCAATTTTGGACAAATATGCCCTAATGTAAAGGTTTTCACTGAAGCAGAGATAAGCTATAAGGAATATCCCGAGCTTAATTTGACGGTATATGGCAAGCCAAATTTAAGCAACAAATCTTATACCAGCCCGCTGAAAGGGTTAAGACCATCAACGTCAACCAGGTTCCATGTTGCTTTAGCTCATGGCTCGCTTTACATCCCCGGGAAGGTATCAGAGGATGATCACCCATTTAAAATAGAGGAAATCAATGCCAGTGGCATGGATTACATTGCACTAGGACACTGGCATCGACCCTATGTGTGCTCAGATAACCCACCATCCCGATATCCTGGCCCACCAGAGTGGATTCCTGACCAAGAAGAAATAGGCGATGTGCTTATAGTCAACCTCTCCGACTCTGTTGAAGCCAAAATTGAGCCCAGAAGATTGGCGGCTCGAGATTATCATAAACTACCATTAGAAATGAGTGAAATACAAAGCTTGACTGAGCTAAAGGAAAGAATTGTTGATGGAGCAAGTCCAACCCTGATAAGAATGGTGATTCTCAAAGGACTCCACGAGTCAGAACTATTCATAGAGCCCGAAGATTTGAAGGGGGAACTAGAACATAAATTTTTCTTCTTGAGAATAACTGACCAATCTCACCCAAAACTAAAGGAGATACCCGAGGCAACTTCTCAAGGACAGCTAATCAAGGCAAGATTCATTAAACTGATGAAGGAGAAAATTCAACTGTCTGAAGGAGAGGAGAAAACTGTCGCCGAAAATGCACTTCAATATGGTCTAGCATTGCTCGATGGGAAAGAGGTTTTATAATGCTGCTTAAGAAAATCGAGCTTCGGAACTTCAAAAGATTCGCCAATTTCCCAGCTCAATTTAGCACCGGCATAAACGTGGTCAAGGGTCCTCTCAACGAAACAGGAAAGTCCACTCTGCTTGAAGGCATAATTGTTGCTCTTTTCTCCGATCCCAAAAGCACCGCTAGACGGCTCGAGGATTATGCCTCATGGGGTTCAACCAAAAGATTTGAAACTAGTCTCGAGTTCGAGGAGAAGGGAAACAGGTATTCACTTAACAAGGATTTCCAGAAGGGTATTATCAAGCTGGTGAACCGCGATACTGGGGAAGAGCTTGATACCCCCAGAGAAGTGTCACAGAGAATAGAAGAACTGCTGGGAACCGCCTCTGATAATCTCTTCCGATGCAGTTCTTGTATTTATCAGGATCAGATTAGCGAAGTTACATCAGGTAGGAAAGAAATAAGCGAAAGCCTGGAGGAAGTGGTAACCGGAGGCGAAGAAAAAATCCTCATCTCCAGGGTAATACGAAAACTGGGTGACAAGGTTTCCGAGATTAGAAAGGGATTAGATAGGCCAGCAAGGTTCCCCGGTGCATTAGTCAGACTAAAGGGTGAAATCGAGAGTACTGAACAACGGCTTCGGGAAATTAGCAATGCGGTAGCGGAGGTAGAGGCTAAGAAAATCGAACTGGTGGAGATTAGCAAGGACCTTGCTCAAATCAAGCACGAATATGAACGCTCCAAAACCTTATTGGATAAAAATAAATTTAGAATAGAGGTGGAGTTATCAATAACAAAGCTAGCACAAAAATATAATGAGATAGCACAATCGCTCACCGAAATAAATACCTTGATGGAAAAAGCCAGGCAGGCAAACGATGCCCTCAATTCCATGGAAGGCTTGGAAAGCGAAACCAAGGTATCCGAAGTAAGAAGCGAGCTTAATGGAGTGCAAATTGAAAAAAGAAATATTGAGGGGGATATAGCAGAGCGAAGGATGGAAATAAACCAAGCTAAGGAGGAGCTTAATAAACGGAATTTCTCCAGGCTTCTTGGCTCAAAACAGAGCATCGCTTGCATAGCAATAATATCCGTATGCGGCATAATCGGCACGATAGCCAGTTCCCTTTATTTCCTTGCCCTGGTAATTATAGGCATGGCTTCCTTTACTGCAGCTATGCGAGCAAAAGGCATTCTGGCTCACGAAGAAACCAAAGTCTCCGACTTGGAAGACCGAATTCAAAAGATGGAAGAGGCTCTCAAGGAATCAGATATCAAAGAAAGAAGCTTGTTAACCAAAATTAAATGCAACACCCTGCAAGAATTCGAGGAGAAGGAGAAAGATTTTTGGCAACGGAAAGAAGAACAACGGAAATATGAAAACCAGCTAAAAGGAAAGTTAGGGACAAGAAGCATTGAGGAAATTGACCAGCAAAGAATGGAGACAGCAAGAAACCTAGCGGTGGAACAAGCAAAAATCACCGAGGACATAAAAGCTACCGCCTTAAGCCCAGAAAGATACATTGAGCTAGAAAAAATGGTTGAGAAACTGGAGGCGACGCTGAAACAGCGTGAGCAGGATAAAAACCGTTGTGAAGTATTTATTGAACTGGCAAGATTTGATGTAGAAGAGCAAATCAAACTAGAGGAGGAGTTAGATAGCCTTCAAGAGGACTTAAGGCAGGAGGAGCGCAGGGTCAAGGTCTACGAATTAGCTGCGGAGTTTTTATCCCGAGCGAAGAGCGATGCTTTCTTAGCAGCAAATGAGGTTCTAGAAAATGAAACCCGAAAATATTTTGCCATCTTCACCAACGGCAAGTATGACCAAGTGAAGATAGGCAACGGAAATTCCGAGTTCCTGGTCTATTCCAAGGAGAAAGGCGATTGGGTTAAACCAGAGGAGCTAAGCGGCGGGGTTATTGATGAATTCTACCTGGCATATCGGCTCGCCCTGGTAAAATTGATATTTGGCAACAAAAATCCCCCCTTACTATTAGATGACCCTTTCGGCAATTTCGATTCAGTCCGCCTGAACAAAGCATTACTCCTCTTTAAAGACCTGAGCAAGGATTACCAAATTATTATATTCACCCTGAAAGACATATATGACGCAGTAGCGGATAACCTAGTCCAGTTGAGGTAAAGGCTAACTTAAGAGTCAAGATGGAAGTAGGCTCGTCTATTTCACCGTAGTAAACAGATGCTGTTTCTTTAGTATTCTGGTATAAATCATCCAAAGTGCCCTGTCTACCTGAGCGAAGGCAATCAATTCTAGCCTTCAATAACCTCTTTAGTGCTGGGCACCCTGCCAATAATCCGCTCGTCGATGCGTGTGGCTGAATCTAGGGCTCGGGCTAAGGCTTTGAATAAAGCCTCTGCTTTGTGGTGGTCATTTATGCCGGTGAGCACTTTAGCATGGAGGTTGATTTTAGCTTCAGTGGCGAAGGAAACCAAGAAGTGGCGGACCAAGTCCGCAGATAACTCGTCTATACTGACATCGGAAAACGAAACCTCAACCATGTTGTAAGCCCTTCCCCCTATGTCCACTACCGCCATTGCCAGAGTTTCATCCATGGGAACGACGGCGTGTGCCATTCGGGCAATGCCTTGCTTCCGACCCAATGCCTGGTTAAACGCTTTGCCTAAAGAGATAGCCACATCTTCAACCACATGATGCTGGTCAACACCTGTGGCTGAGATCTTAAGGTCAAATGTCCCATGCCTGGCCAGTTGGGTAAGAAGATGGTCAAACATCCTTATTCCAGTGGTGACCTCAAATTCTCCGATGCCATCAATATTCAATTCCACCCTGACATTTGTCTCGGCAGTTTCCCGGGTCACCTTTGCTTTCCTTTCAGCCATTTTTAAACCTCCATTGATATTCTATTTATCAGAATAGCGAAGGTGAGATTGCTTCGCTTCGGCTCGCAATGACAGCGGGGGGCTCACAATGACGAAGAGGCATGCTGCCACCTTAACATATTTCCCTCAGTGCCTTAATTAGGGTATCGTTATCTTCAGGCTTGCCCACACTTATTCGCAGACAATCTTTCAATCGTGGTGTATCAAAATAGCGAATAAAGATGCCTCGCTGCTGCAATTGACGCCAGATTTGCTCAGCATTTCGCTGAAGCATTGCGCAAAGGATAAAGTTAGCTTTTGATGGATAGGGCTTTAGCCATCCCAGCTCTTTTAGTTTAGTGAACAGCCTCTCTCTCTCAGTGGTTATCTTTTGAACATTGCTACGAAGGTAGTCTATATCGCTTAAAGAAGCCAATACTGCTACCTGGGCGGCAATGTTAACATTATAGGGCTGCTTGATCTTCATTATGTAGTCAGCAATTTCCACGGGGAAGACCCCATAACCCATCCGAAATCCAGCTAACCCCGCCCATTTGCTGAAGGTGCGTAGGACTATTAAGTTACGGTGAGCAGGCACCAAGCTAGCCGCGGTTACCCCGTGGAACTCAAAGTAAGCCTCGTCAATGACCACGATCCTCCCAGTATCAACAAGCTCCATTAACTCTTGCTCCTCAATGACGTTCCCGGTGGGATTATTAGGAGAAGCGATAAAGATGACCTTCGTTCTTCCATCCAGCGCTCCTTTTATGCCCGTTATGTCCAGAGCAAAATCCTCATCCCTTCTAGGCACATCAATTATCTCACCGCCACAAATCTCTGCGCTGAAGGGATACATACCAAACGTCGGTGAGCAGTTAACAATTTTGTCACCCGTGTCAAGAAAGAGCCTCAAGACGAGGTCAATGAGCTCATCGCTGCCACTGCCACAAACGATGTGCTGGTGAGCTATACCGGTATATTCCTCCAGTGCTTCCTTCAGTTTCCTTTGCCCCGGGTCGGGGTAGATATGATAATGAGAATAGTCAGCCAGGGCCTGATAAACTCTCGGGGAGCAACCATAGGGATTCTCATTGCCATCGAGCTTTACCACCTTCCCTCGAACCCGCTGCTCCAGAATCTCCACAGGCTCTATTGGAGTATAGCTCTTCATTGCTACGAGTCCAGGTCTCACCAGCTTCTTTATGTTCATCTATCTTTTGAGATTACCTCGCTTTGCTCGCAATGACACTGCCTGGGCGTGAGCACTAAACCCTTCAGCCTCAGCTATGGTTATCGCTGGTTGAGAAAGTTCCCTGGCGGTGGACTCATCCAGGGAAATGATATTGGTGACTTTGAGGAAATCCTCAACACCCAATGGCGAACTGAAACGAGCGCTTCCCCCGGTAGGCAATACATGGCTGGGACCAGCAACATAATCGCCAAAAACCACTGATGAATTATCGCCAGCGAAAATGGAGCCGGCATTGTAGATTCTGGGAATCAAAGAAGAAGCGTCGGAGACCATGAGGGAAAGATGCTCAGGGGCATAAAGGTTGGCCAATTCAACAGCCTGATCAACATCATCCACAAGGACAATCATCCCACTATTAAGGGCTTCAGCGACAATAAAAGACCGCTTCAGCTTATCCAATCTGAGGGAAATTTCTTCATCAACCTTGTCAGCCAGCTCAGGGGATGTGGTAATCAAAAACACTTTTGCCAGCGGGTCATGCTCAGCCTGAGCCAGAAGCTCAGCAGCACATAGAGGTGCATCGGCAGTGCCATCAGCCACAATCACAATCTCGCTTGGTCCCTGAAGGCCATCAACGCCTACCTCACCATAAACCACCATCTTAGCTAGCATCACAAAAATGTTGCCCGGACCGCAGATTTTATCCACCTTAGGCACTGACTCCGTGCCAAACGCTAGAGCAGCGATGGCTTGAGCACCACCAATCTTGAAAATCCGATTTACCTGAGCGATGTTAGCCGCTACCAACGTAGCAGCAGGAATAGCTCCATTAGGTCGGGGAGGCGAAGCCATAATAATCTGCTCAACACCAGCTACCTTAGCAGGAATGGCAGTCATCAACACCGTGGAGGGATAACAGGCAGTTCCGCCAGGAGTATAGATCCCCACCCTATTCAACGGGCGAACTTGTCTTCCCAAACATGGGTCAATGGGTATAACGCCAACTTTTGGTAAGCAAGCAAGGTGGAATTCTCTTATCCTCTCAGCAGCTAACTCGAGGGCTGAGATTAACTTCTTATCCACGGCATCATAAGCTGCCGAAATCTCCTGCTGGCTTACCTCCAGAGAATCAAGTTGAGCATCCTCTAATTCCTTAGCGTAGCGGAAAAGAGCTTTATCACCCTTACTTCGTACCTTACCGATAATATTTGCCACTACCTCTTGCTGCTCCAGCGCTATATCCAAGGATTGCAGTGGGTCTTTTCGATCAAGCATCTGCTTTGCTTGGTCAAAACCTTTGATTCTTTTCACGATAATCCTCCTCGCATCGTCTGAATGAGGAAATCTATCTCTTCCTTCTTATCAGGTGAAACAATACTTTCCTTGTTGCCAATGAGGCAAGCAGTGGATTCGCAAAGGGTATCAATAATTTTGAGATTATGCTCCGCCATGGTTCTTCCAGTCTGCGTGTTATCAATAAGCAAATCGGCATCTTCAGGCAGAAAAGCCTCGCTTGTCCCCCAGGTTAGTATTAGTTTGTATGGACTAACGTGGTGGTCACAAAGATACTTATCGCTGATATTGACATACTCCGAGGCTACCCTCAGCGTGGATAATTTGCCCTTCTGCAGCAATTGCTTAACCTCTTCTATGGTTGATACCGGCATTTCCTGACTCGTCGCAACTACGACTTTAACTTTGCCGAAGCCAAGATCCAATAATTCCACCACAGGGCTGGAGGGGAAACGGTAGACATGATCAAGTAGCCAGTCCCTGCCAGTTATCGCAAGGTCGAAATTACCGTTGGCTACCTGAAGTGGCATATCCTGAGGTCTGATTACCTTAATATCAAGCCAGTCTAGGTCAACCGAAGGATGATAGTCCAGCGCTTCCACAGAATAATGGCTCAAATTGAGCCCAATTCGCTTCAAAAGCTGTACCGTGGGTGGTAGCTGATGCCCATCAGGTAAAGCTAGCCTGACTTTCTTCACCTCAGGGCAGGGAAGTAATTCAATAGAACCTTCCTTTCTGCTTAATTCCTCAAATGATAAAGAAAACTCCTTATTGTCAAGCTTGGAAGCAAAGCAATTCAATACTGAAGCCAAGTCCTTACTATTCAGACTTTTCTGGCTCGCGATTATCATAGCTTTGGTGGGGAGCAATTTCATGAGGGGAAGCAAACCTTTCTTTTCCAATTCTCTCCTATTTCTGGCTCCCAATATCGCGATTTCAGCGTCCTCCGGGGGATAGACTTCAGCATCTCCCCAAACTGGAAAAATCCGAAACCTTCTCATCCTGACACTTAAGGCAAAAGCTTCGGCTAAATTAGGGTATTCACTTACTATACGCCAGTTACGTTGTCTGGCTAGAAATTCATCGAGGTTGGATATTCCTGACTTGTAACTGACTGCGGCGTATACATATCCGCCACCATAATTTAGAGCGGATATCTTCGCCACTGCGCTGGCTTTATACCGCAGAAGAAGTTCTTCAATCCAATCCAGTCCACATATCCCCAGGTCATAATTGCCTATCGCCACCTGAATAGGAATATCCTTTTCCCGAAATATCTTGGCAGCGAGGTAAGGGAGGTTTCTTGACTGAAGCCGATATTGCCTTGTTCGCTCGGTATACCCTTTAAAGCCTAGACCTACATCAGCAAGTAAATTCGCCGTGGCTGGAAGCAATCTCCCTTTGGGCAAAGCAAGTTTAATATAGTTTGACTGGTTTGCCATAGAAATCTAATCTACACCACCTAACATACCAGCAACCTGAGTCAAAGAGCTGACCTCCCGTTTCTCTCCGCTCTTGCGGTCAATAATGACAAAAGAGCCTTCAACCGAAACAGAGACAACCCATCGGTAATCCGACACTCTGCCTCCGGCCAAGTCAAGCGCAACTGTATGCCCCGTGTTACGAAGTGATTGAGCCAAGCTAAAGCATGCCTCCATCACTCCCGGGGTTCTTTCACCTGCTTTAACTAACACCCCAGACTCGCTACGCTCGTCTTCCTTCAAGGAGAGCATCTTTATCACCGGGTCAACGTAAATGGCAAATCCACAAGCTGGCATGCTCTTGCTGCCCATAAGCGATAGGAGCGCATCATACCTCCCACCACCACCAATTTTTTCGCCCCGGGAGAACAATTGAAGGCAAACTCCAGTGTAATACTCAAAGCCATGTATGGCAGCAATATCAATCCAATAATCACATTTCAAGTCATCCAACAACCTGACAATGTCGGTGAAATCACTAAGATTGGATTTTAGCCCCGCTGAAGCTTGTGATGATGGAAGTTCAACTTTCTTGAGGAAGTCGCTTAATTTCCCTTTAAAGTTCACCACAGAGGCAAAAAACCTATCCAGCTCAACGTTGTTTGATTTTACCTTCCTCCATGCCTGCCAATCACCATCCAAAATACCACCAAGCATCTCAGCTTCGTCTCTGGGGCTAAGTCCAAGTTCCTTAACCAGTGCCTTCGCCAAACCAGCGTGGGACAGCCGCAACTCCACCTCGCCAATGCCGAGATTATGCAATAGCTCACGGGCTAACAATATCAGCTCTACATCTGCCATTGGACTAGCACCACCTAAAAACTCGACGCCACATTGCCACCGCTCCCTGTTTTCCTTCCCCGTCTGCTCGAAAGCAAAGATGTCAGTGACATAGAAAAGCCTGGCATTCTGCTGCTGGCTTAGATTTTCGATATAAAGTCTCGCTATAGGTATGGTGCCATCCGGTCTGAGCACCACCCTTTCTCCACTCCACCCATCCCAATCAAGAAAGGAATATGCCTTGCCCAATTTGCTAGGAGTGAGTGTTCCTGTAGCGGTAAATAGGTGGAGATATTCCAGGCTTGGTGTCCTTACTTCTCGATACCCCCACTTAACACAGCAATTGCGGAAGGTATCCTCAATATAGCGAAATCTTCGCATATCATCGGGGAGTAAATCCCTCATGCCTTTACATCGCTGGCTTTCCATCCCAAAAACCTATATTACCCAGTTTACCCCATTCTATACTACCCCCCCATCTTGCTTCAATGAGGAAGCATCTCCAGGACTTGCTGTAATTCCTCAGGCAAAGGAGAGCTAAATTCAAGGTACTGATCGGTTGACGGCGAACAGAAACCAAGACGGCGAGCATGAATGAATTGCCGACCAAGATAAGCTAATTTCACCCCGTAAACGGGGTCACCAACCACAGGATAACCGATAGTGGCAAGGTGCACTCTTATTTGGTGTGTCCGCCCTGTTTTGGGCATCACCTCGAGTAGAGTATAATCACCAAAATATCGGTTAACCTGGTAATGTGTTATTGCCTCTCTCCCCCCTTCCACTATTGCCATCCGCTTGCGATTTCTCGGGTCTCGCCCAATAGGCAACTCGATTGTCCCCTGACCAGGAAATACCCTCCCTTTAACCAGAACGAGGTAACTCTTGGTTACTGTTTTACCTTTGAACTGGTTAATCAGAGAAACTCGAGCGGATTCACTTTTAGCAACAACGATGAGCCCTGAAGTATCTTTATCCAGCCTATGGACTATACCTGGTCGCACCAGTTCACCACCCCCTTCCAAACCGGGACAATGCGCCAGAATAGCATTAACTAAAGTATGATCGGGATGCCATGGAGCTGGGTGAATGGTTAAGCCAGCAGGTTTATCCACCACAATAATCTCGTTATCTTCATAAATTATATTCAGAGGAATTGACTCAACTTTCGGAAGACCAGGCGAGGGAGGAAATTCAATGGTTATTCTGTCTTCTCCAGCCAATTTCCGACTCGCCTTAGCCTTCCGTTGATTAACCAGAATATTGCCTTGCTCAATTAATTTCTGTAAGTAAGCTCGAGAAAATTGAGGGAATGCCTTAGCCAAATAACTATCGAGGCGGATCCCCGGCGTGGAAACAGTGAGACGAAGCATTTTAGCCTTTGGGAGTACGTCCATGGTGATATACCCTGGCAAATAATTCTATACGATAAAAGGAATAAATGAACAAAAGGATGCCAGCCACTATAGCAGCATCGGCGAAATTAAATGCTGGCCAGTGGAAATCGTTCCAGAGCCGAAGATCAACGAAATCGACGACGTAGCCGAAACGAAGGCGGTCTATCAAATTACCTGTGGCGCCACCAAAAAGCAAACCAAGCGATACATTGCTTAGAGCGGTAGACAATAAGTAATGACGAACTAACAAAATGGCAACCAACACTATGACGGTGGTAATAATGAGAAGGAAAACTTGTCCCGGCAGCAAGCCAAAAATGGAGCCAGTGTTCTCACGATATACTAAATTCAGGAAACTTTCTCCAGAGGGTGGCAATAAAGCCGAATTGCTCCTCACCCATAACTTAGTCAGTTGGTCGAGGGCGATTATTGAGGCGGCAGCAACCAAAAACAGCTTAAGTTGCCCTTTATCTTGCATCCTTCGTCTGGCGCACTTTGCATTTCAAGCACAAATTTGCTTGAGGCAGCACTTTAAGGCGGGCTGGTTTTATAGGCTTGCCACAAGAGTCACATAACCCATAAGTCCCTGCGTCATACTTCTCCAAGACATGGTCTATCTCAGCAAGAGATTTCTTCAACCTCTTCTCCAAATCCAGCCTCTTTTCTAACTCCAGGACCTGGCTTGCCTCCTCCCCCCTTTTGCCAAACGCACCGCCAGCCCTTCTTTCCAATGTTTGTTGGGAACTCCGCATCTGCTCCAACTCTTGTAACAATCGCTTCCTTTCAGCTTTCAACCGTTGCAAAAGCTCACTAAATTTAGCCACTTTGTCCACCTCGATGTAAGTTGAACTAGATTCTGGCAAAAATGTTTCTTATGTCAGGGTGTAAAGCACCACCAAATTTTTCTACCGTGTCACGCCTGATTTTGTTGAGCTCTTTCTGCTTTTCGTCGAACTCCACTCTAGAATAAAGCTTTTCAGGATGCAAGTATATATCGTCAACTTGCCTTATTGCTCTGGGCACTTTAAACCCTGTAGGTGAATCTATCCAATCTTCAAGCCCACCCCTTAATAGGGAATCCAATATCGCCATGGTAAATTCCAGCCTTACATCCTGATAATGTGCCCCTTCACCTATCCCACCGGTGTTTAATAAAAAGTAATTCATGTGAGGAAGGCCTTTCATTATTTCATAAAATCTGTTGGCGTGCTCCGCTCTACCACCAGCTATAAATGGGTCATAGAAGAACTCGCTCTTTATCTTCCCCGCCTGAGTGGGGTCACCAGCGGACGACTCCACTGATTGCCCCAGAATCATCAACGAAGTTGCTTGCTCTAAAGTTAATTGCGATATCGCTGGAATCAACGGCCCTCTGGTGATAAGAATCAGGTTATCCACCACATCAACATCAATATAAGGGCTGGCATGCATAAAATCTTTCCTGCGTATAACCGCTCTCCCGTTTGATGTCATTTCGAAATTGTAAAAATCGAAATCTTTCTCTTCAGTTAGGTAAACATTCTCACACAGAGTTTCTGGTTTCAACAGACCATAGAATATCTCCACCTGATTTCCAGGATTTATACTCTCGGTTTTCACAAATACTCCTCCCGCTTCGAAACCATGGAAGGAACCATCAGGCATGAGGGTTCCACCATCGTCCTGGATAAGCCAGGATTTTTCGTTGCCTTTCCTGGCCAAAATCTTGCATGTGGTGGTGGTTTTTCCATTTGCGGTCAAGGCAACGAGCAACGTCCTTACAGTTCTATAATCCCCATGTGCCGATTGAAGGTAATCCTCCCTACAGCCAGCATGCAGGAAAATCCCGTCACCAAAAGTTTTACGAGCCCAGTCTTCAGCAGCAAAAACACCCTTCTTATACTCACCGATATAATTGCTGTTCCTGATTATCTTGATGACCCTGCCATTGCTAAGCATAGCCAATCTTATAGTGATGTCCTTTTGAGGAAGTGGTTTTGATCTATTAACTGCAAAGGCTTCATCAGTGAACATCACAATCTCATACGTGGGCTGCTCAATTTTGCCCTTTACGGGAATAAAAAGATTCCCACCACCGTAGGCAACATGAGCAAATCGTTCAGGAACAATTAACCTGACCGTAGTGTTACTACCCGTATTGCCGACAATCCTGTCAATGGAAATTAACCTTTCTTTGCTCAAAGCCTGCTCACATTGACCTAGTAGTTGTAGCTCTTCTTCACCAAAGGGATGGTCAACGCTGTTTTTGGTAAACATCGCCGCTCTGGAACTGGGCTCACTTTCAGCAACAAAATTACCATAAATTGTCTTCTCTACTTCAGGTTCTTTTTCCACAAGCACCCTTAATTCTTCAGCAGAAGGATTATCTAGTAACCTATTTTCCTGCATTGCCTTCTGTCTAATCCTATCGACAGTTAACGCGAATTCTTTTAACTCAATTTCTGACATTTCTCCCCCAAGAGGAATCCTAAATTCTAAACAAATTCAAAATCTAAATCCTCAATGTTTAGCGTAGATATGAGCGCTTAGTATTTTAGTGTTTATACCTCGCGGAATTCACCTTCAACAGGACCTTCCTCTCCACCAGGGCCTTGCTGACCACCAGGGCCTTGCTGACCACCAGGGCCTTGCTGACCACCAGGACCCTGTTGACCACCGGGAGGTTGTCCGCCAGGCTGTCCATAAACTGCACCACCAACCTTCTGCATAGCCTGCGACAGCTCTTGCATGGCATTACGAACAGCATCCATATCCTTGCCTTGAAGTGCTGAACGAACCGCAGCTATTTTGTCTTCTATTTCCTGTTTTAGCTCTCCAGGTATTTTGTCTCCATGGTCACGAAGCGTTTTCTCAGCAGTATAAGCAACGTTATCAGCGGCATTGCGAGCTTCAGTTTCCTCCTTACGTTTAGCATCCTCAGCAGCATGCATCTCCGCTTCTCGCTTCATGCTGTCTACCTCTTCCTTGCTAAGCCCGCTGGAGGCAGTGATAGTGATTTTCTGTTCCTTCCCAGTGCCTTTATCCCGAGCACTGACATTAAGGATTCCGTTAGCATCAATATCGAAAGTCACTTCAACTTGAGGCATGCCTCTTGGCGCTGGCAGAATACCGTCGAGCATGAAACGACCTAAAGTTCGATTATCTACCGCCATAGGACGTTCTCCTTGAAGAACATGTATTTCCACGCTTGGTTGATTATCAGCAGCAGTGCTGAAAAACTGGCTCTTTGAGGTGGGAATGGTGGTATTACGAGGAATAAGCGTCGTAGCCACTCCTCCCAGAGTCTCTATGCCCAGGGTAAGCGGGATAACATCGAGGAGGAGAATTTCTCCCACCTCACCTTTGAGCACTCCAGCTTGAATGGCAGCTCCCAAAGCCACTGCCTCATCAGGATTGATTCCCTTCACCGGTTCCCGACTGAAAAACTGCCTTAAGCTGTCCTGAACCTTAGGCATCCTCGTCTGTCCACCAACTAAAATTACATTGTTGACCTGGCCTGGTTGCAGACCGGCGTCAGCCAGAGCTTGATGACAGGGACCAAGACTTCTCTCTATTAAGTCAGCCGATAGTTGCTCCAGCTTGGCTCGGCTAAGCGTCATGGTGAGATGCTTTGGACCAGAAGCATTAGCGGTAATGAATGGGAGATTTACCTCTGTTTGAACCACCGAGGATAGCTCTTTCTTAGCCTTTTCAGCAGCATCTTTTAACCGCTGCAATGCCATCTTGTCCTGACTTAAATCAATACCTTGCTCTTTCTTAAATTCGTCGCATATCCAATCCATAACTTGCTGGTCAATGTCATCCCCTCCAAGGTGGGTATCACCGTTAGTTGACTTGACCTGGAAAGTGCCCTCCCCTATATCAAGGATGGAAATATCAAATGTGCCTCCACCAAGGTCATAAACGGCGATGGTTTCGTCCTTCTGCTTATCCATTCCATAGGCTAATGATGATGCTGTGGGTTCATTAATAATGCGGAGAACATTAAAACCAGCTATGGAGCCAGCATCTTTAGTCGCCTGTCTCTGACTATCATTAAAGTAAGCAGGCACAGTAATCACAGCATCAGGGACCTTCTCCCCGAGATAAGCTTCAGCATCAGTTTTCAGTTTTTGCAATATCATCGCTGAAACTTCCTGCGGACTATACTCCTTATCCGCCATAACCACCCGGCAATCGCCATTGGGTGCTTCAGTGATTTTATATGGTAAACGCTTTATATCATCCTGGACTGAAGAATCACTAAACTTACGCCCGATAAGACGCTTCACGCTGAAAATAGTGTTATCAGGGTTAACCACTGCCTGGCGCTTAGCTATTTCTCCCACTAAACGTTCCCCCGTTTTGCTTATCGCTACTACCGAAGGAACTAGATTTCCACCTTCAGCACTGGGGATAATTTTGGGCTCTCCGCCTTCCATAACCGCCACTACACTCAGCGTGGTCCCTAAATCAATCCCTACTGCTCTCGCCATCGTTTTCCTCCTCTGTTTCTTCTTTCCCCTTGCCCACCACTACCAAACTAGGGCGGATCACTCTATCTTTCAACCTATAACCTTTCTGAATTTCCTCTAATATCACTCCTTCCTCCCCTGCCCGACCCATCACTGCCTCATGTAAATGTGGATCAAACCTTTCACCTTTAGCCTTGATCTCGGTTACTCCCGCCTTTTCCAGCACTGCCTTAAGGTTATTATATATAATTTCAATGCCCTCAAGCCAATTCATTTTACAGAGTTCAGAAGGTAATGAATCAAAAGCTCTTTCAAAATCATCTATAATAGGCAATAAACTCAGGATAAGCGTGCTATTACCAAAAGCTAAAATCTCTCGCTTTTCCTGCTCGGCGTGCTTTCTGTAGTTAGCAAGATCAGCTTGAGCTCTTTGCCAATTCGCTAAGTATTTCTCCGCTTCTTTCTTTTGCTCCGCTAAAGCTTGCTGTAGAGCCTCAATATCCTCTGCCTTTGCCTCCTCAATACCAGCTTCAATTGCTTCGTCATTAGTTAATCCTTCTTCAGACAAAGTTTAGAACCCC
>JABUBO010000057.1_pt1 | contig 29684 bp, 33 predicted proteins | sample 7240361 | NCBI WGS metagenome assembly JABUBO01 (sample SAMN07256346, study PRJNA390944) | subsurface metagenome | isolation source: Methane hydrate marine sediment | place: Pacific Ocean: Eastern North Pacific, ODP site
GGCTGGTGAGGTGGTGGAGAGACCAGCCTCGGTGGTAAAGGAGCTGGTGGAGAATTCGCTGGATGCCGGCTCAAGCCAGATTTCTATCGAGGTCAGGGGTGGTGGGGTAGGCCTGATTCGGGTGACGGATAATGGGGTGGGGATTCCATCGGGAGAGGTGGAGCTTGCCTTTGACCGCTATGCTACCAGCAAGATAGGTAGTCTGGAGGATTTGGAGTCTATTAACAGCCTTGGCTTTCGGGGAGAGGCACTACCCAGCATAGCGGCGGTAGCTCAAGTAGACATTGTTACCTGCGCTGTAGGTGAGTCGGTAGGTAGTTACCTTAGCTTGAAGGATGGCATTACTGAAAATAAGGGAAGCCAGGGACGTTCTCAAGGGACTACAGTTACGGTGCGAAATTTGTTTCGTAAGGTACCGGCAAGATTAAAATTCCTCAAGTCGCCGGCTACGGAAAATAGCCATATAGCTAATGTAGTAAGTCAGTATGCTATTGCCTTCCCCGAGGTTAGATTTGCTTTGTTTATTGATGGCCGGGTGGCGCTAAGAACACCAGGTAATGGTCAGCTAATAGATAGTGTGATTCAAGTTTATGGTTTAGAGGTAGCCCAGAATATGCTGGAGATTAGAAGCCGGGACGAGGAATGGGAAAGCAGAGCAGCAACTTTATTACCCCTGGTGGCGGGTATGATAGGCTCGCCAGCAATAAGTCGTTCAAATCGAAGCTACCTCAGCTTCTTTGTCAATCGCCGCTGGATAAGCAGTCGACTGCTGGCTTGGGCGGTAGCGGAGGCCTATCACGGGCTTTTGATGCCGGGAAAACACCCGGTGGCTATTATCAATATATCACTGCCACTTAATGAGGTGGATGTTAATATTCACCCCACTAAGGCTGAGGTGAAATTCCAAAATGAGCGCGCCATCCTTGGTGCTGTCCAGAAGGCAATCCGAAGGACTTTAGTTGAACTGGCACCAGTGCCTAAGATTGAGGAGGTAGCTATCAAATATGGAGCGCCATCAGAGCCAAGGCAGGCATTGTGGGCACCGGTTGAAAGTGGTAGCCGTCCTGTCTATTCGCCACCAGTGGCAGAGCAAACTCCTGCCGTCTCTCTGCCGGTGCTGCGGGTATTAGGGCAGCTATCCAGTAGCTACATTATAGCTGAGGGTCCTGATGGGTTGTATCTTATTGACCAGCATGCTGCTCATGAGCGTATCCTTTTTGAAAAGATTAAACAGCAGCGGTCACGGCAGGAAATAGAGGTTCAAGGGCTACTCGAGCCAGTAGCCTTTGAGGTTAACCCCAAGCAGGATGAAGCTCTGAAAGCCTACCATGAAAAGCTAGCCGAGTTTGGTTTCTCTATTGAGCCTTTTGGTGATAGAACCTATCTAGTTCGGGCGGTGCCAGTTTTGCTTCACCAGAAAGACTGGGTGGGAGTGGTCAGGGAACTATTGGATTCCTTGTCTGGAGGGGATGAAGGTGATTGGATGGAAAGGATAGCTGTATCTATTGCCTGCCACAGTGCAGTAAGGGCTGGGCAGGAATTAACTGATGCCGAGATGCGTGAGCTTATACGCCAACTGGAGCAGGTAGCTGTTCCCCATACCTGTCCTCATGGCAGACCAATAATGATTCGCCTCAGCTCAGAGCAATTAGAAAGAGAGTTTGGTAGGAGCTAAATGTTAGCCTTCCATCTCCTTTATCTTATTTAGCCTTGGCAGGTGTCTTCCACCCTCAAACTCAGTGGTAAGATAGGTCGCCACGATTTCACGCATTGTATCTGGCTCTTGCTCTGCGGCTAAACAGAGGATATTGGCGTCATTGTGCTGGCGGGCTCGGCGAGCGCTGAAGGCATTATGACATAGGGCAGCTCTTATTCCCTTAACCTTGTTAGCGGCAATACTCATACCAATGCCGGTATCACATATCAAAATACCTTGTTCAAAATGACCTGCCGCTACCGCTTCAGCTACTTTTTTAGCAATGTCAGGGTAGTCCACCGAGTCAGTAGTATAACAGCCGAAATCTTCATAGCTATGCCCAGCTTCAGTAATCAGCTTCATAATAAATTGCTTGGAATCAAGCCCCCTATGGTCGCAGCCAATAGCAATACGCATTACCTGGTCTCCCCTCTAAACATGATTTTCCCGCATACTCGCTCAATCTCTTCCCTTGATATAGCCCCTTCTCGCAAAATTACCGGCGTTTCCCCGGTTACATCAACTATAGTAGATTCTTTACCCCCAGGACACCGTCCACCATCAATAACTAAATCTATCTTATTGCCAAACTGAGAGTAGACCTCGTCAGCAGTTAGTAAGCTCGGTCTACCGCTGAGGTTAGCACTTGTGCCCACAATAGGCGTCCCCACACCCTTGGCAAGGGCAACCGGAACGGGATGAGCCGGAATACGGACAGCTACTGTTACACCGCCACCAGTGATAATATCAGGGACTGAGTTAGACCTTTGTAAAACTATGGTCAAGGCACCGGGTAAGAAGTTGTCGATTAAAAGCCAGGCAATCGGCGGCACATAATTTGCAACTTTAGCTATCTGTGATGTATCAGCCAGCAGCAAAGGGAGTGCCATGTCCCGTGGTCGTTCCTTCACCGCATAGACCCGCTCCACAGCTTGATGAATACTAACACAGGCACCCAGACCATAGACAGTATCGGTGGGAAAGGCAACTATCCCACCCTGCTTAAGAATAGAAATGCCTCGCTCAACCTGCTTTTGGATGCCCAAAGGAAGCTTATCTGACATTGGCTTGCTATCAAGTAAGAATGGTTTTCCCTTGACGACAGTATATCACATCAAATATTAGGGGTGAACCTCTATTTCAAACTCAGCGGCATGCCACTGAGCATGAAATATACTTGGTCAGCACGTTCAGCCAAGATTTGGTTTACTTTCCCCAAGAGGTCGCAATAGACACGCCCCAGCCTGCTTTCCGGCACTAAACCCATGCCTACCTCGTTGCTGACCAAGATGAAAGTGGCAGTGCTGCCATTGATGCACCCTATAAGCTCATCAATTTCAGCAGTGAGCCTCTCCTGCACAAGCTCGGCGCTAATCTGCTCCGGGTCATCACCACATTGACCAATCACATTGGACACCAACAGGGTCAGGCAATCCACAATGACCACCTGGGCATCGCCGACCTCCTCACGTATCCTCCTGCCTACACCTGTAGGAACCTCAATAGAGTGCCAGCTTGAGGGGCGCTCCCTTTTGTGTTCCTCGATTCTCTGCTTCATCTCCTCATCCAGGGCTTCGGCTGTAGCTACAAAAAGCACTTTGTCCCCAAGGCGCAGCGCCATCTCCCTGGCGAAGCGACTCTTCCCGCTGCGGGCACCACCCAAAATGAGAATGCACTGTTTAGCCATGTTCCTTCCTCAAATTTCTCACTTTAATTCAAGTCGGCACCTCGGGATGTCCAAGAACCAGCGTCCATTCCGCTCCACGCTGACCCCGTATGTTACCTGAACTCGCTTCCAAAATAGCGGACCATCCACCACGAAGGTGTGATACTCTCCTTGCTCTCCACAGATATCAAACTCTTTTCCCTCCCCCAGCTTTTTCAGGTCAAACTGGAAGCTACGGTCTATCCTTCGCCCCAGCCACGTCTCGTCAAAGATGTCAGCCTTAGCCGAAGTTATTACCGCCTCAAAGCCTGCCTCAATGAAGTCACTAAGGACACGCTCCGGAGCCATACCCCATAGCGGCAGTAGCGGGGTGATACCCAGTCCCCCGCAAACCCTTTCTATCCACTCTCGGTGTTCCGGGAGGTAGATATCGCCAAAGACCATACCCTGCGCGCCCCTATGCTTCAGCACAGATACAGCCTTCTTAAATCTTTGTTCATAGAGTGACAGGTCAGGGGGCACCGTGTATTGAACCAGGGGAATTCCTATAGCCTGCGCTTGCCGGGAGATGAGGTGAGCCCTTGTCCCATGAAAGGAGACCCTTTTGAACTCGCGGGATATGAAATTGACCAGATAGGCGACCTCATAGCCCTGTGCCATGGCTCGGTAACAGGCAAAGCAGCCATCCTTTCCTCCGCTCCATGAGGCAATGACTTTCATAATATCTTCTCCTAACCCCTCTCCAGGTGAGATGTGTCGTTCAGCAGGCAGAGCATTGCTCCCTCAGAATAGGTTTCCACTATTGTGAGGGAAGCATTGGCAAGGCGGAATTGCCACCAATGCTCCAAGCTTATCCCGAGAAGAAGGCAAAGAAGCACCTTGAGCGAGCCGCCATGTGCCACTACCAACAATGTCTGCTCCGGGGGCTGTTCTTGGACTTGAGCAACGAATCGCTGGACACGGACGCTCATTTGCCTTAAGCTTTCGCCGTCAGGAGTGCTAATATCCGGCTCCTGTCCGCTAAAGAGCCTGACCACTCCATCATAGCGCTCCTTCATTTCCTCAAAGGTCATGCCGGCAAGCTTACCAACGTCAAGCTCGCGCAAGTCGGAGCATGGTATTACCTTCAGCTTATGAGCCGCTGCGATTATCTCAGCAGTGTCAACGGCCCGCTTTAAATCACTGGAGTAAATCACGTTGAGATTCTGGGAAGTGAGCCGGTCCCGCAACATCTCCGCCTGCTTAACTCCTTCCTGGCTCAAGCCGATGTCGGTATGCCCATAATACCTGCTTGCTTCTCCCTCAGTTTTGCCATGTCTAACCAAAAGTAACCTAGCCATTGTCAGCTCCAAAATTTAGCTATATCAGCACCACCATTTTCAAATAAGACAGAAAAAGATAAGGATAAATACCTGGGTCACCTCGTTGATGGCGCCATAGCTGTCTCCGGTGAGCCCGGCGAACTTCCGTTGTAAAAACAGCCCCAGTACTGCCGCTATCAACCAGACCATAAATATCAGCGCTAAGCCGGTGAAGACCAGCACCAAGTCCTTGATTATAAGCAACCCCAAAGTTGAAGCCAGCGCCAGTGAAGTTGCCAGGGCGAGCTTCCTCCAGTTTGCCTGCTCCTTAAAAGCTTTGCCCAAGCCGGCAGGTTTGGCGTAAGGGAAGGCAAATATAGCATAGACCATTGACCAACGGCTGAGCGCTGGCATGAGGATAAGGGCTACCATTTTATAAGCCTCAGGTATCCCGCCTAGGGAAACATAGACCAGCAACAGCAGGCAAAAAGCACCAACAACACCGAAGCCTCCAACCCGGCTATCGCTCATTATTTGCCATCTTTCCCGAGGTGTTCTCCGACCAAAGAGGGCATCGCAGGTGTCGATAAAGCCGTCAATGTGCAGGGCTCCAGTGAGGAGTAGTGAAGCTATTATGATGACGGCGTTAACTATGGAAGAGGGCAAGATAAGGCTAAGCGACCAATTGATGCTAGCCAGAATCGCTCCTAGGAAAAGCCCGACCAGGGGAAAATATCCCAGCGAAGCGCCTATCTCCTCGGCATTGACTTCGCGTCGCCGTGGAATTGGAACCGTAGTCAAAAACTGCAATGCGGCGAGTAGCTTCAATCCAACTTCTCCGAGACGCCAGCGTCGGCAAAGGTAGCCATCTCGGCTAGGGTCTTTGCCGCTGCCTCAATTATGGAAATGGCTAGCGCCGCCCCGGTGCCCTCGCCGAGGCGCATTTCCAGGTCGAGGAGTGGCTTGAGCCCGAGGTAATCGAGCATAGCCCTATGTCCTATCTCCGCTGACACATGAGCAGCAATAAGATAATCCTTCACTTTAGAGCAAAGCCTGGTGGCAATGAGAGCAGCAGCACCGGCTATAAAGCCATCGATGACAACAGGTATGCGCTGTGCCGCAGCACCGAGGATAACGCCAGCAATCCCACCGATCTCAAAGCCGCCCACTTTAGACAGAACATCGATGGCGTCCTTGGGGTCAGGTTTATTTAACGCCAGCGCTGTCTCAATTACCTTCACCTTTGAGGCTAATTCCTCCTCGTTGATACCAGTCCCTCTGCCGGTCACTTTAGCTACAGGCTCACCGGTAATCGCAGCGCATATGGCACTGCTCGCAGTCGTATTGCCGATTCCCATGTCTCCCACGCCGACTATGTCCAGCCCTTTAGCCACCTCTTCATTTATTACCTCAATGCCCCCCTCTATAGCCAGCAATGCCTGTTGTCTACTCATAGCTGGTTCCTTAGCCATGTTGCGCGTGCCAAAAGCTATCTTTTTGGAAACAAGCCAGGGGTGGGGCTCAAGGTTTGCCGCCACCCCCATGTCGACCACCACCACACGGGCACCGATATGCCGGGCGAGCACATTGATGCCGGCACCGCCGGTTAAGAAGTTATATACCATCTGGGCGGTGACTTCCTGAGGGTAAGCACTTACACCCTCAGCGATAACACCATGGTCGCCGGCCATGGTCACGATAGCCTTCTGCTCGATACGAGGCATCGCCTTCCCGGTGATGCCGGCTATTTTAACTGAGAGCCCCTCCAGCCTTCCCAGGCTGCCGCGCGGCTTGGTCAACATGTCCTGTCTCGCCCTAGCCTTAGCCATTGCCCCTTCGTCCAGAGGCTTTATCATTTCAATAATATTAGACAAGCGTCCCGCCATTTCTACTCCCTGTATCAGGTATCGCCTTTAGCTCTGCCTCAGCCTTCATCGTCTGAATAGTGGTGATGAGCCTTCGGCACTCGGGCAGGGTGCGGGCAGCAATACGCACATACTCGGGCAAACCGAATGAAGTGCAATCACGTACCAGAATACCGTGTCTGAGTAAAGCATTGCGGAATGCCTTACCATCACCGACTCTTACCAAGGAAAAGTTTGTCCTTGATGGCAGGGGTGGTAAACCAATACGGCAGAGCTCATTTATCAGGAATTCCCGTGACTTTTTAATCTCTTTCTTACACCACTTAAGATAGTTTTCATCCGTTACCGCAGCGACCCCTGCCTTTTGTGCCACGATATTAACATTCCATGGTGGACGGACCCGGCGTAGAGCACTGATAATCTCCTCATTGGCGATAGCATAACCAAGGCGCAGGCCAGCTAAGCCATAGTCTTTGGTCATCGAGAACAAGATAATCACGTTATCATGCTCAATCAGATCAAGGGAAGGCCAGGCATTATCGACAAAAGTGATGTAGGCTTCGTCCAAGATAAGCAGGCTGTCCCTGCAGGCATCTAAAACGGCTTCAACCTCTTGTCTAGGGAGGTATTGACCGGTGGGATTATTGGGATTGCAGATAAAAACCCCTCTGGGATGACGTTGCCTGATAAGGTTAACCGTTTCTTCTATCCTCGGTGCAAAATTCTCCTCTTCCCTTCCCCGCTGCTTAACCACCCCTGCCCCGACGATTTGGCAGGCGACTTGGTATTCGCCAAAGGTTGGTTCAAGAATCAAGACAGAATCTCCAGGTCTAAAGTAGGTCAAAGCGATAAGACGAACAAGCTCCACAGCACCGTTCCCAACCAGAATGTTATCAGGAGCCACCCCCAGTTTTTGTGAAAGACACTGCCTAAATTCGGTTGCTTCCGAATCAGGATAGCAATTAACGGCAATAGTATCGAAAACTTTTCTTACCCCTGGCGGAGGCATAAAAGGGTTAGAGCAGACGCTGAAGTCAACAACCGTCTCAGGGGTAAGCCCCATAGCCTTTAGCTCGGCCTGATTCAGTCCGCCATGGGGGCAGGCTTCTAGGTTCTCTACTTCAGGTCTAGGACGCAACGACAAAGCAAATCCCTCCTACCGTGAAACATATTATCACCCAGATGAGCACCGCTATTTGCATTAGCTGTAGCGAGGCATCAATAGTCCCTGGAATTAGAGGCGCGCCTGCCTTACCTAATTTATAGTGCCCCACTTTCCCCAGTTGCACATTGAGCGCGCCAGCGACTGCTGCCATAGTCCAGCCAGCGTTGGGGCTTTCGGTCTTAGAATGCTCACTGAACGCGACCTGCCACGAAGCTCGAGCATCTCTTCCCGATAAAAAACTGGCTAAAACCAAGAGTAACGCCGTCAATCTCGCCGGTATAAAATTAAGTGCATCATCCAACTTACTGGCAAACTTGCCTAAATACTCGTATCTCCCATGATAGCCCACCATTGCATCCAGGGTATTGACTGCCCGATAGGCAATGGCGCCAGGAACACCAAAGAGTAAAAAATAAAACAGGGGGGCAACAAAGCTGTCGCAGGTGTTCTCTGCCACTGACTCCACAGTAGCTGATACTACCAGCGGCTTTGGCAAACCCTTGGTGTCACGGCTGACTAATGAGCGTAGTTCATGGTGTGCTTTATCTAGCTCCTCTCTCAGTAGAAGCTCTTTGACCCTGAGGGCTACCCCCCGCAGTTCTCTCAGAGAAAAGGTGGATTTGAGAAGCGCAGCCCCTATAATCACATATGCCACAAAGCTAAAGCTCTTTAAATAATAGAGAATAAAATATGTGGAAGCGGCGAAAAGCCCTATAAGGAACAAAGATATCCCCATCCCATAGACAAATTGAGCTAAGCGGGAGTGACCAGCGCCACCCTTTTCCAAAGATGAAGCGACCTTCCCCATCCATACCACGGGGTGAATGGGGCGAGGTGGTTCCCCCAAAACTATATCAACAGCTAGGGCGATGGCCAATATCAGTAAAATGTCCATGACTTCCTAAACTACACCCCCTTCCATCGCGCCTCTGGGCTTGGCATGTTTGCTATTGCCTGCCTTGAGTAGGACAGCGGGGAGCCCATTAACCGGATGGGTATAAACACAACCATCAGCTCCATAGACCTCCTTGATGTTCCGAGAATTGATGACCTCCCTTGGTGTCCCGTGGGCATGAACCCGCCCGTTATCTATCAGGATTAATCGGTCACAGTATTGTGAGGCAAGGTTTAGGTCATGGAGAGCAGCCACAACCGTCAATTTATTCTCCAGGCAGAGGTTCTTAATCAGGTCAAGGATTTCAACCTGATGGCTGATATCCAAATTCGCTGTCGGCTCATCTAGAAGGATTGACTTCGGCTCTTGAGCCAGGACACGAGCAATGACTAGGCGCTGTATCTCCCCGCCTGAAAGCTCGCCTACTCTCCGTTCAGCAAGAGTGTGGGTTGCTGTCTTCTCCATAGCCTGCCAAGTGATACCCAGGTCTCTCGCCCCTTCATATTGAAGAAGCCCGAGGTGGGGGTTCCTACCCATGAGCACTATCTCAAAGGCGGTAAAGGCACTAGGCAGGAGTGGCATCTGGGGGACTACGCCGAGCAAGCGGGCTAAATCCCCCCTTGGTATCTTGGATACATCTTTCCCATCCAAGAGTATCTTCCCCGAGTACAGTGATATAACGCGGCTTATAGCCTTGATAATGGTTGATTTGCCGCTGCCGTTTGGTCCGATAAGCCCCACCATCTCCCCGGGCATCACCTGAAAGGTTAGGTCTTTCACCACCACCTTACCACCGTAGGCCAGCCAAACGCTTTGCAGTTCTAATTTCACCATTTTTAGCTATCCTCAGAAGAAAACTGCTCTTTTCTTGCGCCGCAATAAGTAAAGGAAGAAGGGTGCTCCACAGATGGCAGTGATTACCCCTATCGGTACCTCGGTAGGCGCTAGAGCGGTGCGGGCTATGAGGTCAGCGAGGATTAAAAAAATGGCACCGCTGAGGACGGACAAGGGTAATAGGAAACGGTAATCCGGTCCCCAAACCAGGCGCACGGCATGAGGTATGATAATGCCCACAAATCCGATGGTGCCCACGAAACAAACAGCGGCAGCAGTAATTAGGGTAGCGGCAGCAAGAAGAATGAGCTTGAGCCTCTCTACATTGATTCCTAACTGCTGAGCCTGCTCCTCATCAAGATGCATTATATTAAGCGGGCGGGCATAAAGCAAAATGATGGCTACCCCCACTACCACATAGGGGAGAACCACCTTTACCTCCGACCACTCGCTTAAGGAAAAACTACCCATAAGCCAAAATATAATTCCATGCATCTTCTCCCCACTGGTGATTATCAGATAAGAAACTATTGACCCCCAAAGGGCTCCCAAAGCCACACCGGCTAGGATAAGGGTAGTCACGGGCAGGGTCTTGCCTACCCGAGCTAGACTATACACAATAGCTACGCTAAATAGCGCCCCGGTGAAGGCAAGCAGGGGGATGACCCCGAAACCCATGCCGTACCAGTCAAATGGGAGTAAGAAGCCAATGACTGCTCCTAGCGATGCTCCTTGAGCCACGCCGATAAGGTAAGGGTCAGCTAACGGGTTGCGAAACAGCCCCTGATAAGTAGCCCCGGCTATGGCTAGGGCAGCGCCGACAAGACCGGCTAGAATGACCCTGGGCAAGCGTATTTCCAGAATTATGGTCTCTGTAGTGCTCGGCCAAGTAGGAGCTATGTCGACCAAGGGCAATTGCGAAAACAGAACACGGCATATAGTGAGGAAAGGGATTTGAACGCTGCCAAAAGTTGTGGCAAATGCCGCTACCCCTCCCAGTGCAATCAAAAGCCCCAGAACGGCATATGCCCGGCGGCGCCAATGAGGGAAATGGATAGGCACAGATTGCTCTATAAAAGATGGTTTAAGTTGATTCAAGGTCATACCCTAGAAAATCCTTAACACCTCAAATTTCAGGTCTTCACTCCCTGTTAAATAGGAGACATTAAGAAGATGCCTTTTAGCTACTGTGGCTGCCTGTTCCAGCTCTTCGGGAGTGGGTCGTCGCCACGGGCTATCACCAACCTGGATATAGGCATCTATTCGGTAGGGGATAGCCTTGTTTACCCCTCCGATAAACCTGGCGATGTTCTCGATTTCTAAAAAGTCGATATACTCAGGAATAAAGATACTCTCCGCCCTCAACCTCACGCCCGATTGGTTGAGCCTGACAAAGTTCTTCAGGGCTTTCATATTGGATTTCCCAGTGTAATCACGATGGAGACTATCGGTAACAGCCTTTATACTGAACACCACCTCATCTATGTGCTCTAGGTCGATGAATTTGAAGCCGTTGGTCAGGAGAATGTTATGGCTTTTGAATTCCTGACGAAGGGACTCAGCCAGTTGAGGCAACCTGGGGTCAATAGCAGGCTCAGCCCCCATGAAGATAACACTTCTTACCTCCAGCCTCTCCAAAATTTCCATAACTTCTTCCAAACCCAAAAACCTTTGTGGCGTTTCAGCGATTTTCCTTTCTTTGTTGAAGATACCATTCTTGGTCTCTTCCAGGTGACAGTCGTATATCTCTTTTAGAAGCAGGCAGGCTCGGCAGCTCAGGTTACAGCCCCAGAAGTGTAGATGGACAGTCTTAACCGTTGGGGCATAGGTTATATGGTAAATATTCATCAGTCCTTTTTAAATAGTTCCGGGTGTATGAATTCAGCGAACTTCTCCAGCGCGTCGACTATCCTGGGTCCGGGGCGACCAGCCAGGTCAACGTCTATACTATATACCCTGTGGTTAATACGGGCGTCCACATTCCTCAATCTCGGCTCAGTCCTTACATGCTGAAAAGGCAGGTCCTTGCCTGACCCCATGCCGACACCGGCGATTATTACCTGAGGATTTGCTTTAATGACTGCTTCTAAACTGATTGCCGCATAACCAGTGAGGTCTCGGGCGGTGTTTGTTCCGCCTGCCATTCGAATTAGCTCGTTATGGCGGGTGCCCACGCCAGGTGTCATTAAGGGGTCATGCCAGGTAATGTAAAAAACCCTTGGTCTTTGCGCCTCTGGCAGATTATCCGTCTTGGCAGTTACCGCCTTAATCTTGTTCCTCATCTCGGTTACTAACTGGGAAGCCTCCTCCTCCTTCCCTGTGACCTCTCCAACCAGGGTGATAGATTCCAATACCTCGTCAAGGGTTTTGGGGTCTAAAGCGAGAATAGTCAGTCCCTTTCCCTCAAGCACTGGAATGATTTTCTTCTCCTGGATTTGGGCAGCTAGTATCAGGTCTGGAGAGAGGGCGACCACTTTCTCTATATTCGTTGTAGTAAAGCCACCTATCTTGGGCTTCCCTTGAGCCCCCGGTGGATAATTGCAATAGTCGGTGACTGCTACTACACTGTCACTCAAACCCAAAGCAAATAATATCTCAGTATTGCTTGGAGCAAGAGAAATAATCCTTTCCGGGACTTTCTCTAATTTGACTACTCTGCCCAGTTGGTCTGTCACTTCGATGGGAAATGATACTACCTCTTCTACCTCTGTGGGGGGTGGGGCACAAGCCACAATAAGGCTCAATAGAACAACGGCAATAACCAACCGCCCCAATTTCATGGAATATTACCTCCTATTAGTATTAGATAAGAATTAAGTGGGCTAAAAGCGTTCGGGATGGAATTCTCTAGCCAATTGTTCAATAGTTTGCCCTATACGGGGACTAGGTCGGCAGATTAGGTCGCACGAAATGACCACGATTCTATCCGCCTTTACTGCGGTTAAATTTCCCCAGCCTTCCTGGCTCTTTATTCTTGCCTTAGCCTCTTCCTCATCCTCGCCACAAATAACGATTATATCTGGGTCGAGTTTGAGTAGGGTTTCAAGGTTGAGTTCAAAGTAATCCTTCTTAGTGTCAGCAAAAATATTCTTTCCACCAGCGAGATGATAAACATCAGTCTGGAAGGCATCACCACCTATTGTTCCAAGAGGGTCTAAACCCATCACCCTGAATACTGTAGGCCTTTCTTGGTCAGGAATATTTTTGATTCTTGCCTGGACTGCCTCAATTCGTTCTTCTATCTTTTTGCATAACTGTTGAGCAGCGACGGGACTCCCCGTGAGCTTTCCAATTCTCTCGAAGGACCCCAAAATATCGTTAACTGTATGCGGGTAAAGCCAAAATACTGTTTCCCCCTCTTCTTCAAGTGTGGCAACCTCGGATTTCTGCAAAGAACCAAAGGCTAGAATGAGGTCAGGTTTTAAAGCGATAATTTTCTGTGGGTCTGGGTCAGCAAAGCCACCAATCTTTTCCTTTTGCTTTGCCTCTTCCGGATAGTTGCAATAGCGAGTAACTCCCACCACCTTGTCGCCAAGACCTAGGGCAAAGAGTATTTCGGTATGGCTGGGAGCCAAGGAGACTATCCGCTGCGGCATGCTTTTAAGCTGAACCTCTCTACCCAAATCATCGGTGAAAGTTCCTGGTGAGAACGGCTGCTGGCTACAGCCTATGGTACTAGTAGTTAATAAGCTCAAAATAATAAAGATGCCGATGATAGAGCTGATAAGAAACCATTTCCCTTTCATTTGACACCCCCTTACAATGTAAACTATACTTGTTTATAAGCAAGTTAGCTTGATTATACCCTCCATCGCTAGGGGTGTCAATACCTCAGCACGGCAATTTTTGACAGGAATTAAAAAACCGGCGTAACAGATTTTCCTTTGATGTCCTGTCACACCGGCAAGGGTACAGCTAGCAGAGCTAAGTATTAGCGGTTTTCACCCTTTCTCAGGTCTATGAGTTCATAGTCTATGTTCTCCTCCTCCAACCTCTGGAGCAGGTCTGAGGTCTGACTATCAACGCAAATCACTACCGGAGAGAGTCCAGTATAAGCTGCCTCAACAACTGCCTCCTTCACACCGTAGAAGTAGTCAGGCTCAGCACCTATTTGTCTCAACGCTGCCAAAGCCTCAATTCCTATGGCTCCGACCAGACCTCGGTTGCTGATTCCCTTCTTTAACCGAGTAAGGTCAACACTCTTAGACCCACCTCCCTGGATGTCGGGCACTTTCAGGATAGTTATCTTCCCTATTTCCAGCTCTACTATTCCCTCTATATTAGAGACGCCCACCTCCTCGCCCTTCTGGGCACTGGAAACCACTATCCCCCTTGCTCCCTCGCCTACAGTCTCAGTAGCAAAGAGCAGACCATCCTTAACCTGTAACCCCACCGTTTGACCTTGAGATAGATTACAATCTGCCACCGCAGCCGAAACCGAAATATTTGCCACTGCCTTCGCCACAAAGGAAGAGTAACCCCACAGCTCCCTTAGTGCCTTGAGAACCCAGTTTACACCCTCGGTAGTTACTTTATACCTCGACCGCCCCTTGGAGGTAAGCGAACCCTCTTTGATTAATTCTTTAATATATTCTGAAATCGCCTGAGGGGTGATATTGAGCCTCTGGGCAATATCCCTTTGCTGGATGTTGGGTTGATTGGCGGCTATCTCAACCAGTATTTGAAATTTCGTGGCTAGATTTTTATTTCGCAACACTTGTGCCATGTCTGAACATGCCCTTCAAATTATCCTTAATAAGCAAGCCTGTGGTTTTTCCTCTTGACGATAGTATATCACAGTGATAATCTTTGATAAATGGATAAAGCTAAAGGTAAATCAAAGCCAGCCTCAAGTGAGAGTCGCCGAGTAGCTACCAGCGGTGATATTGAGGTCTCCACTTATCTGGAGATTGCCAAGGAGATAAGTGGAGAGCAGCCCGTTGCGCCCAAGGAAGCTATATCTGGTGCTGAGCGTGAGGCGATAATAGTCGTTGACTTTGGCTCACAATACAGCATGCTAATCGCCCGAAGAGTCCGCGAGTGCCAGGTATATTGTGAGCTACTACCTTATGATACTCCCTGGGAAAAGATAGCCCCGTTGAATCCCAGGGGATTTATCCTCTCCGGAGGACCAGCCAGTGTCTATGAACCTGGCGCTCCTCTGGCGCCGGCCTATATTTATGAAAGCCACTTGCCAATATTGGGCATCTGCTATGGGATGCAAGTCCTCACTAAACAGCTAGGCGGAAGGGTTGCACCAGGCACAAAGCACGAGTATGGTCATGCTATCCTTCACCTGAGCGATGTAGATTCACCTTTATTTACTGATTTACCTGCCTCCTCTCCGGTATGGATGAGTCACGGTGATAAAATTGAAGAAACGCCACCTGGTTTCACTGCCTTAGCCTATACCGAAAATTCACCCATTGCTGTCATGGGTAATAGGGAGGGAATATTCGGTCTCCAGTTCCACCCTGAGGTAGCCCATACCCCTGAAGGAAAGACTATTCTGAAGAATTTCGTCTATCGGATATGCGGCTGCCAGGGGAACTGGACGATAGGCAGCTTCATAGAGGAGAGTATATCTACAATTAGAAAGCAGGTAGGTAAAGGCAAGGTCATCAGTGCTATCTCGGGAGGAGTTGATTCAGCAGTAGTTGCTACCCTCATCCACCGAGCTATTGGTGACCAACTTACCTGCATCTTTGTTAATCATGGGTTACTACGGCGTGAAGAAGTTGAAAGAACCTTTAATGTCTTCCGACTCAATCTAGGGATGAATATTATCTATGTTGATGCTAGCCAAAGATTCCTTCGCCGATTAAAAGGGGTGATAGACCCGGAGATGAAGCGCAAGGTTATCGGGGAAGAATTCATCCGGGTATTTGAAGAGGAGGCTAAAAAGATAGGTAAGGTTGACTTCCTGGCTCAAGGGACCCTCTACCCTGACGTCATTGAGAGTGCTTCTTCAGGAAGCAGAGCCTCAGCCAAAATAAAAACTCACCACAATGTTGGTGGCCTACCAGCTAAGATGAGGCTCAACCTACTTGAACCACTGCGAGACCTATTTAAGGACGAGGTGCGCCAGGTAGGACTAGCTTTAGGTCTACCTGAAGAGATGGTGTGGCGCCAGCCCTTTCCCGGACCGGGTTTAGCCATTCGTATTATCGGTGAGGTAACCAAGGAAAAGCTTGAGATACTGCGTAGTGCTGACTGGATTGTAATGAACGAGATTAAAAAGGCAAGGCTATACCGCCAACTGTGGCAGAGCTTCGCCATACTCACCGATGTCAAAAGCGTGGGAGTAATGGGTGATTATAGAACCTATGGCTACTTGATTGCTATCCGTGCCGTAACCAGCGATGATGCGATGACGGCTGACTGGTCACGCCTCCCCTATGACCTGCTGGGTCAGATTTCAAACCGCATAGTTAATGAAGTCCCCGGGGTAAACCGTGTCGTCTACGATATTACCTCCAAGCCCCCATCAACCATAGAGTGGGAATAGGTGAATAAAAAAGGGGTTGAATGATACGTAGGACGCTGATTATTTTAGGAATTTTATTCGTGGCAATCTTGCTTGTTCTTGGAGCATGCGCCCCCGCCCCGTCACCAACACCGACACCAGAGCCCGCACCAACGCCCACGCCAGCACCGACTCCAGAGCCCGAACCAACACCCACGCCAAAACCTGGCTTACCTGGGGTTGGAGAAAAGGTTGACACCGGGAAGGGGGCTTTTATAATGGTTGAATCGTTTGAAAAACGGGAAGGCTTAGGCTATATCACCGTGCTAATCGATAATTCGGGAGGCTCTGCTGATATAAGAATTAGCTTTCTAACGTCCTTTGTGGTTGAGGACAAAGAGGGGAATACCGCAACAATTGACATTGATGCTGAGCGTGACTACCCCGCCCCTGATGGGGCCGTGCTGGCTGGTGACAAGTTAAGGGGAACTTTGGTCTATCAACTCACTCCTCTTGGCGAGGGGCTTACGCTTTACTACACTCATGATTTATCACAAGGCTATGTCAGTATAGCTTTAGATTAAGCAACTATTTCATAATGCCGAAGGGGAGAGTTAGGCAAGCTTGAAGGGGTTTCGCCCCGTAAATGGTAAAAATAGAGGCAAGCCATGAATGAAACGATGATAATAAGAATCCTTGTCGTCGTGTTTGGCTTGGTTTTAGCCGGGGTGCTAATTGGTGCCTGGCAATATGGGTTAGACCTTTCATCCATATTCTTAGGCACTCCGTGGAACTCACCTCACGCATACACTCGAGGCATTATAGCTCTAGAAGGGGGGATTGTTGCCATTACCCTTCTTTTTGGTGGTTTATTTGTCGCCGGCTTAATGGCATTGATAGTGAGAAGGTAGAAGAAATAGCGCCCAGGTAATAAACATTACGGGGGTGAACCCTGAAAATACTGGTTGTTGGCGGTGGGGCTCGGGAGCATACCTTGGTCTGGAAACTAGCTCAAAGCCCCAAAGTTGAAGAAATTTACGTAGCTCCGGGCAATGCTGGCACAGCCAGACTAGCTCATAACCTGGATATTAGTCCCTCTAATATGGAGGGACTGGTTAAACTAGCCCAGGAAAAGAGCATTGAGCTGGTCGTTATTGGACCAGAGGCGCCTCTAGCTGATGGCATTGTTGACTACTTTCAAGGTATAGGTATTCCTATTTTTGGTCCGACTAAGAAAGCTACGCAGATAGAGTCAAGCAAAGTATTCGCCAAGGAGCTGATGCAAAAATATGGTATCCCCTGCGCCCGAAGCGCCAGCTTTTCTGAATATACTCAGGCAAAAGAATATATTCAGCAACAGCCGCCACCCTTGGTGGTTAAGGCAGATGGGCTGGCTGCGGGCAAAGGGGTAACCGTAGCCAATTCAATCCCACAAGCTTTAGAGGCTCTTTTCAGTATGATGGGGTCTAAAGCCTTTGGTGCTGCTGGTGACAAGGTGGTTATTGAAGAGTGCCTATCAGGGAAAGAGATGAGTGCTTTCGCTTTTACTGATGGCAATAGTGTCGTCCCTATGGTAGCTGCTTGTGATTATAAAAGAATATACGATGGAGACCAGGGACCCAATACCGGTGGTATGGGTAGCTTTAGCCCGCCACACTTTATGAGTCCAACACTGGCTAAAACAGTAAGGGAAACCATTATGGAGCCAGCAGTTAAGGCTATGGATAAAGAAAAAAGACCTTACAAGGGTGTTCTCTATGGTGGTTTAATGATTACTAATGACGGACCGAAGGTGCTAGAATTTAACGCCAGGTTTGGTGACCCAGAAAGTCAGGTTACCCTGCCCCTGCTTAAAACAGACCTGGTAGATGTTATGCTGGCGGTGATAAATGGTAATCTTGACCAGATAAATGTAGAATGGAGCGAAGACGCCTGCGTTGGGGTAGTGATGGCGTCGGCTGGATATCCTGGTAGCTATAAAACTGGCTTCCCCATTACTGGGTTGGATAGAGTAGATAAAGATATTCTGGTATTTCACGCTGGAACCAAGATAGGCTCGGAGCCGGGGCAGATATTAACTAGCGGGGGGCGAGTGCTTACTATAGTAGCTACCGGTAAGACTATTGCCGAGGCAGGAGAAAAGGTTTATGCTAATATCCCCCGGATTCGCTTTCAGGGTTGCCACTATCGCAGGGACATCGCTAAAATAAAGAGAAGTCGGTGAAGGGATGACTAAAGGGGCTTAACCCCTTCAAAAACTTCCTTCCCGTCTCCTTTGAAGAGTAGATACTAAAGGAGAGTTAAAGAGAGGCGAAGCCTCTCTTACAAACTACCTCCCCCTCTCCTTTCAAGGAGAGGGGGACTAAGGGGGTGAGGTTAGATAATATGCCATTAGTAGCTGTAGTTATGGGTTCAAAATCAGATGCCGATGCGCTCAAGCCAACGCTGGATGCATTAAAGACACTTGGTATTGATTACGAAGTTTCGGTAATATCAGCCCACCGCACCCCGGAGAAGGCTCGGCAATACGGGCTGGCGGCACGAAGTCGGGGAATTGAGGTCATAATTGCCGCCGCCGGGGGAGCCGCCCACCTGCCTGGAGTCCTGGCTAGTTGGACTACTTTGCCGGTCATCGGTGTGCCACTAGCCGCTAATGAGTTAAAGGGTGTTGACGCTCTCTACTCCATAGTTCAAATGCCAGCCGGGATACCTGTAGCCAGTGTAGCTATAGGGACTGCCGGGGCTAAGAATGCTGCCTATCTGGCTGCCGAAATTCTAGGCATAAAATATGACAAAATACGGGATGCCTACGAAAAATATAGAAGTGAGTTACGAGGAGACAACCAATGATTGAGCGATATTCCAGACCGCAAATGAAAAAGGTCTGGTCAGACGGAAATAAGTTTAATAAGTGGCTTGGGGTAGAGATTGCTGTCTGTGAGGCGTGGGCTGAGTTAGGTGTCATCCCCAGGGAAGCTGTGCCTAAGATAAAGCTAGCCCGGGTTAATCTTAAGCGCATGGAGGAGATTCTCAAAGAAACCCACCACGATATGACTGCCTTCCTTGGTTCGGTGTCGGAGAGCCTGGGTAAAGAATCGCGTTTTGTTCATCTTGGTCTTACCTCTTCTGATGTAATGGACACCGCCCTCAGCTTGCAGCTAGTTGAGGCAACGGAAATACTGAATCAGGATATGAAGGAACTCATTTCAGTATTGGCGGGAAAGGCAATAGAGCATAAGTTTACGGTTATGATTGGTCGCACCCATGGCGTTCATGCCGAACCTATTTCCTTTGGTTTGAAGCTGGCACTGTGGGTTGAGGAGATGAGGCGTAATTTACAAAGGCTCACCGAAGCCAAAAGAGCCATCGCCGTAGGTAAGATTTCAGGGGCAGTAGGCACCTTTGCTACATTATCTCCCGAGGTGGAAGAGAAAGCTTGTGCCAGGTTAGGGCTTACCCCAGCCCCGGTATCAAGCCAGATTGTGCAGCGTGACCGTCACGCTCAATTCATTACTACTCTAGCTATAATCTCCAGTTCACTGGAGAAGTTCGCTACTGAGATTAGGGGTCTGCAACGAACCGAAGTACGAGAAGCAGAAGAACCCTTTGAAGCCGGTCAGACTGGCTCTTCGGCTATGCCCCATAAGCGGAATCCAGAGCTCTGCGAACGAATCTGCGGCTTAGCCCGATTGGTAAGGGGCTATGCCTTAACCTCAATGGAAAATATTACCCTGTGGCATGAGCGTGACATCAGCCACTCCTCTAGCGAGCGTATTATCCTGCCCGACTCCTGCCTTATAGTAGATTACTGCCTTGATCTATTCACCTCAATAATGAGAGGCTTACAAATTTATTGGCGAAGGATGAAACAGAATATAGAACTTACCAAAGGTCTAATTTTCTCCCAGCGGGTAATGCTGGCTCTTATAGATAAAGGATTGAGTCGGCAAAAAGCATATGAACTGGTGCAGCGGAACGCTATGAAGGCATGGAAGGGGAATAAAAACTTCCTCGGCCTGTTAAAGGCTGACACTGAGGTTACCGCTGTTCTGTCTCAATCAGAACTTGAGCCACTTTTTGACGAGCAATACTACTTGCGTTACATAAATGAGATTTTTGAGCGGTTGGGCTTAACCGAAGCCCAATGGAAAGAGAAACCCAGTATATCTAAGCCTGGTGAGCTAGCCCCTAGAACAATGTAGCTTGAGTTAAGCATCCACAGAGCCTTATACTCAGTCTGGTAAGCGTGTGTTAACCTTGTCCTAAAACACGGTATTATGAACAAAACTGTGGAAATTATACCCCATGTCTATCACCTAACCATTAGAGGTGTCAATATAATACTGATTGCCGAGGAAGAGCTGACACTTGTTGATACTGGACTTCGTGGTAGCTCGCCCAAAATAATAAGTTTTATCCACAGCCTAGGGCGTTCGCTGGAAGAAATTAGCCTTATTATCCTTACCCATAATCACTTGGACCATGTAGGGGGACTACCTGAATTTAAAAAGTTTACCCCGGCAAAGGTCGCTGCTCACAAAGCCGATACAAGCGATGTTGAGAACCGACTACCCTATTCCAGATTGGCGCTCAAGTTAATGCATATCCCACCCTTGTCTATCTTAAGACCGTTTGTTTATGCCAAGCCAAGCGATATTGATATCTGGCTAGAAGGTGGTGAGGTACTTAAGCCGCTAGGCGGGCTCAAGGTTATCCACACCCCGGGGCATACCTTGGGCAGCATCAGCCTCTTCTCCCCGCAAGAGAAGCTGCTTATGGTTGGTGATGCCATAAATAATCGTCACAAGAACCCACGGCTACCACCCAAAATGGTTAGTACCAACTTAAGGCAAGCCGCAGACTCAGTGAAAGGGCTTGCCCAGTTAGATTTTGATACCGTATGCTTCGGCCACGGTCGACCATTAACCACGAATGCCCGCACCAAGGTGCAGGAGTTAGTGGAGAAAACCAAGGATTGACAATATCCAGTAGAACTAGTTATCATCAATATGATAAAATGCGAGTCATTGCTGGTAAAGCCAAGGGGCACCGGCTTAAAGTACCCAAGGGGACTATTACTCGTCCGGCAACAGATTTAGTACGGGGAGCGATTTTTTCTATTCTCGAAACTATTGCCAGCGATTGGGCTCAGGTGCTTGACTTATTTGCTGGTAGCGGAGCTTTAGGTATTGAGGCGTTAAGCCGTGGTGCCGGTTGGGTTGACTTTGTTGAACGCGAGCCACGGTGTTGTGATATAATCAGACAAAATTTAGAAAAGACGAAACTTGGAGCACAGGCTCACATTTATTGCTGCAGTGTAACTAAAGCACTTTCTTTCCTTGATAAGGAGTACGGCATTATACTAATGGATCCACCCTATTCTAATTCGTCTATAGGCGGCTTGGTGGCACAGCTGGCAACCTCTAAACTAGTTGGGACAAACTCAATTATAGTGGTAACACACTCTCCCCACCTCCCCTTAAATTCCATATATGCCCCATTAAATCTTATCAAAGAGCACCGCCATGGTGATAGTTGCATCGCAGTATATCAAAAGGAGGGCAAGCCGTGACCATTGCTATCTACCCGGGCAGCTTCGATCCGATAACTAACGGGCATCTTGATATCGCTACCAGAGCAGCTAAGCTTTTTAAAAAACTAATCATCGGGGTCTATGATACCCCGTCCAAGCATCTTCTATTCACAACAGAAGAGAGGGTAGATATGGTAAGACAAGCAATAGCTAACTTACCCAATGTTGAGGTAGAATCCTTTAGCGGGCTTGCCGTTGACTTTGCCAGGAAGGTAAAGGCGCAAGCAGTAGTGCGAGGGCTGAGAGTAGGCGCCGACTTTGAAAGGGAATTTGAGATGGCGCTGATGAACAAGGAGCTATTTCCTGAGCTAGAGCTGATTTGTCTAATGACAAACCTGGAATATCAATTTCTTAGCTCCAGCCTGCTCAAAGAAGTAGCCAGCCTGGGGGGTAACATTGATGACTTCGTCCCCAAAGACGTGGCTGAAGCCTTAAGAAAGAAGGTGCATGGCAAAATGTAGAGATTGTTCAGAAACGGGGAGCATTACACCTCAAAAACAAACTAATTCTTTAAGGAATAAAGTCGGGAGGTATATTGAATGGCATACAAGATTACTGACGAATGTATTAGTTGTGGAGCCTGCGAACCAGAGTGCCAAAACCAGGCAATCACTGAGGGGGAAACAATCTACGTGGTTGACCCCGATAAATGCACCGAGTGTGTCGGTAACTTCGAATCCCCCAAGTGTGTTGAAATCTGCCCGGTAGACTGCTGCATAGCCGACCCAGACCATGTGGAAAGTCGGGAGCAGTTACTTGACAAGTGGCGTAGGTTACATCCAGGCGAAACCCCAGCCGTTACCTAAAAGGCTGCTGAAAAACGTAGTTTTTTGGCGGTCTTACTAATTACTTGATGCCATAATTCAATTATTATTCTTGCTTAGGGTAAGCTTTAGTGTGTTCACCTTGCTTACTTTAACTCTATTCTTCGTCTGGGGAATAGCAGCAACCATTTCGCCTTGAGAATGGCATAACCCCCTCACTGAAAGAAAGAGCGTACCACATCAAACTCACCAGGAAGCAGAGCCAGCACCATAGGGAAGTAGTGTAATAATACGGCTGTTAAGATTGATTCGCTGATAACTCCAGCTACACCCAAAAACTTGACCCAAATAGCTAACAGGGCACTACAGAATATAGCTCCCAGCACTAAGCCAAAAACAGCACCACCAAGCCGATTGACCCAGCCTAGCATCATTATTGAGGCAGCCCACTTTAGTAAATTAGCCAGCACACCGGCTATTACCATTATCCCGACTAATATGATGGCAAAGGCAACAATTTTAGCTATACCAACCTGAGGGATAAAGGTTAGCTGCTGGGAAAGGGGGACATAGAAGCGCCCAGCCAGGATTACACCAACTATTAACCCGGCTAGAGACAAAACAGCCTTTAAAATCCCAATCCTCAGCCCCCAAAAGGTGGCGATAACCACAACTACTATAATGACTATATCCAACCAACTCATATTTGCTCCTTTACATTATCCGTAACGCAGAGCGTCAATGGGATTCAGTCTGGCTGCCCTCATTGCCGGGTATATACCAGAAGCAAGACCGATAAAAACTGAGACTGAGATTGCCACCATTACAATAACTGGTGAGACCACGGCGTTAATGGTAAATCCACCAAGGTCGATTTGCGATATTCCCCACGCTATTATCCAGGCACCGGTCAGCCCAATGGCACCGCCAACCAGACTCAGCATGGCGGCTTCCAATAGAAATTGCAGTAGGATATCCCTGCGCTTGGCCCCTATCGCCTTACGCAGGCCTATCTCTCGGGTGCGCTCGGTTACCGAGACCAGCATAATGTTCATAATGCCGATGCTACCCACCAGCAGGGAGATACTGCCAATCATTCCCAGAAATAGGGTTAAGGCCAGGGTTATGGTCTCAAATATGCCGAGCATCTGCTCCAGGCTCATAACGGCGAAGTCATCTTCCTCATCGGCATCGATGCGGTGACGCTTCCTTAACAGGGTTTCAATATCCTCTATTACCTCGTCCATCACCTCGGCGCTGGCTGCCTGTACGACGATTGACTGCACAGCGTCTTCCCCGCTGGGTGTCGTCTGGGAGAACAGCCGGGCCTGATAGGTGGTTATCGGTGTTATCACCATCTCATCCCAACTAAACCCGAAAGATGACATACCCCTGGGCTCCAGGACACCGATGACGGTAAACCGTTTGTCCCTCATTTTGACGTGCTGTCCAACGGCGTCATCGCTGCCAAACAGGTCTTCAGCGGTTTTGCTCCCCAACACCACCACCATATCCCTCCTGGCTATATCTACCTCAGAAATATACCGCCCCGACGCTATCTCAAAATCATACAACTGCTGAAATTCGGGAGTGGTACCCTCTATCACGACGCTTACGCTTTCATTACCGGCTATTAGCTTAACAAAGCTCTCGTTGGTCGGATTTACGGCTATCACCGAGCGGATGTCGCGCATAGCCTCAGCGTCATCCATAGTAAGACTGGCAGTGGCATAGCCGGGAGCCATTGCGGTGATTCCCGGTGCGTCTGGATTGGCCGGCGTCACAAAGAGCAGGTTGGAGCCCATCTCTTCAAAAGTGGAGGTAATGTAATTTTGGAGACCCGCCCCCACGGACATGAGAACGATAACGGCGCCAACCCCGATTATCATACCCAGCATGGTTAGAGCCGAGCGCAGCTTATTGGCCAATAGTGATCTTATGGCAATACCAAAGAACTCGATAAACTTCATAATCTCCTCTATTGCAAGAATTAGGGAGGAGTTGTCTTGGTAACCTTCTCGTCACTGACAACCTTACCGTCGTAGAGCCGAATGATGCGCCGGGTTTGTTCGGCAATATCCATCTCGTGGGTAACCATGACCACAGTGATGCCATCCTGGTTGAGCTGACGGAAGATAGAAATAATCTCGGCAGTAACAGCACTGTCCAGGTTACCGGTAGGCTCATCGGCGAGAATTATGGCAGGATTGTTCACCAGCGCCCGGGCTATAGCCACCCGCTGCTGCTCACCACCCGATAGCTCGGTAGGTTTATGTTTAGCCCTTGCTCCCAGTCCCACCCGCTCCAATGCCTCCATAGCTCGCTTGTGACTGTTACGGCTACCACTATAGACAAGAGGCAGCTCAACATTAGCTAGAGCACTGGCACGGGATAAGAGGTTGTACTCCTGAAAGACGAAACCAAACTTTTTATTCCTCATCTCGGCTAGCTTATTATCATTAAGCCGGCTGACATCAGCCCCCTCAAAGACGTATTTACCCAGAGTAGGTTTATCCAGACAGCCAATGATATGCATCAGGGTGGACTTACCCGAGCCTGAAGCACCAATGATAGCCAGCATCTCCCCCGCTTTGATGGAGAGGTCTATCCCCCTAAGGGCAGGGACCTCTACCTTACCCATACGGTAAATTTTGGTAATGTTTTCTAGTTCAATCATGTCCTTTAACCCTATCCGTCAAAATGTGATGGCGATGCTATTACCTGGCTCGCCTTTCTACCACCACTACTTCACCTTCACTAAGCCCGCTTACAATCTCGGTGTCAAAGCCGTCACTTATGCCGATAACCACCGGTTTCTCCTGAACCTCCTTACCAACCATAACCTCAACCACAGGATTACCCTGGCTATCTTGCTTAATCGCCCGGTTGGGCACCAGTAAGACGTCACTCTGCTCATCGATTACAATATCAGCCTCAGCGCTCATCCCAGCCTTAAGCCCAGAACCTTCGGGGACATCAAAGCCGATGGTGGCTTCATATAGTACTACGCCAGCCTCTTCCTTCGCCAAGGAGGAAATATAGGTGACCTCACCCTCAAGCGGGAGGGCGGGCAGTGCATCTACCTCAATAATTACTCTTTGCCCCACTTCCACGCCTGGTATATCTATCTCATCCACCTCTATATTCAGTTCCATGGTGGTAAGGTCAATCAGGTGAATGATTGCCGTGGGCGCCATAGTGGGAGAAGGGATAACATCCCCTTCGTCAGCATATACGCTGGCTACTACTCCATCAAATGGGGCAGTAAGAGTTGCCTCATTAAGGTTCTTCTGGGCTTGCTCCACAGACTGCCGGGCTTGCTCTACAGACTGCTGGGCTAGCTCTAAGGACTGTTCAGCTAGCTCTACTTCCATCTTCTTGATGGCTACCTCCTCGGTGTCATAGCTTCTTATCATGGCATCCAACTTAGCCTCAGCCGCATCCAATCTTGCCTGGGCGTACGCCACTGTCTCATACGGTAGACCCTTATCCAACACATACTGCAGAAAGGCTTCAGCGTCATCTACATCAGCTCGTGCAACTCTAATCACTGGCCAGGTATACAGGTCCCGAGCTTCATCCAGACTGTGTTTTGCCGTTCTCAGAGTCACATTCGCCGTGGTCACTGCTACTTCTGCCTGGGTTAAAGCTACCTGTGTCTGAGTTAAAGCCATCTCCAGAGCATCAGTCTCAAGCTTGGCTAGCACATCACCCTCGGTAACATTGTCACCATCATCAACATAAATCTTGTCTATCCTACCGCCAACGCCAAAAGCTAACCTCACCTCCTTAGAAATCTCTATGTTGCCACTGCCACTGGCAGTAATAACCAAATCACCCCGCACCACCTCAACCAATTGCTGGCTAACTTCCGCTTCGGCACCCCCGAACGGATTACAGGCAATAGAGCCGGCTAGAGCCAGGCATAGTAATAGAACACCTATAATTCCCCATTTTCTCATTTCAGGGCCTCCTTCAAAAGAGCAATTGCATATAACTCATTCCTATGGTTTCATCTTACTTTTAACTCGCCTTCCTTACGTGCTTGTTCCCAGCGCTCCAGCAAGGCGGGAAATTCTCGCTCAAAAAAGGCATACATGTTGTGCATCTCTTCCAGGCACTGGCGGTTAGGTTGAGCTTTACCCTCAAGTAGCTCCAGCCCCTGTTCGGCAAGCTGTCGAGCAGTTGTGACCTGGACCAGACTATCCTTGAGCATCTGATGCCAAGCACCAGGCTTGAGGCGGAAGTAGTCGTGCCGTTCACCTGACAGGCTGGTCCGCTCGATTAAGCCGATGCGGATGAGGAGCCGGGTCATGGTACTGATTGAACCCTTGCTGGCTAGTAGGACTTCTGCCAGCTCACTCGTAGTTTGGTGGGGCGGGTCGGAGATTAGAAGCCAACCTAGAATGCGTCCTGCCATTCGGGGTAAGCCGCTCTGCTCGAAGAAGATGCCGACCTCTTCCACAAAGCGCTTCTCTTCATCCTGTCGCTCATTGTTCATACCGGACCTCCTCAAGAATCAGTTTTAACTTTAATTTATAATTATTATAATATATATTGTATGTTTTGTCAAGACTGAACATATTGAATTTTGCCGGGGTATTTCAAGATTATGGGGAGCAGCTAGGGCAGATTAAGGTAGCAAGCGGGCAATCAGTTGAAGTAGTATGATGGCTACCAGTGGGGTAAAATCAAACATACCAGCCCTGGGGATAATGCGGCGCAGGGGTGCCAGAAGCGGCTCGGTGACCCGGTAGAGAAAGACAGCCAGTATGTTTGTCGGTCTTGGCGAAAACCAGGATAGAATAGCCCTGAAAATAATAGCTAAACTAAGCACCTCACACAGAAGCCTGAGAAAGTCAAACAGAAAAGCCACTATTGCCTAACTCCCTAACCTTTTGGCTTTATCATAGGCAGCACTCACCGCTTGCATAATTAGGTCGTTGAATTTCCCTTTTTCTAACTGGAGTAAAGCCTCGGCAGTGGTGCCACCTGGGGAGGTAACCATTCTTCGCAATTCGGCAGGCGATTTGCCTGACCTTTGGATAACGTGACCTGAGCCCAGTATTGTCTGCAACACCAGCTCCTGTGCTGTATCATAGGGAAGACCTATTTGCACTGCGGCATTAACCAGCGACTCCACCATAAGAAAGAAATAAGCTGGACCACTGCCACTCACCGCTGTCGCCATATCGATATACTTCTCATCATCAACATAAATCGCCTTGCCCATAGCGCCAAGAATAGAGCTTGCCCATTCCTTTTGCTGCTGGGTTACCTCGGTGGTAGCCGTCCACACACTTATCCCCTCACCAATCTGGGCTGGCATATTAGGCATGGCTCGAACTACACGGCTATGGTTTAGCCCAAGACGCAAAGTGTTAATTCTTGCCCCGGCAATGATAGATAATACCAGTTGATTTGACTTAAGCTGACCATTAAGCTCAGTCATTACCTCAATTAAATTCTGCGGTTTGATGGCAAGAACCACCACCTCGCCCTTGGTTACAGCCAGCTGATTGCTACTCACCGCTGCCACGCCGTATTCCTGCCCAAGATACTGACGGCGAGCCTCATCAATATCACTAACCGAGATAGCCTGTGGTGTGCTCAGCCCTTTCTTCAAAATAGCTGACAGCATTGCCTCCCCCATATTGCCACCGCCAATGATTGTTATCTTCATTTCGTTCATCGCTCTACCTTACCGCACCACCAGGTTTACTAATCTCCCCGGGACATATACCATTTTGACAATTTCCTTGCCCTCCAGGTAAGCCTTCACCCGCTGCCTTTCCAGTGCCAGGTGCTGGGCTTCCGCCTCAGTGATAGATGCCGGGACGGTAATCCGGTCACGCAACCTGCCATTGACCTGAACCACCAGGGTAATCTCCTCATCCCTAGCCAGCACCTCATCCCACTTAGGCCAGCTCTGATTATGAATGCTGTAATCGTGCCCCCTCCTCTGCCACAACTCCTCCGTCAGATGGGGAGCTGTTGGTGCTAAAAGCAGAAGCAGGGTATCTACCGCCTCGTTCCAGGCTGGCTTGGTAACATAACCTATTTCCTTTGCCTTGACCAGGTAGTTGGTAAACTCCATAAGTGCCGCTATCATAGTATTTAATCGTAGCCTTTCCAGGTCACCGGTCACCCTCCTGATAGTCTGGTGGACAATGCGAGATAAATCCCGCTCGGCTTTCTGCCTGACAGCAGGACTAACCTCCCCACCCCCACTGTATCCCCCCAGCACCAGATTCCACACTCGGTTAAGCCAACGACTTATGCCACTAATGCCGCTGTCATTCCATTCACCACCTTGCTCCCAGGGGGCAACAAACATAAGATAGGCACGCACGGCATCAACCCCCAGCTCAGAAACGTACTCATCGGGGGTAATCACATTGCCTCGCGATTTACTCATCTTCTGTTTCCCAGCAATAATAACCCCTTGGTTAAACAGGCGGGTAAATGGTTCATCAAAATCAACCAGACCCATATCCCGAAGCGCCTTAATAAAGAAACGGGCATAGAGTAGATGCATAACAGCGTGCTCGGCGCCGCCAGTATAAAGGTCTACTGGCAGCCAATACCTTACCTTGTCCGGGTCAAAGGGAGCTGTGTCACAACGGGGGCTGGCATAGCGTAAAAAATACCACGAAGAGCACATAAAGGTATCCATGGTGTCAGTTTCCCGCTTAGCCGGGGCAGAACACTTCGGGCAGGTAGTATTGACAAACTGCTCACAATACTTTAACGGGGATTCACCGGTAGGTCTGAACTCAGCGTCCTCGGGTAGCAATACCGGTAGGTCTTCCTCTGGAACCGGGACAATGCCACAGTTAGGGCAGTAAATCATAGGTATCGGTGCTCCCCAGTATCGTTGACGGGAAATGAGCCAATCGCGGAGCCTATAGATTATGGCTCGCCTTCCATAGCCTTTCTCTTCCAGAAAATCGGAAACAGCCTCTATACCCTGCTGGCTGGGTAGCCCATTAAACTGCCCTGAGTTTACCAAGTATGCCGATGAGCTTATGGAGCATAGTGGCATTGACTGGCCAGAGCGGATAAAGACAATGCAGAGGAACTGGGTGGGTAAGAGCGTGGGCACTGAGATTGCCTTCGCCCTTGACCATCCCGGGGTGGATGAAAAGGAAATCAGGGTATTTACCACTCGCCCTGATACCATTTTTGGCGTTACCTTTATGGTTCTGTCTCCTGAACACCCCCTGGTGGCTAAGTTGACCTTGTCCGAGAAAAAGGCTGTGGTTGAGGACTATATTGCCCACTCGCAACAGCAGACCGAGATAGAGCGGCTATCAACAGAAAAGGAAAAGGATGGGGTATTTACCGGGGCTTATGTGGTAAACAGGCTTAATGGTGAGAAGGTGCCCATCTGGATTGCTGACTATGTACTTTTAAGCTATGGCACCGGGGTGGTGATG
>JABUBO010000058.1_pt1 | contig 29330 bp, 18 predicted proteins | sample 7240361 | NCBI WGS metagenome assembly JABUBO01 (sample SAMN07256346, study PRJNA390944) | subsurface metagenome | isolation source: Methane hydrate marine sediment | place: Pacific Ocean: Eastern North Pacific, ODP site
GAGTAGGGGCCAAAGTTGTTGGAACTACGAGCCACAATGGTTGGTAAATTGAAGGTAATTCGATATGAATGAACGGCCATATCTGCAGCAGCTTTAGAAGCAGCGTATGGACTGCTTGGTCTCAAAGAATTCGTCTCTTTAAATGAGCCCTTCTCAATTGAACCGTAGCATTCATCAGTACTTATCTGCACAAACCGGGAAATATTATATCTTTTAGCTGCTTCCAGCAGGTTATATGTTCCGTCTATGTTCGTCTTAATAAAGCCTGAAGCATTAATTATTGACCTGTCTACATGTGATTGAGCTGCAAAGTTTACTATTGCTTCAACATCTTTTGATAGCTCATCGACAATTTTTCTATCACAAATATCTCCTTTAACAAAGGTATAATTGGAATTATTTTCTATGTCTTTCAGATTGTCTAAATTGCCTGCATAGGTGAGTTTATCTAAATTGATAACTTTATATTGGGGATATTTTTTTATAATGTATCTAATAAAGTTAGACCCAATAAAACCTGCTCCTCCGGTCACCAGTAAACGCATATTTTTTACCAACCTTTTCTGGTTTTCCACCGTTCATAAGGGATGGAAGGGTCGTTTAAAGGAATTCTATATTCATCCGGGTTCTCTCGATTATATACCTGGTCGGGAACATTCAGAAGCCAACAATCTTCTTCACCAAGGCACTCAAATCCATGAACTACAAAGGGAGGAATTTTCAGAACCATCAAATTATTTCCTCCCACCTCGTATTCTCCAATTTCTCCAAATGTTTTCGAGTCGTGCCGATTATCGAAGAGCACAATTCGCGCCCTACCCTTAATCACACAAAAATGGTCCCATTGTTTCTTATGGTAGTGCCATCCTTTGACCCAACCAGGTTTACCTTTGCTTATGTAGACCTGTCCAAACTTCATGAACATTGGTTCATCTGACCGGAGAATCTCAAAGAGAGACCCTCTCTCGTCTTCGTGAACATCCAATTTCTTTATTTCCAATCCTTCAATCACAACTCCTCCTCTATGACCTCCCTTTCGGGAGGATTCCAAATAATTGGAGTAGCACCGCTTGCGGTGCGTTAACGCGAAACAAGTTTCTCTACTCCAAAACTTTGGATTCCCCCGATGAAATCGGGGGTCTTTTCCTCCCTTTCGGAAGGATTCCAGCCGGGACGAAACCCACTCCATCGATTCTTGTCTCTATGTGACTTCCACGCGGCTGGAGTCGCCTACCATAATCCTATAAGCAGATGGTTTTGCTTTCGACTTCAATATCTCCACATTCTGCCCTACTAAGCTGTCCTCAATTCTTCTAATATCGCTGATTTTACTATTCTCAAGAATAATGCTGTGTTCGACCTCGCTATTTTCAATAGTTACCTTGAAGTATACTGAGGTGAAAGGTCCAATATAGGAGTTAACTATTCTGCTATTCTCTCCGATAATTACCGGTCCCCTGATGACACTTTTTCTAATCTCGGCTCCCTTATCAATCCTTACTTTTCCGAATAATTTCGATTCCTTATCTACTTTGCCTTTTACATGGCTCTTTAAATCGTCCAGAATAATCCTGTTAGCCTCCAGTATATCTTCTAACTTTCCTGTATCTTTCCACCAGCCGGTGATGATATGTGGACGGACAGTAAAATTATGGTCAATAAGATACTGGATGGCATCTGTAATTTCTAATTCGTTGCGCCAGGAAGGTTTAATATTATTCACAGCTTTAAAGATATTCTTATCAAACATATAAACGCCAACCAGGGCCAGATCGCTCTTTGGTCTCTTTGGCTTCTCTACCAGCCGTAGAACCTTTTTACCTTTCAATTCAACCACGCCGAACTGTTCAGGATGGGGAACACGAGCCAGGAGAATCTGGGCATTGGGTCTTGTTTTCTCAAACTCCTTTACTAAGGAGGTAATGCCATCCTTGATTAGATTATCTCCCAGATACATAACAAAGTTGTCATCTCCTATAAAATCCTGAGAAATCTTAACAGCATGCGCCAATCCCAGGGGCTTTTCCTGCTCAATATAGCTGATATTAATTCCCCATTTCTTTCCTCTGCCCACAGCATCTCTTATCTCATTCTTCGTTTCACCTACAACAATGCCAACATTTTTAATTCCTGCCTCTTTTACTGCTTCAATTCCATAGAAAAGGATTGGTTTGTTGGCTACTGGCAGGAGCTGTTTGGCACTGGTATGGGTAATGGGACGAAGGCGGGTACCTCTTCCACCGCTCAAAATAAGAGCTTTCATTTAATTTCCTTAATAAAGATGAATAACCCCCTCACCCCGACCCTCTCCCCAAGGGGAGAGGGAGATGCATCCCCTCACCCTAACTCTCTTTCCGCAGGAGTGTCCCGACAAGTCGGGACAAGGGTAAAGCTCTCGCTTTACACTCCATTACATACCCTTCACACTAACCCTTAGAGGAGAGGGAAGTCGATAATAATCAAGAGATTACCGGGGGCTTTTCAAAATATTCAACTACAGCTGCACAAATAAGTCCAACAAACAAGCCTAAAATTCCAGCAATCAGGACATTCTGCTTCTTTTTAGGTCTGATTGGCTTTTCAGGAATTGTAGGAGAAATTACCAACTCTGTGCTAACGGTCCCGTAGGACTCCTCCATTTTTTTCTCTCTGAGTTCTACCTGAAGTTGTTCATACCTGTCACGGCTTCTCTCCAGGCCCTCCATATATCCCCGGACAACAATAGCTTTTGCGTCTGAATTGGTAACTCCCAGTTCCTCTATCTTCCTCCGGAGCATCTTAATCTCTTTCTCTATCTCTACCAGACGCTGTTTACCAGAAGCAAGATATTCCTCCAGAATTGTTCTTGCCCGTTCAAAAATCTGCCCGTGCCTGTTCAGAAGAACCGCAGTCACTCCATTTACCAATTTCAGAGCTTCTTCTGGAGTTTCTCCCCTTCCCTTTATCTCCAAAAGCCCAGCCTTTTCCTTCATCTTTATCTTTGAAGCCAATTCCCTTAATTTCTCCTGTGTAGTAGGAACATTAAGTTCTTCTGTTACTTTTTCCAACATAGTTTTTGTCTTAAATATCTCTATAGTTGTGGAAGGTTCTTCCAACAGTTTGTTTCTCATTCTCCCAATTCTGATTAATGCTGAAGCTTCATAAGTCTTGGGCAAAAGAAAGCTCACCACTCCGCTGGTTATTGTAGAAACTAAGAAAATAATTAAAATAATTTTCCACCTTTTCTTTACCATATTGATGTAATCCCTCAAATCTACTTCTTTCTCTTCCATTTTGTTTTTCCTCCTTTAAATAGGGACAGCGACCATTTATTTTCCCTGCTTTTTCGGTCTCCCCCTTGGTAGAACGAGTAGTCTTCTTCTAAATTTTTTCTCCAGTTCCTGGGTAAATGTGAGTGTTCCCAGCGGCCGACCCGTTAGCGTATGTTTCCTTATGTTCTCAGTGAATTTTTCGTCTTCTTCTGAGCCTATATATCCTTTCCAGGAATCGAAGGACATATTTATGAACTTGGATATATCCTCTAATTTGATTAGCGAACAGCCTATATTTATATGAAATGCAGCACTCGACCACTTCCACTGCCAAGCTTCTTCCGCCAGTTTTGCTCTTACAGGGTTTCTTTCTACATACCTCAAAGCCGCAACGAAATGCGGTTCGTCCAAAATACAGGAATAAAAACGTCCCTGCCATAAATGCCCTTTTGCATTTTGCCTCTTATTGAAATATTGTGAGTAGCGCATATGAGCGGTATTAAATGTGTGGGAGAGTGAATCTTCTTTTTTGGGAATGACTATAAAATGAACGTGGTTCCGCATTAAACAATATGCCAATATAGAAAGTCCATATTGGGTGGTGTACTCCTGCAACCACTCACTGTATTTCAAATAGTCCGTGTCATCTACAAACACATCTTGTCCGTAGTTTCCTCTTTGAGTAATATGGTGAGGTAAACCGACTGCGACTACTCTTGCAATACGCGGCATAATAAAATTCTGCTCCGGTTAGTTTAGGTTCTATTAAAAATGGTCGCTGTCCCTATTAAATTAACGGGGACGACGGGATTTGAACCCGCGATCTCCGGCTTGACAGGCCGGCATTCTAAACCAGTCTGAACTACGTCCCCGTATTATTTGGTGGGCGGTGCAGGATTTGAACCTGCGACCCCCTCCTTGTAAGGGAGATGCTCTCCCGCTGAGCTAACCGCCCTTATTTCTGGCGTCCCCGAGGGGATTCGAACCCCTGCTGCCACCTTGAAAGAGTGGTGACCTAACCACTAGTCGACGGGGACGAACTACTAACGCTCCGATTCATCGGAGCGACTACCTGATTTTGAAAAAAATTATTGCACCACAAAAAACCGCCCAGATTATGACAGTAAATAATAACGGAATATCTGTAAGGAAATTTTCTGTGGGACTACTGCTTTCTCCTTTGTGATAAACAAGATATTGGTACCTAAAAATACCATATAAAACTATTGGCAACGATAGAAATAACTTATTTCCAAATTTAGCAGTTGTTGCTTGGTCTATCGTATAAAATAAGTAAGTAATAACAGTTAAAGAATTTACTATACTTATCATAGTATCTAAAAAATGTGGGTTATAATGGGACAATACTGCTCTATGAGAAGCAAAACCTTCTCCCAATTCTACTATTTCTGCTCTTCTTTTGGTGAACCCTAAAAAAAGAGAAAGCGTAAAACCGCATAATAGTATCCATTTTGACATATATATATCTGTAGCAACAGAGCCAGCTACTATTCTCAATACAAATCCTAACGCTATTATAAATACATCTATAATAACAATATTCTTAAGATAAACAGAATAAAGTATATTAACTAATATATATGTTAATACTATATATACAAATCCTATGTTAGTAAACAGGCCTAAGAATAGGCTCATTAAGGCTAAAACAATAGAAATTAGGTATGCAGTAGGAACATTTATTTCTCCAGAAGCTAATGGACGATATTTTTTTATGGGGTGGAATCTGTCACCTTGTAAATCCATTATGTCATTAAATACATACATACTACTTGCAGCAAAACAAAAACTAATAAATGCTACACTAGCAATTAGTAACCTTTCAGGAGTGAACATCTGCAAGCCGAACAATAATGGTAGAAACAAAAACAGATTCTTTACCCAATGTTTTGGTCTTATTAACTTTACATAATTTTTTATCATTACTCGCCTTCCATTTCCAACAAATAAAGGTCTGTTACGTAATGCTGGGTAAATTATGCGTTACCGGGATAACTCTTAAAAAGCCTGCCCCATTTTGTATTTAAAACCTTACGTTTCTGAATCTTCTTTCCTTTTATCGGCCACCATATATAATCATGATAAAGAAATGAACCAAAAACAAATAGATAAACAAGAGGTGTCCTGAAGAGTAGCTTCTGTAATATCTTTAGTGGACTAAACCAGAATAAATCACCCACCTTGCTGGCAAGATTGTCTCCCACGGAGAATGAAAAGTTCACATTTGAGATATCCTCTCCCACAACCTCTATTTCCTGAGTTCTTCCCGCACCCAGGCCATCTTCATGAGCCATGCGTATATATGGTATGCTCATAGGGTCAAAGCCCATCATCTTAGCTGAAACAGCATCTATGGCTACACTATCACTGCTTGCAAGAATATAGTCCTTTTCTACAGGGACCATTGTCCTTGGTCCCGGGCCACTTCCACATATGGTGCCGTCCATCACAGCAAAGATACCTGTGTGAATCTCTTTCTGGATAGCCAGTAGGTCAACAAGAGTTTCGTGGATAACACCGTGAGTATAATGCCGCTTTGTGTTCAAAAGTCCACCAAAAGCGTTTTTCATTGCCCCCGTTGTCGTAGTATATATATGGGTCTTTACTGTGGGAAGATGTATAATGTTTTTGCCCATAAAGTATTCAGGTACCTTGATGCCTTCAGGATAAACTTTGTCCAGTACCCTCATCCTGGTTTTTGGCTTATAGTCAATCCATTGGATATCCTCGGGGATAAAATTGTATCTTTCCTCTATCTGGTACTTTTTGTAGATAGGGGCAAGTTTATTCATTACCTGCCCCTTGTAAGCATTGGTGACCACTGTATTATTATGGACTGCAGTGATGTTTTTATAACCAGCGCTAATTAATGCCCGGATTGTCCCTTCTAACTGCCACGGCGTAGTATTGGCACCAATATAAGGGAAGTGCCACGATATATTATCCTTTAAAATAGTTGTCTTATCTTTGGGAAGCGCATCTTCAAAATCTACCATTCTTATCAGCCGATGTATGTCCTGGAGCGCAGTTTCCGAAGTAGTTTTTAAGACAGCAACCTTTGATTTATTCATACATAAACTTTTTAATCAGAAATAACGGGCTCAATAAATTGAGCCCCTACAATTACTTTTGGGGTTTAATTTATTGAATCCATTTTCTCTTCAAACCCTTTAAAATTATAGCAACGCCAGATAGAAAATTCCTTTATAACTTCACCATCTCTGGTAACTTTAAAAACAGGCTCTTTTTTAATCTCATCAAAAGCAGGGCTTAACTTTTTAATATAGCCGCCTTCTTTCTCTCCTCCTTTAACAAAAATAGCATCCTTCCCAATAAGAGAATCGAAATCTGACCAGTATCGATAAGAATGGCCATGGGGAGTGCTCTGACCTATTGAATAAGTCTCATATTGGCCATCAGTATAAAAAGCTATATAACTTGCTAAAGCATAACCCCTGCATAATATGAATGTATCTTCGGGCATCTCTTTTTTTATCATGCTTACCTTTTCACCCAAATCCTTCATCCAACCAGAAAGAAACACTGTTAATCTTTTTGAGCCGCCTTTTTTACTATTTACAATTGATGTAAGAATTTTTGGATAAACAGGTACAATATGTATAAAAACCGTCATAAAAATTGCAAAAGAGATAATTGCAATCCATAAGGTTCGATAAAACTTTTTTCTCTCCCGCCCAAAAAATAATACTGCAACAGCTATAAGGGCTGTAAGATAACCGTAAGCCACCCAGTGTGGAGCTACACGGTCAAACCAGCTATATATCCCGAACATCAAGAGAATCACTGTGGAAGTAAAGAACAGAAAAAGATATCTATCATCATTATGTTTAAATCCTCTATATGCGCTATGAATTATGCCTGCCAGGCAACCTATAAATAGAAATGGTGAGAGGATAAAAGATTGACCTCCAAAGTATTCAAGAAAATATTTAAACTTGAGTGAAACGTCACCAGACATATATCTCATTCCTAAATTATATTTAAATGTTACCCAGCCTCTAGAAGCATTCCAGATGATAACAGGACTGAACACCAGAAGCGACAGGAGAAGTGCTAAATACGGTTCTTTACGCAGTAGCCATTTTCTCTTTTCTTTAGAGAATAATAAAAATAAAAATACTGAAATAGGAATGTAAATAGAGATAAATTTCGTAAGAAACGAAAAACCCAGAGCTAATCCAGAAAGCCACCACCAGTATTGCTTCTGGGAATTTGTCGCTTTATAAACAGAATAAAGAGTAAGCATCCAGAAGATTCCCAGAGGAGCATCTGTACTTGTAATAACAGCTCCTACAGCAAAGATGGGGGCAATATTTACCAGAAGACCCGACCAGAAAGCTACCCTCTCATCCTGAAACATCTCCTTGGCCAGAAGATAAACAAGGATCGTTGTCCCTAAAACTAAAACTATAGGAGTCAATCTTACTGTAAGTAATGTGCCTTTAAACAAAGTAAACAGAGCTACAAAAATCGCTGTCATAGGAGGATGTTCATAATAAGATAAATCAAGATGGCGAGACCATTGCCAGAAATAAGCTTCATCGGCAGAGAGAGGCAGGAGCCGAGCATAGATTAAACGAAAGATAGTAAGTACTGCTAATATAGAAATAAATGTAATCCTGTAAGCTTTAATATTCTGGTCTTCACCGCCCATCTTATCTTCCCTTTACACCGGACAATACAATTTTAATAATTCCTCATTAACACTACTTGTCACGGGAATTTTTTGCCTTTATTGCTTTTAAATTGCTTTATTAAATATTCCTTTTAGGCAACCTCGGCCTTAAAGCTTCCATCTTCTTTCTAGCCCAAACATTTGACGGGGATAAGTCTAAGGCCTTCTGATAAAACTCAAAACTTTCCCTCCACATTTTTTTCTTTCGATATATTTCACCTTTTTCATAATAATAGCTTGAAATTTTAGATAATAATCTTAATACCCTAGCATTAAACTTATCGATAGATTTAGCTTTTTGTAGGATCTCAATTGCTGCCCTATATTTTCTTCTCTCCAGCAAAATGCGAGCTTTACCTACATATGTTTGCACTGCTTTGACCTTTGCAACTTCCACTGCCTCTTGAAACACTTTATCTTTGGGCTTCAAAGTTAAAGCCTTGCGGATAAATTCTAATGCTTTTTCAAAATTTCTATGTTCCAACGCAGTCTGATAGAGTTGAAAATAATCTTGAGCTTTTTTAAAAGCTTCCTGTTCACTTATTAAAATGTCACCAAGAGTAATTTGATTTATCTCATAACCACCTTCAAGTAAAACAAGTACAAGAGAATAGTTCCCAGTTTGAGTATTTTCCGGAATCGTAATGTCCCGTTCCTCCTTAATGGTTTCACCCTTTCTCCATTTGTTACATGGATACCATCCATATACGAAAGAAAGTATACTATAAGGATAGGATTTCCTCTTGCTTACTGTTTGCCCACGTTCGATCTGGATATCATCTAAGTATATAGCTCCTTCCCTTTTGCCATTACAGTTTCCCTTATTATTGAAGGTAATCGCATATTTATATTTCTCTTCCTTCGAACTTCCTGACTCTAGGGCTTTCCAAAACAAGATTATGTGATATTTCCCTCCAGGGGCAGCTATATCATCATTGGAGGTGTAGCCTATAAGCTCAATTTGTCTGTTTAATTTCTTATGAAGTTTGTTTTTAATTTGAAGAGTATTTACTATGAAAACATCTTTTCTAACATAACCACCCTTTAATGTTTTATACTTATGCGCTGGTTGTTCCCATTCCTGTTCCCAAAGCGGAAGATAATCTCTTTTAAATTCGGGATACTTATGAATCTGCGACCGGTGAGACCAAATCCCATGAGTATAAATAAATGTTGGTTTTTTCTCCTTGAAGATATAATCTCCAAAGTATTCCTTCTCGTAATGGTATTTCCCAATATGTACGTCTGCCAATCCTGATAAATCTATTATCTTTAATCCTGCGGTATAAGAAGTCCCTCCTATATCCGCCTCCAACAATGAGGCATTCTCAATAAATGCCTCTTTGGCCAAGCCTTTAAATTTTTCTCCTCTATTTACAAGTTTTGAAAAAGGAACCATTAAACGTTGTTTCGCTTTTCCTGCAAAGGCCATATTTGAGTATACCAAAAAAGCGCTAAGAGTGATAATAATAAGAACTAACACATGGTAGGAGAGTGTATGAAGAGCCCCTTTTTTTGGTATCCTTGTGTCCTGAAATTGCCAAAGGGCAAATAAACCGCCGCTGATAACTATGTATGCTAAAGGGAAAAATGGTGACAGGATCCGGAATTCCTTCATCCCCACACCCCGAACATACAGTGGGAAAAATATACTCATTCCAATAAATAGGAATAGGAAAGATATTTTGGCGAAAAAACGCCGGAAATATAAAGTTGTTGCTAAAGAACAGAAAATGAATATAAAGGTCAGATTATACTGTTCAAAAGCCATTTTGACTAGTCGCCACCCACGGGAATTAAAATCTAGGATATATTTTTGAAGCCTAAAAATGATGTTTCCTACAGCCTTTTTAGTATAAGAAGTATTCGAAAAGAAATCAGCAAAGTATTGATAATGCCAAACATGGTACATGAAGAAAGGAATGACGAATAAGCCCGTCCAAAGTAGAAACTGGCCCCCTTTTTTTCTTATAATAAGAACTAGTATCTTATGGATGAAAGCAGCCGCAAAATAGATTACACCCTCAGGTCTAGTTATACTTACTAAAAACAGGACAAGACTGGAAAAAGGGAACCGTCTTGTATCTTCTAATTCTGCCAAATAAAGGTAGATTCCTAAAATGATCAAGAACACATAGAAAGCATTTTCTAGCCCAGAAATGCTCCATACCACAAAGGATGTATTGGTGGCAAGCAATAGAGGAGCTATTCCATGCAGGATAGATCTTTTATCAGCAAAAATTTGTTGCGAGATTCTATAAATCAAATAAAAGGAAACTATAGTAAATATAATGCCTAACACTTTTGGTGTTACCACAGGGTCAAAAAGACCCAATTTGAAAAACACACTTAGGACAAAAACCCATAAAGGATTTGAGTATCCTTCAACCCTTTCTCCCCCCGGGTTTAAAACTAACCCAAAGCCGTTCGCGAAATTCCTTGCGTATGTGAAACTGATACCTGCATCATCATATATCCAACTTCCATAGTATAAAGCGTGTAAGACATACAAACCGATGGCTAGTATTAGAAGTGTATAGAGTAGGCGCCGAAAAACGGTCTCAGATAAACTAAGTTCCTTTAACATACTATTTTTCGTACTTTTTCTTCCAAAAATCACTTCAATTTTGAATTTTTACTTTTTCAATACTCTTTAAACAATCGTCCTAACTGTAGTTTTGAAATGCTCTCCGGGTGCTTTGAGCTACAGGTAATGAGAAAAGTATGATGTTGGATTAGGCAATTTCCATCAGGTTTTTGTCTATCTTTTTAATGAGCCGAGCGCGAATCGAACGCGCGACCAACGGCTTAAAAGGCCGCTGCTCTACCTAGCTGAGCTACCGGCTCATCGGCTTCTACTCCGTAGAACCCTCTCAAGTGGGAGAACGTAGTTCTCCCCCCTTGCGTCCCGATTAAAATCGGGACTGTTATCCCCCTCTCTTTAGAGGTTCTCCCTTAACCCTCCCTTATTTATTTATCAATCATCGGCTTCCACTCCGTGAAATCCTCTCAAGTGGGAGAACGTAGTTCTCCCCCCTTGCGTCCCGATTAAAATCGGGACTGTTATCCCCCTCTCCTTAGAGGTTCTCCCTTAACCCTCCCTTATTTATTTATCAATCATCGGCTTCCACTCCGTGAAATCCTCTCAAGTGGGAGAACGTAGTTCTCCCCCCTTGCGTCCCGAGGGGTATATAATGGAGTGTAAAGCGAGAGCTTTACTCTTGTCCCGACAAGTCGGGACACTCCTATGGCGGAGAGGGTTAGAGTGAGGGGGCTGTCTTCGGGTTAGAGGTTTACCATTTTTACTTCGACAATTTCGGATATCCCTTCTATCTCTTTTAAAACCTCTTCTGAAATATCACAGTCTACATTAATGATGGTTAGTGCTTTTCCGCCAACTGTTTTTCTCCCCACCTGCATCCCGGCTATATTAATCTTTCTATTTCCCAAAATTGTTCCTATTTTACCAATTACTCCCGGCTTGTCCAAATTTGAACAGAGTAGCATATACCCTTCAGGAATAACGTCCAAATCGAATTCGCCAATTCTTACCAGACGGGGTTCCTTCTTCCCTAAAAGAGTCCCGGCAACTATATTCTCCCCTTTTTCTGTCAATGCCTGGACTACTATTAAGTTGGCAAAATCTTCCACTTTGCTCACTTTAGACTCGGTAACTTTAATCCCTCTCTCCTCAGCAATTAAAGGAGCGTTGATAAAATTGACTTCCCTTTCCAAAACTGGCTCCAGAAGCCCCTTAAGCAGGGCAATGGTTAAAGGCTCAATCTCGTGACGGAGAATCTCTCCTGAGTATTGGACTCCAATCTGAGTAAACCCTCCCTCACTTATCTGTGCCTGTAACCTTCCTAATTTCTCGCAAAGATTAATATAGGGACCCAAAGTTTTCATTTTCTCAGGATCTAATTCTGGCATATTGACTGCATTGCGAACAATGCCTTTCTTAAGGAAATCTAAAACTTGCTGAGCAATATCTCTGGCCACATTAATCTGCGCCTCTTCGGTGGAAGCTCCTAAATGCGGTGTAACAATTATATTCTCCAGACCCAGAACAGGACTGTCAAAAGGTGGTTCCTTCTCAAAAACATCGAGAGCTGCCCCACCAACCTTACCCGACTTCACTGCTTCTGCTAAGGCTGCTTCATCTATGATTCCCCCACGAGCACAATTTATAATCCTCACCCCTTCTTTCATCTGATTGATAGTTTCTTTATTAATTATGTGTTTAGTTTCAGGAGTTGACGGAATATGAATTGTTATATAGTCTGCCTGTTTAATAAGTTCCGGAAAACTGACCAATTTAACGCCAATCTCTCGCGCATGGGCCTTAGAAATATAGGGATCACAAGCTATTATCTCCATCCCGAAAGACTGTGCTCTTTTTGCAACTTCACCTCCGATTCTACCCAGGCCGACTATACCCATGGTCTTTTTGAAAATTTCGGTTCCTAAGAATTTTTTCTTTTCCCACTGCTTACTCTTCAGGGATATGTTAGCCTGGGGAATACAGCGAGATAATGCTAAGAGCATGCTCATTGTATGTTCTGCTGCAGAAATCGTATTTCCACCGGGCGTATTCATTACCAGGATACCCCTTTTACTTGCCGCTTCAACATCGATATTGTCCACTCCCACTCCTGCTCTTCCAATGACTTTTAAATTCTTTGCTGCGTCAATTACCTCTTTTGTCACCTTAGTTGCACTGCGCACAAGAAGAGCATCATACTTGCCAATGTGCTTTAGCAACTCCTGCAATTCCAGTTTGAGTTTCACATCAACTGTTATATCGGGGCTTTCCCTCAATAACTCTATACCTTCTTCCGCTAATTTGTCGCTAACCAATACCTTCACGGAAACCTCCTTATGTTCTTGTAGTGGCAAAGCGCTGTCATTGCGAACGAAGTGAAGGAATCTCATTCTATTGTAGAGATTGCCACGCCCCTTCGGGGCTCGCAATGACACGATTCTACTACAGAGCTTCGTCCCGATTCATCGGGAACACGCAGTGTCATTCCGAGCGAAAGCGAAGGAATCTCATTCTATTGTAGAGATTGCCACGCCCCTTCGGGGCTCGCAATGACACGATTCTACTCTACAATTAACTACATTTCAGGAATTCTTTCTCTGCTGCAGCTATGCCTTTTCCTACTTCGATTTTACATCCTAATTTACTTAATGCTATTTCCAGAGCCGAAAGCCCGATGATTACATCAAATCTATCCATGTAGCCCAGATGGGCGATGCGGAAAATTTTGCCTTTATATTCTCTTTGACCACCAGCAATTCCCACTCCATACTCGTCACGCATCATTTTAACCAGCCGCACTCCATCAACTCCTTCCGGAACTTTGACTGCTGTAACCACGTTACAGGGAGCTTCTGCGAAGAGCTCCAGACCCAATGCCTCCACTCCTTTTCTTGTAGCAGAAGCCAGGATTGCATGGCGTTGTAAGATTTGCTCCAGCCCTTCTTCTTTTATCATTCTCAAAGCTTCCTGCAATCCCAACAACAAGCTTACTGCCGAAGTATAGGGTGTCTGTTTTTTCTCCTCGAGAAACTTCTTATATGCCTTAAAGTCCCAGTAAAACTTCGGCAATTTAGAATTTTCTACAAGTTTCCAGGCCTTCTGGCTGATACTGACAAAAGCCAATCCTGGAGGGAGCATCAGCCCTTTCTGAGAGCCACCAGCTACCACATCCACATTCCACTCATCAGTCTTCAACTCCTGCCCTCCTAGCCCACTCACCGCATCGACCACCAGGACAGCCTCAGTTTTTGCCACTATCTTACCAATTGTCTGGATATCGTTAACCACACCGGTTGAGGTCTCTGTGCTTTGTGTAAATACAGCTTTAATTCCCGGTATTTCCTTTAGTTTCTTCTCTACATCCTTAGGGTTAGCTATTCTACCCCAGGGATATTCAATAACTTCTGGTTCAATTCCAAATAACTTAGTAATATTTACCCATCTTCTACCAAATGCACCAGTGTTAACAATTAGAACTTTGTCTTGCGGAGAAAGGAGGTTAACCACGCAGGCCTCCATCGCCCCGGTTCCCGAAGCGGCAAAAATGAAAAGGTCATTTTTTGTTTGAAATACGTATTTCAATCCTTCTATATCTTCAGAAAGAACCTGACCGCATTCTGGAGTGCGGTGATGAATAATTGGCTGAGCTGAGGCTAAAAGTACTCTTTCCGGAACAGGAGTAGGACCTGGCGTTAAAAGATACTTTTTCATTTTTCTGCTCCTTAGATAAAAATTAAGAACTAAGAACTTAAACTAAGATTACCCAAAAGTAAATAGTTTTTACTTTACCCCGTTAGAAATATCTCCCGGAGTAGAACAAAATTTCTAAAAAGGTAAATCTTAGTTCTCGATTCCTAGTTCTCTCTTTTGTTTTCCCGTTCTGTTTTTTCTTTTGCTTGTAGTCCGGGTAACCTTTGGGCTAATGGTAAACGACCCAACTTTTTTCGTCTGGTTATCTTTGCTTTTCTCTTTTCCCGGGCAACTAAAGCTATCCTCAGTACTTCATCTATGTTCTTAACCGGTATGAACTTCAATTTATTCTTGATTTCTTTGGGAATCTCTTTCAGGTTTCTCTCATTTTCCCGGGGAAAGATAACTGTCTTTATTCCCGACCTATGAGCTGCCAGCATCTTCTCTTTAAATCCACCTACGGATAAAATCCGCCCTCTTAGAGTTATCTCTCCAGTCATAGCCACGTCTTTCTTAACCGGCCTCTTGGTTAATGCTGAAGTTAAAGCAATTGCCATAGTAATCCCTGCCGATGGACCGTCTTTGGGAATCGCACCCTCGGGGATGTGAATGTGAATTTCTTTATCCTTGTAAAAATCCGGGGGTAAACCTAACTTACCAGCATTAGACCTAACATAAGAAAGTGCTGCCTGTGCAGATTCCCTCATTACTTCTCCCAGTTTCCCGGTAAGGGTGAGACTGCCTTTACCTTTCATAATTGAAACTTCAATAGAAAGAATATCTCCCCCCACTTCTGTCCAGGCAAGTCCCGTGGCTACGCCCACTTCATTCTGTCCCGGTTTCTCCCTGTGGTACCTGGGAATGCCCAAATAACGGTGAAGGTTTTTTGCAGTAATTTTTACAGCTTTTCCGCCCTTTTCTGAGGCCAACTCTTTGGCTACCTTGCGACAGACATTTGCTATCTCTCTTTCCAGGTTTCTTACTCCTGCTTCCAGGGTGTAATCGCGGATTATCAAATTTAAGGCTCGTTCCGATATAACTAATTTGTCCGAACTTAACCCATTTTCCTTGACCTGTTTTGGCACGAGAAATTTTTGGGCAATCTTAATCTTCTCTTCTTTCGTATACCCGGGGAACTTAATAACCTCCATTCGATCAGCTAAAGAAGGCGGAACTGTGTACAGAGTATTAGCAGTGGTAATAAACATTACATCGGATAAATCAAATTCCACCTCTAAATAGTGATCGGAAAAAGTGTTGTTCTGTTCGGGATCGAGAACTTCTAAAAGAGCCGCTGCCGGATCGCCTCTAAAATCCTGACCCATCTTATCTACTTCATCGAGTAGAAACACAGGGTTTCTCGATTTTATTTTACTTAGTGACTGAATTATCCTCCCGGGCAGAGCACCAATATATGTCCTGCGGTGACCACGAATCTCAGCCTCATCGCGTATCCCTCCCAATGACATACGAATGAACTTGCGACCCAAAGCACGGGCAATCGAACGGCCTAGAGAAGTCTTGCCCGTACCCGGCGGACCGACAAAACAGATAATTGGTCCCTTCATCTTTTTTGTTAACTTACAAACAGCCAAATATTCCACTATCCTTTGCTTGGCTTTATCCAAACCATAATGGTCTTCGTCCAAAATCTTCTCAGCTCTTTTAAGATCCAGCTGGTCTTTGGTACTGATAGCCCAGGGCACTCTAATTATCCAGTCCAGATAGGTCCTGATTACCGTGGCCTCTGGAGAGAAAGGCATCATTTTCTCCAGACGAGAAATCTCTTTTTCTGCCTGTTTTGCTACCTCTGGAGGTGCCTTAGATTTTTTGACTTTCTCTCTCAGCGCATTTACTTCTTTTTGGTAGTCATCTGTTTCTTTCAGTTCTTTTTTAATTGCCTTAATCTGTTCATGCAGGTAGTATTCCTTCTGTGTCTTTTCAATCTGGTCACGCACCCGCACCTGAATCTTCTTCTCGATAGAGAGAATATCATTCTCAGCGGTCAAAATTTTGGCTAACTCTGTAAGCCTCTTTTTAGGGTCCCATGTTTCCAGAATAAGCTGCTCCTGAAGTATTTTAATCGAGATATGAGATGCAATAATATCGGCTAAACGGCTGGGATCGTCGATGTTTGAAACTGACATTATAGTCTCTATGGGAATACGGCGATTCAATTTCACATATTTCTCAAATAAGGTTATCACATTACGCATCAAAGCCTCGAGCTCCTGGTTGGGAGCATATGTTTCTAAATGCCTCTTAATCCTCACCTGAATAAATCCCTGTTGAGGAATAAAGTCTGTAATCTTTGCTCTCTCTACTCCCTCGACGAGGATTTTAATCGTACCATCAGGCATCTTTAAAAGCTGGAGAATCTCTGCCACTACCCCTATTGAGTAGAGATCTTCCTTTCCCGGATTTTCGGTTTGAATCTTTCTCTGAGTCACAAGGAAAATTAAGCGGTCTCGGGCCATCGCTTCTTCTAAAGCCTTAATCGATTTAGACCGTCCTACTGCTAACGGAAGAACCATATAAGGAAATATTACCACATCTCTTACTGGCAGAAGGGGTAAGACATCAGGTATGACAATCGATTTCTTAGGCCTTTCTGGTGTAATCAATTCAGCCTCCCTTTTTGTGCTATTTTCTTTTGTACTAACACTGGCTCCTTCTCTTTATTTATAACCTCAGCATTAATTATACATTCTTCTACGTCGGTTGTGTTAGGCAAATCGTACATTATATCTAACATAACATCTTCCATCACTGTGCGTAACCCCCGAGCTCCGCTCGACCTGTTAATTGCTTTTCTGGCAATCTCCTCTAAGGCATCGCCGGTCACCGTCAGTTTTACATTCTGGAGAGAGAATATTTTCTTAAATTGCCTAATTAGAGCATTTTTCGGCTCAATCAGAATCCTGACCAGAGCAACCTTATCTAACTCCTCCATCGTGGCAATCACCGGAAGTCTACCAATGAATTCAGGAATTAATCCATACTTAAGAAGGTCCTCTGGTTCTATGTATGAGAGAATCTCGTTAAGATTTTTTTCTTTTTTCCTTTTTATTGGTGCACCAAACCCCAAAGTTTTCTCCCCAATTCTACTTTCAATTATCTTTTCCAAACCATTAAACGTCCCACCGCAGATAAACAGGACATTAGTCGTATCCACAGGGATAAAATCCTGCTGGGGATGTTTCCTTCCCCCCATAGGAGGGACATTAGCTATTGTCCCCTCCAATATCTTCAGAAGTGCCTGCTGGACACCTTCCCCAGAAACATCACGGGTTACCGAAAAGGTATCTCCTTTGCGCGCAATCTTATCTATCTCATCTATATATACAATGCCTCTTTCAGCTCGATGGCGATTGAAATTTGCGCTTTGCAGAAGCCTGAGAACAACATTCTCAACATCCTCGCCAACATAACCAGCTTCCGTCAATGCAGTGGCATCAGCAATAGCGAAAGGAACATCCAACAAGCGAGCCAAAGTCTGGGCCAAAAGTGTCTTTCCCGTCCCTGTGGGACCAATCAATAGAATATTAGACTTCTGCAATTCCACTTCATCAGCAACTCTTTGTCGAGAAGTCGGTAAAAGAGAATCCAGACCCACCCTTTGATAATGATTATATACGGCAACCGCCAGTAACTTCTTAGCCCTCTCCTGCCCGATAACATATTCATCCAGTATAGCCTTAATTTCATATGGCTTGGGTAGAACTTTCCTGGTTTTCTTTTCTTCCTCTATAGCAATTTTGTTCAATAAATTGTAAGAGAGCCGAATACATTCATCACAAATATAGACTCCATGACCGCCAATGAGTTTTTTCACTTCATTTTTATTTTTGCCACAGAAAACGCAGCTTAAAGATTCTTTTCTATCAATAAGTTCAACCATAATTAAACCCTTTTAGGGCGACCGTCCCGATACATCGGGATCGCCCCTACACTACCAAAACCATTATGGGTAGTGTAGCCCTTTATGGGCGTAACCTTTACGGGGACAAGCCTTTGGGCGACCATAAAGGTCGCCCCTACGCGACCAAGCAATGAACAAACTATCTTTTAAATTTATAATATTCAAAACCAAATCCCGAGCACACCTTTTATTTTCTCTGCTCAATTACTTCATCAACCAGGCCATAGGCTTTTGCCTCTTCGGCTGTCATAAAGAAATCGCGGTCTGTGTCCTTCTCTATTTTCGCCAGAGGTTGACCCGTATGTTTTTCCATAAGCTCATTCATCTTGGCTTTCATACGCATAATTTCCTTAGCTTGAATGCCGATATCAGTTGCTTGCCCTTGCACTCCGCCCAGAGGTTGATGTATCATTATGCGGGAATTGGGCAGGGCATATCGCTTCTTCTTTGCCCCGGCTGCGAGAAGAAGTGCTCCCATACTGGCTGCTTGACCCATACATATCGAAGAGATACTTGGTTTAACATATTGCATCGTATCATAAACCGCAAGACCGGCAGTTACTACCCCTCCTGGACAGTTAATGTATAAGGAAATGTCTTTATCGGGATCCTCTGCTTCCAGAAACAACAATTCAGCGATAATCACATTAGCGATTTCATCTGTTAAAGGTGTGCCCAAAAATACAATCCTATCCCTCAAAAGACGGGAATAAATATCAAAGGCTCTCTCTCCTCTCGGTGACTGCTCAACCACCATGGGAATTAACTGCCCAAAAGTTTTTAACTTCATACATTACCCCCTCATCCTAACCCTCTCCCTAAGGGGAGAGGGGACTTTTTTGTATCTATTTCCTCTTCTCTTTTATAATTTTAGCATTTTCTATTAAAAAGTCAAATACTTTATTCTCTCTCATTTTGCTTGTGATTTGGTCTATGTTTTCATAAAAGTATCTCTTTATTTCTTCTTCTTTCTCTTTAGTTGATTTTATTGTCTCTTCTATTTCTTTCTCTATTTCTTTAGAATCGACTTGGATATTCTCTTTCTCAGCTATCCTGGCAAAAATTAAAGTGCTGCGGACTTGTTTTTCTGCAAGGTTACGATATTTCTTCCGCAGGACTTCCTCATCTGCCCCGATATCTTCGGAAGCAAGCCCGCGACTCTGGAGGTAAGTCTTCATCTTTAAGATTAGATAATCGAGTTGTTTCTCAACTAGAGAATTGGGAACCACCACAGGGTTATTCTCAATTAGCCTGTCAATAATCTGTTCTCTCATCGCCTCTTTTGTTTTATGCTCTTCCAGCTTAATCAAATTTTCCCTCAATTTCTCTTTCAATTCTCCCAAAGATTTAGCTCCTAATCCCTGAGCAAAAGCATCGTCAATTTCTGGTAATCGCATTTCTTTAATCTCTTTAACCTTTGCTCTAAAGAAAATTTTATGCCCCGCCAATTTTTTATTAAAATAATTATCCGGAAAATTCACCTCAACATTTTTCTCTCCGCCTCTTTCCATGCCAATCAATCCTTCAGAAAACGCCCGGAGAAAAATAGGGTTTTCAATGCTTATCAACTGATTTTCTCCTCGAAGCCCCTTCAAGGGTTTACCGTTACCGAATCCTTGATAATCGATTACTACATAACTTTTTCTATCTACCACGTTATTCCCGGAGACCACAAGCTGGGCATTCCTTTTCTGCAGTTCTTTCAGACTTTCCCCTACTTCAGAATCACCCACGACTTTTATCTCTTTTTTTATCTTAAGTTTCTTATAATTCCGTGGCTCAAAACGAGGTATCACTTCAACCGTTGCCTGAAAAGATATTGGTTCTCGCTTAGCAAAATCGAATTTAAGGTCAGAAATCTCTGCCGGAGCAACAGGGTCAATTCCTTTCTCTTTTACCACCTGAGATAATGCGTCTGGGACGAGCGATTCTAAAACAGTTTCCTGACAACGAGACTTAAATTTCTCCCTCAAAAAAGCAGGCGGCGCCTTTCCTCTACGGAAACCGGGTATAACAGCTTCCTTTTGAATCTCGTTGTATGTCAATTCTATTTCCTTTTCTATTTCTACTTGAGGAATCTCGATTTTGAAAACAAGCTCACATTCGCTTTTCTTGGACATTTCTACCTTTAAATTTTCCATAGCCATTTTAACCCTTTCCTGGTGCCGCGGGAGAGATTCGAACTCTCAACTCCATATAGTTGGAGACTAGGTCCTAAGCCTAGCGTGTTTGCCAATTTCACCACCGCGGCAAGTGGGCCATGGAGGAATCGAACCTCCAACCTCCTGCTTAAGAGGCAGTTGCTCTACCTGTTGAGCTAATGGCCCCAAAGATATATTCAAAATTGCCTTGGCTTATCTGGCACGCCCGGTGCGATTCGAACGCACGACCTGCGGATTCGAAGTCCGACGCTCTATCCAGCTGAGCTACGGGCGCATCGTCCCGATTTCCAATCGGGCCTCTCAAGTGGGAGAACGTAGTTCTCCCCCCTTGCGTCCCTCGACAAGCTCGGGACTGTTATCCCCCTCTCCTTAGAGGTTCTCCCATGAATCCACCCTTAATTATTTATCAGCATCATCCCGATTTCCAATCGGGCCTCTCAAGTGGCCCCGATGTTAATCGGGACCCCCTTGCGTCCCTCGACAAGCTCGGGACTGTCGACCCCCTCCTCTTGAGAGGTTTTTCCCTTAATCCACCCTTAATTATTTATCAGCATCATCCCGATTGAGCTCGGGACTGTTATCCCCCTCTCCTTAGAGGTTCTCCCTTAACCCCATCCTTAATTATTAAAGAGGCATCGTCCTGATTGACATTGAGACTGTTATCAATTGTCGTCTTATTTATATCACATTTAAATTTCTTTGTCAACCCAGATAAAAAACCGCCACATTTATAAGATGGGCGGTTAATTACTTTTTTTGAATTATCTTTAAGAATCTATTTCTTTCTTAAAATACGATAGAAACAGAATATCAAAAGAAGAATTATGACTGACCAAGAAAATATCAGAAAAAACCAACCCGAACCTGTCATTTTTATTTCCTAATTAATATTTTTCTTTTCTTCCATGCATATGCTACAGACATTGCTAATACTATAAATATTGTTAGCATCAAACCTCTTATGAACAAAACGTATGGATACTGCTCTGAAGTAACATTCTTCATTGCTATCATGGGCAATCCTTCCTTAACTATCCAGAATCCGAGGATAAAAAGCAAAAATAGGGGAGTAATATACTTAATGATAAACTTATAAAATTTGGGAATCACAATATCTGCTCCGTGATGAATCTCTTTCCAGGCGCGGTCAATACCAAAAACCCAGGCAAACACTATCGTCTCAACAGTAGCAAATAGCACCAGACAAAATGTCCCTCCCCAAAAATCGAGTTCGTTCAACACTCCTTTTCCCAGGAAAAAAATAGCTGGCTGGCAGAGGATAAATGTAACTACTCCGAATATAGTTGCTGATTTCTTCTTGGTTATATCGAACTCGTCTTCCAAAAAGCTTATCGCCGGCTGGGCTAAAGAAACGCTGGAGGTGACACCGGCCAAAAAGAGAAGTGTAAACCACAAAAAAGCAAAGATTGCACCCAGGGGAATCCTCTGAAAAATCAGGGGCATAGTAACGAAGCCTAAATTGAAGGCTCCACTCTGAGCAATATTTACAATTTCCCGAGGACCAAAAAATACAAAGGCTGCCGGAATAACGATACTTGCACCCAAAATGACTTCAGCAAATTCATTTGTTGCCGCTGCGGTTAATCCAGAAAGAGCAACATCATCCTTTTTAGTTAAATAACTCGCATAAGTAAGAATTACGCCGATTCCCACACTGAGAGTGAAAAATATCTGACCAGCAGCAGCAAGCCAGACCTTGGCGCTCTTTAAAGCGGCAAAATTTGGATTCCACAGAAATCCCAGTCCATTAACTAAGTTCCAATCAGGTCTTAATAAATTAGGTATTCCTAAACTTAATACACGAACAGCGAGGATAATTCCACAAATTAGGAGTATGGGCATTGCCCAGTTACATAATTTTTCTATCCCTCTACGAATGCCATAGTAAATTACAAACACATTTAATGAAAATGTGATTATGAAAAATAGGTATGCCCAGCCAATACCATGGAAATACTCATTCGTCTGCAACCCCTGGTAACCTTGTAGAAACGATTGCATTGCTGTCTGTGATGTAGCCTGCGCGTATCGCCCGGTGATAGAAAAAAACGCATAGCCCAATAACCACGACTCAACATAGGTATAATACATGAAAATGAGAACAGGGCCAAAAATGCCAATTACACCAAAATATTTAATGAAACGGTTCTTCTGCCACATCGAATGGAAAATACCCGGGGCTGTGCCATGGCCGAATCCTCCACCGAATCTGCCAGCAGTCCACTCTATCCACATTAAAGGAATCCCCAGGAGGAGAAAAGAGATAAAGTATGGTATCATAAATGCGCCACCGCCGTTCTGTGCTGCCTGGACGGGAAAACGTAAAAAATTTCCTAGCCCGACTGCTGACCCGGCAACTGCAAGAATAATCCCCGTTCTGGTTTTCCATGTTTCGCGTAATTTATTAATCTTTACCATTTTACCTTTTCCTTATGCGGGCTCTACGTGAATCAGCACTTTAAAATTAGGAAGTTCTCTTTTTATATCTCTTTCCAGGTGGTCGCATACCCGATGAGCCTGCTCAACGCTAATTTTCCTCGCCAGGACAAGATGGAGATAAGCCTGTTCTTCATTGCCTTTTCTCACTATAAATAAATCATGAAAATTTATAAATTTCTGGTAATGCTCTTGTAAAATCCTGGTGATAATTTCTATCTTTCTATTCTTTTCTTCTTTACCTTCAATTCCAGGATTTATATGAATCATTATGTTACCAATATTTTTCAACTTCTGGAGTAGCAATTCCTCGATTTTATTGGAAATCCCATGTCCTTCTTCTATAGATAGGTCAGCGTCGATTTGAACACTCAGATCGATTGAATTTCTCCAACCCAGGCGACGTGTTTTGACATCATCAATTTTTTTTACTCCCCCTATACTCAGTGTGAGTTTTTTAATTTCATCAATAAAATCTTCTGGAAGGGAAGTGTCCATCAGTTCTTTCAAAGAGGGACGAAGAATGTCTATTCCTATCTTAAAAATGAACAGGGCAACAACGAAGCCAGCCAGAGGATCAAGAAAAGTGTAACCAAGTCTGGCGCCTGCTATTCCTATTAGAGCTGCCACGGAAGTAAGCGCATCAGCACGGTGATCAGAGGCACTAGCCAAAATGGCTAAATTGTCGAATTTTTTGCCTATATAATAAGTATATCTGAATAATAATTCTTTGACTAAAATGGAAATTAAAGCAGCCCATAGAGGCAAAAGCCCCGGTACAATCCTAATCTTTAAAAAAATAGCATTTAGTGCACGATAAGAGAGCACTATGGACATTCCCAACAATATAAAACTGATGCAAAGTGCTGCTATTGATTCGGCTTTCCCGTGTCCATAGGGGTGGTCTTGATCAACAGGCTTTTGAGAAATTTTTACACTGGTTAAAGTTAATATGCCAGCAAAGATATCGGAAAGAGAATGGAAACCATCGGAAAGCATCGCCTGGCTTCTTCCCCAAATTCCGGCAAATATCTTAAATATAGCTAAGAAGAAATTTACCCAAATTCCTGTCCAGCTTACTATTTTACTTTTTCTGAATCTTTCTTCTAATGAATACATCATTATTCACTCTCTTAATTTGTCATTTATTTATAACACAATTATTCTCTTTTGTCAACATGTTGTAATTGTAGGGGTTGACGGCTCTGTCAACCCATTTAATGGACAGACACGGCGGTCTGTCCCTACATCACAAGAAAACCCCAACATTCCATTCGATTTTGGTCTTCAGGTAGGAACTAAATTGACTGCGAAAAAGAACTTCAGCGTCGCTTTTCAAATAGACTATAAAGAGCAGGAACAACTATCAGCGTGAGAATAGACCCGACCACCAGTCCACCCATTATAGAGATAGCTACCACCGAGCGCACAGCTGAACCTTCGGCACGGCTAAGAGCCAGAGGAAGCATTGCCAGAATAGTAGTGGAAGCAGTCATTATAATTGGACGTAACCTGGTCGCTGCTCCCTCGATGATTGCCTCCATTTTCTCCATTCCCTTCCTGCGTAATTGATTAATGTAATCAATCATAACTATACCATTATTTACTATAATTCCAGCAAGAATAACCACTCCCATGCCCGAAGGAAGGGAGAGAGTCTTTCCGCTAATCACAATACCCAGAATAACGCCGATTATAGCAAGGGGAACAGTAACCATAATAACTAATGGCTGGGTAAAAGACTCAAATTGTGCTGCCATAATCATAAAAACTAAAAGCACTGCTAAAATAATTATCTGACCCAAACTGATAAATGTCTCCCGCATCTTCTCAGCCTGTCCTCCATAGTCTACAAAGTAGCCTTCGGGAAAAGCAATTCTCCTTATCTTATTCTTTATATCCCTCATAACACTGGACAAGGGTCGGCCACTGAGATTAGCAGTCAAAGAGACCATTCTTTTCTGGTTTTCTCGATTCAGCTTTATCGGTCCTTTAGCCTCCCGGATATCGGCAACATCTTTCAAACGGACAAGTATTCCCAGAGGAGAAGGGAGAACTATATTCTCAATTTCCCTGAGACTCCTTCTGCTTCTCTGGTCAAGAGAGACACGTATATTAACTTCTTCGCCTGCCTGGCGAAACAACGTAGCCACCTTTCCCTGAACCGCCATTTGCAATGTAGAGGCAATTTGGCTGACAGTCAATCCCAACCGGGATGCACGGTGACGGTCAATTATAAGTTGTAGTTCTGGTCTTCCCTTCTCCAGGGAACTCCCCAAATCATAGACTCCCTTAATCTTACCCATCGCTGTCATAACAGTTCCGGAAACATCCTCGAGAATCTCCATGTCTTTACCAAAGAGTTTAAGCTCAATAGAAGCCTCCCCAGCGCCCCCTCCTGTAAGTATCGCATGAGCCATATCCGTAAATTCGTATTTGGCTCCTTCTATCTGAGGAAGTTGAGCTCGAATGTCATCAATAATCTCTTTGGAAGTACGTTTTCTCTTTAGTTTATCTTCCAAACGAACGAAAATTTCTGCCTCGTTCACTCCCGCCGAGCCCATACCAAAAGCTGCATCCTGTTTTGTAGCCTCGGAAAGACCAACGTAAGCGCCCACAGTCTGGACACCCTCCTCTGCCAAGACAATATCTTCAATCTTTCTAACCACCCTGTCGGTCTCGTCTAAATTGGTCCCCACAGGCATCCTCACCATAAAGAAAGCCATATTATTATCCATACTGGGAAAGAACTCCTTCCCCATAAAGGGAATTATACCCAGGCTCAATATAAAGAGAAGAACCGCCCCGAGAACCACTCTCCTCCGATGAGCCAAGACATTATGTAAAAATCCTTTATATCTCTCTCGAAAATAGCCGAAAGTTCTCCTGCCAAAACTGACTTGGTAACCTTTAGCTGAACCCGTCTTGAAAATCTTAGAAGCTATCATTGGCACCAAAGTCAAAGCTACAAATAAGGAAGCAAACAGGGCAAAAGATATAGTTACAGCCATCTGAGTAAACAGCTTCCCGGTAATTCCTTTTATGAATAGAAGTGGTAAAAAGACCGCCACAGTAGTGAGAGTAGAGGTAGTAATCGCCTTACTCACTTCAGTGGCTCCTGACTTGGCTGAAATTATCCTGTCTTCACCAAGGTTCAGATGACGAAAAGTGTTCTCCAGTACCACAATCGCATTATCCACAATCATTCCCACTCCCAGGGCAATTCCAATCATGGTAATAAAGTTGAGGGTATACCCGAGAAAATATAAAGGAATGAAAGTGGCTATCAAAGAGAGAGGAATTGCTAATGCTATAGCGATTGTTGGACGGAGGTTGCGCAAGAAAAGAAAGAGAATTCCAATCGCCAGAAAGCCACCTAAAAGAGCATTGGAGCCAGTCACCCTAAGGATCCTCTTTATGATTCGGGCTTGGTCGAAAATAGTATAGAACTTTATATCTTGAGGAAGTCTCCTTCTCAACTCCTTAAGCGCTCTATTGACACCATTAGAAACTGCCACCGTGTTGGCTCCCGACTCCTTATTCACTATGACCAACACACTATTCCGTTTATTAGTGCGGGCATAACTGCGTACTTCTCGATAGGTGTCAGAAACCGTGGCAATATCCTTCAAATATATGGGAACATCTCCTCTGAGCGTAATCACAATATCTCCGATTTCCTCAACAGATTCAAACTCACCCACAGTGCGCAAAAGATATTCCTGGTAGCCTGATTTGAGGTGACCGCCTGGGAGGTTGAGATTTTCCAGAGCCAGTTTCTGGGTGACCTCTTCTAAGGAAAGACCGAGAGATTCCAGCTTCTTCCGGTCAACCTCCACTCTTATCTCTCTCTCCTTTCCTCCCCAGACCATAGCCGCGGCAACTCCATTTACCTGTTCCAGGCGTTCCTTAAACACGTCTTTAACTACCTGACGAAGGCTCCTCAGATCCCTTTCTCCCACAATCCCAAATACACTTACCGGCATCATAGAGGGATCAAACTTCACTACTATCGGTTTATCCATATCCTCGGGTAGAAAATCACTGATCATATCCAGCCTATCCCTTATATCCTGAGCTAACAGGTCCAGATTGGCTCCCCACTCTAACTCCACCATTACAGCAGATAAGCCTTCCTGAGAAAAAGAATTAACCTTCTTCACATTCTTTATAGTAGCCACCACTTCCTCAATAGGCTTAGTCACTATATTTTCCATCTCTTCAGAAGCCACGCCCTCATAAGAAGTAACTACTGACATCACCGGAAAGGTTATATCAGGCATTAAGTCGAGCCCCAGATTGCTCAAAGAAATAACACCAACCACTACCACAATTAGAATGAGCATGGTTACAGTTACCGGGCGTTCGACAGAAAATTCAGGTAGCCTCATCAGATGCCTCCCAAAAAAATGGGGTCAACTCTATTTTTAAAATGGGGTCAACTCTATTTTTATTCATTTACTTTTGCTCCATCAGTTAAGCCATAATTGCCTTCAATTATCACACTTTCCCCTTCAGTTAATCCTTCAACAATCTCTGTTTTTTCTTCATCGCTAACACCAGTCTTAACTTCTCTTAATTTAGCACGCTCGTCCTCAACCGTAAACAGAATCTTCCTCCCTTCCTTTTCCAGAACCGCGATTCTGGGCACAACCAATACATTCTTATGTTCATTATAGATTATCTCTACATCAGCAAACATTCCCGGCTTCAACCTGTGGTCTTTATTCTCAATCTCCAGCTCAACCTTCACTTTCCTACTCCTGAGATCCACCGCGGGAGCAACTCTCACCACTCTACCCAGAAAATTTTCTCCCGGGTAAGCATCCACAGACACGCGCACCTTCTTTCCTTTTCTCAATTTAGAAATATCCTTCTCTCCCACATTAACCACAATCTTAACTTTATCCATATAGGCAATATTGAGAACAGGCTCTTGAGGCATCGGTTCCTGAGGGATAACCGACTCACCTATATCCACATAGTATCTGATAACCGTGCCCTTAATAGGCGCTTTTACTTCTGCTTTTGTAAATCCTAAGGCAGGTTCATCACGGTCAATTAGAGCTACAACTTCACCCTTCCTAACACTATCCCCCTCTTCCTTAATTTTCTTAATTAACTTTCCCGAAACCCTGGTGTAGACGTCCACTTCTCTCAATCCACGAATATCGCCATTGAGAGATATTATCTCTTCTATATCTCCTTTTCCTGCCTGAACAGTCTTAATTGAAGTAACCTTTTCTTCCGGAGATTCCTTTATCCTTCTTTTTGCCATGTTATACCTTACTATCCTATAGGCGACCAGACCAACAACCAGTAATACCAGGATAAGTACTACTCTTTTTCCTTTCAATTCTCATCTCCTTTCGCTTCGCTCAATCCGACCGGGGTTCTCACCATCTCGAACCCGTCGCCAGACTTGTCCCGATTTCATCGGGACGGCGATCCTTTCGCTTCGCTCAATCCGACCGGGGTTCTCACCATCTCGAACCCGTCGCCAAACTTGTCCCGATTTCATCGGGACGGCGTTCCGGGGCGCTCACCGTCTCGCGCCCGCGCCTTTCCCTCACTCCGTTCGGTCGTCGCTCCTTACTCGTCGCGACCGGCGCCCCTTGCGCTTCGCTACTCCTAAATCTTTCTGGAGTGTCCCGACTTGTCGGGACAGCGTAAAGCTCTCGCTTTACACTCCATTAATATGTGCTAAAGCACATAGCTTCCTGACAAATGTGAACCCATTATTGATATTTACCAATAGCTCTATCCAGAAAAGCGCTAGCAACGTTATAATCATAGAGCGCCTGAAAATAATCGGTCTCAGCCTGAGTCAGAGAAAGCTGAGCATCACGCAGTTCAATTTCAGACATTAACCCCAGCCTGTACCTCTCCTCAGCAATTCTCAGATTTGCCCGCGCCAGCTCCACATTCTCTTTCTGTGCTTCAATCCGTTCCCGAGCCTCTTCCATATCAAAAATAGCCTTCCTCACTTCCAGCTTTATTCTCTGTTCAACCTGACTTCTCAAAATTTTCACCTGTTCCAATCCCGCCTTCGCCTGCTTAACCCTTCCCAGGTTGGAAAGCCCGCTAAACAGCGGAAAGTTTAAAGAAAGAATTACATTCCAGCTTTCACCCCACTCCTCTCGATTATAGAACGGATTGGTATACTCATAGTTAGCCAAGAAGTCTAAATTTGGCCGGTTCTCAGCCCTCGCCAACTTAATAGAAACTTTACCCACCTCTTCTTGAATCATTAATTGTCTTATTTCGGACCTCTCTCGAAGCGCTTTCCCCAGAGTGTCTTCCAAACTAACTTCCCTCTTCTCCCGAGGAAAGTCTCCTTTTACTTTCCAATCTTCTTCTAATCTCGCATTAAGCAAAAAAGAAAGTTCTTCTCTTGCCAACTTCAGATTATTCTTAGCCTTAATCAATTTTGTCTGATTATTAACCAACTGTACCTTGGCCCGGGAGACATCGTAATCAGAAACCCTCCCCTCTTTATACAGGGCACGAGTAGTCTTGTAATGAGAATCCGTTACATCTACTGCTTCCTTAGCAATTATTACGAACTGTCTGGCCAAGGTACAGTTGG
>JABUBO010000059.1_pt1 | contig 29269 bp, 21 predicted proteins | sample 7240361 | NCBI WGS metagenome assembly JABUBO01 (sample SAMN07256346, study PRJNA390944) | subsurface metagenome | isolation source: Methane hydrate marine sediment | place: Pacific Ocean: Eastern North Pacific, ODP site
CCCGGTTAGCCTGCATATTAGCCCAGTAGCGCCGGAGATATCCTTCAGTCCTGAAAGTCTCACCTTCACTGCTGTTGAGGGAGGTTCAACCCCCGCAAATGAAATGCTGGAGGTTTGGAATTCAGGCATTGATACAATTAGCTGGACGCTGAGCGATGATGCTGAGTGGCTCAGCGAGAATCCCACAAGCGGCAGCTCCACAGGCGAGCATGATACAGCAACCGTATCGGTTGGTATAACAGGAATGTCTGCCGGGGACTATTCTGCCAGCATCACCATAACTGCCCCCGGGGCAAGCAATAGCCCGCGGACAGTCCCCGTTAGCCTGCATATTAGCTCACCGGCACCAGAGATATCCTTCAGCCCCGAAAGTCTCACCTTCACTGCTGGTGAAGGAGGTTCAACCCCGACAGACAAGACGCTGGAGGTTTGGAATTCAGGCATTGGAACGCTTAACTGGTCTTTGAGCGACGATGCTGCCTGGCTCGGTGAGAATCCCACAAGCGGCAGCTCCACAGGCGAGCATGATACAGTAGCCGTATCGGTTGATATAACGGGTATGTCTGCCGGGGATTATTCCGCCAATATCACCATAACCGCCCCCGGGGCGAGCAACAGTCCGCAGACAGTTCCGGTTAGTCTGTATGTGGGAGGAATAGGCCCGCCACCACAATCGTGGCTCAGCGCATACTGGTGGACGATAGTAGCCGCGATCGTTGCTGTTGTGCTTTTGGTTTACTTGCTGCGGCGAAGAAGAGCGGCATTTTGACTTTTGAGTTTTCGTCATTGCGAGGCACCCCTCTTCTGTCATTGCGAGGAGCACTAGCGGTTGCGAGGCGTAGCCGAAGCAAACTGGAGCATGAGATTCCTCGTTTCACTCGGAACAAGCTCCGCAATCTCACACCCCGCCGAGATTGCCGCGCTTCGCTTGCAATGACATCCTCCCTCCTGTCATTGCGAGGCACTTTGTGCCGAAGCAATCTCCAAGTTAGTAGCTATTAGCTTTCAGCTATCAGCCTTCAGTCATTAGCTAACCGCTGTCTGCTAATTACTAACTACTGATTACTAACTACTGATTACTAACTACTGATTACTAACTACTGATTACTAACTACTGATTACTAACTACTGATTACTGATTACTGATTACTGATTACTGACTGCTGATTGCTTTTTTATTTTTGCCCTGTGATTTTTGAGTTTTGCTTTCCTGAGATTGCCACGCTTCGCTCGCAATGACAACAGAAAGAGGGTCGGAGTGACAAAAAAGGCGGCAATCACCTCTCCTCGTCATTGCGGGGCACCCCCCTTTGTAGTGCGACCCTTCAGGGTCGTGCGCACGAGGCTAAAGCCTCGCACTACATTTTTGAACGTCTTCTGTCATTGCGAGGAGCGTTAGCGACGAAGCAATCTCATCCCGAGATTCCTCGCTTCACTCGGAACAAGCTCCGCAATCCCATGAAGCGACGCTTCTTTCTACTAAAGACTAAGAAACTCGAAAAAATGGAACGATTTGGAACTAAATACAACTAAAGGTAACTAAATTGAAGTTGATGTTTTTGACACGGTCACGTAGAATATACAAAGGTACTAGTACTGAAGTCCCATTGTGTTACTGTAGGCGCGGGGGTTTCATGTGAAACAAATAGCGTTCTCGCTACTCAGCGTGGTCATACTTGTCGCCATGGTGCTGCCTGACGGTAGCCCAGCAGTGCTGGCACAGGGACCAGGGTATTGGCCAAGTGATATTCAATGGACACATCCCACTGATTGCTACTGTGACCCGCAAGAAGATGAGTATCCAGCCCAGCTTGATTTAATTGGTAATGACACAATCCCCGCTGTTTATTACTATTTTGGCGCCGACCACGCATTCTTCCGTGAGCGTGTCAGAGGTGACCCTTCAGGAACCAACAACTTTACCCAGAATGCCTGGGTCGTTTTGTTTGACTTACCTGAGCCGGGTAATTATGAATACCTCTTGAGCTTGGATGGAAAGGACGAAAAGGTACAGCTTTGGAATAATACTGTGAAAGAGTCCTTAGTATGGGATCCGATACTAAAGGATCCTGCAGAGAATATTGTTTGGGCTAATTCCACGGCGACCTATGCAAATATAACAGACGATGGAACAGGACACTACTTTGTAGATTGGGCCATCCCTTTAACCGAACTCACACCGCTTGGCATCACCGCAAACACCACCATGTACTTTTGCACCTCCGCAAACGCCAATAATTTTAACAAGGATTATCTGGACTGCTACGGCCCAGACCTTGCGATTACTGAGAAATCAGAGGCCTGGGTTAGCCTGGCGAATAAGACCTATAATGTGAGCTACACAGTTTGCAACGAGGGGGCTGCTGCCTCAGCAGGAGCAAGCAATACCACCATTACCATTGATGGCGTTGATATCCTGGAAGACCCCGTACCTGAGTTAGCGGCAGGTGTGTGCTACAACAGTACACTTGGACCTTTCACCATGTCGGGAGCTAACGACACCATCACGGTTTGTGCCGACAACGGTAATGTAGTTGATGAAAGCAATGAGGATAACAACTGCATGGAGAATACCTTTTTTGAGGAGCTGCCGCTGGAAACCTATAACCTGACCATATCCAGCAGTGATGGAGGTAGTGTGACCATACCGGGAGAGGGTGTGTTCACCTATGATGCTGGTACGGTGGTCGACCTTGTAGCTACGGCGGATGCCAACTATCACTTTGTGAACTGGACAGGGGATGTAGGGACGATAGCCGATGTCGATTCAGCAACCACAAATGTAACCATGAATGGAGACTACTCCATCGTGGCGAACTTTGCCATAGACCGATATAACCTGACGATATCGAGCAGTGCTGGAGGAAATGTAACCACGCCGGGAGAGGGCATGTTCACCTACGATGCTGGGACGGTGGTGGACCTTGTAGCCACGGCTGATAGTGGTTATCACTTTGTAAACTGGACTGGAGATGTAGGTACGATAGCTGATGTTGATGCTGCCTCTACCACGATAACCATGGATGGAGACTATTCCATCGTGGCCAACTTTGCCATAGACCGGTATGACCTGACGACATCGAGCAGTGCTGGAGGTAGTGTAACGGCGCCGGGAGAGGCGACATTCACCTATAATGCCAGTGAGGTAGTGGACTTGGTAGCGGCGGCAGATAGTGGTTATCACTTTGTGAACTGGACTGGAGATATTGGGACGATGGGTGATGCTAACTCAGCAACGACAAATATAACGATGAATGGAGACTACTCCATCGTGGCGAACTTCGCCATAGACCGATATAACCTGACGATATCGAGCAGTGCTGGAGGTAATGTAACGGCGCCGGGAGAGGGTATGTTCACCTACGATGCTGGGACGGTGGTAAACCTTGTAGCTGAAGCTGATGCTAGTTATCACTTTGTGAATTGGACAGGTGATGTGGGCACGATAGGCGATGTTGATTCAGCGACAACAAACATAACCATGGATGGAGATTACTCCATCATAGCCAACTTTGCCATAGACCGATATAACCTGAGCATATCGAGCACATCTGGAGGTAGTGTAACGACGCCTGGAGAGGGTGTGTTCACCTACGATGCTGGGACGGTGGTGGACCTTGTAGCCACGGCTGACGCCAACTATCACTTTGTGAACTGGGCCGGAGATATTGGGACGATGGGTGATGCTAATTCAGCGACGACAAACATAACCATGAATGATAACTATTCCATCGTGGCGAACTTCGCCATAGACCGGTATGACCTGACGATATCGAGCACGTCTGGAGGTAGTGTAACGGCGCCGGGAGAGGGTATGTTCACGTATGATGCTGGTACGGTGGTAAACCTTGTAGCTGAAGCTGATGCTAGTTATCACTTTGTGAACTGGACAGGTGATGTGGGCACGATAGGCGATGTTGATTCAGCGACAACAAACATAACCATGGATGGAGATTACTCCATCATAGCCAACTTTGCCCTGATAACCCATACGCTAAACATCTCGAGCACCCCTGGTGGGAATGTAACCACGCCCGGTGAAGGTATGTTCACCTATGACCATGGCACTGTAGTCGACCTTATAGCCACACCAGATGCCAACTATACCTTTGTGAACTGGACCGGGGATATTGGGACGATGGGTGATGCTAACTCAGCGACGACAAATATAACCATGAATGGAGACTACTCCATCGTGGCGAACTTCGCCATAGACCGGTATGACCTGACGATATCGAGCAGTGCTGGAGGAAATGTAACCACACCGGGAGAGGGTGTATTCACCTATGATGCTGGGATGGTGGTGGATCTTGTAGCGACACCCGACGCCAGTTATCACTTTGTGAACTGGACAGGGGATGTAGGGACGATAGCCGATGTCGATTCAGCGACGACAAACATAACTATGAATGGGAACTATTCCATCGTGGCGAACTTCGCCATAGACCGATATAACCTGACGATATCGAGCAGTGCTGGAGGGAGTGTGACCACACCGGGAGAGGGGACATTCACCTATGATGCCAGTGAGGTAGTGGACCTGGTGGCGACGCCAGATAGTGGATATCACTTTGTGAACTGGACAGGGGATGTAGGGACGATAGGGAATGTTAGTGCTGCCTCGACGAACATAACCATGGATGGTGATAAGAGTGTAGTGGCTAACTTTGAAGAGCAGCCAAAAATTTGCGTCGACCCCTCTAGACTACCCTTGACAGTTGCGCCAAATGAAACTGTTACCACCACTTACACTATAACTAACTGCGGTGGTGGCACACTGAACTGGAATTCCTCAAATGTAACTTATGACCCCAATGGGAATATGACCTGGCTTGCCCAGAACCCCACCAGTGGTACCCTTACTGCCAATGCGTCTGATACGGTGTTGGTAACTGTTAATGCCACGGGTTTGGAGGTAGGAAATTACACTGCCACTATCACCATAACCGGTAGCACATTTACCCTTCCGGTAATCCTGGAGATTACGGAGCCTGATATCGATGTTATGAGAAATCTGCCTGGCGTAGCGTTAATGCCAAACCAGACATATCCTGGGGACACATTTGATGTCTATGTGAACTTCAGTGCACCTGCCGATGAGTTCAACGCTATTGGTCTCACTGACCTTGCCCCCGATGGATGGACGGTGCAGGTTGATAAGACCTGGTGTACCCCAGCACCCTATTCAGTTGAAGTCAGGGGCAACAAGGTAGAGATTCTGTGGTCCGGGCCTTTCTCCAACGGCACTAACTTTAGTGCCTTGTATAAGGTAACCGTCCCCGAGACTGCCACACCAGGAATCAATCTCTTCCCCGACTGCGACATTTCCAGGGCTTGGGTTGAATACTACTTCAACGAGTATGGACCATATACGTCGTGCGTATGGGGAGATTATGAGATGATGATAACAGTCCCCAGTGATATAGTGGGAGAGACGCGTGATGTCAATGCTAACCCGCTATCTGATGTAGAGGTTTTGCTGCTCAAACAAGGTGAGGGATATAAAAGATGTGATTATAGCACCCCGGACTACAGCAACACCGCGTACACAACCGGGATGTTTTGGCAGCACTCTACCAAAGCCCTGTATTACGAGATAAACATGGCGGGCATGACTATGTTACCTCCCTACTACATAAACCTGTCAACGCCCGAGCTATTAGCCGCGGGCTGCGTGTTTGACTTCGAAGGTAATTACGGGCTTGTCCCCAGGGCGTGCGACATGTCGTATGCTCTGAAGAGTGTTAATCTGTGGCTGGTCCCGCCGGAGGACCATCCAGAGTGGAGGCTTGATGAGTGGAAGGCTATGGAGTCGGTTCACTCCTGGCAATATCCTAGCTAAAGCGGAGTAGTCATGGAATATAGCCAGTCTCAGTTCCGTTTGAGCCACGTTCGTGGTATAATTAAGAATATGAGAGTGTCTGTGGTGTTGTTTACCATAGTGGCACTGATGGTTGTTGCCGTCATGCCTCTGGGTATAGTTCTGGCGCAACACCCCAATCCCAGCAGGGTTCTGCCTGACACGGTGTACAGAGGGGAGACATTCAATGTCACCGTGACCTTCACTTCGCCTAAGGATCTGTTCAATACTGTGTTCCTTGCTGACTCTGCTCCTGATGGCTGGAATGTGACTGTTGATAAAGCATGGTGCACCCCGAATGCCGATAACGTGAATGCTACTGGTAATCAGGTGAACAACACCTGGACTGGGAACTTCAGCAGTGGCACTAACTTTACCGCATTGTACAAGGTAACTGTTCCCGATGATGTCGAGCCGCGAAATCATACCTTTACCGGCCTTCTCGGGTACTATCTTGACGGTGGAGGACCTCAGTCCGCCCCCATAGTGGGAGATTCTGAAGTAGAAGTTGTGTTAGGGCCGGCGATATCCTTCAGCCCGTCGAATCTGAGCTTCAGTGCTGTTGCTGGCGGCGCGAACCCAACAAATGAGACGCTTGAGATATGGAACTCGGGTGGAGGGATGCTCAACTGGACGCTAACCGACGATGCTGCCTGGCTCAGCGAAAATGCGACAGGCGGCAGCTCCACAGGTGTAAATGATACGACATTGGTAACTGTATCGGCCAATATGACAGGTATGTCTCCAGGGGACTATTCCGCCAATATGACTATAACGGCCGCCGGGGCGAACAACACTCCACAGGTCGTTCCGGTGAACTTGCATATTAGTGTGCCACCGCGGTGGATGTCCTTCAGTCCGACAAACCTCACTTTCAGTGCTGTTGAAGGCGGCGCAAACCCGGCAAATGAGACGCTCGAGATATGGAACTCGGGTGGAGGGATGCTCAACTGGATGCTGAGTGATAATGTTACCTGGCTCAGCGAAGCCCCCGTGAGTGGCAACTCCACAGGTCCAAGCGATAACACTTCGGTAGTTGTTTTCGTTAATATAACAGGTATGTCTGCTGGAAACTATACTGCCAACATCAACATAAGTGCCCCCGGGGCGAACAACACTCCACAGGTTGTTCCGGTGAGCTTGCATATTAGCGTGCCGCCCCCGGGGATATCCTTCAGCCCGTTGAACCTCAAATTCAGCGCTGTTAAAGGTGGCGCAGCCCCGGCAGATAAGACGCTCGAGATATGGAACTCAGGCGGAGGAATACTCAACTGGTCGGTAAGCGATGATGCTGATTATCAGGGTCATGACTGGCTCAGTGAGAGTCCCACAAGTGGCAACTTGACAGGGGAGCATGACAATGTAACCGTGTCGGCCAATACAACAGGTATGTCTGCAGGGGATTATTCTGCCAACATCAACATAAGCGCCACCGGGGCGAACAACACTCCACAGGTCGTGCCAGTTGGCTTACATATCAGGTCACCTGGTGGTGGTGGCAGTAGGGGTCCGGGTGGAGGCAGCGGCGGAGGGAGCCGCTATCTCGACATAGACATTATGGGGAAGATAACCAGGGTGAAAATCTCATATGCTACTGGTACAATTCTCAAAGACGTCGTGGTATCTGACGCTAATAACACCAACTTCGTGGAGATTGAACGTGGCACCACGGTGATTTGTGATGACACTAACAAACCGCCAGTAGCACTGATGATGAGAGTGGCAAATCAATCACCGTCGGTGCCGGATGGTTCAGTAATAATTGGCTCAGTCTATAACTTCACAGGTAGCTATAGCTCAAGCTCTTGCAGCCATCGTAACGCACTACACTGCTGCTCAGGCGTTAGCTTCGACCAAAATATCACAATAGTGTTGAGCTATGACCCCAATGAGCTGCCCGAATCTACTGCTTCGCTGGCTGTTGCCTACTATGATACCGAACAGGGCAGTTGGGTTAGTTTGCCAACTGATATAGGTCGCGTAGCTGAGATTGGTAAGGCAACCGGTCTGATGAACCACTTCAGCGCAGTCGCCATAATAGCAGAACTTGCTCCCCCTTCCTCACCGGCCAGTTTTGTGGCGAGCGGCTTAAACATTGAGCAAAGCCCGCAGGTAAGGAAAAACATCTTCGTGGGAGTGACAGGAGAGAATGTTACCATCACCGCTAATGTAGCCAATAACGGTGGGCAAGAAGGCACTTATATTGCTGAGCTGAAGTTAAATGGAGAAACGGTAGATGCTAAAGAAGTGACACTGGCTGCGGGACAGAGCCAGCAGGTAACCTTCACTCTGTCCGGAATGGATTATGGACAATATGAGGTAGAAGTCGCCGGGTTGAGTGGAGAGTTCACAGTGTCACGAAGCATCGACTGGTGGTCTATCTTTGACATAATAGCCGCTGTTGGCCTGATTACCTGGGGAGCGATTTGGTGGAGGAGAAGGAGGAAACCGGCACAGCCGGCACAGAGTGAATAACCAACCCAAAAGCTTGATTATTCTTCCCTTCCTTCATTATCGTAAATAATTTATCACCGCCCCGATGGTCAGCATATAGGGTTGTTCTTGAGCTACAATGCTGATATCCCTCAATCATCGCTCAGCCAATACTGGTGGAGAATCTTGATCGGGGTGATTCTCGTTGGGCTTTTGGGTTATCTCGTCCGGTGGCGAAGGAGAGCGAAAACATAGATTGTTTAGCAGCATCCCCCCTGCTTTGAATGGGGTAGATAGTTGTGATTAGCCGCGGCATGACTTTGTGTAATATACTCACCTTTGTTCGCCATGGCAATCGTGATATAACAAATATTTTTTCTTCCAGGCTGGGTATTTACTTTTGTGCTGGAGTTTCATTATTATGATACAATGAGCCAGAAATGGGGAATATTATTCTGTGTGGTGAGAGGGCCTGAGATTGCCACGCCTTCGGCTCGCAATGACAAAGAAGAAAGGCGCAATGACAATGGAGAAGACCGCAATGGTACCCCCTCTGTCATTGCGAGGCACAAGGTGCCGAAGCAATCTGGCAATGAGATTGCCACGCTTCGCTCGCAATGACAAAGAAAAAAGGTTGCAATGACAAAGAAAAAACCTCGCAATGACAAAGAAAAAACCTCGCAATGACAAAGAAAAAAACTTGCAATGACAAACAAAAAAGGTTGCAATGACAAACAAAAAAGGTCGCAATGACAAACAAAGGGGGTTGTTAAATGAAGTTACTGCCACGGCTAATCATTGTTTTGCTTGTTTGCCTTATAGCAATCCCGGTTCTTGCTGTCCCTGAGCAACTTCAAGCTGCTGCTCCTAATATCACGGTTTCACCCAGCTCAGGTAATGTGGGAGACAGGGTGACTATTCGGGGAAATGACTTCGGTCACAATGACGAGGTGGATATCCGTTATTATTTTAATGATGATTATGAGCTGATAGAGGAAGATCACAGCACTACTGACGACGGCAATTTTACATATTCCTTTTATATTCCTGATAGCTATAGTGGCAAGCATTGGATCCGTGTTTATAAAGGCTCAACCCTCGAAGACGGAGCTTATTTCACTGTGGAGCCAAAGATTGAGATGGATGACGATGAGGGGTTTGTGGGAGACGAGGTTGAGGTAACTGGCACAGGATTTGCCGAGGACGAGGAGGATATTAAGATAAGGTATGATGACGATGTGGTGGAACAAGTTGAGGAAGCGGAAACTGATGAATATGGCACCTGGACGGCAACCTTTGACATTCCTGAATCTGTCAAAGGGGAGCATGATATAGAAGCTAAAGGTGACGATACCGCTTATGCAGACGTCGAGGAGGTCGAATTCACCGTAAAGCCGAGCATAAGCTTAAATCCGACATCGGGCTCTGCGGGCGACATCGTCACAGTAAGCGCCACGGGATTTGAAAAGGAAGAGGCGAATATCAAGATAAAGTATGATGATGAAGTGGTGGCGCAGATTGAGGAGGCGGAAACCGATAAGCTTGGTAGCTGGGCTGCTACTTTTGAGGTGCCGCCCAGTGTTGAAGGAAGCTACAAGGTAGATGCCCGGGGTAAATATACGGAATATGGTGAAGTTGAAGATGTTACCTTCAAAGTAGCTCCAGGGATAAGATTGGCGCCGGCAACCAGTTCCACCTCTCCAGGCCATGTGGGCCTGACTATAACTGTAACCGGCGGCGGCTTTGACCCTGGTATCTCGATAACCATTATTTATGGAAATCAGACAGCTAGCACTGCTACCAGTAACGAAGGCAATTTCCCTGCTACCGGTACTGTTACTTTTGAGGCTAAAGGAATTCACGGTGCACAGGAGGTAGTTGTGGAGGGCATGCCAGAAGTCACTGCTATCTTCTTTATGGAGGAGAATCCGCCAGCGGCTCCAGAGCCTCTCTCGCCAGCTAATGGCACTGGAGTCGGCTTTGTGGGCAAGGTAGCTCCTACATTTGAATGGTCCAATGTAACTGACGCGAGTGGCATCGCCAGCTATGAGTTGCAGATATCCACCGATAGCATAAATTTCACTGCCCCTGTAGTTTCCCTCTCCATTCCCAGCGAAAACGTTACCTCTCTCGATGATACTATTTCTTATTCCTTACCTGGAGACTATGCCTTGTCCGGCGGCACCTACTATTGGAGACTCAGGGCTGTAGACGCCGCAGCGAATGAAGGACACTGGACCATTATCCAGTCTTTTCACACCGGGCGGTTGCCATTATGGGGACTTATCGCTATTATAGGTTTAGCAGTGGTGGGTGTTGGTGTCCTGGTTTACTTTTTTGTGATAAGGCCACGACGTTATTATTACGACTAATGCAATTAGGAGGTAATAGATGAAGCTAACAGTTATTGGATTGGGGCAATGTGGTTGTCGGATTGCCGACCAGTTTGCCAGGTTAAATGCTAAGGCGCGTGCGGAACGTAAGGCGGTCATTGCCCCGCATGTCCTGGCGGTGAATACTGACCAGGCTGACCTTACTGGATTGAAGTTTATTAAAAATGATTACATGCATCGCATACTTATTGGCTTGCGGCAGACACTGGGGCATGGTGTTGGCAAGATTAATGAGCTTGGCGCCAAGCTGGCTAAGGAGGATGGCGATAAGGTGATGGATGCTATAAGGGCAGAACCAAGATTTTACGAAACCCATGCCTTTATGATTATCGCTGGCGCTGCTGGTGGCACCGGCTCGGGGGGGATACCGGTGATTGCCCGGATGATCAAGGAGCGATACCTCAATAAGCCCGTTTTGGCCCTTGTTGTGCTTCCTTTTGAGCATGAACAGACAACTGAGGCCCGAAGCGTTTATAATACTGCCACCTGCCTCAAGTCAATCTACGATGTAGTGGATGCTGTTTTCCTGGCGGATAACCAGAGATATGTTAGAAAGGACATGAGCCTGGTAAATAATATGGATAGGATAAACCGGCAAATCGCTGAGCCTTTTTATGATTTGTTGTGTGCTGGCGAGGTAACTAAGGGTAAATTTGTGGGTTCAAGAACAGTGGATGCTGGTGATGTGATTGCCTCTATTGAGGGGTGGACCACCGTTGGTATCGGGAGGACTGTGCTCCCCAGTTTGCGCTTCCCCTGGGAGATAAATAAGAAGAAGTTCCGTGATAAAGCCTTGGAGAGTTTCAGAGGGACGCGGGCTATGGATGCTACCTTGCATGAACTTTCCATTGATTGCGACCCCAGGGATGCTGGCAAAGCGCTGTACATTATCGCCGGGCCCAGCAGGGAACTGAACATGGATATGGTGAAAAACGTTAGCACCTACATTAAAGAGCTTTCCCCGAATGCCACGATAAGGGGAGGCGATTTCCCTGCCGAAAAGCATTTCATTGATGTTGCCGTGATATTCTCGCAGCTATCCTTTGTGCCCAGGATAAGGGATTTTTATGAGCAGGCTACGGCTTACGCTGCGGAATATGGAGGGCAGTTAATGGAAACCAAGAAGAGAATAGACGAGTTAAGCGTTTTGAGCAAGGATTTACCCAACCTGTTGGGCGAGTAGTCAACAGCCAGCGGTCAGCAATCAGCAATCAGCAGTTAGCCAATGGCTGAAGGCTGATAGCTACTAAATTCAGTTTTGAATTTAGGGTATCCCACATAAGTTCGTATAAAAATCCCTCTAAATCCCCCTTTAGAAAAGGGGGAGTAAGGGGGATTTGACATTCCAGGAAAGCAAAAGGCAAAAATCAAAGGGCAAAATGACAGAGCAAAAATAAAAAAACAGTCAGTATGAAGCTGATGGCTGATAACTGAAAGCTGATAGCTACTGAACTATAATTTGTCATTTTGACTTTTTATGTTTGATTTTTAATATTGTTTAGGATTCGGTGCTTGGAATTTAGAATTCTTGTTGGACTGAGCCTTTAGCGTGGCGAACTGTGGATTCTTTAGCAGCGACTATTAACAGGGCAAGGCTCATTAGAAAATCATCATGTCCCTCCGAGGGCGGAACATAGAAATTTATCGTCTGATTGGGTCGATATTGCGCCTTTGCTTTTTCCAGTTGAAACATCGTCTCCCGATATTCCTTGGAACCATCCTGCTGGTATAGCTTCAGCCTGTTTGAATTTGTGTAGGATAACAGCTCGAATCCCAGGGCGGATTTGCTCCTCTGGGTGAATGTGAATGGAATCACCTTGCTGCCCAGCTCCTTCTTCAGGAAACTGGCTACAGGCTGACCAATCCCGGTAGCATCGACGGCAATACGGTGGCAATTCCATGTGTTCTTTAGAATTTCCACCATTTGTGGATATAGCTGGCTATGGGCTATCCCCGTCCACTGATACTGTTCCACTATCCTCAATACTGGCAATCTGTTAGCCATATCTACATCAGCGATGGTGATAACGGTGGAATCCTGGCTCCTTTCCCCGTCATTGCGAGCCCTTCGCTCCTTGTCATTCTGAGCGAAGCGAAGAATCTCACCGCTCAGGACAGGCTCCGCGACCGAAGAATCTCTCTCAGGATATACTCCGCGAAGCAATGACATTTCCTGTGCGGCTTCTCCAGCCAGGTCGACACCGGCGATATAGAGAGCTCCAGCTCTATCGGGGGAGCGTAGCCGTTGATGGCTTCCAATCATCTGAGCTATTTGCTGGCGGGATAGAAACCTTCCGCCGCCTTTGATGGGCAACAAGGCATATTGAGTCCTGAATAAGGGATGGTCTTCGCCAAGCCTTTCCCTCTCCTGAATAACATATCTGCCATAATCCTGGTTGTATCTGGCTATTTCCTGCCAGTCATACCTGAAGTGCCGTTTTATCCCGTCTATTTTTTCCAGCTCCAGGTTATTCTGCTTTATCTCCTCCAGCAAGGTGCCCTCATCCCAGGTTGTGCCATAATGGACGCAGGTAATATTGGTGGCTGAACCCATAGGTCGGAACTCCTTGTCGTATTTTTCTTTTGCGACGTCCTGCGATTCGTCAATTTCTAACAGGATATCAGCAGTGTGTCCTACCACTGAAGATGATTCCTCCGCCGATAAGAATATCGCCTTGGCTTCACCTAGCTGAATGATGTATCCCATTTGTGAGTGGTATACTCCATTGAAGCCAAAGTCATCGAGTCTGTCCTTTAACCTGGTCATGGAGAGTATCGTCTGTGGCTTGAAGGTGGGGGAGCATTTAATCAAGTTTCCGCCTCGAGCCATGTAAAGAGTGAGCAAAAGCAATTCCAGATGGGCTGATAGTTCGTTTTTCCCTCCCTGTCGGGCAATCTCCACTGAAAAGGTCAAGCCTTTGTGGCTCTGGATGGAGTTGAGCACTGCTTTAGCTACTTCTTGTTGATAGGGTCTTAATTTCATGAAGGCTAGAGTTTCTTCACCCCGATGTTTATCCCCAAAGGTAAAGCAACCTCGGTGAGCACCTTGGCAATGGCTTCCTTAAGCGAGTTCTTTTGCTCCTTGCTGATTTGGTATCTGATCTTGACCAATCTGGCTATGGTATTGGCTGCTTTGAGATGGAGGTCGATTCTCTGTGGCTGATCCTTTGCTAATTCCTTGAGTTTAAGCCTGAGTAAAGCGATCTCATCGTCAACACCTTGTATCTGGTAGGCTTCGTCTAGCTCTAGCTTCTCTGCTTCCTGTAATGCTTTGGAGTAAAACCCACGGTGGTCACCCTTACAGGCATCTTTTTCTGTTCCTTCTGGCATGACAGTTTCGTAATTCTCTGGAGTTTACTGAGTCCTTAGTTTTCTCCTGTGTCGCCTTTATCAAGCCATAGACAAGGACATGAGCGGCTAGATTGTAGTCTTGTTTGTCTAACGCTATTTTTAGTAGCTTCACTGGCGGCTATTTTAGCACTTGCGTTCTAGAAAAGCAACAGGATTTTGGCACCTTCTACGACACTACCCCGTCCTGCCAAATTCCCTTTCCAATTGATGTGAGGTCAGCTGAATCATGATTGGTCTGCCATGAGGGCAGGTGCGTGGTTGATTTGCTTGCTCCAGCTGTCTTATTAATTCCGTCATTTCCTCATTACTTAGCTGCTGTCCGGCTCTGATAGCGCTATGGCAAGCAAGTGATTCAGCTATTTTCTCCTCCCATGAAGTTGCCTCTTCTTTGCTATCAAGATTGCTGAATAGTGTGCTCATTACCTCGTCGAGGTTTGCTCTGGTGGCTAACGCCGGTATGGTTCGTATCAAATAGCTCCTGTCACCGAATGGCTCGATGTCAAAGCCAAATTGAGCCAGCATATCTTTATTGGTTTTCAGTATTTCTTCCTCTCTGGGATTAAGCTCCATGGTTATTGGTTCAAGCAAGCCTTGAACCTCGACTTCCTGTGTCGACCATTGAGCCAATATTCTTTCATAAAGTATCCGCTCATGTGCTGCATGTTGGTCAATAAGGTAAAGCCCTTCAGGACCTTCAGCAGCGATATATGTGTTGCTTAGTTGTCCAATGACACGCAAAATAGGCAGGGTGAGAGTGGGTAACGGGCTAGCGAAAGTCGGTTCTTTATCGCTCACCATCGAGAGGCTTCGTTGCCGATAGGGACCGGTCATCGCAGGCATGGCTATCGCTTTTGCCATGGATGCTTTTCTCAGCGCTTCCCCTACTGCCTTTTCCACGGTGGCGAAGATAACTTGTTCATGGTGGAACTTCACCTGGGCTTTGGTAGGATGAACATTGATGTCGAGCTCCTTGCCTGGCAGTGATAGATTGAGTATTACTAAGGGATGCCTGCCTTCCATCAGTAAGCCATGGTAGGCTTGCTCGGCTGCCTTGGTTAATAATGGACTGCGTATCCAGCGACGGTTTACGAAGAAGCTGACATAGCTACGATTGGTTCGATTCAGTGACGGCGGACTAACCAGTCCATTGACTCTGGCGAAAGCGTTCTCTTCCTCCACCTCTAACATCCTCTGAGCTACCTCTAACCCATATACTTGGCTGACCACGTTCCGTAAATTTCCATCGCCCTGGGTGAATAAGTTATTTCGTTTATCGGCAACCAGGCTGAACCTGACTTCAGGGAAGGCAAGAGCATATTCGTTCAGTAAATAGGAAATGTGGCTATTTTCCGTAGCTGCTGATTTGAGGAACTTGAGGCGTGCTGGGAGATAACGAAACAGCCGGCGTATCACCACAGTGGTTCCTTGCTGTCTGGCGCGACTTTCCCTGGCAACTATGTCTCCCTTTCTCAAACATATATAGCTACCGATTGACTCTGAAGATGCTCTGGTGAGGATTTCCACTTCAGCTACAGCAGCTATGCTGGGTAACGCTTCACCACGAAAGCCAAGGCTGGAGATATCTTCCAGGTCAACTAGGTCAGCGATCTTGCTGGTAGCGTATCTATGAAAGGCAAGCTCTACCTCCGAGGCGGGAATGCCAGTTCCGTTATCGCTTACCTTGATTAACTCTATTCCGCCGCCATGCGCTTCAACATTGATCTCATTGGCTCCAGCATCAAGCGAGTTCTCCACCAGTTCCTTGACTACTGAAACCGGTCTCTCAATTACTTCACCAGCAGCTATTTTCGAGACGACCTGTGGAGTGAGAACTTTGATCGGCATTATCTAAATTTTACACGGTTTCGTGTATTCTGTCAATAGTTTGGCTCGATTTTTCTTAAAGGAGCGAGGCTGAATAAAAGCTTTTTGACTCCCACGTGTTCAAAGGATACGGTTATTTCGTGGTCGCCTCTAATCGGGAAGCAATCTACCACGATTCCACTGCCAAATTTATTGTGATAAACCTGGTCACCGACGATTAACTCCGTTGGTTTTTCGCGGCTAATCGGTGGTGGGGCGGTTTCCCTCTCCCACAATCCTTTGGTGGTCATCAGTTGCGGTGGGATGTCCTCCAGGAAGCGTGAAGGTGGGTTTACCAGACCACTGCCAAACAGACTGCGCCGATAGCTGCGAAGAAGATAGACATGCTTCTTAGCTCTGGTTATCCCAACATAACATAGACGACGCTCCTCCTCCATCTCCTCAGGGTCATCAAAGGATTTTCGGTGCGGTAAGATGCCTTCCTCCATGCCAGCGATGAACACCACCGGGAATTCCAGCCCCTTGGCCTGGTGCAGGGTGATCAATGTCACCGCATCAATGGTTCCATCCAGTTCATCTGTGTCTGATACCAGGCTCACTTTCTCCAGGAAGGCATCCAGAGCCTGCTCAGGGGAAGGTCCATTATAGTCTGAGGCAACGTTCCTCAACTCCATGATATTCTCCCACCTTTCCTCTCCATGTTCCTTATTCAGGATGTGTTCCCGGTATCCGGTGCTCTCCAATATCTCATCCAATAGTTCAGCGGGATTTAGTTCGCGACTTTTGGTGATAAGCTCATCAATAACAATGGAGAATCTGGTAACTGCGGGAAGGATACGTGCTGGAAAAGCTTTCTCGCTTACCATGTGTTTTAAGGCATGGTAGAGGGAGATGTCATCACTTCTTGCCCTGGCCTGGAGGTGAGCGCCCGTGACTTGCCCAATGCCTCGCCCGGGAACATTTATGATGCGCATCAGGCTTAAATTGTCATTGGGATTGCGGATAACCCTGAGGTAAGCTAAGGCATCCCTGATTTCCTGCCGTTGATAAAAGCGTGTGCCACCGATGAGTCTATAGGGTACCCCGTAGCGAATGAAACTTTCCTCGAGTGCTCTTGACTGGGCGTTAACTCGATACATCGTGGCAAAGTCCTTGAGCGATAGCTTTTCCTGGGTAACCAATCTTTCTATCTCACTGACCACAAATTGGGATTCCTCGTCCTCGGTATAGCTTTCCACGATGTTTATCAGGCTGCCCGCTTCATTTTCCGTCCATAGTTCTTTGGGTTTTCGGTTTACATTTTGCGAGATGATGTCTGAAGCTACCTGGAGAATATTCTTGGTGGAGCGGTAGTTTTGCTCCAGAATCACCACTTTGGCGTTGGGGTAGTCTTTTTCAAAAGTCAAGATATTGCGCAAGTCAGCAAATCTCCAGGAGTAAATGGATTGATCCGGGTCACCAACCACGCAGATGTTTTTATATTTCCCTGCCAGCTGTTTTATCAGGGCGTACTGTGCTAGGTTGGTATCCTGGAATTCATCCACCAGAATGTGAACATAGCGGGATTGGTATCTGCTTAAGATAGCGGGATGGTTTTCAAATAGCTGCGCTGTCAGCATCAGCAAGTCATCGAAATCCAGCGCCTCGCTTTTGCTCAATAAGCCTTGATATTGCTCATAAACTCTTTGAACTATTTCTTCAAAGTAGCTCTGCACTCGCTCCGAGTATTGTTGCGGGTTGAGAAGCCGGCTCTTGGCGGAGCTAATCATCGATTGTATCGCATGAGGGGAATACTGTTTGGGGTCGAGATCTATTTCCTGAAGGCTCTGTTTTATGGCATTCAATTGATCCTCGGCATCGTAGATGACGAATCTCGGATTAAGCCCGATAGCCTCAGCTTCTCGACGCAAAATTCGAGCGCAGATGGCGTGAAAGGTTCCCAGTGTCAATGCCGCGCTTGTCTGTCCTAATAATTGCTCCAATCTCTCTTCCATTTCATGAGCGGCTTTATTGGTGAATGTGACTGCCATGATGTTGTGAGGTTTCACCCCACAAACTTTGATCAGGTAAGCCACTCTATGCGTGATTACCCTGGTCTTGCCGCTGCCTGGACCGGCTAAAATGAGTATCGGCCCTTCAACGGTTTCCGCAGCTTCTCTTTGGGCGGCATTGAGCGTAGCTAGAATGTCCATGTGGATGGATAAACATTATACCTCAACGGGGCTGAGTTTCCAAAGAAAACGGAATTAAACGGAGGGATTTGTGAAGTGTTCAACACGAGGAGAAGTGAAACATGTGAAACAAGCTTTCTTCATGTCTATTTGACTACCTTCTTAAGTTGTATTTCCTGCTTGTGTTTGGTTGGAGCTTGACTTTACTCCGAATGCAACAATAATCCTGTCCAATATGTCTTTAGTAATGTCATCGCGACCATAGAAGTAGATAACGAAGCAACCAGAGTGTATAAGATAGCATGGCATAGTAGACTCACCCCACTCTACTTTCATTTCTTCCCACCAAGAAGGTAAAGTGTAAGAGCCATTCTTTAAGACAATACCCCCATAAGTTGAGTCCTGAAGTTCTTGGGTTTCGCTAATGTTAATGTAGCTTCTCTCGGCTGACTCCGTGTCTTCGTACTTAAGGATGGAGATATCCAGAACTAGCTTAAAAGGGCCATAGCCTGCTTTCTTTCCATCTCTCTTGGTATAATAGAGCTCTGGAATAGCGCCACCAAAACCTTCGATAAATTTTTCTTCAGAAGCTCCTTGGGGCATGGCATATGGATCCATATCCTCTGCTGTCCACTTTCCTAACATGAAAGGCCAACTTTTAATCTGCGGACCAGCATTAGCTGTTTCGTTGAGGACCTCATACGAGCTCATGGATGAAGGAATTACTAATTCTTCAGCCTCAACTGGCGGCTCTTTGTTATTGCAACCAGGTAAAGCCGAAGTTGCCATCAGAAGAACAACCACCATTCCGAATAGAAACTTCTTGCTCTTCATAACCTTCACCTCCCTTTTATGGTATCGGAACACCATGACCCAATATCTCACCAGTCACTGCGTCGACAACTATAACATCACAGTTATAAGTAAATGTCTCATTAGTTTCTGGGTCATGGTACTCCTCATAGATGGACACCTCCCAGCAAGGGTTCATTGGTGTAGGCTCCACCAGGGAAACACTCGACTCTGGGTCTATGTAAAGTAGGTAAGCTTTGGTGCCTCCACCAATAGCCATTGCTTCCTCTTTGCTGATTATCGGTGGTAGCTTGTCTGGTAAGTCATCTCGCCAGTGTACTATCTTGTTCTCGAAGTTTCCTGTGTCCTTATTGAACTGATAGTTGATGCCATCTAACTCGACACGGGCTTCGCCTATCATTCGCCCGTGATAATAAACGATGGTACCGCTACCGAAATCATACCGCTCAAATGCAATATCACAGTGTTCACACTTAGCTAGAAACTCCGCCTCATTTGCTACAACCCAGTCTTGTGGTGGTTCCTGTGGCTGTATGCACGATAATGGGATGAGCATTAGGGCAACAATCACAAGCGATATTAAAACCTTATACCCCATATCCACCTCCTTTTCTCATTTTGAGTTAGCTAACATGGTAGGATGTAAGCTCCCTGGTCTCCGCACCATCCCAGGTATCGCGGTCTATCATCTTCACGTCCGATTTCACCACAGTTAAGTTGAACCAGTGCTCATAAGTATAGGTATCAGGACTTGCGGGGTCATACTCCACTAAATGATAGCAACTGAATGTCCCCGCGGGCACCGTAATATCCACTATCTCAAGCACCTTACCCTGCCTGTTAACGGTTATATCAACCATGCCGCCGCCAGCTAAGGTGTGCTTTGTAAAGTCCCAAGTGCCTACGAGTGGCCAGCTTAGGGCTGGAGTATAAGTCCACGTAATGCAGGCTGGTAACCCAGGAAGCTCTTTGATGTCTGAACACTGTTTCATGAACTGTATATTAGCTATGCTGTTCCATATATCAGCGGTGCCTATATGTAGCACCATTGCCGGAATTGGTGGGTAAGTAGAATCACGGGTCGCTTCGGGAGTAAAGACCCCACTGAGCTGGTAACTAGCCTCATTAACGCCTTCTTCCTGACCAGCTGGTACTACAGTGACATTCAACTCATTAGTATCCTGTTTAGTTCGTCCTTCTGGATTTTCATACGAGCAGGTATATACCCAGTTATCACCAACATGCCAGACTGGGACCGTCAAGACCTGCCCATTTCCCTTCACGCTAAGACTCTTTGTCACGGTAGCGTTAGGAGCAGTGACAGTCACGGTATATGAGCCAGCGGTTGTTGCGATGTAAGTAAAGCTGATATCACTGCTTTCACCACCAGCCAATGAGCTGATAGACTTGCTATCAGTGTAGCCATCGATGGCTAAGCTAACATCACAGTCGCCAGGCACTTCACCTACGTTGGTGACAGTAGCAGAGATGCTGACTGTGCCATCAACAATCACCGTTGATGGCGAGACAGTCATCCCGGAAAGTGTAAACTCAGGTGGCTCATCTTCCCCACACGCTGTCAGAAAGCTTACTGCCAGTAGTAAGACAAGCATTACTCCAAAAACCTTCTTCATTCATGCGCCTCCTTTCTTTTGATAATCCATTCACTCATATATTAAAACTTTATGCTTCATGATGTTTTATTCTCTTACTCCAAATGTAGCAATAATCCTGTCTAACATATCGTTAAGAACATCTTCTCGACCATAGTAGTGGATAACGAAACAGCCAGAGTGGATTAGATAACAGGGTTGGTTACGTTCACTCCAGTAGTATTCTTCAACTCCTTCCCAGTCAGGTATGAAGCAAGTGCCATTCTTTAAGGCAATACCCTCATACGTTAGGTTCTGAAGCTGCTGTGTTTTACCAATGTTAATGAAGCTTCTCTCGGCTGACTCCGTGTCTTCGTACTTAAGAATGACGATGTGTAATACAAATCTATCATATCCACATCCCGCTCGCTTTCCATCACTCATGGTATACGTAACCTCTGGGACAACAGCACCATAACCTTCAATGAATCGCTCCACAGTAGCTCCCTGTGGCATATCCCAGTATTCCATATACTCTGCTGTCCATTCCCCGTCAAGGAGTGGAAGAATCTCAGAATACGAGTCGGTGATGGCTACTTCTTTGAAGACCTCAACTGGCGTCAAAGATGAAGGAATCACTAATTGCTGCTCTTTATTGCAACCGGGTAGAACCGAAGTTACCAATAGAAGAACAACCACTATTCCGAATAGAAGCCTGGTTCCTTTCATTACCACGCCTTCAAATTTACGGAGGCTTTTCTAACAGTGTGCAATTATAGATTTTCCAAGGAAATCAAGCAAAGGGATTGATATAAAACTGGTATAATATGTCCTTTGTGTAAGCTTTGCTTCATATAAGGAGGTGCGATGCCCCAGTTTACTCATTTGTTTGATGCCATCAAGGTAGGCAATGTAGAGCTTAAGAACAGGATGGTGATGCTTGCCATAGGAACAGGTTATTCTGAGCCTGATGGCACGGTTGGCGACCGCTTTATCAACTTTTATGTTGAACGGGCCAAGGGAGGCGTGGGACTCATCATTGCTCCGTTTGCTCCGTTTGATATGGGACTTCCCTTCATTCCTGGACTATATGATGACCGTTTCATCCCTGGCGCCCGCCGGTTGGCTGACGCCGTTCACGCCTATGGGACGAAGATAGCTCCTCAATTTCTGGGACAGTATTTCTGGGTGAATAAAGAAAACGGCTCTTTTGAGTTTATCGCTCCTTCGCCAGTATTCAATAGAATGGTTGGTGCTACTCCAAAAGCTCTTACCGTGGAGGAGATTCATCTGCTTGTCGATGAGTATGGGGAAGCGGGGTGGAGAACGCGGGAAGCGGGGTTTGATGCCATCGAGCTGCATCTGGGGATAGGATACCTGCTGAATCGGTTTATCTCTCCCTGCACCAATAACAGGACAGATGAATATGGTGGCATCCTGGAAAACAGAATGCGATTTCCCCTGGAAATCATTGCCCGAATACACAAACGAGCTGGCGAAGACTATCCTATTATCTGCCGTGTTTCCGCCGACGAATTTATGAGAGGGGGGCATACCCTCGAGGATTCCAAGAGGGTGTCCACTATTCTTGAGGCAGCGGGCGTGCAGGCTATGGATGTGGAGGCGGGGTGGCATGAGTGCCCTGAGCCTCTTGTGGTGATGTCTGTGCCCCGAGGTGCCTTTGTTTATCTCGCTGAGGAGATTAAAAAGGTGGTCAATGTTCCTGTGGTAGCTGCCTATCGCATTAACAACCCTGAGCTGGCAGAGCAGATTTTAGCCGATGGTAAAGCTGACCTTATTGGTCTTGGGCGTGCATTGCTTGCTGACCCTGAATTTTCCAACAAGGCAAGGGAAGGAAGGACTGACGAGATTCGTACCTGCATCGCCTGTTCCAATTGTCTGGATAACCTTCTCACGGGGTATAAAAGTGGAACGGTGTCCCCGGCATTTTGCTCCCTGAATCCCACGATGGGGAAAGAGGCGGAATATGCCATAGAACCTGCCAGGGTTGTTAAGAGGGTGCTCGTTGTTGGGGGTGGTCCCGGAGGCATGGAAGCAGCCAGAGTGGCGGCGCTGCGCGGGCATCAGGTTACTCTTTGTGAAAAAGGTGAGGAACTCGGCGGTCAGCTCAGGGTGGCTTGCTTGCCTCGTTACAAGGATGAGCTTGGCTGCTTGATCGAAAGTATGGCTACCCAGGTGAGAAAGGCTGGGGTGGAAGTTAGGCTCAACACTGAGGTTACTCCGGGGGCGGTGGAGAAGGAGGACCCCGATGTGGTAATTGTGGCTACTGGAGCCACGCCAGCTATTCTTGATGTACCCGGTGTGAAACAGGACAATGTGGTTACCGCCGTCGATGTGCTTACCAGGCGCAAGGATGTTGGTGAAACGGCAATCGTCATTGGCGGCGGGATGGTCGGCTGTGAAACAGCGGAGTTCTTAGCTGCACTGGGCAAGGAAGTGACTATTGTGGAGATGCTTCCCAAAATCGGAAGCGATTATGGAGCAACTTATCGGCATGTCGTGCTCAGGAGACTGAGGAAGACCGGCATCAAGATGGAGACCAATGTCATGGTGGAGGAGATAACGGATAGAGGGGTAAAGGCTAAGCGAGATGGCATTCCCAGGTTCTTCCCCGGGGATACCGTGGTGCTCGCCGTAGGATTTAAGCCCAACAAAGAGCTTGGTGAGAAATTAAGTGGCAAGGTCCCCGCTCTATATTCCATCGGGGATTGCGTTGAGCCCCGCAGGATTAGGGAGGCTATCGAGGAAGGTTTTCGCCTTGCCAGGGAGATATGACCCTCACTGTGCTCTCTGCTCGGTCTAGATTGCTTCGTCGCTGGCGCTCCTCGCAATGACAAAGGAAGGTACGCCCGGTGATGACAGGAACAGAGGTGAAGTGTCATTAGTCATATGAACGAGTACATAATCTTTACCTCAAAAGCCTTTCCTGATATACTATTGACAGTATGGCAAGATATAGGTTGCCAATTGAAATCCAGCTTCTTGAAGAAGGTTACTACCTTGCCACCAGCTCTGCTCTCCCCGGTTTTCTAGTTCAGGCCGAAACAGTGGAAGAGGTGCTGCGCCTGGCGCCTGGTGCTGCTCAGAGCTTGATTGAGGCAATGCGGGAGAAAGGGGTGCCTCTTCCCCAGGCACTGCAATCTATTGAACCACCTTTTCATACTGAACTCCTCGTGCCAGTATGACCTACCGCGTGTTGACCAGGAAACTCCGCAAGCTGAACTGTGAGTTTGTCCGACAAGGTCCCGGCTCCCATGAAATTTGGTGGAACTCCATGAACAAACGCTTCACTACCATTCCCAAGAGCAGAGGTGACATTCCTAAAGGCACCCTGGCAGCTATTCTGCGCGACCTCAGCTTTACTATGGAAGACCTTGCCAACAAGTAGCCTGTAGGTTTCAACTCCTGAGAACAACCCCTTGTCATTGCGAGCCGAAGGCGTGGCAATCTCTACCGTATTACATCAACCATCATATAATCTTTCAGCGCTCCAGGCACCATGATGGTGCCATCAGCCTGCTGGTAGTTTTCCAGAACTGCGATGAAAAGACGGGGTAAAGCTAACCCCGAGCCATTGAGGGTGTGAACGAACTGAGGTTTACCACCACCTTCAGGTCGGTAACGAATATTTGCCCTCCTTGCCTGGAAATCGGAGCAATTACTGCACGAGCTGACTTCAAGCCATTCGTCGCACCCCGGAGCCCACATCTCGATGTCATATGTCTTGGAGGCAGCAAAGCCGAGTTCACCGCTGCAAAGTTCTCTCATCCGATAGGGTATCTCTAGCTCTCGGCATACAGCTTCGGCATCACCTACCAGTTTCTCCAATTCTTCCTCGGATTTCTCAGGCTCGGTGAGCTTGTAAAGTTCCACTTTATCAAATTGATGTCCTCTCTTAATTCCCCTGGTATCCTTGCCTGCCGACATCTTCTCCCTGCGGAAGCAAGGGGTATAGGCGACATAGTGGAGGGGCAACATTGCGGCATCCAGTATCTCGTCGCGATGCAGATTGGTCAACGGCACCTCAGCGGTGGGTATGAACCAGAAGTCATCTTCTTCGTCGTGGTACAGGTTATCGCTGAATTTGGGTAGGTTTCCCGAGCCCACCATGCATTCCCGCTTGACCATGAATGGGGGATAGATCTCTTCATACCCATGCTTGTCTATGTGTAAGTCGAGCATGAACTGAATAAGCGCTCGCTGAAGCCTCGCCCCCAATCCTTTGAGGACATAGAACCGTGTCCCCGATAGCTTGACCCCCGCGGGTATATCCAGTATCCCCAGTTTTTCTCCTAGTTCCCAGTGGGGTAATGGCTTAAATGAGAAGCTCTTCGGCTCTCCCCAGCTACGCACGGTGATGTTGGATGCCTCATCTTTCCCCAAAGGCACACTGGGGTGAAGTATATTGGGCAGCTCCAGTAATAATGCCTCAAGCTTGCTTTTGGTCTGGTTGACCTCTTGTTGTAACGAGGAGATTTCGTCACCTATTTGCCGCATCTGAGCAATGAGCTCTTGCTTATCTCCGCCTCCCTTGCCTATTTGTTTGCTCATCTGGTTGTGTTTCGCTCTTAGCTCCTCGAGCTGCTGCAGCAAGTTGCGATGCTGTTTATCCAGTTTCAGCAGGGAATCAAGGTCAAAGGCAATGCCCCTCTGCTCCAGAGCCTTTTGCACAAGCTCCGGACTCTCCCGAATAACTTTCATATCAATCATCTTGTTTTGTCTTCACTCCCTCTGTGTCATTCTGAGCCCTCCGGGCGAGGAATCTTTCAAACCGTTTGCCTGCCCCGCCGTCAGCGGCATGAGATTGCTTCGCTTCGCTCGCAATGACGGAAGAAGCGGAGTGTGCGAGTGAGACTTTATCACTAATCACTTCCTTGTTTTGTCTTCAATTGCGGGAACAGAATAACCTCCCTTATCGAGCTTTGCCCGGTGAGTAGCATTACCAGGCGGTCGATACCTATCCCCAGCCCACCGGTTGGCGGCATTCCATACTCCAGTGCCTCCAGAAAATCCTCATCAGCTACCTCAACCTCCTCATCCCCAGCTCTTTCTCTCATCTGTTGCTTAAACCGTTCTCGCTGGTCTATCGGGTCGTTCAATTCAGTGAAGGCGTTGGCAATCTCCATCCCGTTGATGAATCCTTCAAACCTCTCCACCAGGCGCTCGTTCCCTCGCTTTCTTTTCGCCAGTGGCGACATTTCTACCGGGTAATCGATGAGGAAGGTTGGTTGAATAAGGTTTGGCTCGACAAAGGTAGAGATGAGCTCATCAACAAGCTTTCCCCTCCCTTTGTTCGGATCAACCTCCATCCCCTTCTCCTCCATCTTTGACCGTAATGAAGTAGCATCGGGATAATCTTCAAAGTCTATATCGCAATAATTCTTGATGACATCGCGCAGATAAACTTTTTGCCATGGGGGAGCAAGGTTGATTGTGTTTCCATTAACCATGATTCTGGTATCGCCGAGAACCTCTCGGGCAACATTACCGACCATCTCCTCCACCAGGTTCATCATATCGGTATAATCGCTGTATGCCTGGTAGCACTCGAGCAGGGTAAATTCGGGATTATGCTTAACCGAAATGCCTTCGTTGCGAAAGGCACGCCCTATCTCGTACACTTTATCAAATCCGCCGACTATCAACCTCTTGAGGTGCAGTTCCAGTGCGATGCGGAGGTAAAAATCGCTGTCGAGCACATTATAATGGGTGATAAAAGGTGCTGCTGCTGCCCCTCCTGCCTGTGGCTGAAGCATTGGCGTTTCCACCTCTACAAATCCATGGCTATCCAGGAAGTTCCTTATCGTGGTGATAATTTTGCTGCGTGACATAAACATGTTCCTTGTCTCTTCGTTGGAAATGAGGTCGAGATGACGCTGTCTGTAACGCTTCTCCACATCAACCAGCCCATGCCATTTCTCAGGCAGCGGGCGAAGGGACTTGCATAATATGGTAAACTGGGATACCTCGAGGGTGATTTCCCCTGCCCTTGTCCTGAAAAGCTTTCCTTCAGCACCAATGATATCGCCGATGTCAATTTCATCGAGAAGTTTGAAATTCTGTTCACCGAGAAGGTCATAGCGGAGGCAAAGCTGTATCTTCCCCGAGCCATCGCGAATATCGGCAAAAATCATCTTCCCCATGGAGCGCCGTGCCATAATGCGCCCGGCAAGGGAGATGTTCTCCGCTTTTTCCCCCCGCTCAAACAAAGCCACTGCCTCTTTTATGGCGTGGCTGGGATGATAGCAGTGAGGATAAGGGTTTATCCCCTTTTCCCTAATCCGGCTCAGGCTCTCCAGCCTCTGACTGGTTATCCTCTCCAATCTCGAGCTCATTATATTTAATCCTCAAAATCTCCCTGGCTTGCTCTGCAAACCTCTCAGGAACCATTATCTTCACCTCTCCCAGCCCATCAACGGTGAATCCAAATACCAAGCTGGAGCTATCATAGCTCAGCAAAACGGGAATTCCTTCGTTCTCCAATCGCCCCTTGATTATCTGTGCCTCCATTTGCCTGGCGGTGTAGATAGCAACTAGCTTCGCTTTCCCAGCCATACATTGCTATTGTAACAGAAACACGCCCCGAAGTGGTTCCTTGGCTCATCCAGTTGAATCTCCTTTCTGGGACTAGTTCAGTTCCCACGGGGAATGTTGGCTCCTGATGTAGTTCAGATAGATAGGTGACACCTCAAAGAAAGTCAAAAGGCAAAAATTAAAACGCAAAATGACAGAGCAAAAATGAAAAAAGTCAGTATGAAGCTGAAGGCTGATAGCTACTAAATTGGGATTTGTTTAGAATTTAGTGCTTTGAATTTAGGGTTTCCCTGCAGGGGTGTCATTGCGAGCGCCCTCCCCACGTCATTGCGAGCCGAAGGCGTGGCAATCTCACAAAAGTCTCCTCTCCCTTGATGGGAGAGGAATAAGGTGAGGGTGAATTTCCCCCTCCCTCTAACTCCCTCCCGCCAGGGGAGGGAGTATCAGTAACGAGATTGCTTCGCCGAGTTCTCTCGCTTCGCTCGGGACAAGCCTCGCAATGACAGAAAGAGGCGGCTAATGTCTCACTAATCATATGAACGAGTACAGCTTTTTGACACGCTACCAGTTTTTGTGTGATGATATAAAATCAATACGGCTTACAATATTCTTGATAGGAGTGATGCATATGCCAACTGTAGTGATAGAAGATATTAAAGATAGCATTTACCACTCAATATCTAATATTTTCGATGCATTTGGTGGTGTAGAGAGTTTAGTAAAAGGCAAAACAGTATTCATAAAAATAAATGGCATTGATTTTAGAAAGCAATGTTATACCTCTCCGGAGGTTATATCAGCGGCAATCGATGTGATGAACGATGCCGGGGCAAACAAAGTCTATGTGATGGAAAATTCTACCCAGGGAAATATAACCAGGCTCATTTTCAAGGTGACTGGCATAGATAAAATCCTAAAGGAACGAGGTGCCAAACCGATATATCTCGACGAACAAAAGCCCGTTGAAGTCTCTATTGGAGGTAACAAAATAAAATTCCCCAAAGTCCTCCATGATAATCTTATTGTGAACAGGAAGGATAATTTCTACCTATCTATTCCCAAGTTTAAAACACACAGCATGGCTACCGTAACGCTTGGCGTTAAATGTCAGATGGGTTTTCCATACCACAGGGATCGACCCACGAGGCATAATTTCGAACTGCATCAGTTTCTCGCGGATCTCTATGCATTTATAAGACCTGATTTCACGCTCGTTGACGGCATAAATGCGGTTATACATGGGCATTACCCGCTCGAGAAGAAACTTGACCAGTATCTTGTCCCTTTAAATATATTAATTGGCGGAGATGACACAGTTGCCGTTGATACAGTGGGGGCAAAGATACTCGGATACGACATAGATGAGGTAAAGCACCTGAAAATTGTATCGGATGCTGGACTTGGCTGCGGAGATTTGTCCAAGATTCAGATAAGGGGAGATATTTCCAGGTATAAAACAAAGTATTCCTGTGATATCATCGGAGATTTCCCTGAAGATGTCAAAATTGTCGAAGGGAAGGAAAGGGCATGCATAGAGGGATGTAAGAATAACACCTTGATGGTGCTTGAGATGCTCTATGTAGACTATGGTGGTCACGGCCCATTTAACATCATATATGGAAAGGGAATCGATAAGGAACAACTTGAGAATCTTAACGATGGCCCTATTCTAGTTGTTGGCCCGTGTGCCGTTGAAGAAGTCGGTGATCATCTATCCAGGAGGTATGCCGGTAGAAAAATCGTCATGGTTAATTTTCATAATGCTCTTGGCGCTGTCACAGGTACATTGATGAAGTTTATGAAAATAAAATCAATGGATGTTGTGCCGATGAATCCTATTTCTACATTCCTGGTGTTCTTAAATGCCAAAATGCACGGTACGACTGCACAAACACCCCCCATCCTATAGAATCAACCTGTTGTATTAGCCGAAATTTCTCCAAACCCAGAACCTCATTTCTCCTCTATCCTTGGGCTCAATCACCACGATAATCAGCGATAAAAATGACCAGGGGAAGTCGCTTTACTTTGACATGGAATTGCCTATCTGCAGTGAGAAACCAGGAGCGACGTCCTTCAGCAAAAGCCAAGTACACAGCATCATAGACTGAGGTATTATATTCACGGGCTATCCTGACGGCTTCTTTCATGGTCTCCGAAGTTGCTGGTTTAAGTAATCGCATCTCATAAATGCTGTCAATGGCATCCTGTATGTAGCCCTCCTCCAAATCTTGCTTATAGCGAAGGACATTGGCTAACTCGTAAACCAGAACTTCG
>JABUBO010000060.1_pt1 | contig 28983 bp, 29 predicted proteins | sample 7240361 | NCBI WGS metagenome assembly JABUBO01 (sample SAMN07256346, study PRJNA390944) | subsurface metagenome | isolation source: Methane hydrate marine sediment | place: Pacific Ocean: Eastern North Pacific, ODP site
GAAGGGGGGTTCAAGATATTCCCATAAGGCGGATTTCCTAAAATTATATCAAATTTTTTTTCAATTTCCTTAACCATCAGAGCATTTCGGTTTTTAATATTGGATTTTATGTTGAGATTTTCTATTCTTATTTCTTGAAGATCATTTTTTGATACATCCCGGATTAACCAAAATATGAGATTCATTTCGCAAATTTGAATTGCTGAAGAATCAACATCAATTCCATGGAGAGCATTATTAATAATTTCCTTTCTTAACTCCCAATCTTGGAAATTATTTTTTTTATTTAATTTAATTTCAAATTTTTTACAAATCTTTCTTAGTAAATTGTACAATAAATCAGCAATCGAAATCAGAAAGATTCCAGAACCACATGCAGGGTCTAATATTTTTATCTTTATTAATTTATTAAAAAGTTGAAGAACAGTATCCTTAGAAATATTCCCAATATTCTCTATTAAATTTATTTTATTAAAACTATTCGCTCTTATCTCATTTAATGTTTTTAATAAATACCATTCGAGTGTTTTCCTTGAAATATAATCCGCTAATTCTCTCTTAGTGTAAAACGTTCCTTTTTCTTTTCTATCTTCGATATTCTTCTCGTAAATGACATCAATATTGGAGATATTTGATAAAAAATCTTTTAACTTTTTATAATTCCCATTCTTTAGCAAACTTCTATATTGGACATAAAATTGCTTTACATTTGTTAGCGAATCTCTCATAGTTAAGAATATTTTTTAAAACCTTGGAGACATTATAATATATATTCGAATAAGTTATTATTTATAATTCTTAAAAAATTTAAAAGATAAAAAATAATATCAAATCCTTGGGAATAAAAATGAAAATAATATATCATGAAGATTATGTAAATTACGCAGGATACTCATATGATCCAGCCGCATCTTCTGGAAGAATTACACCGATTATTAAAGAAATAAAAGAAAAAACAGATTATGAAATAATAAAACCTGAACCTGCAAGTGAAGAAGATATTTTAAGAGCTCATACTGAAAGACATGTAAAACATATCAGGAGTGACAAGAATTTATATTATATCGCCAGTTTAGCAGCTGGTGGAGCTATCAAAACTGCGGAAATTGCATATAATAATAAAGAAGCTGCATTTGGTGTGATTAGGCCTCCGGGTCATCATGCATCTGCAGATTCATGTTGGGGTTTCTGTTTTTTTAATAATATGAGTATCGCATTATTAAAACTGATGGCAGAAAATAAAATAGAGAGCGCCTTCATCTTGGATTTTGATTTACACACTGGAGATGCATTCTGATTCAGAAATGCACCAGAAATGGAAATATTGCCATTATAGGTCAAAATCCAAAAGTCCAAATCTTAAATCCAAGATCCAGCGGGCGAATCAATTACATTAAAGAAGTAGAAGAAACTTTTAAGTCATTAAAAAATATAGATATAATTGCAGCAAGTGCCGGTTTTGATGAGTATGAGTTAGATTGGGGTGGAAAATTAACCACAGATGATTATAATACACTTGGACAATTGATGAAGGAATATTCTTTGAAATTATGTAATGGTAGAAGGCTCGCATTACTCGAAGGCGGTTATTATTATGAACATTTAGGTATAAATGTAGTGTCTTTTTGTCAAGGCTTTAAGTAAAATAGTTTTAAATTAAACATATTTTTTTTTTCTCTTTTTAATTATAATAAAATATGGTTTGAATCATTACCTTATTTAGATAAAGAGCGTTTTCTGGGCATACTTTTATTATAACTCCATATCATAGCTTCAAACAAGTCCGGACCTAGTGTAAGAGACTTGGATTTTTCATATATTCTAACAGAATTTTTAGATAAGAATACTCTCTTGATACTTTCTAGAAATGTTTTACTAGATGAAGCTATAGAAGCACTCCTTTCGCCCCCATAATGTCCGTCTCCATCATAAAAACCAAGGAGCCATGCTAAAGCTAATTTACCTGATTTTGTAAAATACCATCGCTTTGATTTCATAAGATTAATAGATTCAATCTCATTTAATTCATATTGACCCTGTAATGCTTCTTCTTTTGCTTTATCAATTAAATTACAAATAATTGAAGGTACTTTTTTATTTTAGGATCTGTATGTGACGTGGCATCTCTCAATCCTTTTTTTTCAAGATCAAAGAACATTAATTTACAGCCAAACATTATATAGGCCATTTCATTAGCAGTTATATTCCCAGACTTGTCCTTAGTATATTTTATTCTATATTTAATGCAATCTAGAGGTAATCCTACAAATTCTGTAAATCTTTTGATTCTATCTATATCCTTTTTAGAAAGTTCTATACCAATCCTATAATATTTCCTATTGGTTTCTTTAATTAGCCAACCATCAGCACAAAGAAATCCAAACCAATATAATTTTTCTGTGTCATCTAATTTTTGAAAAATTCCTGGATTTTTAATTGTAAATTGTTGATTCTTATATAATTTTAAATCTAGATTAGCTTTCTTATATTTATCAATTAATTCCAAACATTTATTTGCATTAACACCAAGTCTTGCTTTAATATTCTCTTTAAATTGCTCTAATCTTTCTATGGAGAACATATAATTAGGATTAAAATTTTTACGAGGAGGATATTTTAATTTATCCCAAACTCCAGTAATATATCTTGTAGAATCTACTAGAATCAAACCCAATTCTTCGAGAGTTACTGGTATTTTACTGGTAATCCTTCCTAATTCTTGTCTTAAATCTTCTAAAAACTTGAGTGGCGTTAATTCCCCAGCTTTATAAGATTTTATAATAGATGTACATGCAAAAGCTTTTGCTCCTAAGTTTTCTTTTAAATTCACTTCTAATTTTTCTATTGAAGTATCTTTAATTTTCTTGTTGGGTTTTGATTTTAACTCATTTTTGAGTGTATTTACATATTTTTTGCTATACCCCCCATATATTGGAAAGCCAATAGTCGCTGTACCCTTTTACTCTTTCAGGAAGAAACTGTGCCAATATTTCAGAGTGCATACCCAATTCCTCCCTTAAATCTTTTATAAAGTCTAATGTAGAATATTGCTCTACAGAAATCATAATGCACTTAATATTTAGTATAAAGACTTCTTTTTTAAAATAATAGGGACTATTAATTTTTCATTAATTCATAAATTTGAAATTAGAACTCTTAAAACACTTTATCTTTCCTTTTTAAGTAAAAAAAATATGAAGAATAAGTAAAATATGAAACATTTTTATTTCCAATTAGTGTAACAAATAAATTATTTAAAATAATTGGTTAATTGATAAAGGAATATTCCCCAAAGTTATGCAAAGGAAAATCTTTATATATAAATGTAGTATCTTTTTGTAAAGGATTGGAATGATTTTTATAATTTTTAAGAAAGTTATTAATATCTTTTTATTTAAAACAATATATAATCTAGAGGTTTAATATTATGAGTGAAGAAAAATCTAGAAGAAAATCTTTAGGATATCTTATATTTCTTATCATTTTCTTAAGTCTCGTCGAGATATTTGATACATACACCACGCTTTTCCCAAATGTAATTGTCTCTAAAGTTCAAGATGAATTTTTGGCTCATGAAACTCAAGTAATCGCCGATTCTATTATGTCTTTAGCTATTGCTGTAGCGAGTATTGGCATGTATTTTGTTGTGATTAATCAATTTCTCGCGGATCTTATAGGACGGAGAATAATGCTTTTTATTACGGTGCTTGGAATGGGTCTTGCGTCCTTATTCATTTTTTTTACAACAAATTTAATCCATTATACATCTTCTTTATTCTTCCTATACGTATTTTTTTCAAGTGATATTTGGACGATTTATATTAGTGAAGAAAGCCCAAAAGAACGCCGTGGATTATACTTAAATTTAATTCTCGTTGCTGGTTGTATAGGTGCAATCTTAGTCCCAGTATTTCGTTCTATTTTTATAACTGAAACGTCACCCGTAACTGCTTGGAGAAGTATGACTATTTTCGCATTTCTAGCCATACCAATAGCCTTTTTAATGCTCGGAATTAAAGAAACATCAAAGTATAAAGAATTAAAAGAGATGAGAAAATCAGATGATTTCGTAAAGCAATCTCCATTTATTAACTTAAAGAAACCATTCGATAAACAATATCGAAAACAATTTGTTCCAATTTTAATAATGGCGTTTATTTCTGGATTAAATTATATCTTTATTCAAATGGGAGAGAGTTTTTTAGCCAATAATGTAAATTTGGAAGAAGGCGATGTAAATATTGTTGTAACGATAATGAGTGTATCTGCGATATGTGGTTATTTAATAACAGGCGTTTTTGTGGATAAAGTAGGAAGAAAGCCATTATTTTACATCTATACTATATTAACGCCAATAGCAATTTTTATTGTTATTATTGGAGTTCAATCACCAGATTTAGCATTAATTGCAGCGTGTATAGGTGCAGGATTAGCAACAATAACATTTTATGGATTAGGAATCGTAAATCGTTTGGTTTCAATCGAAATACTTCCAACCGACATCAGAGGGACAGGAACAGGATGGAGATCAATAATCTCAGCTATAGGTATTACTTGTGGATTACTATTAAATTCGATCTTAAATTTGATTTTTGGTTTAGGAATATCGTTTTTAATTATAAGCCTTCTGTTATTAATCAACATCCCAATAATTTATCGTTATATTAAAGAAACTAAGGGAATTGAATTAGAAACCGTTTAAAAAATTATAAAAATTTTATATATCTTTTTATATTTTATTTAATTTTTATTTAATGGGTAATTTATGACTGATGAAATTAAACCAGTTAAGGAGATTATCAAAAAAATTAAGAGAAAATATGATAGTGATCCCGAAGGTTGGAGGGTCACGGGGTGCAATGATAAACATGGAAATCTAGATACCTTTATAACACACCCTCCAAATACTTTTTGGTTAAAATCAAAAGCAATTAATCCTTTTTCAGCGATCTCTTATGGATCTGTAGTCCGACATCTTGATGATGAGATCAATAAAGAAATAGGTAAAAAATTAACACCTGATGAAATGTTGAGATTATTTGGATTTATTGTACCTGTATCTTCAAATAATGCGATAATCACCTCTGGTATAGAAAGATTCTCTCAACAAAAAGGCAAATTTTTAAAAGAAAAAATTACTGAGAAAAAAAAGAATCTAGCTCAATCATTAGCTAGAAAAGTAGATGGGGAATTTTCAAAAAGATACCCCCAGCGGAAAAATCTTTATATTTAGATTTTATCTTTTAAAATTTGAAGTTCTTCTTTTGATTTAATTATTGGCATTGAAGCTGAATAGTTAGTTGATTTAGCAATTAATTCTTCAATAATTGTTTTTATTTTTTCCTCTCCAGATTTGTCCTTTATGGATATGATATACTCCTTTATTTTATTAACATTTAAATCTTCAACATAGTGGCTTAAACCTTTCTCAATTTCCTCGCAAAGGAATTGAAATGAAAGTTCCGCTGCCATTTCTCGTGTTTCCAAATTATCTTTCTCTCCCTCGAACATATAAGAAATTTCTTTCCATCTTTTTCCCTCAGCATCTAAAGGAACGAGTCCATAAATATAATCACTTGTATAAATAATAAAGGGAGTTCTGATATCAAATGCAGTATCTAAAAATTCTAATATCTTTTTACCCATTTTTAGCACCAATAATCTTATGCTATTAAATTAAGTTTTAATTTAAATATTTAATCAAAATTTTATTTTAAAAATTTTTTTAATTTTTAATCTCTTATGATATTTGTTAAAAATCAGTAATATAATATTTACTAACTAAATTGAAAAAAAATCAATATAATCGAAAAAATATTTTTTAATCAAAATTAAATTTTAATTGATATGGAATAAAAACTGTAAATATATTGAAAGATTTATTAGAAAAATCATTAAATAAAAATTCATTCATTGGAATAATTATATTTCAATTAAACAGCGAATAATTTATGAGAAAAATAATTATCGATAAAACGATACATGAAATTCAAAATTGGATACGAAATTATGTAAAAAACGCAAACGCTGATGGAGTTATTGTTTGTGTTAGTGGAGGAGTTGATAGCGCCGTTATCTTAGCATTATGTGTTAATGCTTTAGGTAAAAAAAATATATCAGCTTTAATTTTACCATGTCAAAGTCAACCTCAAGATGAAATAGATGCAAAACTAGTATTGGATATGTTTGAAATTAAATATTATCATATTGATTTGACTCCAATTTATTTGGAATTCCTTAAAGTAACAGGAAAAGAAATTAAGGGAAATATGCTTTCTAAAGCCAATATCAAACCAAGATTAAGAATGATAACTGCCTATTATATTGGCCAATCATTAGAAAATCATTTAGTTGTTGGAACAGGGAATAGAACCGAAGACGCTATAGGATATTTTACAAAATATGGTGATGGTGGCGTTGATTTTCTTCCAATTGGTGATTTATATAAATGTGAAGTAAGAAAATTAGCGAAAAAATTAAAAATCCCTGAAGTAATCATTAATAAACCTCCATCAGCTGGTTTGTGGGAGGGACAGACAGATGAAGAAGAAATAGGTTTTACGTATGATGAATTGGATGAAATAGTCTATAAAATTGATCACAATAAGGATTTAAGCGATATAAACCAAGATAAATTATTAAAAGTTCAAAAAATGATGAAGGCTTCTGAACATAAAATAAAAGAAATTCCAAAATTAATAATTAAAGAATAATTTATAATCCTTGTATTACTTTTCTAATCTCATTAATCCTTGAAGTAATTTTTCCCATATGAGCTCTTATTTTATCCATCTCCCGTTTATATGCAAGATCATCTAATTCCCCTTTTTTATACTTTGACTCTGATTCTTTTTGAGTTTTTTCGATTGAATATCTCTTTCCCTCAAGAACAATTAAATCTTGATATAATTTATCCTTATTATACGTGAAAGAGCCTTCTTGTAATTGTTGTGTGTCAATAATATTACTAGAAGTCAATGTTTCTTGAGTAGATTCTATAACCTTCTTTTGTTCTTTTTGTTTAGATTTCGTTTCTCCACTACTTGCACTTGAAAATACATTATACAATTTTTTAGAACTTATTCTCTTTTGTTCTTCCGTTTGATCTCCAGTTGTACTCGATATATCCAGTTCTTCTAATTTCACTGGAGTAATTTTTGGTTTTTTCGGAATTGGAGTGGTTTCTCCCTCTGGTATATTAGATATTTTCATTTTTTTGGCTGAACTTGGCTCGGTTTTAGATATTGTTTCTGAAAAAGGTAAAACTTTTACTTTCTCTTCTTCTTCTTTCGGTGTTACTTCAATCTCCTCGGCGGAAACATGTGTAATTTTAGGTTTTTTTGTTGAAACTGGTGCTTCAGTGGATTGAATAACTGATTCTCCACCAATTTTAATTTTTTTTTTAGGGAGAGGAATAAAATGTGATTTTTTGGACGATACAATTCCTATCTTTGGTTTCTCATCTAGAATCGGGGCTATTTCTATTTTCGGAGCTTTTATTTTTTGTAATTCTTTCGTTTCTACCTTTTCTTCCTTCCTAGGAGCTGATTCTTTTTTACGTTGTATAAGTGGAGCACCAATTTTAGGGATAATAACTTTTGGAGGCTGAAGTCTTGATTTTTTTTTGGGTTTTACTGGAAATTCAGGTGGTGCTCTAGTACTTGGTTTTTTTTTAACATCTTTTATTTCTCTATCTTTTTCTCCTAGTTTTTTTTCTAAATCTGAAATATAATTTTTTAATTTTGAAATTTCTCCCTTAAAATCATCTGATACTTGAGAAATTGTTTCTTTAATATCAAATTCTGGTGTGGTTTCGGTTTCTTCATCAGATTCTTGAATAAATTCTTCTATTTTCTTTTTAATTTCTGATTTTTCCCTATATTCGATAAGCTTTTTAATATTTTCGGTAAGTCCATTTACTTCTTTAAACCACAAGTCAAGTGTGTCCCAATTTTCAATTATCTTCAAGGTCTCTTGTATTAAAGCTTCTTTATCTTCAAAACCAGATATATTGTTTAAAAGTTGCCTTAAAAGGTTTAAAAGATCTTCCTTAGCTTCAATTTCATCATCTGGAGTTGGCTCCTCTTCAAATAATTTTATAAATATTTCTCTTATTTGTTTAATCGCTTCAGTATATTTTTCTTGAGCCACACAATCAACTTGGGTACTTAATAAAATAAATAGATTCTTTAAAATTTCTAATTTAAATTACTTTTTTCTAAATAATCTTATAATATTATAAATATTTATTTTTTACCTATAAAGCGGATTTTTTTATATTATTGGTCTTTAATTTTTTCCTATTAATGATTTTATTTTCTTTACTTCAAATTAATATCTTTTTTAAATATTTTCTGTTTATAAATCTATAAATAACTTTATATAAATTAATTGAAAAATATATTTTGATTTCAATGTCAAAAGAAAAAAATACATTAGATATTATAGATGGAACTCTTGAAGCCGTTAAAAATATTTTTACCCAATTTACAGATGTATTAAAAACAGCGAAAAATGAATTAATAACTCTTGAAAAGGACAAATCTCTATTAAGCAATGATAAACAGCAATTAGAAGGGGAAAAGGATCAATTAGAAGAAGAAAAAATCAAATTAGAATCTGTAAAAAAAATATTGGAGCAAGACAAAATCCAATTAGAACAAGATAAAAGGAAATTAGAGGAAGAGACAAAACAATTAGAAAAAGAAAAACAAGAAAGAGATCAAAAAATAGGTATACTCACAGAAGAACAAATGAAATTATTGGATGAATATGAAAAATTAAAAGTTGAATTAAAAAAATTTGCAAAAATTGCTGAAGAACAAGAAGAAGCTGAGTTTAATTTTGATAGAATTAAAGCCTTATTGTCTATCTATATGGTGTTATTAGAAGAAATATGGCAGGGTCAACCCCATTTTCGAATTCTATTGACACTTCACGGTGATAAAGAAGAGATGTCCAGAGAAGAAATAAAAACAACTACCGGAATATCAGGAGCTATGGTTTTGAGAGCTATACATGAATTAGCAAATGTTCATCTATTAGAATATGATGAAGATAAGGGTATGGTTAAATTAAAAAAAAGAATGTTTGAAAAAAAATTAATTATTTAGTATTAGCTATTTCTCTGCCGAATTCTACGCATTTTTCCAAACTTTCATCATCAGGGTTCCACAAAGCACGTATACCGTCATTAATTACAGAAAAACCGCTCTTTTCTAAATGTTCCTTTATAACCTTTATTGATTCTCCACTCCATCCATAACAGCCGAATGACGCCGCTTTCTTGTTTTTAAAACGCATTCCTTTAATCATCTCCAAAATTTCGGCAACACCAGATAGAATTCCTCCACCAATAGTAGGCGATCCTACAAGAATAATCCTAGATTTAAAGATCTCTGTAATTAGGTCGTTTTTATCGGTTTTTGCTATATTATACAATTTAACATTAACTTCCTTATCAATTTCACGAATTCCTTTTGTAATTGCTTCGGCCATTCTTTTTGTTCCATCCCACATTGTATCGTATAATATTGTAATTTGGTTTTCTTGGTAATCGTTAGCCCAAGTTAAATATTTTTCTACGATTTGAGTTGGATTGTCTCTCCAAATAACTCCATGACTTGTTGCAATAATATCAATAGGGATTTTAAGATCTAAAACCTCTTTTATTTTTTTATCAACAAACGCACTGAAAGGCGTAAGAATATTAGCATAATATTTTATGCATTCTGCATAAAGTTCATTTTGATCAACAAGATCATTATACATAAATTCATTGGCGTAATGTTGACCAAAAGCATCGTTGCTGAATAATATATTATCTTTTGTCAAATAACATGCCATACTATCAGGCCAATGAAGCATCCTCATTTCTACAAAGATTAATTGTTTATCATTTCCTAGATCTAACGTATCCCCCGTTTTTACTACTTGAAAATTCCAATCTTTATGATAATGTCCCCTTATTGACTTTACGCCATTTGCAGTACAATATATTGGCGTCTCTGGTATTTTTTCCATGAGTTCCGGAAGTGCTCCGCTATGATCAATCTCCGCGTGATTTGCAATAATATAATCAATTTTATTTAAGTCAACTTCTTTAGATAGATTCTCAACAAATTCTTTCGAAAAGGGCTTCCAAACAGTATCAATTAGTACAATTTTTTCTTCCTTAATTAAGTAGGAATTGTAAGTAGAACCACGATTCGTCGAATATTCGTTTCCATGGAATTTTCTGAGTTCCCAATCTATTTTACCGACCCAATAAACATTATTTTTTATTTTAAAGCTCATAATCATCACCCAAATAATTTATTATTATCAATTTATTTAACGATATTTTTCTTCCTTTAATAATAGCGTTTCTCTAAAATATTAGCGATTTTAGTTAGAAACGATCTTTTATATTCATTTTTCTAAAAAAATTGAAAATGGGTTATTAATTAATCTGAAAAAATAATTGTCATAATATCTTCGTGTTAAATTAAAAAAAAGAATGTTTGAAAAAAAAACCTTAAAAGAAAAAAATAGATTATAATATTCTTTATCTTAAAAATCATAAAATTAAAAAAAATTGCTTTTTTATTTCTATTAGTATTAAATTAAAAAGGATATTCTAAATGAGTAAAAAGTCGAAAGAAGAAAAATGGGCTATCGCTCACATATTAAGTTCCTATAACAATACTATTATTACAGTTACCGATTTATCAGGTGCTGAGACATTTGCAAAATGTTCTGGAGGGATGGTAGTTAAAACTTCAAGGGAAGAGAGTTCTCCGTATAGTGCTATGCAATCGGGTTTTAGAGTTTCCCGAGAGTTAAAGGATAAAGGTATTTATGGAGTTCATATTAAAGTTCGTGGACCTGGAGGACATAAAGCCCAAACACCTGGACCCGGAGCTCAAGCTGCTATTCGTGCATTGGCACGGGCTGGTTTAAGAATAGGCAGAATAGAAGAAGTCACACCAAAGTCCCATGATGGAAGTAGAAGAAAAGGAGGGCATAGAGGAAGGCGTGTATAGCCATCTCCTCTACGTTTTAAACACCAAGATCTAATTTTATTTCTTAAATAAGGAAATATCTTATTTTTTATATTTATTATATTAAATACCAATTTAAAAATTGAAGTGGTTTATTGTTATTATGATTCTTTCGGAAGAAATCCAAAATTTTTTATTAGATAATGCGGTGGAGCGATTTCTAAGATACGTAAAAATTTGGACTACATCAGATGAGAATACAGAAATTATACCATCTACTCAAGGGCAAATAGAATTTGGTAAATTATTAAAAGAAGAATTAAAAAATCTAAATTTGGATAATATCATTCAGGATGAGTTTGGATACATTTATGCAAACTTACCTCCAAGCCAAGGATTTGAAAATGTAAAAAATATTGGTTTTATTGCACATTTGGATACCTCTTATGCTGTAAGTGGTAAAGATGTAAAACCTGTAATTCATAAAAATTACAATGGAACAGTAATAAAATTTTCTCAAGACAATGATTTAGAATTAAATATCAATGATTCTCCGCAATTAAAAAAATATATTGGACTTGATATAATTACATCCCAAGGAGATACGTTATTAGGTGCTGATGATAAAGCTGGTATTGCTGAAATCATGGCAGCATGTGCTGCTTGGGATAAATTTCCTGAATTAAAACATGGACCTATTGTAGTTTGTTTTTTTCCAGATGAGGAACTTGGAAGAGGAACAAAAAAAGTAAATATTGAAAAAATACCGAAAATCTGTTATACATTAGATGGTTCTGAGATGGGAGAATTAGAAATTGAATGTTTTGATGCATGGAAAGCTTTAATAAAATTTAAAGGATTGAGTGTTCATCCGGGATATGCTAAAAATCTAATGTCTAACGCAATTCATATAGCTTGCCGATTCTTAAGCGAAATACCTGAATCAGAATCCCCCGAACATACTGAGGAGAGGGAAGGATTTTATCATTTATCCAACTTAAAAGGAAAAGAAGAAGAAGCAATTGCAACTTTAATTATAAGAGATTTTGAAATAAAGAACAACAAAAAGCGGATGGATTATATCACAAGTCTGAAAAATGTCTATGAAATTCGGTATCCTGGCTTGAAGATTGAACTAAACTATGAACATCAATACGAGAATATGTATAATTACTTAAAGAAAGAACAAAAAATTATAGATTTAGCTGAGAAGGCGATGGAATTGGCAGGAATAGAAGTTAACATTCATTTAATTAGAGGTGGGACGGATGGCTCTCATTTGAGTGCTATGGGTATTCCAACTCCCAATATCTTTACTGGGGGTTTATTATTTCATTCTAAAAAAGAATTTATTCCAACTTTAGCCTTACAAAAAGCTGCTGAAGTTGTAATTCATTTGGCAGAATTATTTACAAAGGAATAGAAATTTAATTTTTAGTTTTACTTTTTATTATATTAACGTTAAAATATTTTAACTTTAACATAATTTGTATTTTTACTTAGAAAAAATAAAAAAATGAGAAGAAGAAATAGATTAAATTCCCGATTTCAACTTCAGATATCTCTTTTTTTTAAATTGTTTATTTTATTAACTTCTTTATCATTACTTTTTTAATTAAAAAGAACGAGAATATCCTCCTCTCGATCTATGTTGCACAGGTGCTTTTTCAGTTATTACTACATCAGTGGCTTGTGGACCCTTTTGTCCCTCTTCAATTGTGAACTCTACTTTATCTCCTTCATTTAATGTTTTAAATCTATCTTCTTCGGCTGAAATCGCAGTATAATGTACAAATACATCCTTTTCCTCCCCCTCATCTTCAAAAGTAATAAAACCATAGCCTTTTCGGCTATTAAACCACTTTACAGTTCCATTTACCATTCTTAAAACCAAATATTAAATCTACTAACATTGTACAAATTGAAACAATTAATTATTTGATGAACTTAGTAATATTAAATTCTTTGTTATTTTAATAAATTAGATTAATGCATTATCTATTTTTTTTTTGGAAAAGAAATTTTAAAAATGAGTAGAATATTTAAAATTAGAAGTATCATAAAATTTTTACTGATCACTTACAGGTTGTTCTTCTCTTCCCAAAAATGGACTAGAACTTACAAATTTGAGTGTCTCTTCTTCATCTTTTTTAACAATATATGAAGGTGAATCAATTCTTTTGCCATTGACTTCAATATGTCTATGTGTTATGAATTGTCTTGCTTGATAAATTGAATTAGCAAGACCTTTTTTAAATACTAAAGTTTGAAGTCTTCTGTTTAAAATATCATCAACAGTTATAAGTAAAAGATCTTCAAATTCAGCATTTTTTTCGATAATTCCCAAACGAATTAGTTTATCCATTAAAACCCTTAATTCTTTTTTTTGTCTTTCTGGTGGTAAAGTTCTTATTTTTCTGGCAGTTCTTCTATAATTCCCTAATTGTGTTCGATGTTTCCAAAATTCTCTTTTATTTCGGAGTCCATATTCTCCTAAATATCTTAATTCTTCTTCAATTCTCTGTTTCTGGAAGGGGTGACTTGGTTTTTTATATTTTTTCTTTAATCTTCTTGGATCTCCCATTCATCTTCACTTTAGTATTAATATTTATTTTCCATTTGTCTTCGAATTTTTTTCCTGATTACCCCAACTACAAGCCCCTTACGACCTGTAGAGCGTGTTCTCTGCCCTCTAACCTTCAGACCGAACCCATGCCTATAGCCTTTCCAAGATCTAAGTCTTCGCATTCTTTCAATATCTCTTTTAACAGTTAATTCCAAACGAGGTCCTATTATATGGAGATATTCACCAGTTCTTAAATCTTTTTGTCTATTAACCATCCAATTGGGAATTCCATTTTTTATGGGATCCTCAATTATTTCTTCGATTCTTTTAATATCTTTTTCAGAAATCAATCCTATTCTTATTGTTGGATCAACATTTGCAATTCTTAAGACTGCTTGCGAAAATCTCAGTCCAACACCTTTAATTTTCACTAATCCATGTTGGATCGGCAATGAGCCATCCACATTAGTGCGGAGTATTCTAATAATCTCTTTGAAAGTTTTTTGCTTTATTATAGTTTCTTGTGCCATTATATTATTAAATATAATAAGGAGATAATTATTAATTTTATGATTAATAAAAAATACGCTAAATATTCTACCGTTTTTAGCTCTAAATAAAAAATTTTAATTACTACAAATTAAAAATAATTATAAAATATTGCACATTCCTATACAAGGTAAATAAACTTTAAAGTATTAATGATTCAGCCATCTATTAACCAATATTTTATTAAATTATTTAGGAATGATAATTTTCGTTGAAAAATTGATTGAGTTTTAAATAAAAGACGATTTTTAAAATGAAAACAAAAAGTAACACTTCAATGGGAACGAGTATAAATATTGAGCATAAAGGCATTGAAGAAATGTCTGAGTTGTTAAAATCCTCTTACTATTGTTATGATTGTAATCGTTGTATTAATATATGCCCTCTCTCTCCATTTGGATTGTTTTATCCAAGGCAATTAGTTAGAGATTTTTCTACTTACTCAGTTGAAGTGGCAATTAATAACTCAAATATTTGGAGTTGTTTAACTTGTGGACTTTGTTCAGAATACTGTCCAATGTCTAAAGATAACGTTGGAGTTAATTTTCTCGATATTATTTTGAAACTTCGAAATATTGCTACAGAAAATGACACATTTCAAAAGGAAAAGCTTCAATGTACAACTCATGGTCGATTATATTCAAATTTACCTAGTTTAATGGCTAATGATCAAATAGAATTAGTAAATAAAATTGGGTTTTTAGACAATACAGATTTAAAGATTGCTAAAAAAGGAGAAATAGCATATTTTATAGGTTGCTTGCCATTTATGAATGGAATATCACCGTGCACACAAGATTGCCCTGCAAATATTGATGTTCAAGGCTATATTACATTAATTAAAGAAGGAAGATTTCAAGAATCTCTCAATTTAATACGGGAAAGGAATCCCCTTCCAGGTGTATGTGGACGAATTTGCACACATCCATGTGAAACAAATTGTAATCGTAATACTATAGATAAGCCAATTGCCATCAGGGCATTAAAAAGATTTGTTGCTGATTGGGAAATAAAAAACCAACCCTTAAGTCAATTACAACCATTTGAACAAACAAACGAACAAGTTGCTATTATTGGTTCGGGACCCGCTGGCTTAACAGCAGCATATTTCCTCGCAAAGAAAGGATACAAACCAACAATATTTGAAGCCAACCTTCTTAAAGGAGGTATGTTGAGAGTTGGAATCCCAGAATATCGATTGCCTGATGACATTTTGGATTATGAAATTGAATTCATAGAAAAAGGTGGAGTTGAGATAAAAACAAATACTCCAATAGGACCAGATTTGACATTCAAGAAGTTAACAAATATGGGTTATAAAGCGATTTTTATATCAATAGGGCTCCAGAGTAGCCGAAGTATGAGACTTGAAGGTGAAGAATTGAATAATGTTATAGGAGGAATAGAATTTCTCAAAGATCTCAGACCTACAGACCAAGAATCTAAAAAATCTCCTGTGATAATAAAAGACAAAATTATTGGAGTAACGGGTGGTGGAAATGTTGCTATGGACTCAGCAAGAACTGCCGTAAGATTAGGTGCAAAAAAAGTGATTATTATTTATCGACGTTCGGAAAAGGAAATGCCTGCAACAGAAGAGGAAATTGAAATGGCAAAAGAAGAAAATATAGATTTTCAATTCTTAACTAATCCAGTAAGAATAATTGGAGATAAAAAAGGAAATGTTTCCAAAGTAGAATGTATCCGAATGAAACTTGGCGAACCAGATTCTTCAGGAAGGAGAAGACCTATTCAAATCGAAGGCTCTGAATTTAAAATGAAAATTGATGTATTAATATTAGCAATAGGTCAAGAAGCTGATTATTCTCTCCTAAAGGCAGCTCAAAATGAGTTGATAATAAGTAAAAGAGGTAGAATCCAAATTGATGACTCTACTTTAGAAACAAATATCCCTGGTGTTTTTGCTGGGGGAGATGTTACAGAAGGTCAAGGAATAGCAATTAGAGCAATAGCTAATGGATATGAAGCAGCAATTTCTATTGATCGATATCTAAGAGGGATTAATATAGGTGAAAACAGATTTAAAAGAGAAGAATTTAAAACATCACCAATCCCTAAAAAGGAAGTCAATTTCGAAGAGAGAAATGATCTGCCTATTATCCCAATAGAAGAAAGATGTAGTTCTTTTAATGAAGTTGAACTCGAATTTACCGAAGAGATTGCAATTCAAGAAGCAAATCGATGCTTAAATTGTAATAGTTGTTCTAACTGTGATATCCCTTATGAAAAAAATGATGATTCATTTAATAGTTCCCAAAAACCAAAACATTACTACGGAACATGTCAATTTCCACTCTACCATAACAATATTGATTATCTTAATATTCCCAAAACGACTATTGGTATTCTAAACCTAAAAAACATTACTCCAGTGGTTTTAGTTGATGAAAAATGTTGCGGACATGATTGTTATTGGACTGGAGATCTTGATACTTTCGAAAAGTTGGCAAAATATAACATAAAATTATATAAAGATGCAGGAGTAAAAACCATAATATGCAGCTGTGCTGAAGGCTATTATATGTGGAAATATGTTTATAAAGACTTTTTTAAAGGTGATAATGATTATGATTTTGAAGTATATCACATTAGCGAATACATACAAAAAGAAAGATTATTAGATGATTTGAAACTTTCTAATCAGGATAAAATTAAAATAACTTATCACGATCCCTGCAGACTTGGCAGATTGAGTAATGTTTATGATGCCCCCCGTGATATATTAAATAATTTACCAAATGTTGAATTGATAGAAATGATAAATAACAGGCAAGATGCAAATTGTTGTGGAGTTTCTGCTTATATCTCTTGCAATAATTATTCAAAACTATTGCAGGGTCAGAGAATTAACGAAGCTATTGATACATGTGCCGAATATTTGATAGTAACTTGTCCAAAATGTTTAACTCATTTTAATTGCTATCTACAAGAAAATAGAGATTTAAAACTAAAAGTAATGGATTTAGTCTCTTTCCTTGGAATGATATATCGTGATAAGGAGATATTACTTCAGTAATAATTAGAGATTTCTGTAATAAAAATAATAAGATAATTCAATATTTCTAATATTTCTTATCATAATTTTATTTAATAATATTGAGGAATATACTCTTTCTCCATTTTTACCTTATTAATATGTTCAGTGCAATTTTTTCTTTTCATTTTAGCAATTTTTAATAATAAGTTTAAACCGGGCTGAACATCTTGAAGATCTTTCCATTCGATATAATTTTTATCGACTAATCCCTTAAAAATTTCCTTTCCAACTTTTGTTCTGACTAAAACAGTCGACCACCCTGCTGGGGACCCAATTGAGCCTATAGAAATATCAGCAGATTCTGATGTTAAATCATAACAATATTCGCAATCTTCTCTAGCTAATGAAGTTATTTCTTTAATTGGGATATTTTTAGGTTCGCCATTTTTTGGATATATAAAAAATTTTCCTTTATTTATGTCCATTTTTTTTATATCATTAATTTCTACAGACAATCTTTTTGCAATTTCTAAAATACTCTCATATGGAAAGCTTTCCATACAAAAAATTCCAATTCTAAATTTAACTTTTTCTATATTTGGAGTTTTAAAATTATAAATATGAGATTTTAGTAATGCTTGCATCATGCATGGAGTTCCAACTACAGCCAAGTTTTCACAATCTATATGCTGATTTAATAATTGCAAATTAGGATTATTTGCATATTTTGTACCTGAGGTTTTTTTAATATCATCTTTATTTTTAATTAAAAGTGGTGTTGGCTTCCAAATTGTTTCACTCATACCAGCCCCAATTGCACCATCAATTTGCTGGGTATCAAATAAATAATATAAGATAGAACTTGCAATTCCACCATCTTGGCAAATTTTGGATATCTCATCAACTTTTGTTTTTGCAGAATATGCTTTCAAATATTCTCCAATATCTGATTGATTTTTAAATTTATTTGAATTAGAGATATATATGTTTAAAATGTCTATTGGTAAGTATGACCTTGGACAAACTGTATAACATAACCCGCAACTAATACATTTCTCATCATCAATAATACCAACGCCGTTATCAATTTTTATACAATCAACAGGACAAATTCCTTGACAAATTCCACAACCAGAACATATTTTTGAATCAAATATAACCTTGACAGGTTCATATATTGGTTTAACTTTAATAAAATCCTTATTTTTAATATTAAATTCTAATTCTGAAGTATTTTCATTTTTTTTAATTTCAATTAAATTTTCATATTTTAAAAGATAAGATAAGCTCAAGATCTTTTTTAAATCATGATTAAATTCTTTACTAAATTCTTTTAAATCTTTAATAGAAGCAATTTCTTTATTTTTTAAAAAATTAAAAAGAGAATATTTTAATTTGTCTTCATCGTACAATGTAAAAATGAAATCGTAATATTCCTCTTCTGAATATATTCCTGAATTTAAAATGTCTTCCTTAGAATCAATTAGATTTCTAAATCTATATGATTTCAAAACATTTAATGCATCATTTAAAACATTCCTATTAATATTCTCTTGCACTTTCATTTTTCTTCAAATTAAATATTTATATATAAAATAATCAATAAAATAATCCGAGATCCCTTGCAAGGAGAGTCACTTTATAACTAAAATTTTTTTATAAAGTTCATTCTATTCAGATTTTTTTGGTAAAGGAGGCAATTTTTTTAGTTTCTCTATTATATCAGTAGTAGCATTAAGAAAATTTTCCACCTCTGCAGCAGATACAAAATAATATTCAACTCTATTTTCAGATATTCCGATATGTTTGAAAAGTTTTTTTAAAAATTTAATATGATTATATGTATTCATATTACCATCTCCGAACTCACACTCATGCTCATGTCAACCTATTATTGCAACCCCATCTGCCCCATTGAGAAGTGATTCTATGATTATATCCAAACTTACACGTCCTGTACATTTCACTCTTATTATATAGATATCAGATGAATATTGTTTTCTACAAGTACCGGTTAAATCTGCAGCTGCATAACCTCATTTTTCGCAAGCAAACATTATAATTTTAGGATTCTGATTTATTATTTTACTTTCCATTTTTTTTAAACCCCTCATTTTTTATTATTTACTTAGATTTAAACTGTATCCTCCATAGAATAATTATTTCCACAGATTCCATATATTTCACTTTTAAATTGATTATTCCTATAATATTTTAGATCTAATGCATTAGCTGGACAGACTGTTACACACAATCCACATCCTTTACAATTTAATTCATCAACTTCGGCTACACCATCTTCATTTACTTTAATAGCGTGATAGAAACATGATTTTTCACACCGGTGGCATCCCATACATAGAATCTGATCAACTTCCGGTATCATTAATTCTTGTCTTATTCTACCTGATAATACAAGTGCTGATGCTTTACTCGCAGCTGCTAATGCAGTAGATACGGAATATGGAATGTTTTTTGGACCTGCAGCACAACCACAAATATATATACCCCGTTTATTGGTCTCTTGAGGTGATAGACATCCATGAATTTCTGATAAAAATCCATTTGGCCCTTTTTCCAATCCCAATACTGCAATGGCTTCTTTTGTTCCTTTTGATGGATTGATTCCGGTGGATAAAACAATTAAATCATATTCCATCTCTTGAATACCCAATGATTCTCTTAAAGAATCTTGCACCAAAAATTTCAAATTTTTTGTTTTCGGATCTTCATACACTCGTGAAATATTACTCTTTATGAAATTAACTCCTGCTTTCCTCGCTGCAGTATAATACTCTTCATTCCCTTTATCAGTAGCTCTAATATCAATGTAAAAAATTGTGATTTCCATATCTGGATATTCTTGTTTTAAAAGTTGGGCATTTTTCATTGCAACCATGCAACAAACACCCGAACAATATATATTAGCTTTTAAATTCCGTGATCCAACACATTGAAACATAGCAACATTTTTAGGCGTTTTACAATCGGAAATTCTATGGATATGACCATCAGTTGGACCGATTGGACTTAACAATCTTTCCAATTCTATTTGGGTTATTACATTTGGATAGATGCCATAACCATACTCATTACTATCAATAATTGGATATTCATCCCAACCAGTTGCTATTATAACAGCCCCCACTTTAATATCAATATATTCTGGCTGTTGTTCATAATCAATTGCTTCAGCAGGACAATCTTTTTCACAAAGTTTGCAGTCAATGCATACTTCTTTATCAATTAAAGCAAGAATCGGGATTGCTTGTGGAAATGGAATATAAATTGCATGTCTCTGCCCAATTCCTCTATTAAACTCATCTGGTACATCTATTGGACATTTAGTGGTGCATAAACCGCATCCCGTACATTTGTTTTCATCAACATATCTTGGTTTTTTGAGAATTTTTATTTCATAATTCCCAGCGAATCCACCAAATTCGACAACTTCACAGTATGTCATTAATTCAATATTTGGATGTTTTGATGCATTAACCATAATTGGTGCTAGTACTCATATTCCGCAATCATCTGTTGGAAATATTCGATCTAACTGTGCCATTCTACCGCCTATTGTTGGTTCTTTTTCAACTAGATATACCTTAATACCATGATTTGCTAAATCTAACGCAGCATTCATCCCGGCAATACCAGCTCCTACAACTAACGCTGATTTCTCAACGCTCAAAACCTTGATTGGCACAGTTTCTAAAAGACGTGCTCTATTTACTCCTGCTCGAATTAAATTTTTTGCTTTTTGAGTCGCTTTTTCTTTGTTATCTTGATGAACAAAAGAACAATGTTCTCTAATATTCACCATTTGAAAATAATTTGGATTTAATCCGGACTCAGCACACAATGATTTGTATGTAGGTTCGTGAATTTTTGGTGTTCATGACGCCACTACTACTCTTTTTAAGTCCAACTCTTGAATATCATTTTTAATTATTTGTTGACCTGGATCTGAACATGTAAATTTGTTAATTTTAGCCACTGTAACATTTGGTAATGTTTCTGCAAAGTCTCTTAATGCTTCACAATCTACGTAACCCCCTATATTTACCCCTCACTCACAAACATAAACTCCAATGCGAACTTGTTCCATAATACTCCCCTTAATTACTCACCTGTTTTTTTACTTTTTATAAATTAAATAATGTAAATTATTTTTCTTTTAAAATTTGATTTAAAATAAAAATTGTAATTGAGAAAAAGAAGAATAAAATTTATTTTTATTGATTTATTTTTAATTAACAATGAGTTCAGAAGAAGATCCAATTGAAGCTTTTGTTAACAAGTTTATGGAAAGGGAAAGCTTGAAAGGCAAAAAAAATAGGATTCTACTCCAATCGATTGCTAAAAAGGTAGGGTTATCCGAAATAAAAATAAAAATCGCTTTTCTTAGAGCAACTCTAAGCAAAAGAATTAATAACAAAAAAAAATAATTTTTTTATAACTATTTTTCCCTTAATAACTTATTAAAGTCAATAAATTTTTTGTAAATGTTTTAGCTGACTAATAAAATAAATATAACTTATCAATAATTTTCTACTATTACTAAATATTATAATAACTGGAAAAAATTTTCAAAAATTTATTAAAATTTATTAAGATATTGAAAATTAGGTTAATTACAAAAAATGCTTGATATTGAGTTATTTCGTAAAAACATTGATTTGATATATGAATCCGAAAAAAAACGCTTTAAAGATTCAAATATAGTTGATAAAGTTATCGAGTATGATACAAATTGGCGAAAAAAAATACAAGAAATAAATGAATTAAGACGTCAAAGAAATATCCTCTCACAGAACACATCTGCAATGAAACAAAACCTTGGATCCCAAGAAATGATCGAAACAACTATTCAGAAATCAAAAGAAATTGGAAATTTAATTCCAAGTATTGAAAATGAAGCCAATAAATTATTAGAAAAGCGAGAAGAGTATCGTTATAAAGTCGGAAATTTAATTCATGAAAGTGTTCCTGTAGGAGAGAATGAAGATTCAAACGAATTGATCAGAGCTGTTGGTGATTTACCAAAATTCTCATTTAATCCGCTTTCTCATGTCGATTTAATTGAACTTATTGATGGTGTAGATATCAAGCGGGCATCTAAAGTTTCAGGTTCTAGATTTTATTTCTTAAAAAATGATATAGTTTTAATGAATCTTGCTTTAATGCAGTTTGCTTTAGATTTCTTAATTTCAAAAGGTTTTATTGCATTATGGACCCCATTTTTCATCAAATATAATTCAATTAAAGCAGCATCAGAACTTGCTGATTTTGAAGAACAATTATATAAGATTCAGGATCAAGACTTATATATGATTGCAACAGCTGAACAAACGCTTGCTGCATATCATCAAAATGAAGTAATAGATAATGATCAATTACCGTTAAAATATGCCGGAATCTCAACTTGTTTTAGAAGGGAAGCTGGGGCTCATGGTAAGGATACATTAGGAATTTTTCGCGTTCATCAATTTGAAAAAATTGAACAATTTATATTTTGCAAACCTGAAGATTCTTGGAATTATCATGAGGAATTAAACAATAATACTGAAGATCTTTTCAAACAACTAGAAATTCCATATAGAATAGTAAATATTGCTTCTGGAGAAATGAATGATAACGCTGCAAAAAAATACGACATTGAAGGATGGTTTCCCGCTTCAAATACATATAGAGAATTAGGTTCATGTAGCAATTGTTTGGATTATCAGGCAAGGAAATTAAATATTCGATTTGGAAAGCTAGGTGACCCTGAGGGATATCAAATAATCCATACATTAAATTCTACTGCAATAGCAACAGAAAGAACGATTTGTTGCATTTTAGAGAATTACCAAAACAAGGATCATTCTATAAATATCCCAAAAGTCTTACAAAAATATATGAATAATAAAAAAATTATTTATCCAGTTAAGGGTGAAAAGTAAGCATATCCGAAATTAATATTGAAGATTTTGAAGAATGGTATGATACCAAGTTGGAAGAGATTTTTTCTAAAGTCAAACGAAAAGCCCAGAAATTAACTGAGAGCATTGATCAAAGTTTAATACACTTAAAAAAATCAATAGATAGAATGGAAAAGTCCGAAGCCAAGGAGAATCTAAACCAAAAGGCAAATAAATCATTATCATATTTTACAGAGAGAGTTAAAAAAGATATAAATATTATTGAAATTCCGGAAGATATGACCTATGAAAAACTCTCTACATTATTGAAAGAAATCAAAAAATTATTTGAATTAATAACTGATATTAGTAAAAAGACCATTCCAAAATTTCAAAGGGATTTTCAAGCAGAAATAAAAGATCTACATTATTATACAAGAAAATTAGGCCAAAAAGGTGGAATACTAGATAAATTCTTGAGAGAAAAATATAAAAAAATTAGAGAAGCTGAAAATTTGATCAACAAGTTACCAAAATTATTTGCATTAAAAAATAATATTGAAAATGCTAAAAACTCAATAAATGAAATAGGCAATGAAAAGGAAGATGTAGCGATACAATTGGAATCTTTAAAAAATGAATTATTAAAGTTTGAGGATCATGCACTTTTTAAAAAACAATCAGATTTGAACAATGATTTATTTCATTTAAAAATTGATATAAATGATAACTTGAAATTTAAAAAAGCCTTAAAAAAACTACGAGTTGAGGTAGAAAGGGGAAATATTAAACTAAGAAATATTTCCATCGATGACATCAAAGATTTTTTTAAAGATCCTATTGTCAATTTATGTAAAGATAGTAAAGATCTAAGAAAACTGTCTATTTTATTAGTGCAATTAAGAATAGCCTTAGAATCAAATGAATTAAAATTAAAAACAACCAAAAAGGAGTCTACTATAGAACATATTAATCAAATTCTTTCAGGAAATGAATTAAAAGAAAATATTGAAAAATATAAACTTTTACAAGAAGAAATTAGTAATTTAGAAAAAGAAATAAATGAAACTGGACTTTCAAAAAAAATTTCCCAATTAAAAGAGAAAATTGCATCAGCAAGTTCGAAAAAAGATCATTTAGAAAACGATTTTAAAAAGAAAAATGATGATTATCTTTCATATCTAAAAAAATTAAAAGAAGAACGTGAAAAATTTAGTAAAATGGTAGAAAGTATTACCGATGAGAGAATTAAAATTGCAATAACTTTTTCTTTTTAAAAAATAATTTAAATAATTTTATTTATTGGACCTTATACTTTCTTGTAAATTCAGTTTTAAAAATTTATAAGTTTCTGTATCCGTAAGATTAAAAATCTTTAAATATTGATATCCCAAAATTACGTGTTCCTTTAGATCCGCATCAAAACCAGCTCGAAATGAGTCGTATAAGACGATCTGTTTTAACTTTTTTTTTCTTGCTAATTCTATTTGAGCAATTAAAGATGAATTCTTAGAATTTGAAAAACAAGTTTTAATAATATTTGGAGGTGATCTACCAATTAAAGAAATACCTAATGAATTTACCGATGGACATATCACTAACTGGTTTTTTTTTAATAGCTCACTTATCTCCAAGAAGTTTTTTTGTGAAATGAGAATTAAATCTGCAAAAGCAATTAATGTACTGATTGGATTATACTTTTTTATGATAATATCACTAATTTCAGTAATAACATTATTAAAATCTGGAGATTTTTCACTCCTTTCTTCTTTAATTGGAATAAAACCATAATCTCGTGAAATTTCTAAAATTTCTTGCGTATTACAATATACAATCTTTTTAGAGAAACAATCTATTTCCAAAGTTTTTTGGCAAATATCTTTAAACATTGCTAATGTGAATTCTTTTATCTTTTCTTTAGAAAAAATATCACGTAATCTTATCTTGGCTTGATCTAATTGAGATACGGGTACAATAAGAATACTCATATTTAATAAAAATAAAAAAGGAATATTTAAAAACAATAATAATTCTTAAAACTAAACTCTTGTCATAATTTTTTTAGAAATATCACTAAAGATTAAATCAACATTAATATTCTTTTTAGCTGAAGTTTCAATATAATTTACTTTAAATTCTTCTGCTTTCTTAAGTCCTTCTTCTTTTAAAATTTTCCTTTGCCCCTCTAAGTCTATTTTATTTCCTACGATTATGAATGGAATATCTCCTGAGAGATCTCTTATTTTCTTAATCCAAAAATCTATATCCTTAAAACTTTGTTTGTTAGTTAAATCAAATACAATAATAGCACTACTTGCACCTTGAAAATAATATTCCGTTACAAATAATTTATCAATTTGACCACATATATCCCATAAAAAAAGCGTTAAATTAACATTTGAATCTGTAAAGACCCTTTGATCTATTTCTTTTATAAAGAAATTTGCCCCAATAGTTTGGATATATTCGTCTAAAAATGTATTATCACAATATCTTACAATTAGGGATGTTTTTCCAACCCTATAAGAACCGGTCATTATTACCTTTGCTTTATAATTTGTCAAATTATATTAACTCTTATTTTAAATTTTTTAATTTTGTCTTGATTTTTTTATTATTGTTCCTTCTTTACATTCACAACTAATAAAATGGTTAAATAAATGGATATATCCAATGATTTGTCCTTTATCCCCTCCTTCTAACCATAATCCCGAATTATATTCCGGTAATTCTTTTGGTTTATCTAAGGTTGTTAATAAAAATTCATTATCAGCAATTAAAAGGCCAAAAGGAACAATATTTGATTTAACGGATTTATATATTTTAATACCTATTCGTAATAATTTTTTAAGATCATCATATAATTTGGAAATTACATTTAATGCAATTATTATTTCAATCTTTTCGTCTTTAAATTTTTTAAAATAAATCCTATCAAGCAACCACTTATATCCCTCATCACCCATTATTAGATCTGGTGTAATTATGAAATAAATTCTTTCTCGTGATTTTTCAATTAGGTCTATAATTCTATTTCGAATATTTTCCTTTGAATATATACTCCAGACCCTGGACTCAGTCTTTTCCACTGGTGGTTCTAAACTTTTTATTTGTTTTTCAATATCAGTAGTAATTACTATTTTGTTCCTTAATTCTTTTCGAATAATTGAAAAAACACTGGAAGGTGGTTTAGCTTTATACCCTGCACCCCTTTTAATGGGTTCCCTTTGTACAAAATTCTTCTCAACCAATCTATTTAAAGAGTCATACACCCTTGCTCTATCAACTGAAGAATACCTAGAGATTTCTGCAGGACTTAAATAACCATATTGAACTAAAGTCAAATAGACTTTAGCATCATTTTTTGTGAAGTGATTTAATTTCTCTAATTTTTTTACGATGTTCTCAAAATTTGAACTTATTATTTCGGTCTTTTCAATGATTAGACATCAAATCCATATTCTATAGTTAAATATATAATCTCAGATAACATTATTAAATTTAATTTTTTACTCAAATTTTATTTCAAAATTGTTTTAATAAATTAAAAAAAAAAATTTGAAGAAGAATTTTAATTTAATAATTCAAATAATTTTACATTTGTATTAATTATAACAGTTGAATAATTCGAACTTTTTTTAAATTATTAATAAAAAATTTCTACATTCCATAAAAAGGATTCCAAAAATTAAATCAAATTTTTTTATTTATTTTTATATTTTGTCGGTATTTAACTGTATCAATTTTTTTTACTAACAATGAAAAATATATTCAGAAATTAAAGTAAATATTAATTCGAAACAAAATATTTATATATTAGAAAGATGTAGGTTATATTAAACACAAAAAAGATTTTTTAATATAAAAAATATTAGTGGAGGAAAAAATTATGGCTAAAAAGAAACCAGCCGGTAAAAAAAGAGAATCTTATATCGCAAAAGCTCCTATTAGGCGCTTAATGAAAGCGGAAGGCGCTCGTTTAGTGGCTGCAGAAGCTCTTGATAAATTAATTGACTATTTAGAAGACGCAGGTGCAAAAATAACAAAAGATGCAATCGCTCTTACGAAAGTAGCGAAAAGAAAGAGAGTTACAGCTGTTGATATCCGAAACGCTGCAAGATAAACAAATTCAAAAAACAATTTTTAAAAAATTCTATTTTTTTTTCTTATTTAAAATTCTTAAAGTAATCTTTATTAATATAATCGTTAATTTTTTCTTTATAGCGTTTTAAGACAGATTCTAACCCTTCAATTACTATACGAGAATTTGAAACAATATCAATAAAATTTTTCAATTAATGATTTATCAATAATATTTAATATTTCAATATATATTTCTTGAATTTGAATATGAACTTTACAACGCATCCATAATATAAGTTAAAAAAAAATAAAATAAAATATTATCAAACATAAAATCAATTTAAAATATAATAGTTAAATAAAAAGTTCACAAATTTATGTTTAATAATTGGCTTCAAGCAATCGGAAAACTTGATTATGCTAGGAAAAAAAATCATCCAAATGTGGAATGTATTCTATGTGCAATAAGAGATAACGATGAAAGAGTTAAAAGTTTAAAATTTTATCAGAATAAATTAATTTTCTGTTGTCTTAACGTTTTCCCATATAATAGCGCCCATAGCTTAATAGCAACAAATCGCCACATTACTTTATTCACAGAATTAACAAAAGAAGAAATATTAATAATAAATAGGACAATTCAAGGATTACAAATTCTGTTTGATGATTTATTTTGTCCTGAAGGGTATAATATTGGAATAAACCAAGGTGAAAAAGCAGGAGCATCAATATCGCATTTACACTTCCATTTAGTGCCCCGATATGGATCTGAATTAGGTTTTATTGATATTGTTGGTAAATCAAAAATAATTCTTGAAGGACTACAATCTGTATTGTTGAAAATCAAAGAAAATGTTAACAAATTTTTAAACGACGAATTTTTTAAAGAGTTCAAAAAAAAATAATTAAATTAATCTCTTTTTATTGTAAATCACTTAAAATAGTTAGGAAATTGTTTTTTTAAATCATCTAAAATTTTTTTAACATGTAATTTACTTGGATAATCTAATATTCGAGATATCTGAATATATGTCTTTGATTCTTTTACACCTTTTTTTATAAGTTTTATGAGATCTATATGTTTTTGAAAATAACTTATTATTGCATTTTTGTAATTTTTATTATTAAGCAAATAAGATATTCGTCCGTAAATTAAGTATTTATTTCCAAAATCATCAATTAAAACTGATTTATTATAAAAATCTATTAATATTTTTAATATTTGAGAATTTTCAATTGAATCCCTATAATCAATTATTATTTGGAATATTCTCCTACAAATTAAGATTTTTAAATGAATAGGAAACGCTTTAATCTTTTTATTTTCCTTATTTAATGATATTCTAGAATTATTATTAAACCATTTCTGAAACCCGTCTTTGTTAAATAATTTAATATATTCCTTTTCTTTAAACAATTTTTTTATGTATTTTACAATTGTATCTTTACTCGGGAGTGGTTCACCTTGACCTGAAAGGTATTTTTTAATAGCAGCATAAATACCTAGCTGCTCATAAAGGCTCTTTAAATATTCTGCGTACTCTTTTGAATACCGACTATATTTATAATTAAAAACATCCTCAATTGTTGTTCCATACTCTTTTAATCTCTTTGCAATATCCATTTTCTTCAATTTCCATTTTATGGGTTTTATGATTTCGATAAAATTTTTCACATTTTCTTTAGATGAAATAGTAACAATGTAAAATGTTCCTATCTCACCCCCTTCTTTTTCATATTTATCTTCTGAGATTGATGAAGTCTTAAAACCTAACGATTTACACATTTCTTTATAATCATTTGCCAAGGGTTTTGAGGCACTTTTAAAACTAATATAGATATAAGCGCGACCATCCTGGCGATTAATGAAAATTGAACCATCTGTATCAGTTAACCCCCCTT
>JABUBO010000061.1_pt1 | contig 28859 bp, 23 predicted proteins | sample 7240361 | NCBI WGS metagenome assembly JABUBO01 (sample SAMN07256346, study PRJNA390944) | subsurface metagenome | isolation source: Methane hydrate marine sediment | place: Pacific Ocean: Eastern North Pacific, ODP site
AATCCCATTCAAAATGTATCAGAAGCAGGGGATACCTATAACTGGAATTTTGGAGATGGATCTGGTCCTGTAACAACTACCAATCTAAACTCTGTTAATCATACATACTCTAACGATACTGATGAAACACAAACATACGCATTACAGCTCGATGTTGAATCAGTTCATGGCTGTACGGATACGATCACCCAGAATATCAATGTTTACCCAAGCATAAGTGTTGATTTTGAAAGGGATTCAGCGGGATGTAGTCCTTATTTATCAGAATTTTCAAATAACTCTGTAAGAGCATTTAATTACGAGTGGGACTTCGGTGATGGTACATCAAGTTCATTAACACACCCTACCCATACCTATTTTAATAACAGTATAAATGATGAGGTGTATGATGTAAAATTAAAAGGTACATCCAAATTCGGATGTATTGATTCAGTTACCAAACAAGTTACTGTATACCCGTCACCAATAGCAGAATTTGATGCTACACCGGTCTATCAATACTTTCCGAATGCTACCGTTTACCTGACAAACGAAACCAATGACGGTTACTGGAACTTTCAGTGGGGTTTCGGAGACGGGCAAACATCAACCCTGGAAGATCCGGGAAGTTACACCTATAGTCAATGGGGAAATTATAATATTTCCTTAAGCGTTTCGAGTGATCATTGTCAGGAGTCGATTTCACACCGGATAAGAATTTTTGCACCCTTACCCATTGCAGGATTCGAACCGGATATTGATTCAGGTTGTGTTCCTCTTACCATTTTTTTTAATAACAATTCACAATACGGGAATGAATATTCCTGGGATTTTGATGAGGGCGGTTCTTCAACAGACTTTGAACCCACACATACCTTTACAGAACCCGGGTTATACCAGGTAAGGTTAATCGTAAAAGGCGAAGGCGGGGATGATATTTATTTTAAAGAAGTGAAAGCATTCAGGAAACCTAACGTTGATTTTAAGGTTGCACCAACTCTGGTAATGTTACCGGATCAACCCATTAAAGTATTCAATTTCTCAGAATACGGAATACGATATCTATGGAATTTTGGGGATGGCAATACATCAACCGAAAAGGATACTACACATCTTTATTCCCAAATAGGAGTTTTTGATATTTCATTAACCGTTTGGACTAATCACGGATGCGTGGATTCTTTAGTTATACCTGAAGCAGTAACGGTAATGGGAAAGGGATCCATCCAATATCCAAATGCCTTTTTCCCTAATCCAAATGGTCCAAATGGCGGATATTATTCTTTAACAGATGTCACTAACGATGTATTCTTTCCTTTCCATGATGGAGTTATTGAATACAGGTTACAGATCTTTAACCGTTGGGGTGAATTTATTTTTGAAAGCAATGACATCAATATTGGGTGGGATGGGTATTATAAAGGCAAGCTCTGTAAACAAGATGTATATGTTTATAAAGCTACCGGCACATTCTCAAACGGGAAAAAATTTATCTTAGCAGGAAATGTAACCTTACTGAGAAAAGACTAATATATTAATGAATTGACTATTTTGTATATCTTCAAATGAAGTGGGACTAAAAATTAAGAGATAATTTTTATTTAATATTAACCCCATTACAAATAAGAAAAAAACCCAAAAAACGTCCCATTTTTTACTGCAAAAATACAGGGAAGGTTTAAGATCAATTTTTAATCCCAGTCTACTATTGAAATTATTTGGGGGAGTATTATTTAAGGGTAATGCTTTTAAATCACTTTTGTCTGTTCTGGGATTACTTCTCGTTTTTTATAATATCTCTCTTTTATAAGCATTTAAAATATATGATTTATCCGTTTACAATCGACTATAAACGTTTAATCACCGACTAATGAATTACAATTGTGTTATTTTGATTTAAAAAAAGGTCATGGAAATTAATGAGGCGATAAAAGCAATGGTAGATCAACTGACAGTAAAGCGGTACAGTGAAAACACAATTTCAACCTATCGGTCTTTGTTTAGGAACTTTTTATTGTATCATCGAGAGAAATCAACTGAGGATATAAGCAGAGAAGATATTATGGACTATCTTCTCCATCTTATTGATAATGGAGCATCAACCTCTCTTCAAAATCAAGCAATCAATGCTATAAAATTCTATTATGAACAAGTATTGCATTACCCAAAGGAATACTATTTTCCGGATTGACCAAAAAAAGAGTACAAACTTCCCACCGTATTATTATTAGAGGAAGTAAAGCTGATATTTCAAAATGTTATGAATTTGAAGCATAAATGTATTTTAATGTTGGTATATTCAGCATGATTACGAATTGGTGAAGCATTAAATCTTCAAATAGAAGATATTGATTCAAAGAGAATGTTAATCCATATCAGATCAGCAAAAGGATAGAATTGTTCCTTTGTCTGAAAAAATCTTTAAATTGCTTAGAATTTACTATAAAGCATATAAACCAAAGAAATTGTTATTTGAGGGTATGGATGGTGGTAAATATTCAAATATAAGTGCCCAAAACATATTAAATAGAGCAGTTAAAAAAACAGGAATAAAGAAAAAAGTTACCCTTCACACATTAAGACATAGTTACGTAACACATTTACTAGAAGCTGGAACTGATTTAAGATATATTCAGGTTTTACTTGGTCATAGAAATTCGAAAACAACGGAAATTTACCCCGTAGGATAAATCAATAAATCCAACGGGGTGAATACTCATGTTAGTCAATCGAGTCTGCAAAACATTAAAAGTCCTTTGGATTTATTATATTGATGATTATATTTATCTATGTAATCAAAGAATTGTTTCCGGTATATTTAAAATAAAGGAAATTCCTTTATACAATCGTTATGCGCAATATAATCTTAAAATACTATGAAACAATTAATTGACTCAGTCGAATCCTCAATCAAGGCAGAAAACTGGTATGCTGCTTTGATACTTACTCTGACTCTTCCTGACATTGCAGGGAAAATAGACAATCCAAACTCGGCTTCAAACAGTAGGTATGCTGCCTGGTTTGATAAATATGTTGGTGAAAAATATAAAGCAAAAATAGGAGCGGACAAGGTTGAACATATTTTTTTATCAGGAAATGATTGCTATGCTCTTAGATGTTCATTCTTACATGAAGGTAAATCAGAAATAGTACATCAACGTGCACGAAATGTTCTGGACGATTTTGAATTCGTTGTTCCTCCTAAAGGTTCAATTAAATCAATCAAACAACAAGTTGCAACTACAAGTTGATATATTCTGTGATGATATATTTAACGGATTAAGGCAATGGCTTGGAGTTATATCGAAAGATTCTGGGAAACAATCAGCCTTAAGTACTTTACTAAGAATTCATCAAATAAAATAACTGCGCATAACGGGCATAGGCAATAGCGGTGGAAAGCGTTACATTAGGAGTTTGCATAAAGCAAAATACATCCCTTACTTTTTGTAATCTTTCATTTTCAATTTCAGCATATTGTAATTCAAGCACTTTATTAATTGGTAATACATAAATTTCCCCTTCCTTACTGATTGTCTTTACATTACTTAACTCCATGTGTTTTATGATACCTTTTTTCATGTAATGGCGCAGGAACGCTTTAATTGCTTTTAGATCTTTTACAATAGTATTGTCGGTTAATTCTTCTACCTGGGTAAGATATTCTCTATAATCCTGAAGGAAATCCTCATTTATCCTTTCAATTTCTAATCTTGTATTATGGTATTTTGCATAGTTTTTCAAATGGTTGTATACACCTATATACTTCTTCTTTGTGCTTTCCCTTAATGGATTACCATCGTTTCTTTTATGTTCTTTTAAATACAAAAAGAAAAGCTCCTCAAATGAAAATTTAGATGGTTTATTTAAAATTTTGTTGGCAAGGATCTCCTTTATTTCCTGGGAGGTTGTTACTACTCCGGTTCTCTCATTCTTATCAGCCAGTTCAGTAACCTCAGATTTTAATTCACGTAACCAGGCATTCTTAGCAGCACAGTTGTCTTTATACCTTCTCGGATTGTATTCTTGTTTGAAACTATCCCAATATTTTTGAGGGATTCGTCTTTTTATGTATACTTGTATCCTTCTGCCCCGGGTAGAAAGTTTTAGAAATATCTGTAAAGGGTTAGTTAGTAGTTCATCAAGGATTTCTGTATTGCCAGTTTTCCTGAGCTCTTCAATCCGTTTTTCACGAATTGCACCGTCAGGTGTTAAACATCTTAAAATATTTTATTTGTCTTGTCAAATTATTCAACCCTCAGGCTTTCAGCCGGATTCGTTATTGCTGCTTTATATGCCCTGAAACTGACGGTCAGTATGGCAATGGCTAATACAACCAAAGCAATAATAATTAAGAAGATAAAATAGAGTGCCGTATTAAATTTAATGTGAAAGGCAAAATTCTGTAACCATTGTTTTATTCCGAAATAGAATGGAATGGCCAGAAGTGCTGCGATTCCTAATAACTGTATTGTTTCGCACGATAATAGAAAGACAATGATATTAACAGAAGCACCATGGGCTTTCCTGATCCCTATCTCTCTTGTTCTTTGAGCTGCGGCAAATGAAATTAAACCAAGTAAGCCAAGACATGAAAGGAAAATAGACAGGAACGAAAAAACAGCCAGGATTTGTCCTGTCCGTCTTTCCGGCTCGAATAATTTCCCGAATTCATCATCCAGCCAAAAGTATTCAAACGGATACCTGGAATTGAAATCTTCCCATGTTTGTTTAATGAAATCGACGGTTTGTGTTAAATTGCCTGGTTTGATCCTGACTATGATATATCCTTCCCAATTACCTGGTATAAAATGAAAGATCATGGGATTAATATTATCATGCATGGATTCATAATGAAAGTCTTTCACAACTCCGATGATAGGCAAAAACTGCTCCTCTTCCGGGGTTTGACCCGGATAGACAAAACGAGTACTAAGGGGATCTGTTATATTCAACACCCTAACTGCCGATTCATTTATTACAACGGCAAATGAATCAGTTGGCATTTCCCTGGTAAAGAACCTTCCTTCGACCATTTCAAGATTTAATGCATCTGCTACTTCGTAACTAACAAATGCTGTCATTAATAAAAGAACATCACCACGGCTCTGCCCTTCCAACCAATGGGCATTGTTCCAGAAACCGCTCGAAGGTATATGGGTTGAATTACCAGCGCTTATTACGCTGGAATGTTTAACCAACTCTTGTTTAAAGGCATCGATCTGGTCTTCAAGGGCATCTGGTCTTCGTATAACCAGAACATTTTCCTTTTCGAACCCCAGATCCTTTTGTTGCATATAATTCAACTGCCGGTAAACGATGAAAGTTCCCAAAAGAATTATAATAGCAATAGTAAATTGTACTACCACCAGAAGACTTCTGAGCCGTCCTTTTTTTGTACCTGCACTTAACTCTCCTTTTAAGACAGCTACAGGTCTGAAGGAAGCAAGTATAAATGCAGGATAACTTCCTGCCAGAAGACCGACAACCAGAGCTAGCAGAAGGAGCATTGGAATGAGATAAGAATATCCAAGAAGATTGAAATGAAGTTCCAGCCTGATTATGTTGTTATAATACGGCATTATCAGGTATACGATCAGAACCGCAAAAACCAGGGAAACAAAACTTAGAAAAACAGATTCGATAAGGAATTGGCCAATCAGAAGGGCCTTGTTCGAACCGACAACTTTTCTTATTCCAACTTCCCTGGACCGGCTTGTAGAACGAGCCGTAGCCAGGTTCATAAAATTGATACAGGCAATGACCAATATTAAAACAGTGATAAGTGAAAAGATATAAACATATGCAGGATTCCCGTTGGGTTCCATTTCAACCTGAAGATCTGAATGAAGGTGAATATCCAATAAGGGTTGTAGAAAATAACCAAATGCGTTTCCGGCTTCCACAAATTGGTCCAGGTCAATCCCCAGGAACTCCTGAATCAGAGGTCCGACATATTTTACTACAATGCCGTTAATATTTTCTGATAATTGTTCAACATCTGTTCCCGGAACTACTGTTATGTAGGTATAATAATTATGATTCAACCAATTTGTACTCCGGCTACCACGGATTGAACCCAGTGAACCCAATAACTCAAAGTGAAAATGGGAGTTCACCGGAACATCCTCCAGAAGACCGGTAACCGTGTAGATGGTTGTATCAGCTTCAACACTCAGGCTTTTTCCCATTGGGTCCTCATCACCAAAATATCTTTTGGCGGCTTTCTGTGTCATAATCAGGCTTCGAGGCTTTGTCAGTGCATTTTCAGGGTTGCCTTTAATAAGGTGAAAACTGAATACATTAAAAAAGGTTGAATCGGCAAAAAGGAAAGTCTTCTCAGTCTCCATAAATTTTTTCTCCCCGTATCTGACCAGCCAGCCGCCAAACCTTGCTACGCGGGTAACATGTTCAATCTCAGGATATTCAGCAGCTAAAGTCTGATACATCGGGGCTGCAGTAACCGCCTGGTTAAGATCATTACCAAGCATTTTGCCTTTTACGCCAATCCTGTAAATCCTTTCTGCATTCTCATGGAACCGGTCATATGTCATTTCATTTATGACATATAAAGAGATGAGTATACTACATGCCAAACCAATAGCTAAACCAGCAATATTGATGGAAGTGTATCCAAATTGTCTGAATAAATTCCGAAAGGCTATCTTAAAAAAATTTGAAATCATATCGATTGGTTTTACCGGAATGTTTAATATTATATGACGACTAACATTTTCATAAAGTTACAACAATATTTTTTTTTGATTTAATCTTTTTCACCTGAATAATTCATTTGGATTCCCAATCAAGTTGGGAATGATAGACTTATATTACTTTATTATCATTCCTGCGAAAGCAGGAATCCATTCATGTTAAATAGTTTAGCAATGTTTATGAATTAATCAGGTTCAGAAGCTACAGGCTATCAGTATATTATATATAGTGCCTATTTGTTTTTATACTCGTACTCCGACTCAAAGTCTGGATACGAGTTAGTATGACATGGCCCAAACCCTAAGGGGTTTCTAAAACCCTAAGGGTTTTTTATGAATGGGTCCGGCGTATAAGTGGAAATCCATCCGAACGCTTCCAACCGGACAGGTTTCCTGTGCAACCTTCTCAGGATTTCTATAAAAGACTGCGAATTGAACAAGGAAGGAGCCCGGATCCTTATGGATGAAATCAAGAATGGGAATATTGTCCTGTAAGAAATTTAGATGTAACTCTGCAATTATTTTATAAGAAGAACCGTTTCAATCGGTTGAGCGGCACCAAGATTGACACTGCGTTGCGCCGGACAGGCACTACCAATGATAATCTTGAACTCACCTTTTTCAATGACCCGTTTGCCTTCATCATTGACCATTTGCATCAACTCCGGCGTTATTTCAAATGTAACCTTTTTATTCTCACCCGGAGTTAATTGAACGCGTTGGAATCCTTTCAGCGAATAAAATGGTACACGTGTTGAAGCTTTCAAATCAGTGATGTAAAGTTGCACAACTTCTTCGGCTTTTACTTTGCCGGTATTGGTAATAATCACTTCTGCGGTCACGGATTTACCTCTTTCCACTTCCTTAGTGCTAAGTTTAAGGTCACTATATTTAAAGGTTGTATAGCTCAGACCAAATCCAAACGGAAACAATGGTTCTTTCTCCATGTAGCGGTAAGTACGACCGATCATACTATAGTCTTCGTAAGCCGGCAGATCTTTAAGTGACCTGGGAAATGTGACCGGCAAACGTCCGGATGGCACTGCATCACCAAAAATAACATCAGCAATGGCCTGTCCACCTTGCTCCCCGGGATACCAGACAAACAACAGCGCATCAGCCATTTCATAAACTTCGGGGCAGGCGATGGCACTCCCGCCGGTTAAAACGACAATAAGCTTATTCGCTTTATTGCGGATTTTCTTTAAAAAATCGACTTGATTCTGCGGTAAGCGAATATCGAATCGGTCGCCTTTGGCCGAGCAAGCATTGAATTTCGCGCGTCCCTCATCTGCGATAGCAGCACCAATACGATAGATGAGACCGGTATCAAACATCGCACCCATACCAATGGCCTGCGGGAAAACCGTGGCACGTCCATTTCGTGCAACTCCATGAAGACATTCACTCCACCAGTTGTACTCCGGAATGTCAAACCGCGGAATCGCCTCCGCAGTGTACATAAGCTGACCCACTTTTTCTTCCAGCGTAAGACGAGAGACGAGATCCTTCACCCGGTAATCTATGGGGAGATTGGGATTTTGGAAAGGATATTTATAATCCTTCGAAAATACGCTGGTGCTTATCGCAATTAAGAGAAACAATAACAAACTTCTGCAGCGATTAGTTCTTATTTTTTAATTCTCCTTTATTTTAAGACCTAACCTGGGTTAATCTGTAATAATAAAAATCTGAATACAGCTTATTAAACCAAATAGGTTCATTAAATATTTTATTATCAAATTTAGCGAAATTATTAACTTTAGCTAGTTTTTTTGCTTCGGCTGGATTTTTTTATTGAATACCATAAGTGTTGTTTATCTGATTTGGTGTTTTTTTGTTCTTGGTTTGGGATGTTAGACATTTGGTGGGTTAAAAAATTTACAGGAGTTGGAAGCCAACCTCAAAGCTGTCTCTAAACCATTTGTGGCTAACCTTGTGAAAAGATTGAATAAGGCTACCGGTGTATTAATAAAAAAAAAACAGACTCAAGTTTCGATTATTACGAAAGTGTTAAAATAACAGAACAATTTAATTTTAAAATTTATCGATGAAAGCTCTGGTACTGGAAGACTATATGAAATTTTCATATATAGAGGTCCCTGAACCTGAAATAACGGATGATAATGTACTTGTCCAGGTAAAAGCAGCTGGTATATGCGGTAGTGATGTCCATGGTATGGATGGAAGCTCAGGCAGAAGAATTCCCCCAATCATCATGGGACACGAAGCCTCCGGAGTTATTGTCAGAAAAGGGAAAAATGTAAAAGATTGGCATACCGGCGACAGGGTAACCTTTGATTCGACAATCTATAAATTAGATGACTGGTATAGCCTGAAGGGTATGTATAATTTAAGTGATGGGAGAATGGTTTTCGGTGTCTCAACAAAAAAATATAGAAAGGACGGGGCTTTTGCTGAATATGTAGCTGTGCCGCAACATATATTATATAAAATTCCTAACAAGGTTACATTTACACAAGCTGCAATGGTGGAACCCGTTGCTGTTGCCTTACATGCTGTTGAATTGACCCCAATCTCGGCTGATGACGCAACCGTAGTTGTTGGTACAGGGATGGTCGGACTATCTGTGGTACAGATTCTCAAAGTGTCCGGATGCGGAAAAATTATTGCTGTTGATCCTGAAGAAAAGCGGCTTGAACTTGCGAGAAAGCTTGGAGCTGATCTTGTCCTGAATCCGGAAAAAACAAATGTAATTACCGAAATTCAAAAATTTACGGAAGGAAGAGGAGCCGATGTCGCTTTTGAAGTGGTTGGGATAAGTCCTGCTGTTAATACAGCTATTAACTGCCTGCGTAAGGGAGGAAACCTGACCCTGGTAGGCAACCTTTCTCCAACTATAGAATTACCACTTCAAGCTGTTGTAACCAGGCAATTGAGGCTTCAGGGTTCCTGTGCCATAAACGGAGAGTATACTGCAGTCCTGGATATGATTTCTTCAGAAAAAATTAATGTAACAGCACTTTTAAGTACCGAAGCCCCTTTATCGGAAGGAGCTGAATGGTTCAAACGACTCTTTAAAAAAGACCAAGAACTGCTCAAAGTCATTCTTATTCCTTAAAAATAAATCATTTGAAAAAAAAATCCATTCAAAAACCATCAAGATAATTCAATCAATTAATCAAATATTTTCTGACATTCAAAATGGAAAAACTAAAAATAGGCTTGGTAGGCTGTGGAAAAGCAGGACATCTTCATGCTGCTGCTTTAGCTAAACTACCTCAATCAGAATTTTTAGCAGTCAGTAGTTCAACTCCCAGCCGGGCTGAAGAGTTTGCCCGTAAATATAATGTGAAAGCCTATCCTAATGTAAGCGAAATGGTGGCCCGGGAAAAGCTGGATGTTATTCATATATGTACCCCCCATCCTGCACATATGGAACCAGCAATAGAAGCATTGAAAGAAGGAGCAAATGTATTAGTTGAAAAGCCTTTGGCTTCTTCACTTGAGGATTGTGATGCCATTTTACGTATGGCAACGAAAGTTGGCAAACAAATTGGAGTAGTATCCCAGAGGAGGTTTTATGCTCCTTGCCAGAGAGTGAAACGAGCCATTGAGGAGGGAAAGATAGGGAAACCCGTTTTGGGTACAATCACTATTCTGGGTTGGCGTGATCAAGCCTATTACGAAAGTGATTCCTGGCGGGGAACATGGAAAGGCGAAGGCGGAGGCATTCTTGTAAACCAGGCACCCCATCAAATTGACCTCCTTCATTGGTATATGGGTGAAATCGATGAACTTTACGGGATCTGGGGCAATTTAAATCACCCATACATAGAAGTGGAAGATACAGCACTCGCCATCCTGAAATTCAAAAACGGGGGTATAGGTAATATCATCGTAAGTAACTCACAGAAACCCGGAATATACGGCAAAGTTCATATCCACGGAGATAATGGTGCATCAGTTGGTATCCAAACCGATGGTGGCGCCATGTTTATTGCTGGTGTCTCAAATATCCAGGCCCCCCCTGTAAATGATATCTGGTCGGTCCCCGGTGAAGAGAAAATGCTTAAAAATTGGATAAAAGAGGATTCCGACCTTTTTAAAAAGATTAATCCAATGGAATATTTCCTTCAACTGCAAATTGAGGATTTCCTGAACGCAATTCCGGAAGAAAGAAAACCACTGGTAACTGGTGAAGAAGGCAGAGTTACGGTTGAAATATTTACTGCAATATACCGGTCGAAAAGAGATAGAAAAGCCATAAAATTTCCATTAAACCCTGAATATGACAGGACCGATTTTGACGGCAGGTTACCTGATAATTAGAAAAACGAAGGAATCTGATAGATACAGAAATACCCAAACACTAAAAAAGCCAACAATAATCCCAATCCAAATATCCAGTTGGGCTGAAGTATCCTGCTAACGTTTTGACTGAAAAGCCTGGGCATGACAAAAAATAAACCGATTCCTACACAGACCGCCTGTAGAGGTGTTAATAATAACCCATCCATAATAGCCGCCAGTTTGACCAGAATTACAGGCTTAAATCCTATTGTATAAACAATAATCATATTTGTGATCAGAAAAAAGATTAAAAACATCCTAAATTGCGTCCGCCATTTAAATTTTTCCTTATAGCCTGGTATACAAATCCTGAAAGTATCCGCCAACAGCCTTGGCCAACCGGCTAATTGACCAATTTGTGTAGCAATAAGTGCAGCCGTTCCTCCTATCATAAATAAAATCCCTCCAAGTCTCCCCCAGTTCTCTGAAAAAACCACGGATAATTGGATGGCAACATTTTCTCCTTCGGGCGCTAATTCTTTGGGGCCCAGTATTCCTGCTCCTGCAACCAGAAATCCAACGGTTACCACTGTCCCGATAAGCATAGCGATGGTTGCATCCATATATAAGACCCTGCACCAGCCTTTAATTTTACGTGCCTCAGGAACGGTAATTTGCTTCAGTTTTTTAAGGTCAGCAGGTTCGCCATAAACATTGGCTTTTGCAGCACCATAACCTGCCCCAATAACCCAGTAGGAATACCAAACCTGGCTTGCAAAACCTCCTGCACTCCAGCCTATTAAAGGCAACATTTCTTTCCAGGGATTTAAGTCTACTCCTTTATTTAACGCCCACTCAGGAACTAGAGGTTTATGAGGAATTAATCCTTTTAAAAAAGTTTGTATATCAGGAAAAACTTGAATAGATACATAAAAGATCCCAATAATTATGATAACAACCAATATACTCATAACGATTTTCAGCCAGTTAAAACTTCCTGACCACACCACAATCAAAGCAAAAAAGGTAACAAGCCAACCACCGATATATGATGAGAAATGGAATAGATTAGACAAAAACACTCCGGCTACTGAAGCAATTGATCCGATTGATATTGTTGCGGCCATAAATTGTGCAATCAGGACAACCCACACAACCCAGTTTGAGGGCCCGGGTATACGGCTAAACATATCTATCATTCCCTCACCTGTACATACGGTATACCGTGCTCCGCTCATACCGATCCAATACTTTAAAAAGACACCGGCAACAATAACCCAAATAATTGATACACCCAAAATTGCTCCATTCCTGGTAGCCAGGATTACCTCTCCTGACCCGATGTATTCGGAACACCAAACCAAAGCAGGCCCTATTAGTAATAGTATGCCTAATCCTTTAGGTGGTTTCTTAATTTTAAACACTTGTTTTTTAATCTCCTTTTATAATCGATATTGTTAATTTCCGTCTATAAAAAGGCTTTTAGTTGAAAATTTAGGCTCACATGTAAGGTTCACACATAATTTTCGAAAGCCTGCTTCATCTCCCGGTGTTGGTATATGAGTTAAATGAACTTCGCAATTTTGCAGATTTTTTAAATTTTCCAACGCTATTTGAGCAGTTGGATTTGATATAGCACATATGCTAAGAGCAATTAAAGTTTCTTCCAGATCTAAGCTTACCATTTTTCCATTTAAAACTTCTTTTTTTAAATAAGTTATCGAATCGATTATATTTTTAGGTAATAAATGCATATTTTCAGGGAGTCCTGCTAAATGTTTTGTGGTATTTATAATAAGACTTGATGATGCGTGCATAAGGGGAGAATTTTTACCAGTAATGATTGTTCCATCTTTTAATTCAATAGCAGCACCACAAAAAATTCCTTCATTTCCTTTTCCTTCTTTTTTTGCATCTATAGCAGCTTGTCTGGCAGGTTCAACTACTTTTCTTTCTTCAACCTTTGCGTTTACCTTTTCCATGATTAGTTCCGCTCTGTTTAGGATATCTTTATCAACGAACCCCATTACATATTCGCAAGCACATCTGAAATATCTTCTGATAATTTCCTGGTGAGAAGCTTCCTGAATAATATTATCATCCACAATTCCAAAACCGGCACGATTAACCCCCATATCAGTAGGAGATTTGTACAATGATTCTTCTCCCGTTATTTTTTCGATAATTCTTTTAAGTAAAGGAAAAGCTTCAATATCGCGATTATAATTAACGGTTTTCATATTGTATGCTTCCAGGTGATGGTGGTCGATCAGGATAGAATCTTTAAGGTCAACTGTTGCAGCTTCATAAGCGATATTTACTTTATGCTTAAGGGATAGGTTCCATATAGGAAATGTCTCAAACTTTGCATATCCTGCTTTTACACCATTTTTATATTCATGATATAAATTGCAGAGGCATGTTGCAAGCTTTCCGCTACCAGGCCCGGGTCCGGTAACAACAACGATTGGCTTAGTTGTTTTTACCGGTTCATTTAATCCGTATCCTTCATCACTTACAATCATGTCAACATTTGTCGGATAACCTTTGGTAAACTTGTGAGTATAAACTTTAATTCCATTACGTTCTAATTTATTCTTGAAAATTTTGGCAGGAGGTTGATTTTCATATCGGGTAATAACTACAGCAATAATTTCAATACCCCATTCATTAAAGTCGTCAATAGTTTTAAGAGCATCGGCGTCGTATGTTATACCAAAATCAGCTCTTACTTTTTTTCTTTCAATATCCCCTGCATAAATACAGAGAATAACATCAATCTTATCCTTAAGTTTCTGTAAAAGACGCATTTTAACATTTGGATCAAATCCTGGTAATACCCTTGAGGCATGATAATCAAATAAAAGTTTCCCGCCGAATTCAAGATATAATTTATCATTAAATTGATTTACCTTTTCCAGAATAGCGGCTGTTTGTTCTTTTAAATATTTCTCATTATCAAAACCAATCTTTTTTACATTATACACTTCTTTATTCATATGTTATTGAAGGTTAGTGTTTTATATTCCCCGGGTAAATCATCAAATAAAAATAAGATGCTATCTCAAAAGTAACAAGTTGTTAATTTGCTCCTTTCATCGTGAGATTTTGCCGGCCTGGTACAGGAGATTGATCAGCGCACGGTTAACAAGACGTTCACCCGCGCCGACCTCAACATGCGTCGCTGAAGTTGCCCCGTATCCTCCCTCGGTCGTAGACTGGATGGTGGGGAAGTAGCCAAGCATGTCATTGCAGTAACCAACGAAAAAGGTGTGCTTAAAGGGACTTTGTTCTTTGAGTACCAGTCCGTGCTCGACGAAGAATTCGCCGGGAAAAGTTGTTAGCGCCAGGTCCTCGCCAATCAATACAGTGTTAATCTCAGCCTGGATGCTGCGCTCCGCACGCGCTGTGTCATGCCTGGATGCGAGTGGGATCACCTCGGTATGAACCGAAAGCATGGATGTTTCTTCATAATCAATAATATGCCTTGATACTTGCTGCACTTCGTCCGCGATCGCCCGACCCATTTTCTCCACCTGCCTGAAGGCACCTTCGTCAGGCGGGGTTTTGTCCCAGAACGGATTGATGTCGCCTGCTGCTCCCTGCAAAAACATAACCTGGCCGCCTATTTCGTCCTCTACCATCCGCATCATTGCACCCGGATAGTCTGCCGAGATCAGGAGATTTTCCGGCCCAAGCACAACCGGATGGCATGTAAAGTTAAGTAAGGTGGCAATGGGCCCTTCGGATCCTTCAACACGAATCACTCCCAACTGGTAATCCACCGGGTTCGTTGGGATACGGTCGCGATTGCCCCAAAACATCACGACCCGCCCGTCGGTGTGGATCATGCGGCGGTTATGGCCTTCGCGTACTTCGCCCCAACCCACGCCAATCCGTGCAGATATTCGATTACGATCTGCTTCGACAATCGCCTCCGCTATTTTCCTTTCTGTCTCCCGTATCCAGGGATTCGCTGCCGAAGGAAAATCAGGCACTACCAGAGGCCCTGAGTGGGTATGCGACACCGCGAGCAGTATGTATTCAATTTCCGTGCGTTCCTGAACGATGGCTTTGACGTTCGTTATGTTCTCTCGTGTAATGGCGCCCAGGTCCACTGTAACAATAGCAATCTTCGTGTTCCCATCGTCCAGGACAAGAGCCTTGGCGTAAAGCAGGTCGTTAATGCCTTCGGATACGTTTGTGCCACGTGCGCTGTAGCCATACATCAGACCACCGATAGGTGGTGTTATGTCGACTTGCGCCACTCCGGCCTGTAACTGGGCAAACCCGGTTTGGGGCATGACAAATAACAAGGCACTGAGTAAGCCGGTAAGGAAGTGTATGGTTTTTTTTCGTCTCATATGTATATATTTTTCCGTGAATATGTATAACTATTTCTGTAAAATCACCACATCTGGCTTTTCACCGCGTGTGTCGTCGGTTAAATTGGAACTAATTTTACATAAAGTTAAGAGATATCTTTGATTTCTAAAAGGCAATTTTTATTTGGTTGTCGTCAAATCCGAATAGAGTCTTTTTCTTAAGGCGTACATCTACCCGGGTTATTCCGTTTTCGGTTTGATATATCAGTATCTCCTGGTTTTCATAAATAGTTTTTTCAGGCATCATTCTTATCTGATTTTTTTATAATAAATTCATTATTAAGATAGGATTTAACGGATATCTGATGACTAATTTCATATTTTTTTAAAATGCTCGTCAGATAAGTTTACCTCAAACCTGATGCAGCTTCCGGATTATTGCGCCTGCAGAAGGCATTCTCCCGTAGGGACTCTCCCACAGGGACTCCTTCGGAGCTATGGAGCTGTGGAAAAATGCAGAGGTTTAATCCTGATCAGCTATGGCAGTTTCTCCCTCCCAAAGGGATCACTATGTGAAAAGGTATGCCTTCGGCAGGCGTTTTTGTACGTTAGAGAATCAAAATCCTTCTCCATATTTCCTTCTCTATTGTGTGTTTAACCGAACAGTCCTGGCTTTTTACGGCATCGAAAACACTCTCTTACCAACTGGCCGGAATATGCAAATGAATTAAATCGATTTTTTATTGAAGCCAGATAAACAAATCATATTTTCAGCAAATAACCGACCCTGAAAGGGTCGAACACCTGCCTGCCAGCTGGCTGGACAATAGCCCGGGCAATGCCCGGGGTTAAATAAAAACAGGAAAAGCGATGCAACTACCAACCTAAATCAAGGCATATCACATCCATGCACAGCAAAGCACAAACCGCTAAGCAGTTATTCCTGCCCCTTCTCAACAACCACTCTATAATGACTTAGGGAATTACTTTCTTCAGTAACCTTTTCATATTTACAATTTATTAATAGCCAAAGGGATATTGGTCTTCTGGGCAGGAACCTATGAATATATGTGAGAAGTTTTTGCGTAGTCTGACGATGAGCATATGAATTATGGTGGGTTTAGAAACGAGTCGGTATCTACCGAGGCAGAAATTTTAATAGAAGCATTAAATTTGGCAACTAATAAGCCCCACCATTAATTATATGTCGTGTTGCCGGTAATACTATCTTCATTTTCAATCACTTCATGTATTTGTTCTGTTAATTCAGGCATTTTGTTTTTGATAACATCCCAAACAATCGAATAGTTGATGCCCATATAATTATGAATCAGTCTATCTCTCATGCCTGCCATGTCTTTCCAACTTATTGTATCCCATTTGAGTTTGAAATCAATTGAGATTTTTTTTGTCGCTTCTCCAATTATCTCAAGACTCCTTACAACGGCTCTCTTTAAGGTTTCATTTCCAAGAAAATCATCCTTTGTTGTTTCTGGTCTGATTACAGATAAAATATATTGGCACTCATCATATATGTGTCGTAAATATTCAGTTGGTTGTTTAGACATAAACGACCTCCTTTAAAATGTGTGGTCCAATATATGGACTTAATCCATTTTTTGTGACTATCTCAATTTTTTCATTCTTAAATAATTGTTCCAAATAATCACAGACAGACATAAAATTGTCAAAATTTTCTTTTTCCGGAGATAAATCAATTAATATATCAATATCACTATCCTTTCTATGTTCTCCCCGTGCATACGATCCGAATAATCCTATATTCTGAATCCCAAAACGATTCAAGTCTGTTAAATGTATTCTAATGGTATTTAATATATATTCTCTCGTAATCATTCAAAATCATTTTGTTGCAAATATAATCAAATTCGGGTTTCTTATGTTTGTATCTTTTTTAAAATTACCGGCAACGATTGCAGGTATGCCCCGCCCGTTCTGCACGTTTGCCTGAACTGCCCTGTCAACCAGACGGGCAAACGGCAGGCAGGAATGACTTGGTCAGGCGGATAGGATGTATGTTTAAAACCACTGCCTATATAAAATCCCTCATTCATCACTCCAAATAACATTCGCAGTCATGTAGATCCGATTTTTAATCGGATTGTTCATTACGAATGTAATGCAAAGTTGCTTCTATCACTCCGAATAAAATTCGGAGCTACATACTCTCATTAAAATTCAATGCTATTGTAGTAGATCATACGCCTACACTGTAAAGTATTAACACGGCACGTAAAGCAAATAACCGACTCTGAAAGGGTCTAACAACAATAGCCCCGGGCAACGCCCGGGTTAAATAAAAATGTCTTGTCCTAAAATAGGTTTACAGAAATATGAAAATAATGTAAACCAAAAACAGGACAAAAATGAAAATCAAGATAAATATATGGAAGCCCTTGAAAAGGCAAGTGTCGAACAGGATATATCTGCTTTTGTGGATTTCCTTATCAAGCTTGTAAAAAATGGACTTGAAGGAAAACCTGTTCCAAATGTACCTGAAGAATAATGTGTTCAACAAAGCCCGATATTCTGATATAAGGTTTTTATAGCAGTTGGCAGTGTTGAAATATTTAACCTAAGATTAATAATAAAGGAAGATTTTTTGAACTTCATTAGGGAACAAATATAAGCCTAAGCGTTTTCTATTCTTTCTCTGTAGACTTTTCTGCTTTGTGTAGAATAATCTTCTAATAGTGTTTTGTCTTTTGCCTTGAAAGCATCTGTAACATCGAGGTTGTTTTGTTTTACAATAATTCCTGTTACTTCAACTGGTTTATCAGAATAAAAGGTTATACGGTGGCTAATTTTGTACGGAATATTTTCTATGATTTTGAGTAAATCAAAGGTAACTTCCTTAAAATCACCTTGTGAAGAAAAGGTAAAGTCATCAATAAACCTTGTATGAACGATATCTATGTTTTTACATAGCTTCCATAATTTAAGGTCGTATTTAAGAAATACAAGGTTAGCTAAATGAGAACTTGTTGGGGGCTCCTTGGGGCAAATGTCCTTTTGTGGTCGTAAGTTTTGTCATTATCGAAGCATTCTTTGTAGAGTAGCCAAAACTTCTGAAACAATTAAAAACATGGTAATTGGTAATAGACGGAAAGAAGTTTCTTAAATCAGTACAGAAGTGATATTTTTTACCTTGGTGAATCTTCGCATTATCAATATTACACTTGCCTTTTATACCACCATAGAGTAAGGTATATCCTTTCGATTCTTTAATTAAACGTTCTGAAATTTTTGATTTTATCCTTTTCTGTATTCTTATTAACTCACCTGTATTGCCCAAGACGAGATAATTGCTTAATGGGCTTTACATGTAGCCATTTTTTCCTCAGATTGATGAAATGGGCATTTTTACAGGATAATTCACAAAAGGGTGATTTTAAGAACTTCTCTGCAGGGATCGGTTTCCATTATTCACCTTGTATTTTTTAATCACCCAGTAAATCTCTTTTTTGAATGATTCGATATCTCCGTTTCTTATCCAACAAATCAAACCTGATTTGAATCCCACACGGGTAAGGTTTTTATCATGATCAGTAAACAGTTCAATTTGACCGTTCCCAGGGATCATATATTTCTGTTTTGTTTTCATTCCGGTTCCAGATCGAGTTTATCCAAATCTTTTTTTTTACTTCTGTAAATTTAAATAAAATTCAAAAAATAATCACAAGGATCAATTTCACCGGATTTTTCACCTGTATTAGTTATATAATCGTACGTGAATTATCACCTTTTTTATAAAAAAATGTTTATTTTCAGGCAATTATAAGATATTTTTTATTGGGGTAGCAAAAAGGTAGCAATTATGAAGCCAAAAACGTATCAAATCGTGTATCAAAGAGGAAAGCGACCAACAGTTAATAAAACGCTGAAAAGTATTGTTTTTACTGTAGTAGCGAGAGAGAGACTTGAACTCTCGACCTCATGATTATGAATCATGCGCTCTAACCTCCTGAGCTACCTCGCCAAAATAATAATTGTTTGTTATTTTAAATTCTTCATGAATCATGCGCTCTAATCCCGAAAATCACAGTTCCGAGAATCGGAGCTGATGATTTTCGAGGACTCTCGAGAAACTACGTGATCACACAGATCACTTGTTTCTCGGAGCTCGCCATTTATTATTTGATGCAAAAAATTGCGGAAACAAATATACGATTTCATTTTAAAATTTCCATGACTACTTATAACAGAAATCTACCTGTATAAAACTGGCTTGCTGCAACGGGTTAAAACCCAGTGTCATGAGGATGAGTAATAGAACATAGCTACGCTATTTAATTAAAAATGAAAAATTAAAAATTATGGATAGGGGATTAGGAGAAAGGTTATTTAAGTTTGCGATAGATGTAATAAAATTTTTAAGGAATATAAAAAATACTCCAGAAATTTCTGTGATGAAATACCAGTTGACAAAAGCGGCAACATCAATCGGAGCTAACTATTCACCCCGTCAAATTTAACGGGGTAAAGAAGCGCAAGCAGCATCATCAAGGGCTGATTTTAAAAATAAAATTAACATTTCATTAAGAGAGATGAGGGAATCAAATTATTGGTTAAAAATATTTAAAGCTCTTGACATTGGAGATAAATAAACAGGGAAATATTTGGTTAATGAATCAGGTGAGCTTAAAAAGATTTTAGGGTCAATTTCAAGCAAAACATCTAAATAGCATTTTTTTAATTTTTAATTTCTAATTTTTAATTGTTTGTAAACCTCAAAACATTGAACTTAATCCCGATAGCTATCGGGACGATGGCTATCGGGACGATCTCATGAACGAAGTGAATAAATTCCGATACATTGTTATTTCCATCAATATCGTTTGTACTTTTACCGGTTTAATTTTTTATATTAACATTTTTCTCTATATTGCATCAGCACCAAACTTGTTTAATATTTTATCCTCATATAAATGAAACAAAAATTAGAACTGGAATATACCATCAACTCCTCTCCTAAAGTCCTCTTTAATCGATTGAGTACTGCCGGTGGTCTCTCTGAATGGTTTGCCGATAATGTTAACGTAAAAGGGGAAACTTTTACTTTCATTTGGAGCGAATCAGAACAAATAGCCGAACTGATTCTAAAAAAAGATAACAAATACGTCAGGTTCAGGTGGATTGATGAAGAAGAAGAAAAATTTTATTTTGAATTCAAAGTTAATATCCATGAGCTTACGGGAGATGTTGCCTTGTTAATCACCGATTTCGCTGAAGAAGATGAACTGGATGATACCATTGAACTGTGGAATACACAGATAGCCAAACTAAAACATGTGTTAGGCCTTTAGAAAATTCTTGTCCTCCAAACTCTTTCCTAAAAATATCTTAATTTTGTATTCGTTTCTACTATGGATCCTATTATAATATTTTACCGTGAAACGCCTACACATTTTTATCATTAACTCTTTCATAGGTCCCCTTATCATGACCTTTTTCATTGTCCTGTTTATACAAATCATGCAATTCCTGTGGAAATATATTGATGACCTGGTAGGGAAAGGACTTGATCTTCCTACCTTATCCGAATTGTTGTTTTATTTTTCTGTCAGTTTTATTCCCTTAGCCCTTCCGTTGGCCATCCTGTTGGCAGCATTAATGACATTTGGGAACCTGGGTGAGAATCTTGAGCTTACTGCCCTGAAATCTTCCGGGATATCCCTGCAGAAAATCATGTCACCCCTGATTTTTCTGGTTGTTTTTCTAAGCATAGGTGCATTTTTCTTTTCCAATAATATCCTTCCGCGAGCCAACCTGAAAGCAAGATCCTTGCTGTGGGATATTCAGCAACAAAGGCCGGAAATAAACATAAAAAAAGGAGAATTTTATAACGGCCTTGAAGGAATCAGTATAAAGATTGCCGATAAAGAACCCAGAACAAATTTGTTGCACAAAATCCTCATATATGATCACCGAGAAAAAGCCGGTAATATTTCGGTTATCTATGCTGATTCGGGTTATATGAAAATGACTCTTGATACAACAAACCTGATCTTTACCCTTTACCATGGTTACTCCTATAATGAGGTAATTGACGAGGATAAAAAAAAGAGGAGAAGGGCTGTTAAGACATATCCTCACCGCCGGGATGTATTTGAAAAACAGGAGTTGATTTTTGAATTAAGAGATTTCGGACTAAGCCGGACAGATGAAGATTTGTTTAAGAATCAATATGCTATGCTTAATATGCAGCAACTATCCTACTTCTCAGATTCTCTTAGTCATGATTTTGAAGACAGAAAAAAACTTTTCACTAACACTATGTTCAAATCACATTTGTTGGTTGATTATAGTTTAAGGAGAAGACAGGACACTACAAAAGTAAATGATTCATCAGAGGTAGCCATCTTTGATCCTGAAAGGGTTTTTGAGGAACTTACATTATCCGAAAAAGAAACCACCATTGAAAGGGCTCTTGTTCAAGCCAGGAGTACTAAAAATTATATATCCAGCTCAACGTACAACCTGATTTACAGGGCAAAAAGAATACGCCGGTATCAAATTGAATGGCACAGGAAACTCACCTTGTCATTTGCCTGTTTCATTTTCTTTTTTATTGGTGCACCACTGGGGGCTATTATTCGTAAAGGCGGTCTCGGTACACCTATGGTAATTTCGGTCATATTCTTTGTCATTTATTACATCATATCCCTGTCGGGCGAGAAATTCGTTCGTGAAGTTGTTGTCGCATCATTCACCGGTATGTGGTTTTCGTCACTTATTCTTTTACCCATTGGAGCTTTTCTTACCTATAAAGCAACCGTCGATTCAGCTATCCTCAACGTTGAAACGTACATCAACTTTTTCAAGAAACTCTTTAAAATTAATGTAGAAGATTCTGAACAGTACGGGGGGATTTAAAACATGAGGATCCTTCAAATTGCCAATAAATTTCCTTACCCACCCAAAGACGGAGGTTCCCGGGCTACATTTAATCTTACAAAGGGGTTTTCTGAATTAAATCAGGAAGTCACTGTTCTGGCTATGAATACGTCCAAACATTTTAACGATACCAGGAACTTGCCTGAAAATCTTAAAAAGACCGTCCGGTTTATTCCATTCAAAATAAATACGAATATTTCTTACATAAAGGCTTTTATCAACTTTCTGTTCTCTAATCTTCCCTATAACCTTATCAGGTTTAAATCAAAGAAATTCAGTGATGTCATCCGTAAGATCCTTGAAAAACAGTATTTCGATATTATCCAGTTGGAAGGTTTGGCACTGGCATTTTATGTTCCTGTAATCCGTATGTATTCCGGAGCGAAAATTGTTATGAGGGCTCATAATGTTGAATTCAAAATTTGGGAAGGCATAGTCAATCAATTTAAACCCGGCGTAAAGAAGTTTTTCGCAAAAATAATCTACCGGAGATTAAGGAATTTTGAACTAAAAAGCCTGAATCAGTACGATGCAATTATACCTATTACTCCCAACGACCTTGAAATGTTCAAAAATCTGGGCACTGAAAAGCCCATGTTTTGTGCCCCGTTTGGAATGGATCTTACAAACCTTGAAAAAAAACCAAATAATCAAACATTCCCATCACTCTTTTTCCTCGGAGCATTGGACTGGATACCCAACCAGGAAGGTCTGATATGGTTCCTGAATAAGGTTTGGATGGACTTGAAACGTAATCATCCAAAACTTGAGTTTTATGTGGGGGGAAGAAATGCACCCTCCTGGCTGGTAAAAAAGATCAACCAGAAACAGATTGTTTTTGCAGGAGAAGTTAAGAATGCCTACCTGTTCATGAACGACAAGACCATTATGGTTGTTCCATTATTTTCCGGCAGTGGTATCCGGGTAAAAATTATTGAAGGAATGGCTCTGGGAAAGGTTATCATATCAACTTCTGCAGGTATTGAGGGTATTCCGGCAACTCATGAAAAAAACATTATTTTCGCTGATAATAGCCAGGAGTTTATATCTCAAATAAAACGATTGATCCGGGATAACAAGCTTCGCAGCCGGATAAGCACGGAAGCACAAAAGTTAATTCAGGAAAAATTTGATAATTTAGCAATCACATCAAGTATCTTAACATTTTATAAGTCTCTTCTGGATGATCAGTAAAACTCTATTTTGGGCGTCAATTTTCCTGCTATTTCATTCCTATATCCTCTATCCATTTTTACTGAAAATTATTTACTGGCTTAAACCAAAAAGAAAAGTTTCAGAAACCGGATATTCTTTCTATCCAACCGTTTCCATACTGATGGCCGTCTACAACGAAAAAAAAGTAATACGACAAAAAATTGAAAGTGTTTTTTCGACCAACTATCCAAAAGGGAAATTCGGGATTTTTGTTGGATCTGATGGTTCTTCTGACCAGACAAACAACATATTGACTGAGCTTTCAAAGAAACATAAAAACCTCTCTGTTCATATCTTTAAGGAACGAATGGGTAAAGCCAACGTAATTAACCGGCTTGCGGACCGGGCAAAAGGAGAAATATTTATTCTAACGGACGCTAATGTTTTATTTGATGAAAACACTATACCTGAGCTAGTTACAATGTTCAGGGATCAGGAAACAGGACTGGTTGACACCAATATGATAAACAGGAGTTTGAAAAAAGACGGAATATCGATACAGGAAAAGGCATATATCTCGATGGAGGTTAAAACCAAAAACCTGGAAGGGGAAATCTGGGGAACCATGATGGGACCTATGGGAGGTTGTTATGCGATCAGACGTGAATTGTATCTGCCCGTACCTGACAACTTGCTGGTTGATGATTTCTATATTAATATGAAAGTTCTGCAAAAGGGGAAAAAAGCTATTAACAATTTAAACGCTAAAGTATACGAAGATGTTTCCAACGATCTTGGGGAGGAGTTCAGAAGAAAAACAAGAATTGCAACCGGTGATTTCCTGAATTTTAAACTCTTTTTTCACCTGCTCTGGCCACCGTTTAGAGGATTAGCCTTTAGCTTCCTTTCTCACAAAATACTGAGGTGGTTTGGTCCGTTATTTTTTTTCATTGTTTTCTTCTTAAATTTAGTCCTTGCTTTTAAAAATACTTTTTACTTATCCCTTTTTATTCTTCAATGTATTTTGTTCATTCTTCCATTTATTGACTATTTTCTGAGGAAAATTAAAATACATGTTTTAATTTTGCGTTTTATAACGCATTTTTGGGCTATGAATGTAGCCCTGCTTTTTGGTTTTGTTAAATTTATTACAGGAGTTAAAACAAATGTCTGGCAACCTACAAAGAGGCAGCAGGTATAACGATTCTGTAAACACACAGGATAGTTACGTGCTAAATACCATAGAAGAAGCGATTGAGGATATCAGGAAAGGTAAAATCATAATCGTTGTTGATGACGAAGACCGCGAGAACGAGGGTGATTTTATTTTTGCTGCTGAATTGATAACACCTGAGATTGTTAATTTTATGGCTACTCATGGAAGGGGTTTGATATGTGCCTCATTACCTGAAGAAAGATGTGAAGAACTGGAGCTGGATCTTATGGTAGGAAAAAATACTTCATACCATGAAACTCAATTTACTGTGTCGGTTGATCTGATCAGTAAAAAATGTACCACGGGTATTTCTGCACATGACCGGGCTTTAACCATTAAGGCATTAGTGGATCCCTCTACTAAACCTGATGATCTTGGAAGACCAGGACATATCTTCCCTCTGAAAGCCAAATCACGGGGTATAATCCGCAGGGCAGGACATACGGAAGCCGCTGTTGATCTCACACGGTTGGCAGGACTGAAACCCGGTGGCGCTCTGGTGGAAATAATGAATGAAGACGGTTCCATGGCAAGACTGCCCAATCTTATGAAGATTGCTAAAAAGTTTAACCTGAAAATCATTACCATAAAAGACCTGATAGCCTACCGCCTGCAGAAAGAAAGTCTGATCGAACAGGGAGCAAAGGTAAAACTACCTACTAAATACGGAGAATTTTTCTTAATACCTTTCCTTCAAAAATCGAATGGGCTTGAACATATAGCTTTAATAAAAGGTAAATGGCAAAAAGACGAACTTGTGCTGGTTCGGGTACATTCTTCCTGTATTACCGGAGATATTTTTGGTTCACTTCGATGTGATTGCGGACCACAGCTTCACCAGGCAATGCAATTGATAGAAAAAGAAGGAAAAGGAGTGATCGTATACCTGAACCAGGAAGGAAGAGGGATCGGGCTTTTCAATAAAATGAAAGCGTATAAACTCCAGGAACAGGGCAGGGATACGGTACAAGCCAATATTGAACTTGGATTTCCTCCGGATGAAAGGGATTATGGTGTGGGAGCAAATATTTTAAGAGAACTGGGATTAGGAAAGATCCGGTTAATCACCAATAATCCGGTAAAAAGAGCCGGTTTGGAAGGATATGGCCTTGAAATTGTCGGGAATGTTCCGATCGAAATAGAACCCAATAAATACAACGAGTTTTATCTTAAGACCAAAAAAGATAAGTTGGGGCATTTTCTCGAACTGTTCCGCAACGATAAGGATGAACAATAACAGGGAAAACCATGAAAAGAAAGGACCTGAGAATAGTATTTATGGGTACTCCCGAGTTTGCCGTTCCCAGTCTTGAATCATTATTAAGTGAAAATTATAATATTGTTGGTGTTATAACAAGTCCTGATAAACCCGCTGGCAGAGGTCTTGAAATTCAACAGTCACCCGTTAAGCAATTTGCCTTAAAAAATAATATAAAAGTCCTTCAACCCGTAAATTTAAAAGCCCCGGCATTCATTCAGGAACTTAAAGATCTGGCCCCTGACCTTCAGGTTGTGGTGGCTTTCAGGATGTTGCCCGATGATGTCTGGCAAATCCCACGATATGGCACTTTTAATTTGCATGCTTCCCTCCTGCCCGACTATCGCGGGGCAGCACCGATAAACCGGGTTATTATTAATGGTGAAAACAAAACCGGTGTAACCACCTTTTTTATTGAACACGATATCGATACGGGTAAAATAATTTTCCAGGAAGAAGTTGAAATTGATGAAAATGAAAATGCCGGCGAACTCCATGATAAGTTAATGATTGAGGCAGCAAAACTGGTATGCAAAACAGTTGATGGAATAGCAAAAGATTCATACAAACTAATTGATCAATCAGATTTGTTGGTGAAATCAAAGGAATTAAAAAAAGCTCCGAAGATCCATAAGGAAGACTGCAAAATTAACTGGAATAGTGAAACGGAAAAGATCTATAATTTTATCCGCGGACTAAGCCCATTTCCGGGAGCCTGGACTGAAATCATATCCGAAAAAGGAAGGAAAATCATATTAAAAATATATAAGACAGAGTACAAGAAGGAGAATCATAACTTTGTATCCGGACTCCTTCTGACTGACCAAAAAACTTTTCTAAAAGTGACCACCCAAAATGGCTTTATTAAAATTTCAGAACTCCAGCAGGAAGGCAAAAAAAGTTTGAAGATTGAAGAGTTTTTGAGGGGTTTTCAGCAATTAGTAAATTTCAAACTTCAATAAAAGAGGCAGACTGAATCTGTAAACATCGTAAAACCTTTCTTTTATATCCTAAAATAATGACTAACCCCGCCATTTATGGCGGGGATTAAGAGTAATAACTAATATCGGGCTTTAGCCCAGCAATATTATTAGCATCAATCAGTAAGGGACTAAAGTCCCAAATAAAGAGGGCTATTTGGATACACCGCCATAAATGGCGGGATTAGTCAAAATTTATTTGGAAATACGTTTTCACACAGCCTCTTAAGCCGGTGGCAAGAAAGACTAATAAAACAAGCGGCGCAACCGCCATAGCTGCCAGAATGAGCGATGGTGGTTGGACCGGTGTTTTTAACGTTATTACCTTAGGCTACTTTTCCCGCTTAACCATATAGAAATAATAAATTAAAAATCCTAAAGCTACAAAGATAAGATACACACCAAAGGGAAATGGAGTTCCGTAATTGAAAAACCCGGGATTTATTAGGTGCAACACTTCAAACAACACTACTCCTAACCCGGCAAAAAGAGCAACTAAACCCCATTTTAATGCAGGAGAACGGTCGTAATTTTCCCTGGCTAATTCTTTTTGCTCAAGGATCTCTGCTTTTTCAAAATGTCCACTTTTAATGATCTTTCTTTTTAAAAAGTAAGCGAAAATAATCTTAAAAATGTGGTAAAATGCGAAAAAAATAACCGCGACTGTTAATAAGCTATAAAACTGTAACATAATGGTAAATAGTTTTAGTTAAAATAAGTTTTGTTTGCTATATTAGACAATTACAATTTTAAAATGTTGCAATTTTGTTTTGTTATAGTTAATTGAGTGTTATAATTCTTATTTTGTGAAGTATAGTGCTCAAAAACCAAACAATTAAAAACATGAGCCTTTTTTTTGCAACATTTTTGCGCCCGGCTTTGTCTAATATAAAAATATGGACCAGGAGAAGCTCCTAATAAAACAGATATCAGACGGAAATACCCACGCTTTCAGATTGCTGATTAAGCAGTATGAGAAACTGGTGGTTCATATTGCCGGTCGAATGATCCATAATAAAGAGGATTTGGAGGATCTTTGTCAGGACGTGTTTATGAAAGTTTATGAGAAACTGCCTGGGTTCAGGTTTGATTCAAAACTTTCAACCTGGATTGCTGCGATCTCATACCGGACTGCAATTAATCATCTCAGAAAACATAAGAATCAAATGAGTGAGTTGAACGATTCGTCATTATTTACTGACGATGCCTTAATCATACAAGAGAACCCTGAAGACCTGATGAATAAAGAGACCCTTAAGAAATATATTCATAAGATGATCGAAAAATTATCTCCGGCGTACCGGACCGTTCTGACCCTGTATCATCTCGAAGAATTTAATTATAAGGAAATCGGTGAAATAACAGGTCTTCCGGAAGGAACGGTAAAAAATTATCTGTTCCGGGCCCGGAAATTATTAAAGGAGAAACTTGAATTTATACTAAAAGAAAGGGAACTGGCATAATGAACAATACGGATAAACATCATTACATGGAGTTTCAATCTGATGATTTTTCCGGCAAACCGTCCCTGCTGGACGAATTGATTGATGAAACACTGAAAGAAGAACCATCATACAGCTTACCTGACGATTTCGCTGACAAAATAATCCGGAAAGTGGATAAAAAGGTTTTTCTACAAAAAAGGATTTACGAACTTCTTTTTTATGCTGCTTCCATTATTGTTTTACTGGCTATTGCTGGTATCTTAATGTATTTTGTTGACCCGGAATTCCTGAAAAGCATTCTTAATTTTCTGCTTGTTTATAAGTGGTTTGTAATTATCGGATTGATTTCCTTTTCAGGAATACAGACAGCAGATCATTTACTGCTTAAGCCCACTGAGAAGTTAATTTTTTGACTTCCGGAGCCACAATTTTTGTCCTTCCTTTGGTTGGGTTCCGTCTTGCATCAGATTCATTTTGTAAAGTTTTGCCAGTTTTATTCCGTACTGCTGCGAAATATCATAAATGGATTCCCCTTCTTTTACCCAGTGAAACTCATTTCCCAGTTCGGCTTTGTTCCTTTTCGGCTGGAGAAATAAAATTTGTCCTTCCGTCAACT
>JABUBO010000062.1_pt1 | contig 28368 bp, 25 predicted proteins | sample 7240361 | NCBI WGS metagenome assembly JABUBO01 (sample SAMN07256346, study PRJNA390944) | subsurface metagenome | isolation source: Methane hydrate marine sediment | place: Pacific Ocean: Eastern North Pacific, ODP site
TCTGTTCTCTCCTGTTCAATGTCACCATCTCCTTCATGGGTGACATTTTCCCTGAACAGTTACAGGGTGACAAAATCGTAGAACATTAACAAGGTTAAGAAAGTGGTATTGACATAGCACAGCTTTAGTGGCACAATAGTTGTAGTATAAGGGCTTGGTTGGAGAGGCAATGAGACAGAGCTTATAGCGAAACGGACCTAAAGAGGGGTTTCGCTTTTTTATTTAAATCAAAATGGAGGAAGGTTCGTAGGTTTGGTGAAATGAAGTGGATTAATAGCCTTTTTCATTGTTCACCTTCTTTAGTATATGGGCCCGTTCTTGCTCTGAGCGGGCCTATGTTTAGCCTGTTATCTTCCTAAAGAGTTATATAATGAGATAGTAAAACTCGATAAAGACGTTAATGAGTTTGTTGATAAAGCTGTAGCGGAAGCATTAAAGAAGGAACAAAAATAATTGGTGGAGGGGCGGATAAAAAAAGAAAGGAGAATTGAGATGCAGTTAAGTGAACTAAAGAAACGTATGAAGGGAGTAACCGTTGTTCAAGCAACACCGTTCAATACTGATGACAGCCTTGATTTAGAAGGTATGCGAGCTAATACGCGCTGGTTGGTTGACCATACCGCAGGAAAAGATTTTATCTTTACACCAATAGGAAGTATGGGAGAATTTTATGCTATGTCCTCGGAAGAGTGCAAAGCCGTTATAAAAATGGTTGTGGAGGAGGTAAAAGGGAAAAATGTTGTAATGCCGGGAGTAGGTCGGGCTGGCACTCTTGAAACCATTAGAATGTGTCAATATGCCCAGTCAGTTGGTGCAGATGGAGCTCAAGTTATCCTTCCTTATTACCTTATTCCAGAAGAAGAAGGCATGTATCTACACTATAAGCAGTTGGCTGAAAGTGTGGATAGCAATTTTGGCATAGAGATTTATAACAACCCTGGTGTGTCTGGTTCCTGGATTAAGCCGCATCTGATGAAGAGATTATCAAAAATCCCGAATATTATAGCGGTCAAGGAGAACACCGGAAGTATTTTGGATTACTATGCGGAACGGAGAGCAGTGGATCCAGAAGATGCAGTTATCCTTTGTGGAATGGGCAAACCGATGTTTTCATTTGAAGCTTTATATGGTTGTCCCGGTTTTATTAGTTCCATGGGAAATTTTGCTCCAGACTTCGTATATTCGGCATATGAAGCTGCAGTTGCGAGAGATTTTGATAAGCTGACTGAAATAGTTAATCGTACCCAGCTTTACTATGACTTTCTAACGAAGATAAATGTGAAGCATGGCCCTCACACTGGTATCCCAGGTTTGGGTGGCAAATTAACCATGAAAACCGCTATGGTTAAAGCAGCAATGGATATGGTGGGCTTAAGAGGAGGAATACCTAGACTGCCTCTCATTCCTCTAGATGAAGAAGATAAAGCTGAGCTTCGTGATGTTCTTAAGACTATGGGTATTATATGAAGTCTGCTTAAGGAGGTGATGTGTATGAGTAAACATAAATAAAGGGGTGGAGGAGGTGGATTAAAGAATTAAAGAAAGGAGAATTAGATGAAACACAAAATAATAATGGTGATGTTATCGGTAGCACTCATTGTAGGTTTGGCTCTTACTGGTTGTGTTGAGCCAGTAGCAGAAAAGACAGAGGTAATGCTTTATACCGGAGGCACTGCTGGGACATATTTCCCGCTGGGTTCTAAGTATGCTGAGATGCTAAACAAGTATTCGGACATAATTGATGCCAGCGCAGTGACGAGTGGTGCTAGTGTTACTAACGTTAAGGGTATTGAAAAGGGAGAGTCGCAAGCCGGTCTTATACAAAATGATGTTTCCTATTATGCCCGTAAGGGAATTGTCATGTTCGATGCGTCAGTACCCCAACTGCAAGGACTGGCAACATTGTATCCTGAGACATGTCAAGCTGTCGTTAGAGCTGAGAGTGACATTTATACCTTGGCAGACTTGGAAGGAAAGAATGTAGCTGTTGGAGCTCCTGGAAGTGGGTGTGCAGTTGGTTGTGAGCAAGTATTCGAAGCCGCTGGTGTGTGGGATACTATAAAGAGATATGATCTGGCAATTGGCGAAGGGTGTTCAGCCTTAAAGCTAGGACAGGTGGATGCGGTATTCGTAGTTGGTGCGACTCCAACCGCAGGAATTGAGGAAATAGCTGTGACCACTCCTGTAAGGCTTGTTCTCATACCAGATGAGATAGTAGATAAGCTCCATGCTGAGGGCTATTCATTCTACGTTAGACAGGTTATTCCCAAAGGCACCTACAAAATGACGGAAAGCGTTGCCACCTGTGCAGTTATGGCCATGCTTTGTGTTCACAAGGACCTGCCCGATGATGTTGTGTATGACATGACCAAGGTACTGTTCGAGCATCTTGACGAGCTAAGAACTGCGCACGTGAGGGCAGCGGATATTACTTTGGACGCGGCTTTGGATGGTATGAGCCTTATACTCCACCCTGGAGCTATTAAGTACTATGAGGAAAAGGGAATTCTAGTTCCTGCAGAGCTCAAATAAAGAAGCTTTGGAATTATACCTATGACTCGGGTGCCCTTGCTGAGTAGTATAAGGCTTTTTAACAGGAGGGGAGATACCAAAAGGTTTCTTTTCCTCCTGTTATTAATATTTTTGCTTCTTCCCATAAATAGCTTAGAAGTTAATTTTAATAATACTATTGAGTATTTTCCTTACTTTAATGAGTTGCCAATAACAATTAAATACGATCATAGTGTTGAAAGGGGAGAAGTAATAGAGATTTTAGAGGTTAATAAAAGAGGAGTCTATGTTTTGGAGATGAGATGGCAGAATTTTGGTGCTGGATTACCTGAAGATTTTACCTCCATAGAAGATAACTACTATGTAAAAAGACCCAACAAATGTCTTGGAAAGTCCCTTACCTATTGGTTTATTCCTTTGAACAATGTTGAGATAAAAGTTGGAGATAGAACTTTACTTTACCACCCAAATTCTGAAGTCAAAATTTCCTTTACCCTAGAAACAATGCCTATCATTGAATTTCTCCTTAGAGGACAAAAAGTTGGCTGAGGAACTAAAGAAGACCTTAGAAAGAACAAGAACTTTATCCCCGCGGCTAGATAAAATCGTTACCATAGCCGCCTTATCATTCGGGATTTATGAAGTATTATTCGTATTCAATTTTAACTACATCCTCTACAGTCTTTTTAGCAAGCTTGGAATTAATATTGAGCTTCTAAGGTTTACATTTCAAACCAAGCAAAGTATGGCTTTTGTGCTAGCCATGGTGCTCATAATAACTTATTTCCTATATCCATGGAAAAAGAAAGAAAAATACCTGAAGAAAGTTCGGCTCTCAGACTATTTACTGATAACTTTAAGTGTTATTTCCACCTTTTATATTTTTGCCGTTTATAATAGGTATGCCACATATGCTGAGATTTTACTTCCTGACGTAATCTTCGGCATGATTGCTATTATCGTTGTCTTAGAGGCAACAAGAAGGATTTTGGGATGGGTTTTGCCAGCAGTGGTTACAACATTTCTAATTTATGGAATTCTCAAACTTGGATTCAATTGGACAAGATTTACTCAGCAGCTTTGCTTTGACGAAGGGATAATGGGGATTCCCCTAATGGTCATGGTGACTTATGTTTTTGCTTTCATATTTTTTGGTGCCTTTTTACTTAAGATTGGAGTAAGCGATTATATAACAGAATTTATGATATCCGTCTTTGGACCCCGGTCAGGAGGCCCAGCAAAAGCAGCGGTAGTCTCAAGTGGGCTTATGGGAACTGTTAGTGGGAGTTCGGTTGCCAATACTTTGACCACAGGAACTTTTACTATTCCTTTAATGAAAAAGGCAGGTTATCCAGCAGAGATCGCTGGAGCTATTGAACCTGTAGCCTCAACAGGAGGACAATTAATGCCTCCAATTATGGGGGCAGCTGCATTTATAATGGCAGAGTTTCTCGGTATCCCATATAGAATGATAATCATCGCTGCCATCATCCCAGCGATAATGTATTTTGCTGGAGTTTATATTTTCATTGATTTAGAAACCAAGCGCTTAGGACTAGGAGGAATACCACGAGTTAAAGCTTTAAAATATTTCTTAAGAAAGCTCTATATCTTTTTACCAATAATTGTTATTATAGTAGCCCTGTTCTGGGGAATTCCACCACATATATGTGCTATAGCCTCTCTAGGGGTTGCTGTTTGGGCAGCCTGGATTTCAAAAGACAAAATTGAAGGAAATGAACCAATATATGTTGCCGCCTTGATAATTACCACCTTGCTAATGTTTGCTGGAAAGGGCTTCAATGAAGTGACTTTATTAGCATTATTAGCTTTAGCCTCAGGATTAGTTGGTCTCTCATTCACATCGAAGCTGATCAAGAGAAATGAAAAGCTTTATATAAGCTTGGTGTTTATCCTTTTTATCGCCTTAACAAAATATCTTGGGGTGATGAGGGAACAGACACTTTTAATGACGGGAATATTTGGTATTGTATTCTCTTTAATAGTTGGAGTAATGTCAAAAAGCAAAGAAGGAAAGAAAATGTATTCTGCCACTTACGAGTCAATGATTGCCGCAGGAAAAACAAGTGTAAGCGTTATGCTAGCCGCTGCCAGCGCTGGTTTGATCCAAGGTGTATTGACAATGACAGGCTTGATAACGAAAATAGGATATCAATTAGTATCAATAACAGGGGGAGCTTTATTTCTATTGCTTCCCTTAGCTATGGTCTTCAGCTTAATCCTAGGCATGGGGATTCCCACAACTGCCAATTACATCATAACCTCTTTAGTTGCCGCTCCAGCTATTTACCTTGCTGTTAGTACCTCCCCCATTTATAGCTCACTAGTTCCGGGATACGCCGTTCCAATAGCTTTATTAGCGGCACACTTCTTCGTGTTCTATTTTGGACTACTAGCGGATATAACCCCACCAGTAGCTTTGGCTACCTATGCCGGTTCAGCTTTAGCCGGGGGAGACTTTTGGAAAACAGCAAGGAATGGATGCAAGTACGCCTTAGCAGGATACTTGGGACCTTACATATTTTTCCTTCATCCAGAGATGTTTTTAATAACAGTGGAAACATGGAATGCTCTAATTGTTCTAACAATCGTTTTTGACCTTTTGGCAGTAGTTTTAGTTATGTATCTATTAGCATTAGCGATAACTGGTTGGTCTGATGGATCTTTGAGAATGTGGATAAGAATTGTACTTGGAATAATGGGCTTTATCATAATGGCTACTCTCAACTATATCATCGTAATCTTTGGTATTTTGCTTATTTTAGCCTTGAAATTTTATGGACAGAAACTTTCTAAAGTTTTCTTTTCCATGGAGAAGTAAAATTGGAAAGTGGCGGGCAACCAGCGGGAAACGGCACATGGCCTTAGTTTTTCAGCCAGAGTACCTCCTCATCCCGTGTGGAGTGCCGCTGTAATCGGGGGCGCCTTCAAATGTTGGTTTTGCTATTTGTTTTTGAGTCTGACGATATTTCCCTTTGATATGCCAGCTATTGTGAATAAGCAAACATGGTAATTAGCACAAAGACAAATGGAGAGTCAAAAAACTAGGGCAGAAGAAAGAAGGATGTGAGAGGTGGGTGGCAAAAATTAAGACTGGCTAATGGCGTTTTCAATAAGTTCAATACGTTTGGTTTTACCTTTTTGGTCAACTTCTATAGCTACCACATCTATGCGCCATAAAGGGGGTAGATTCTGGTGAGTACTAATATAGGTTAAAGCTGAGGCAATGAGTTTCCCCTTTTTGCTTTGCGTTATCGATTCCTCGGGAGTGCCAAAGTCTAAGCTGCTCTTAGTGCGAACTTCGACAAAGACGAGATAGTCTTTTTGCTGGGCAACAATATCAATTTCCCCCATACGACAGCGAAAATCTGTCTCACGAATATGGTAGCCTTTCCTCTTAAGAAATTTCTGGGCTAATTTCTCCCCTAGCTTGCCAGTCTCTTGGCGATTCATCACCCTCACCTTATTCCTCTCCCTTTAAGGGAGAGGAAATGCGCTGCTGGCTAGCATCCCTAACTGGGGCAAAGGATAGACGGTGAACTGGTGAAGGCCCTAGTTGCCACAAGCTGGAGATATGCTGCTGTGTTCCATAACCCTTATGTTTAGCAAACCCATAGCCAGGATAGATTTTATCCATCTCTTCCATTATATGATCTCTGGTGACCTTAGCCACAATAGAAGCACAGGCAATAGAAAGACATAGCTTATCACCCTTGGTTATCCCTTTTTGGGCAATATGGCATCGAGGCAAAGCTAGCCTGTCAATAAGGAGAAAATGTGGTTGTTTGGGCAGCTTCTCTACAGCTTGCTTCATAGCCATCTGGGTTGCCTTGAGAATATTTATGGCATCGATTACCCGGGGCGGAACTACGCCAATGCCTACCGCTAAGGCCTCCCTCTGGATCAAGTGGAAAATAAATTCACGCTTTTTGGGACTTATCTCTTTGCTATCCCGGACTAGCTTAAACCAAGAGGGATAGCTAGAGCAAGGTAGGATGACGGCGCCAGCAACCACAGGGCCAGCAAGAGCCCCTCGCCCAGCTTCATCAAGCCCAGCGATAAGCTCATAACCCTGTAATTTAAGCTCATTCTCTTGATTAAGGTTTGGCGGCAGTGACATATTCCGGCAAAAGTTAAAAGTCAAAATGACAACTCAAAAGGCAAAACTTTTTTATTTTTGCTCTGTATTTTTTGCATTTTGCATTTTAATTTCTCCATTTGATATGATGCCACCGCCTAGCACCTCATCGCCTTGGTAGAACACAATGGCTTGGCCTGGGGTAATCGCTTTCTGCGGCTGTGGAAACCAGATATCGGAGATTGCTTCGCCTTGCTCGCAATGACGCGGTGGAAATAAGACAGCTGCTGCCTCTCTTGATTTATAGCGTATCTTAGCAGCCGCAGTAATAGACCTGAGCAGCGGTTTACCAGCTACCCAGTTCAGCCTTTGGGCGGTAACTTTCTGACAGTAAAGCTCTCTCTTGTCGCCAAGAACAATTTTATTATGCTCAGGTTCTATCCTTATGACATAAAGGGGCTTGCCTGAGGCTAATCCCAGGCCATGCCTCTGCCCGATAGTGTAAAAGACTATTCCTTGGTGACGTCCTAATATTACTCCTTGAGCATCTACGATCTCTCCAGGTATACTCGAAAGGCGCTGGCTGAGGAAAGCACGGTAATTCTTTTGAGAAATGAAGCAGATGTCTTGGCTAGGCTTAAATGCTATAGATAATCCTGCTCGCTTTGCTATTTGCTTAACCTCAGTTTTAGTATAGCTACCTAAAGGGAAAAGGAGATGCTTAAGTTTTTCCTGAGTTAAAGTATAAAGGAAGTAAGATTGGTCTTTACTTAAATCTGCCGCTTTAAGTAAGTGATAGCCATCCTTAGAATGCTCAATCCTAGCATAATGACCCGTAGCTAGGAAATTAGCTCCCAGGGAAAGGGCTTGGGATAAAAGGAGGCCAAACTTTATATGCTGATTACAGGCAATGCAGGGATTGGGAGTTCGCCCTCTCTTATACTCCCGGCAGAAATAGTCCACCACATAGCGCTCAAAATCCTTCTGCAAGTCAACTACGTAGGAGGGGATGTTTAGAATGTAGCAAACACGCTCAGTCTGACGTGCTTGGTATCCGGAGCGAGAGGAATCCCAGAGATACATGTGTAACCCTATAACTTCATGGCCAGCTTCCTTGAGCAACAAGGCAGCCACAGAGGAATCCATCCCTCCGCTTAAGGCCACGGCTACTCTTCCTTTAGTCATAGATGCTGTATAAGTATATCGCACAAAGTAGAGTGTAGCGAGATTGCGGAGCCTGTTCCGAGCATAAGCGAGGAATCCCGCCCCCAGTTTGCTTCGGCTACGCCTCGCAACTGCTTACACTCCTCGCAATGACGAGGGGGGAGGTAACAACTGGCTCACCTTTTCCCAGACGATTTTGGCAATCTTATTTTTGGGTAGAGAAGCATCTATTACCAACCAGCGGTCAGGCTCAGTTGCCGCCATCTTGAGATATCCTTCTCTAACACGGCGATGGAAGGATAAATCCTCTAGCTCAAAACGGTCCTTTAAATTTCGTTTTCGTGCCAACCCCTGCTCAGGCGGTAGGTCTAAGAGGATAATGACATCTGGCTCGAGATTCTGGGTTGCCAGGCTGTTAACCATTTCCACAGTAGGCAAACTAAGCCCCCGTCCATAGCCTTGATAGACAGAGGTAGAATAGCTAAAGCGGTCGCAGATAACTATCTTGCCTTCTTGTAAAGCAGGGCGAATTACTTCAGCTATCAATTGGGCCCGAGAAGCAACAAAAAGGAACAACTCAGCTTCAGGCGAAACAAGACATCCTCGCTTCCTCTTTAGTGCTCTCCTTATCTCGCTACCTAGAACTGTGCCCCCAGGCTCATGTGTCAGTACTACAGAAATATTCTGCTGACGCAACCTCTGGTACAAAGCCTTGGCCTGGGTGCTTTTGCCACAGCCCTCCCCCCCTTCAAATGTGATAAACAAGGTCAAGGGTTGCCTCAATTCCCCCTTGTCACGATGCTACTTCCTTTGCTACCAGGTTCTGGCTCCCATTTATTGGTGTTAAGGTTAGGATGTCTAGCTATCATATGTTGCAGGTGATGAACATAGGCAGACTGGGAGGTAACAGGATAGACAGTATCCAGACACCGTCTCATTTGAGCGGCATCGTTGTTTTTAAGAACATAAATCGGTATACCGAGTGCCTCAGCATCTCTTATCTTCTGTGGTTTACGGCGGTAATAGCTTCGCGTGGTGAGAAAAAGGTCAGCTTGCTTAAGATCGGCAACAAATTTCAAAATTTCTCGCTCTACCCCAGCAACTTGTTCTAACCGGGAACGGTTAATGCCGAAGAGATAAAATCGCAAAGGTTGCTTCTCCAGTTCCTTCACTGCCTCTTCGTTGATTGCCACGCCTTTGGCTCGCAACTTCGGCTCAGAGCTTCGGTTCAGGACAAGCCTTTGATTGCCTTCTAACATAGAAGGCGATGTTATTTTCTCCCTTTCCACATTCCCATTTTTGTCCACCCAGCGAAGCTCAGCTTGAACGGGTTGTTGATGCAAGGTAGCATCTACAGCATCAATCACGTTGGCGTGAACGGTTACTTTATAGTAGTCCATGATTTCAACCACCACATCAAAGGTAGGTGGTGCCTTGCGTTCCAGAATAGATTTCTGTGTGTGGCGCCGCCTTGCCTCTTCATCACCTAAGGTAACCGTTTGGATGCCACCGATGAGGTCTGACAAGGTAGGATTCAGTATCAAGTTCTCCAAAGTGTTTCCGTGAGCCGTGCCTATTAATTGCACTCCACGCTCAGCAATAGTTCGAGCTGCCTGGGCTTCAAGCTCAGTACCTATTTCATCAATGATAATGACCTCAGGCATGTGATTCTCCACCGCTTCAATCATCACTGCGTGCTGCATGGCAGGGGTAGCTACCTGCATCCGCCGCGCGTGTCCAATAGCAGGGTGGGGGATATCACCATCTCCAGCAATTTCATTTGAGGTGTCAATTACAACAACCCGTTTTTTGAGATCATCAGCTAGCACCCGGGCTACTTCTCGCAACATGGTTGTTTTACCCACCCCAGGCCGCCCCAAGAGCAAAACATTCTTGCCCAATTCAACAAGGTCTTGAATCATCTTTACAGTACCGAACACAGCCCGGCCCACACGGCAAGTCAGACCAATTATGCGACCGTTTCTATTGCGTACAGCTGAGATGCGATGAAGAGTGCGTTCAATGCCGGCGCGATTGTCTCCAGTGAACTCACCGACTCGTGATACTACATAGTCGATATCACTAGGGTCAACTTCCTTAGAATTGAGAATTAACTCTTGACGGGGAAAACGAGCTTCAGGGAGGCGCCCCAAGTCTAAGATTACTTCCAGTAATTCATCCCGACCAGATTGCTCATAAAGTGGTTCACGGATATGAGGCGGTAAAATATCAAGCAAAGCATCCAGTTCATTACTAACTACTCTTTGCATACTAAAACAACAATTACTTTCAGCTAACCACCCCTAGTAGCCAGCAACTCCTGCTGGGGTATAGCCTTTATGTCCAGGCCGGGCATAGCAGCACCTAAACCTTTAGAGACTTCAGCAATAATAGCTGGGTCCTGATAATGAGTGGTGGCTTTGACAATGGCTTTTGCCATGGCTGGGGGATCACTGGACTTAAAAATCCCTGAGCCAACAAATACACCCTCAGCACCTAGTTGCATCATCAAAGCAGCATCGGCTGGCGTAGCTATGCCGCCAGCAGCGAAGTTCACTACGGGCAACTTCCCCGTGTTATGTATCTCCATCACTAACTTAAAAGGAGCACCTAACTTCTTCGCCTCAGCTATCAGCTCTTCCTCCAGTAAGACCTGAAGCTTACGAATTCCGCCCTGGACTGCTCGCATATGTCTCACAGCTTCAACAATATTCCCTGTTCCCGCCTCACCTTTCGTTCGAATCATCGCTGCCCCTTCAGCAATACGACGCAACGCCTCACCCAGGTCACGGCAGCCACAAATAAAGGGAACCTTGAAATCGTGCTTCCAAATATGGTGGTTCTCGTCGGCAGGAGTAAGTACCTCAGATTCATCGATAAAGTCAACACCCAGCGCTTGTAGCACTTGAGCTTCGACAAAGTGCCCGATGCGACATTTTGCCATTACTGGTATGCTTACTGTATCCCTTATAGCTGAGATTATAGTTGGGTCAGCCATACGAGCCACTCCACCGGCAGCACGAATGTCCGCCGGCACCCGCTCTAAGGCCATGACAGCGCAAGCACCAGCTTCCTCAGCAATTTTGGCTTGCTCCGCGGTGACCACATCCATGATTACGCCCCCCTTCAGCATCTGAGCCAATCCCGCTTTAGTTTTCCAAGTACCCTTTTCCATTTCTTAATTACCCTTAGTATATCTTACCACTGTAGCTAAAATAATTACAGTTAATATTACCATTATCTAGTTTGGCAGACAACTTAACATTAAAGGGAGTGTTCAAAAATGTAATGCCCCCCTTTAACCTTGTGGAAGGGTCGCAACTACAAAATTGGGGGCGAATATGAATCCAACGCCAGAGCAAGATTACACAGCATCATGTTCCACATTCTAGTTTTCCTTCATAGGCTTTCTCAAAGAGTCTAACCATGCCTTCCTCTGTGACTTTACGCGGATTGCGTGCTACATGTGCGGTGCTCTTAAAAACGTTCTTTGCTATTGAGGGAATCATGTCCTTTGTTACGCCGACTTCTTTAATTGATGTTGGCATATTTAAGTCCACTAAAAGCTTCTTAAAAGCCAGGGCGGATCTGAATGCTGCCTCTCGTAAGGATAATTCTGAGGTAGGCTCTCCTAAGAGCTCCGCAATGGTGGCATGCTTTTGCAGATTCGAAATAGCATTATATTCCAGCACATAGGGCATTGTAATAGCTATTGAATAGCCATGTGGGAAGTGAAATTTCGTCGCTGGATATACATAAGCATAACCACATGCATGTCCAATCACAGTTCCCGCGTTTCCAAAAGCCAGGCCAGCCATTAAAGATGCCAGGGACATGCCTGATCGGGCCTCCATGTTATCTCCGTAAGCATAAGCTGCTCTGAGATTTTCAGCAACAAGACTCATGGCCTCCACTGCTAGAGCATCTGTTATTGGATTAGCTTTTAAGGATACATAGGCCTCGATAGCATGACACAATGCATCTATACCTGTATTAGCTGTCGTGCGGGCAGGCACCGTTCTGGTCAATTCAGGATCAACAAGTGCAATATCTGGATACATAAGCGAGCTATACAATACATATTTGACTTCGGGGGTAGCAAAAACTGCTGCGTTGGAAACCTCACTCCCGGTTCCAGATGTAGTTGGGATAAGCACAAGTGGAGCTAATGGTTTTTCAAAAACTTCCTTAACCCACCCCTTAAGGCTTCCAGGATTTGTGATTGAGACAGCCGCTGCCTTAGCAGTATCCATTACGCTGCCACCACCAAGCCCGATAACACTATCGTATTTCCCCTCCCTGGTGAATTGTATTGCTGCTTCACCGACTTCTAAAGCCGGTTCGGGCTCCACTTTATCCCAAACCGCATAATCAAAACCACCCTTTTCCAGCATACCTGTTACTTTGTCAAGTGCCCCAACCTTTTTAATCACGGCATCAGTTATAATAGCTATTTTCTTGGCGCCGATATCTTTTAGTTCCCTGCCAAGCTGTTCTACAGCACCCACGCCAAATAGAATTTTCTTAGCGGTAACAAACGAATATGTCTTCATAGTTTCACCTCCTAACATTCCTCCTATTATTTTGAACTCACAGATTACTTTCGAGGGGGTACTTCAAATGGGCACTCACCGCAATGTTTCCGAATTGATAGCTTTTTAGCTCCAATACCTCTTTTATCGCTTCTTCCAATACTGCCATATTACGCCCTCCTTTAGATTTACACACATATTACGCACCACTTACTAGCGTATCACCTCTTGCGGTATTTGTTAATATAGTAACCATCTACACATTATTTAACTGCCTTATAGTCTTGAGATAGCTGCAAGCCCTTCTCTAGAACTTGCTTTATGGTGAGGAGAAATTGCCTTTTAAGCCACTGCCAACTGATGAGCAAATCGGAAAACTTAGTTTAGATCTGGATAGCTGATTTGTGAAAAGTCAACACAAACCTATTAACATTCGCTATTTTGGGTAGTAGGATTGAATTAAGGCAGTAGCACTAGAGTAATTAACAGCTTGATAGTGCTGTCCGCACAAGGGTAGTCTATTGTTCATAAGGACAATATACATATGGGGCGGGAGTGCCCGTGATAACTGAGGCATCCCCCTTGTTTTTATGCACCAGAAGAAGAGGTGATGCCTATTAAGACAAAAGACACTCAGGGAAGACTGGTAGGAAAGATGAAAAAACCCCGCTATTTTAGTGCTGTTGAAGCCGTTTGCTGGGGTTTATTTTCTCCACGAGTTCAATTATTATTAGAGGGGTAAGTATTACGTTAAGAGTTTATTATCATTGGATTTTGAGCAGAAAGAAAAATGGAGTTAAAGTACGGCAAAGGAAGTGTTAGATTACCCTTAGAGGGGAAGAATGTAATACGAATATTACATTCAAAAGAGAAAGAGGTTTTATCAAATCCAGAACATAAGCTAAAAAGGTTACTAAAGAACCCCATAGATAGTCTTTCTTTAAGAGAATTAATCCTTCAGAAAAAAGCGCAAAATATACTGGTTATTGTAAATGATGTAACCAGGCCTACCCCCTATAAGATAATCTTGCCGCCATTATTAGATGAGTTAAGGGAGGTGGGGGTAAAGATAGAAAATATCAAATTTATCATTGCTACTGGGATTCACCGAGCTAATTCTGAGGAAGAGATGCGAGGCATGTTTGGAGAAGATATAATCTCCACCTATAAATTTATAAATCATGATGCCGACGCCCCTAATTTATGCTATCTGGACAAATTAAAAAGTGGCAATGAACTGTGGGTTAATCCAATCATCCATGAAGTAGATTTTATAGTTACTACCGGAGTAATAGTCCCGCATTACTTTGCTGGTTTCTCCGGAGGGAGAAAGTCTATTTTCGCTGGCATTTGCGGAAGAAAGACCATTGAAACTAATCATGCGAAAATGGTCCATCCCAATGCCCGAAGTGGCAATCTTAAAGGCAATCCCGTCCACGAAGAGATGCAAGAGGGAGCGGAAAAAGTAGGGGTAGATTTTAATATCAGTGTGGTAACCAATGAAAATCATAAAATAATAGAAGTTGTAGCTGGGAGCTTACTGGCATCCTGGTCAAAGGGAGTAGAGTTATGTAGAAAAACGTATATTTGTGAAATTGAACAAAAAGCTGAGATAGTAATTGCTAGTGCTGGTGGTTATCCCAGAGACATTAATGTCTATCAAGCCCAAAAGGCTCTGGATAATGCTTATCAGGCAGTAAAGCCAGGAGGGACAATTATCTTATTAGCCGAATGTCTTGAGGGATATGGAGAAGCTACCTTTAAAGAATGGATAAAAGAGGCCAAAACTCCGGAGGATATAATTCAGCGTCTGGGAAAGAGATTCGTCCTGGGTGGTCATAAAGCCTATGTTATTGCCAAGGTGGCAAAAGAAGTTGAAGTGCTATTAATTTCTTCACTAGCAAATGAGGAAGTCTATAAATTGTTTTTTACGCCTATGGACAATTTAGCTCAAGCAATAGACTATGCTAAAGGTAAGTATGGCGAGGATTTCCAAGCCTATATTCTTCCTTCTGGAAATACGGTTTTACCCCAACTAGTTTAACCTTGAGGGGATAATTATAACGGAAGAATAAAATGAAGCTTCGCATCACAACTTTAAGCGAAAATTGCGCTGATAGAGGTTACCTTTTGGCTGAGTATGGGCTGAGTATCGTGGTAGAGACAGATGATGTAAACATCCTGTTCGATACTGGAGCAAGCATCTCAGCCAGTTATAATGCTGATGTTCTTGGAATTGACCTCAGTAAAATCGATAAGGTTGTCTTGAGTCACGGTCACTATGACCACACTGGTGGTCTACGCCAAATCCTAGGCAAGATGGGGAAAGAGGTGGAGATAATAGCTCACCCCGATATATGGGCAGCTAAATACAGCCGCAGTCAAGGTCGAAAGGATAGATATAACAGCATACCTTTTCAGCGCCAGGAGCTAGAAAGACTCGGGGCTAACTTTAATTTAACCACAAAACCAGTAAGGATAACTGATAGCATAATGACTACTGGTGAAGTGCCTATGGTAACTGACTTTGAGGAGATAGAGCCTGTATTCTTTGTGAAGCAAGATTCTGGCTGGCAGCCTGATAAGCTCTTAGACGACCAGGCGCTCATCATAAATGCCGAGCCGGGATTGATTGTCATTCTCGGTTGTGCCCACCGCGGCCCTATTAATACCCTATACTATGCTCAGCAGCTTACCGGTGTAAAATCGATACATACGGTATTAGGTGGCGCTCATCTTATTCATGCTTCTGAAGAGCGAATATGGTTGACTATCGCTGCCCTTAAAGAATTGGGTGTTCAAAGATTAGGACTGTGCCATTGCACTGGTCTGCCAGCAATTATGCTAATAGCTCATGAATTTGAGGATAAGTTCTTTTTCAACAATGCCGGTACCCGCTTCAACATTTGAGACTAGCAGGAGAGGCAATGAGGAGTGAAAAACGCTAAGATAAAAATGGTATGCTATGAGCTCCCTCTTACTTCCTCAATTTCCCTTTCTAGCTCCCTTAATTCCTCCTCCAAGTCCTTCTTGTATTCTTGAAGCATATTAAGGTACTCTTCCTTGCTCGGGGATGGCCTTAGTCCATGGAAGTAGAAACCAAAAGGAGGAAGCCCGAAGTAAAACCTCCAAGACCTTCTGCGCCACATCTCTATTCACCTCCTCTCCCTCGCCAGATAAGGGGTGGGCGAGGGTCACCCTCATTCTAAATTGGGCGTCGCTTTGGCACGCCAGGACGACGCGGATACTTCTCTGGCGTAGCACATATTTTATCAATAATCACTAAATAGCGCTCACCGCTAAGTTCTTCCAGCTCTATTTTCCTTACTTGGCTTAACTTGCCCCCCAAAGTATCAATGGCTTTATTGGCCTTAATTATTTCCTGCCTGATTTCCCCTTTCTTTTGAGCCACAAATTCCCCGCCAATTCGGCAGAAGGGCAAGGCTAATTCCACCAAGACAGACAATAAGGCTACAGCACGGGAGACGACTAAATCAAATTGTTGGCGATATAGTGGCAGGTGGGCTATCTCCTCGGCTCTACCGATTACTATCTCCACATTACTTAACTCCAGTCTCTGAGTAACATGGTGAAGGAAAGTGGCTTTTTTAGCCGTGGAATCAAGGAGCACTAATCTTGGCTGACCAAGAAGGATTTTGAGTGGTATGCCGGGAAAACCGGCACCTGTGCCTATGTCGATGATACTCAGGTCTGGATTCTCCATTTCCTCTTTGGTCAAAGCCAAAATGACGGTTATAGAATCGAGGAAGTGCTTTAGCTGCACCTCCTGATAATCTGTTATGGCGGTAAGGTTAAACTTTTTATTCCACTCTATTAGCTCTTGATAGTAAAGCTCAAATTGCCTCACCTGCCTGGCATTGAGTTCTATCCCCAGCCGGTGCGTTGCCCCAACAAGCTTTTTCATGGACAACCTGCGGATACCCTCCCTGGATTGAATAACAAAGGATTACAAATCCTCAAATACCTGGGGGGCTATTTCCTTCGCTATCCTTCTTATCTCACTAGCTACTGCTCTCATTTCCGGAAGAGCTCGCTTAGATGCTCGTAGCTTAATGATGTGGCGAATCTCGCGGAAATTCCAGGTGCAGATTATCTGCGTCTCACAGGCATTAGGGAGAACATAGCGGGCTATCTCAGGCTTTATTCCCTTACTTAGCAAATCCCTATAAGCTTCCCAGCAAGCCCCCATTACCTCTTCAAACCGCTCATGAGCCGACTCACCCCATTCTTTAATTTCAGCAGGCTCGATGTATCTTAGCTCGCTCTCCTTGACATACCGCTGGCTTCTCTGGCTATAGCTTGCCAATCTATGCCTGACAAGCTCGTGAGTCAAAACACGGCTAGCCCGAATATAGAAGGTGGCACAAGCATGCTCAACCATTGACTCGTGCCCTATTTCTATCCATTTCTGGATGCGGTCAGGCACTGTTCCTGTCTTATCCTGAGTATCCCAGCATAATCTCCCCGCCGACTCTATTAGCCTCTCAGCCTCAGGAGTGACAGCGAGCAATTTAACTTCCACATCATACCCGTTTATCATCGCTCACCTCATTATGACAGCTTGTTTAGGTCTATTTCAATCCTAGTGTAGGGCGATTCTAACCAGAACAGCCTGAAAGTCAAAAGTCGCCAGTCCCTAGTCGCTGGCTAAACCCTCTTGCAGATACCTTATGAGCCCGGTAAGCAACCGCGCAACTTCAGAGGACAGTTCGTAAGCCTTATTGAACTCTTGAACCTCAACATAGCCCAAATCGAAAGCCACATATAATTGGCTTTGTATCTCGGAAATAGACCCCTTGGCGATATAAAGAACTGGACAAATTCTTTATCGGTCTGTCTTGAAAATCCCTCTGCTATGTTGGACATCACTGATACGGCAGCTCTTCGAATTTGATCCTTTAAGCTGAAATCCCTGGCGAAGTCACCTTCCCTCGTCATTTCGTAAACCATTTTCACTAATTCTCTTACCTTTTGCCACGCTATTACATCTTCAAACTTCTTTACCTTTGTCATAAACTTCTCCCTGGCAGCAGCTATCGACTAATGACTCACGACTAGCGACTTAGTTGTTTCACTACGGTGCGATTTCTAGCACTCTTGAACCTCACTAAAGCCAATTATAACACAACTTATGCCCCTTTGACGCCGAGCAGACAAAGCTGATAAGCTAGGATACTTGTAGGAGATATAAAAATGCCTGACAAAGTAGATATGGAGAAAATTGTTTCGTTATGCAAGCGGAGAGGGTTTGTTTTCCAAAGCAGTGAAATATACGGCGGGCTAGGTAGCTGCTGGGACTATGGCCCCATGGGGGTGGAACTCAAGCGCAACGTTAAAGATGCCTGGTGGAAGGCAATAGTGCAGGAGCGAGATGATGTAGCGGGCATAGATACCAGCATCATGATGCATCCCAAAGTTTGGAAAGCTAGTGGTCATGTTGATAGTTTCACTGACCCCTTGGTGGAGTGTAAGTCCTGCCATCTGAGGTGGCGAGCTGGCGAGATAAATAATCAACTATGCCCCAAATGTGGTGGTGAGCTAACTGAACCTCGCATGTTTAACCTAATGTTTAAAACTTTTATGGGTCCCGTGGAGGAAGAGGCAAGCACCATTTATCTTCGCCCGGAAACCGCCCAGGGCATGTTTGTCAACTTTGAAAATGTAATTACTACTTCCAGGAAAAAATTGCCGCTTGGCATTGCCCAGATAGGTAAAGCCTTCCGTAATGAGATTACACCAGGCAACTTTATCTTCAGGACCAGAGAGTTCGAGCAGATGGAGCTGGAATACTTTGTTAAGCCAGGGACTGATGAGTATTGGTTCGATTATTGGGTGAAGGAGCGATTTGACTGGTATATTAGGCTAGGTATTAGAAAGGAAAAACTCCGCCTGCGCCAGCATAGCAAAGACGAGCTAGCCCATTACGCTAAGAATTGTTATGACATCGAGTATCTATTTCCCATGGGCTGGTCAGAATTGGAGGGCATTGCCAATAGGGGCGATTATGACCTGACCCAACATGCTAAACATAGCGGCCGAGACCTCAGCTACTATGATGGCGAAAACAATGAGCGTTTTCTTCCCTACATTATTGAGCCTTCAGCCGGTGTTGACCGCTCTGCCTTAGCCTTACTTATTGATGCTTACCACGAGGAGGTAGTTGAGGGAGAAACCAGAGTGGTTTTGCATCTCCATCCCTCCTTAGCTCCCATGAAAATAGCCGTTTTACCTTTGAGCAGGAACGAAAAATTGACTCCCCTAGCTAAAGAAATTTACAAACAACTATGCCCAAGCTTCATGACTTGTTATGATGATTCCCAAAGCATTGGGCGGAGATACAGGCGTCAAGATGAAGTTGGCACTCCCTTTTGCGTCACCATAGATTTCCAATCTTTGGAGGACAACCAGGTTACCATCCGGGAAAGGGATAGCCTGGCACAAATTCGAGTGCCTGTAGAGGAACTGGAGAAAACCCTGGAGGCAAAACTCCAAGGCGAGTCTTTTGAAGCCTCTCCGCTATGGGCAACAAGGCAGAAATGAATTAGCTGTCATCTGATAGCTATCAGCTTTCAGTATGAGCGGTTTATTCACGGTCTATTCTAACAACCCTTGAGATTCTTCGCGGAGTTTATCCTGAGCCAGATTCTTCGGTCGCTTCCCTCCCTCAGAATGACAGGAAGCGAAGGGCTCAGAATGACAACGTAATCTTTATTATTTAATTAGCTTAAATGCCACTACATCCACCAACCCCAAATCGGTCAGCCTTAACTCAGGAATCACAGGCAAGGCAAGGAAAGAAAGGATAGAGAAAGGAGCTGGAGGCAAGTTGCCCAGGCTAGCAGCAGCCTTTTCTAGCTGCTCAAATTGAGCTACAACCACCTCCAAGGGCTCAGGGGAAAGCAAACCAGCAATAGGCAAGGGCAGAGAGGCAAGGACTTTGTGGTTGGCACAAGCAACTAACCCACCTTGCAATCTAGTTATCTCCTCAATTGCTTTAAGGATATCAAAATCATTGGTGCCTACAGCTATTATATTGTGAGAGTCATGAGCCACAGATGAAGCTAATGCCCCTTGCTTTAAGCCAAATCCCTTAACCAGGCCCAAGCCAATATTGCCGCTGGCTTTATGTCTTTCCACCACCACAAGTTTCAGAATATCTTTCTCTAAGTCAGGCACAATCATCCCATCCACAACTTTTACCTTTTCCACTCTTTTCTCAGTAGTTATTTGCCCGGGAATGATTTCAATAATCGGGAAAGTCTCCTCAGTGAGATTGCTTCGCTTTGCTCGCAATGACAGCAATTCCGTAGTAAGCGGCTTAATACGAACTGTATTAGCTGTCAGCTGATAGCTATTAGCTTTTAGCTGCGGCAGGGAAAATAAAGGCCTGCCCTGTCTTGCCACTAACTTTCCCTTATAAAACACCATATCTATTTCCGGTTTGGAAAGGTCAGTAATGGTGACAAGGTTAGCCAGATAGCCTGGGGCGATAGCTCCTCGGTCATAAAGGCGGAAATACTCAGCAGTATTAATTGTTGCCATCTGGAGTGCTCGGATTGGCTCTAATCCTTTACTGATAGCTTCCCTCAGCACCCAATCAATGTCGCCTTCATGGAGGAGATCGGAGCAACTACGGTCATCCACTACGAAGAAACACCTCTTATAAGTGTTATCAGTAACCAAAGGTAGAAGGGCATCTAAATTCTTTTCTGAAGAACCCTCTCGAATCATGAGGTACATTCCCTTCTTTAGCTTTTCCTTTCCCTCTTCAACCATAGTGGATTCATGGTCAGAATGAATCCCAGCCGCTATATAGGCATTTAGCTCCTTGCCTTTAAGCCCCGGGGCATGCCCATCAATGACGCTGCCCTGTGAGGCGATAATCTTGTTTAAAACCTTCTCATCACCGCTGAGCACACCGGGAAAGTTCATCACCTCTCCCAAACCAATGACATTGGGAGAGGTTAAAAGTCCCTTTACTTCCTCGGTGCCAATTTGAGCGCCTGATGTCTCCAGTGTAGTTGCTGGCACACAAGAGGGAGCCACAAATAACATATCCAGGGGTAGCTTTTGTGCCCAGTCTATGACAAATTTTATACCCTTAAGCCCACAGACGTTAGCGATTTCGTGGAGGTCAGTGACCACGGTTAGAGTGCCTCGGGGAACTACCGCCTGAGCATACCTTGCTGGGTGAAGCATAGAGCTTTCTATATGTGTGTGACCATCGATCAGCCCTGGAGCTAAGTAATTACCTTGTAAATCAATAATTTCCTTGGCCTCATCATAATCCCCTATGCCAGCAATCCTATCGCCGTAAATAGCCACATTACCCTGCTCTATCTCGCCAACAAAGGTATTTATTATGCGGGCATTTTTTAGTACTAAGTCAGCTGGTGCCTCGCCTCTAGCCACAGAAATAAGTTTTTTTAAATTCAACGCTTAATCCTCCACAAAACAGATGTCAGGCAAATAACGGAACTCTTCATTAAAGTCGAGGCCATAACCAACGATAAATTTATTGGGCACGGTGAAGCCAAGGTAGTCAATAGATATAGGAACCTGACGGCGAGACGGCTTATCTGTCAAAGAACAAAATTTTAAGGAAGTCGGTTTCTTCTTCCTTAAGTAATCGAGCAAAAAGGAGATAGTAATGCCGGTATCCACAATATCCTCAATTACCAGAACATCCCTTCCCTTTATCGCCGTCTTAAGTGGTTGAACCACTCTAACCTTGCCTGAAGTTTCCTTGGCAGTACCATAGCTGGAGAGTTTGATGAAATCGACCTCTAGGGGCAAGTCAAGCTGGCGAATAAGATCAGCCATAAACACAAAGGAGCCCTTTAGGACACCAATGAGCAAAGGCCGCTTTCCCTGATAATCTCGCCTTATCTCAGAAGCCAGCCTGGTAACAGCCTTGCCTATTTCCTCACGGGTAATGAGAACCTTCAACTGAGGGAAGCAGCACATTTACCAGATTAGTTTACTACTTTTGCTGTTTTTTGTCATAATTTTTTACCGCGCAAGCTAGAAGATGCTTGACAAATTTTCATGGGTATGTTAAATTTAAAGATGTTCCGAGTAATCAAGCTGAGGCTTGGTGGACGGAGGAGCCAAACACTGGGGAAGCGGAAGCTGAAAAGTGTGAGGAATTAAAAAGCCGAGCACAAGGTAGGCGGAAGTGGAAGGGTGGGAGGTAACGGAAACCAAGAAAGAGTGAGGTTACTCGGGACATTTTTTATTTTCGCCCGCAAAATTTCCACTTCTTCTATAATTCCTTTCTTGTTAAATATTAACGGTGAAATTCTCGCTCGTCGGCATCGTCTCGCACTTGAGAAAGGAAAATTCGTCGGGAGCTAAAATTCAGGGTGCTATAATTTATCCTCTTTAGTTAACTCGGAGCGGAGGATGCCGATAAAGGGCAAATTACGATATTCACCCTTGTAATCCAAACCATAGCCAACTACAAACTCATCAGGAATTTCAAAGCCTATATAGTCGAGAGGAACATTTATCAATCGGCGCGCTCCCTTATCGAGTAAGGTGCAAACACGAAGACTGGCTGGGTTATGAGCTAAAAGGTGGCCAAGAACATAATTTAGCGTCATGCCTGTATCTACAATATCCTCAACCATTAATACGTGTTGCCCAGTTATGCTGCTATCAAGGTCTTTCGTTATTTTGACCACCTGGCCATCGTCACCACCATAGTACGAGATGGCCATAAAATCGACTGTGACCGGCAGAGAAAGGTGTTGCATCAGGTCAGCCATGAAGCAAATGACTCCCTTTAAAATACCGACCATGACCAGCCGCTGACCAGCGTAATCATGTGATATGCGCTTAGCTAAAGTTCGTATCCTCCGCTGGATTTGACTATGACTATAGAGAATTCGGCTGACTCCCTCTATCTTGGCTTCACCTAGAGGACCATAACCATACTTGGCTAGCAGCTTATGAAAATCGTCCTTGCTAAGAAGCTTAATTTTGATTTCAGGGTAGAGCTCCTTGAGCTGACGTAGCTTGCGGTTCTTTTCCGTTATCAGGTTTTGCTTTAACGTAGTGAGCTCAATATAAAGGTCTAGCTCGGGTAAATAGAAATCAGGGGTGAACATTTCAGCTACCCCACCACCCTTCCAGCGAAGAGGGAAGGAGCGAGGCTCGTAAAGCCACTCAATGCGGTAGAAATCCAAAAGTCTGGCAAACTCTTCCTCGCTAGGATGAGCGAACTCCGTTGGCCTCAGCGATGTGGTGGGCAATTGAGGCACTTGAACTAACTTTGCTTGCTTCTCATTCACCCTGTATCCTTTTTCCAGCAATTGATGAAGCTCTGCTCTCTCTAAGAGAACAGCGCTTATGTTGGCAACACTTGTAAGGAAGCTTTTATCAGCCTCCGAGAACTGATGAGGTTCACGAGTATACACTCTGATTTCACCGATAACTTCCTCTCTCTCAAGTATAGGAGCTCCGAGTATAGAACATACTCTTTGTGTTTCTGCTATCTTAGGATGCTGAACTCGTTCATCTTTGGTGGCATCGGGAATAACTACCACTTTGCCATCGAGAACTTCGGGAAGACTCTTATGAGCATCAAGCGGACCTTTTCTAAGATAGAGATCGCTGAGACCATGAGTACCTACAGTAAGTAAGTATTCCTTTTGGGGATCAAGGAGAGAAACACGACACCCATTTGCTCCCATTGCCTTGGCAGTGCTTTTAGCGATAGAATTACAAATCTTTCTAAAACTAAAAGCTGAATTAGAAACTTTAGCTATCTGTTTTAGCGCTAAATAATAACTACCCTTAGAACTCCTCATTTTCCCCGCAGCCTACTCGCATTTGGTGAAACCGCAATTAGGACAAATATCACAACCTTCCTGGTAAATCAACTTACCACCACACTCAGGACACTGTCCCGCCCAGCTCTTGACCACTTCAGCTATCTTAGAATTGTTAGCATCCTCTTCTTTGACATATTTTTGCAGCACACTAGCAATAGCATCAGCACAGGACATAACAGCATGGCCTTGCTCCCAAGCAATGGAAGGACAACGAATGCTGCGCAAATGTCTTACAATAGAATCCAGACCTACTCCTGACCTTAAGGCTAAGGAGATAAGGCGGCTAATAGCCTCGAGTTGGGCTGCAGCACAGCCACCGGCTTTCCCTAAGGTGGAGAAAACCTCGGCTATGCCCTGGTCATCAAAATTCACCGTTACATAAATATAACCACATCCAGTGCTTACCCTCTCAGTTATTCCCTTGGTAACTTTAGGTCTTTTCCTGGGAACTAGTTCACCTTCAGCCTTTTCCTTCCTTTTACCCAGGGTAAGAACCTGGCTTTCCCGACTCCTATCGCGGTAAATAGTTATTCCTTTTAAGCCCTCATGGTAAGCCAGCATATATACTTTAGCTATATCTTCAGGCATTGCTTCATAGGGGAAGTTGACCGTCTTGGAGACAGCGCTATCGGTAAACTTCTGAAAGGCTGCCTGCATCCTAACATGCCATTCTGGAGATGTGTCATAGGCAGAGACGAAGAGTCTCTTTATTTCTTCAGGAACGCTCTCTATGTCCCTCAATCTTTTCCCTGCAGCTAGCTGTTTCATTAACTCGGATGAATAGAAATTCCCCCTTCTAGCTGCCTGCTCAAAGTAGGGGTTTACCTCTATGAATTCCTCACCCTCGAGGATATGGCGCACATAGCTTAAGGCAAAGATTGGTTCAATGCCACTGGAACAATTAGCAATTATACTCAAGCTGCCGGTAGGAGCAATAGTAGTTCGAGAGGCATTGCGAAACTGAGGGCCACCAGGCACATCGTAGATGCTTCCCTTAAAAGCAGGGAAAAAGCCTCTCTCTTCAGCCAGCTCTATTGAAGCTTTATTTGCCTCCGCGGATATGAAATGCATGATCTCCTCAGCTACGTTGAGCGCTTGCTCGCTGTCATAAGGAATACCAAGCTGAATCAGCATATCGGCAAAACTCATCACCCCCAAACCTATTTTTCTAGCGGCCTTCGTCCTCTCAGCAATCTCAGGCAAGGGAAATTGGTTGACATCGATAACGTTGTCGAGGAAGCGGACTGCTAGTTTAACCGTCTGAGCTAGCTTAGCATAGTCAATCTCGAAGTGGTTATTCCGGCAAACCACCATTTTAGATAGATTTATAGAGCCTAAATTACAAGACTCGAAGGGAAGCAAAGGTTGCTCACCGCAAGGATTGGTGCTTTCTATTTTACCCAATTTAGGTGTAGGGTTACGCCTGTTTATTTCGTCCATAAATACGATGCCCGGGTCACCGGTGTGCCAAGCCATATCAACTATTTTGTCGAACACCTCCTTGGCATTAAGCTTACCAGTTACCTCCCCTGTTCGCGGGTTCACCAAGTTGTAGTCAGCACCTTTCTCCGCCGCTTCCATAAAGCTATCAGTTACAGCTACGGAGAGGTTAAAATTGGTCAAGACCTCAGGGTCATCTTTAGCAGTAATAAACTTTAGAATATCAGAATGGTCAACGGCTAGTATCGCCATGTTAGCCCCGCGGCGCATACCGCCTTGCTTTACCACATCAGTGGCTATATCAAAAACTCGCATAAAAGAAACAGGGCCGCTGGCAATACCACCTGTGGAGCCAACTCTGTCTTTCTCCGGCCTGAGTCGGGAAAAGGAAAAGCCAGTGCCACCACCACTTTTATGAATTAAAGCAGTATATCTCACCGCATCGAAAATGGATTCCATAGAATCGCCGATGGGGATAACAAAACAGGCTGACAACTGCCCTAATTCGCTACCGGCATTCATCAATGTAGGGGAATTAGGTAGAAATTCTAGATTTGTCATTAGCTGATAAAATGCCTCTTCTAGAGAGGAGACATCAGCTTCTGAGTGGTAAAGAAGTTCGGCTGAGGCAATGTGCTTGGCTACACGGCGAAACAGCTCTTGTGGAGTCTCAACGAGATTTCCCTCCCCATCCTTCTTCAAATATCTCCTCTCCAGGACTCTTAAGCCATTCTGGCTAAGCTCAATCCCTGTTTGGGATAAAGTCTCCTTTTCAGCTAGAGCTTCCTTTACTGCTACCTCAATTTGGGAGGAAGTTAGAGGATGCTGAGGTTTCGGTGAGATGAACTTCTCCATGCCCGGCAAGGGGCGAGCAGGTTCCAACCTCTGGATTATCTGACTAGAAAGTTCCTCTAACATTTTTCTATCGCTTATACCCATGGATTCAGCAGCAGCAAAAACAGCTCGAGCTACTTTATCTCGGCCAATGAATTTAACCTGGTTTGTTTTTCTGGCGGATTTAGACACTTTTTACCTCCTACGGCCAATTAAGGAATTCACCGCTTCAGAAGGCAACAGCGGCAGCTGATTTGCTGGCGGCGTCAGGGTTTCCCCTTCCGTTAAGCTATCCACCACTTGTTTTAAAGCACCAATATCAGCAAATTCGCGGTAAACGCTAGCAAAGCGAATATAGGCTATATGGTCTAACTTCTGCAATCTTTGCATAACCAAATCGCCAATAATGGAGCTAGAAATTTCAGCCTTGCCTAAGCCATAGAGCTCAGCTTCAATGTTGTCTATGAGCTTATCAATAGCGCCTATGGGTAGAGGGCGTTTCTCACAAGCTTTACGGATTCCGGAGGAGAGTTTATCTCGGCTGAATTCCTCACGCCGACCATCCTTCTTAACCACGAAGATATTACGAGATTGTACGCGCTCGTAAGTGGTGAAGCGAGCACCACAAGAAAGACACTTCCTCCGTCGCCTCACCCCTCCATCTAAAGGCCGAGAATCTATCACTCTCGACCCCGTTCCACCACAATAAGGACAGTTCATACCCATCTCTCCCTTAAAATTGTATTATAACAAAATTTTATCACTATATGTAGTAAAAAGCAAGAAAGGGAAAAGGCGGTGTAATTACACCGCCTTTTCCTTAACTTAGGTTTAGGGTTTACTGCCAGGAAATTTTGGACGGCTGTGGGGTGAGTTCTGTCTTACCCCTAATAGTGCTTACTAGCTGAGGGGAGGGGTGGCGCTGACCGCGGCGCAGGAAAGAAGGGACATCAAGTGTTTCACCAGTTTTTATTAAGCGGCGAAGTTCCTCCAAATTAGGTGCCCCTTTGCCATACTGACTGCTGAAGCCGGTGGCGATAACAGTGAGCTTAACTTCATTGTCCATCTTAGGATTAAAGACTACCCCAAAGATGACGTTGGCTCTAGGATCAACTGCTTGACTAATGACTTGAGCTGCCTCATTACACTCAAAGAGGGTAAGGCTTGAGCCACCAGTAATATTGAACAGCACGCCTTGAGCTCCGCTTACGGAGACATCGAGCAATGGGCTAGCCAGGGCAGCCTTAGCAGCTTCAGCGGCTCGATTCGGCCCGCTGCCTTTCCCAACAGACATCCATGCTGGACCAGCATCTTTCATCACTGATTTAATATCAGCGAAGTCCAAGTTAATTAACCCAGGAACGGTGACAACCTCAGAAATGGCCTGCACTCCGTGAAGAAGAGCATCGTCAGCCAATTTGAAAGCGCTCTCAACAGTTGTCTTAGCATCACAGAGCTGCAAGAGGCGGTCGTTAGGTATAATAATTAGCGTATCCACCTTGTCACTTAGCCTAAGTATGCCTTCTTCAGCTACTTCCATTCGATGTCCTCCCTCAAAAGAGAAAGGCTTGGTCACCACGCCGATAGTGAGAGCACCAGCTTCCTTGGCTATTTGAGCCATGACGGGAATGCCACCAGTGCCTGTGCCACCACCCATGCCACAATTGATAAACACCATATCAACTCCCTCGACAATTTCCTCAATTATTTGGCGGCTTTCCTCAGTTGCCTTGAGCCCTAATTTATGGTCGCCACCTACGCCTAAGCCTTTAGTCAACTTCTCACCTAATTGGATACGAATGGGCGCCTCAGCCAATGCCAGAGCTTGGGCATCTGTATTCATCGCTACGAAATCAACACCCCCCATCCCTTGGCGAACCATGCGGCTGATGGCATTACAGCCACCACCACCAATGCCTATAGCCTTTATTCTCGCCGGTGTGGGAGCAAAAATCGTTTTTGCCATTTCAACCTCCTTAACAAGCTAACAAAACTGCCCAAAATGCCACCTCTTTTCACCTGCCAGGCTGACCTTTCCCTGTTTCTTGCTTGCCAGAGGATCAGTCCAGTAGTGGTGGCATAAGCGGAGTCATAGAGAATATCGGTAATGCCGTAAATGCCAACACCCAAAGGCTGACCTTTCCGCACTGAAAGTCGCAATACAGATTTCCCTAGCTCAGCAAGCCCCGTCAGGTTGGCTGTGCCACCAGTAAGCACTAAACCACAGGGCGCCAAAGTTCGATAATCAGTGGTAGGCATTTCCAGAAGTATTAGTTCAAATAATTCCTCCATTCGAGAGTGGATAATGTCACACAGGTCACGATAAGAAGCGCTATGACCATTCTCTATGCCTACTTCATCTGCCTTGCTAGTGTCCAGTCCTGGCGTTACATTCCCGTATCTCTTTTTCATGTTTTCCGCTATATTGAAGGGCAAACCTAAACCGATAGCGATGTCGCTGGTCACTTGGTAACCAGCTACCGGGATAATCGAGGTATGGTAGATGCCTCCATCCCTGAAGACAGCTACGTCTGTAGTGCCACCACCGATATCAGCCATGATAACACCACCGTTTCTCTCCTGTTGGGTTAATACTGCCTCGCTGGCGGCCAGGGGCTCCAAAATCAAATCCTCAACTTCAACACCGGTGCTGCGAACACATTTAACTAGATTTTGCACTGAAGACACTGATGCCGTGACTATGTGAGTCTCCACATCTAATCTGGCGCCGTGCATACCCACTGGCTGCTCTACCCTTTCGTCGCCATTTAAGGCATAGTAGCGAGGAATAGCGTGAAGCAATTTCTTCCCTTCAGGAACAGGGACACTACGAGCCGCAGATAACGCTCTTTTGAGGTCTTGAGGACGAACTAATCGGTCATCACGCGGTATAGCCACTACTCCTCGATTATTCAGACTAGTTATATGT
>JABUBO010000063.1_pt1 | contig 28256 bp, 20 predicted proteins | sample 7240361 | NCBI WGS metagenome assembly JABUBO01 (sample SAMN07256346, study PRJNA390944) | subsurface metagenome | isolation source: Methane hydrate marine sediment | place: Pacific Ocean: Eastern North Pacific, ODP site
CCGTAATATTCATATCAGTTAATAAACATTTAAGTCCTAAAGAGAGGAAAGAAATAATCAAAGATGCTTTAATAAAGTGGTATTCTTCTAAGTCCACAGAGATAATTAAACAAAGGATTAACCAATATAGCAAGATAATGAGCGTGATGCCACAGGAAATTAAAATTAAAGACCAGAAAAAGCGTTGGGGAAGTTGTTCTAAAAATGGAATATTACGGTTTAATTGGAGAATCGCAATAGCTCCAATTTCTGTTGTAGATTATATTGTGGTCCATGAATTGTGTCATTTGAAGGTTGAGAATCACTCTGCAGATTTCTGGAAACTTCTCTCACTAGTTTTCCCGGATTATCAGAGGCGTAGAGAGTGGCTGAAAAACAATACACCAATATTCAAACTTTAAATTAATGAGACACAAATTAATTAAAGAAATTTCAAGTGCACTAAAAGCAATGGAAGAAGGAAAATTCCAGGATTTCTGTCTTGATTTTCTTCCTCTTTTCGATTCATCATATAAAGGATTAGAAAGACACGGAGGGACTGTAGAGGGGAAAACCCGAAAAGGAACGCCCGACTTAATTAAAACTCTAAATAACGGTAAACAAATTGCTGTTCAATGTAGCGTGACAACTGACTATTGGAAAAGCCCAAAAGATAAAAGCAATTATTTTAAATGGAAACCATGTAACGACATAGATAAGTGTCTTAAAAATCTTAATAACGTTCAAGAAATAACGTTATGTTCAAATCAAGAAATTCCGACTAATAATCCTAATGCTAAAACAGACATCTTATGTTACGCCAGAGAGAAAACTGATGCAAAAATTGCGTTATTATGTTGTGTGGATATTGAAAATATTTTAATAGACAATATTGAAAATTCAACATTTGAGACTATTTTTAAGAACCATCTCCCTGAAGTTTATGAACGAATAATTTTTCTAAAGGAAGCTCAGAAGAATAAAATAGCCATAGAATTACAAAAAGAAAAAGCAGTTTCATTAGATGATATTTTAAGAATCGCAACCGACGCAACCAGAAGTGTTACCAATTTCAAGGAGGCTAAAAACTATGCATTAAAGAAAATCGACGAACTTAAATCAAGATTTGAAAGAGATCCTCTTCCTAAGCCCGGTAGTGTTGTAAGACATATACCAGAAAATTTTCCTCTTATGAAGCCAATTGGAATTATCCAAACTCTATTAGGCGTTCCTAAGATTGGAAAAACTTTCTTGGTAGCCCAATGTGCTAATCATTGGAGATCGGCAAGCATTAATATTTGCTGGTTTGACTGTCCTATTGAAGAAATTGAAGTTAAGACATTAATAAGAGAGATTTCAATAAATATCTGGGCTTCTTTTCTTCCACCAGACAAAGCTTCAGAATTAGCTAGTGGCATCATTAGTCTCCAATCGGTAGACTTAGATAAATTAACGTATAAATTAGAGCATCCTACGGTGTATGTATTGGATAATGCGGAGGAACTTCTTTCTACCGACGCCATAAAATTATTTTGTAAGCTTTTAGCTGAACTTAAATCTTTGTCACTCTTGCCCTATATAGGTTTTGTGTTTGTGAGCAACAAAAGTTTACGACACTTATGTCCAAGGATATCTAGCGAGATTTCTGCTCCATCGTGGACTCAAACAGAGCTAAAAAGTCTATTATCCAACCAGCTACCAGGATGTGAATGCTATCAAGATGATAAATATTTGGAAATCCTTGAAACCATGAGTTCGGGACATCCTCTTGTTGCGTTAGCTTTAGCAAGAAAATTCCCATCCATAAAGCAATTGCTTTTATCTAATCTTAAAGCACCGTCACTTGCAGATGAGGATCTTGCAGCAGAAGTGAAGAAATTGCTTTTCGAAGATATTTTAACAGATATAAATTTTTTAAATTATATCCTTAGACTGTCCCCTCTTACTTTTAAGGCTAATGATAAGGTCCTCAATGCTGTTGCGAAAAAGATTAATCCTGTAATAGCAAAACCATTTAGTTTAATCTTGGATAAACTTTCTGGGACGGTTATAGAAGGAGATGAAAGACAAGGCTATAGGGTAGCCTTTGTGTATAAGGAAGTTGCTAAAGAAAAATTAACATCTCAGCAACAACAAGAAATTTATGATGTAGTTAGTCTTGAGTTATTAAAACCCAAAGGGAAAGTCCTAAACACTACCGACGTAACGGAAGGGGTGTTTTACGCACTTTTATCTCGTAATTTTGAAAGAGTTTTTTATTGGACTATTGCATTATTACAATCAGCAATTAATAAAAAATTGCCTAAAACTCAAATGCACGCCATTATTGATCGTCTTAAAATAGTTACTTTAGTTGATTTTCCAGATGATCCAAAATTATTGCCTAACTATTACCGAACACTGATCTCGATGGCTATGGCTTATAGCTATATTGAAAATTATAATAAAGCACTCGAGTTACTGGACAAAATTCGAGTTCCTACTATGAAGTATGATGATAAAACACTCGAGAATCATTTAATACTTTTAAGTGAGGTAGCAAAAGTATATAAAATGTCCATTATCCCTAAAGATGATCCAGTAAAAGCTATAAGAATTCTGTCCGAGCTAAATTTTGATAAAATAAAGAAATTTCTACCTATTGATCAACTCCATATAGGTGATTTGATTAAAATTTTATTTTCGCTGTTACCTATTAAGCAGATACCCCAAGGGATTCTAAAAAAAGTAGCTAACAGCATCAATTTAAGCAATGAAAAATCAGTTGCTGATTTGCTAGCTGTTACTTTAAGTTTATCAGTAAAAGCTAAACGTGAGAAAATAAGTCTTGAAGAAGCAATCGCCCTTTTACCTTCAAATACCCCCATTGGTAAAATATTGCATGTTATATTTGAAGCACAGTATGCTTTAGAAAAACAGGAGTCAAAACAAGCACTTATATTTATACAACAAGCAATAGCTTTATGTCAAGAAAACCGTTTATGGACCAAATCTGTTGAAAATATTATTAGACAACTTCAAGGAGACGCCTATTACAAATTAGAGGATTCTGAAAATGCCAAAGATTCTTATTTAAGGTGTTTAGAATCTCTTGGGAGTAATATAGAAAATTTTGATTATGCTTGGGCTAATTATAGACTAGGCTTACTTTCAGCTGATTCTGAGAAGGCAGAAAAATATTTTAGAAAATCTAGTTTTACCTTTAACTCGCTTGGCTATGAAAATTTATATGCTCGAAGCGAGGGAGAGCGAGGTGCGGCATTAGTTCAATTAGGCCGTCCTTTGGAATTTGTGAGAATAGCTGAATGGATGTGTCGGCGATATTATTTAAGCGATAAAGTTGATTTCGGACCGGCTGTTACTGTGATACTATCACAACTTGCAAGACTTACGTGTGATCTAGAGGGCAAAGCAATTCCAGAAAGCGATGGAAAAATTTGTCTAAAGTTCGAAAGAGGTGTCTACGAAAAAGTTTTAGAAATTGCTAAACCTCAGGCTGGAGGGCTAACAGCATTTTATTCCCTGGCTGGAAACTATGCTTTAGTGGGTAACATAGGTCGAAAGATAAAGTCTTTACGTACTGCTTTACGTTTTGAGCTGACTAACCAAATTGATACTACTTGTAAACCTTTAGTTGTTAAAGAACTATTGTCTGAATTAATTCCGAATGGAGATAAAAATGAAATCAAAAATACAATAATTCAGGGCATTTTTATAAAAGGCTTTCAAATACGATGTTCAAGGGATTTTTTGTCTCTTTGTGTATTTTTAGCATTTGATAATATATTACCAAAACTTAATAGTTCACAGAAGAGCAATTTTGTTGCCTTATTAAGTGACATAGAATCTATTCTAAAAGATTCTCAACATGACAATCCAACTTGGTGGTTGGCTGAAATCTATTTGAGAAAGGCAAGATTGGCTGAGGAGCATCTTGGAAAAAAGCAAAAACATCATTTGTGGAATACTGCTTATCAAAATGGGTGCGAATCCCATAATTATGAGATAATCATCCAGGCAGCACATTTTCTGAGCTTTAATTATTGTGACTTTGTTAGTAGCGTAAAGGATTTGGTGGAGATACATTTTAGTCTTATAAAAGCAATTTCCTCACAAAATCATGATCTTAAAAGATTGGAAACTGTTGGTATAAATCTTTTTAACTTATGGAGAAAAATAGGCTTCCGAAGACTTTCAATAGATGAACTAAAGGCCAAGCAAGCACTGATGGATGGAGCAAAGAGCCTTGAAGCCGCGGGTTTCAGTCCAAATAATGCAGCCCCAATTATGATACTTTTACTTTTGAACATCTATGATTATAAAGAAGCGGCTGTAAACTGGGCAATAGAAAAAGTTAGGGATATTAAACGCCCGATTCCCAAAGATGTTCAAGAGAGGATTAAGGAAACTGGGATTAAATTTGACATATGATAGCTTGAAACCTTGAAAAAATAATTTTTGGAACAAAGAAATAGAGCGTCACAGATACTTCCAAAAATTTCTCGGGAAAACAAAAGTAAAAGCGTTGCTCTTGATTACACAGATTTTCAAAGATTATTTCAGCGACACCTTTATCTCCCGACTTCGTCGGGAGAAACTTCTTTTGATTTGGCGGGAAGGTAAAACCTTAAACGGTGTCGTAGACGACGAATACGGCGAACGGAGTGAGACGAAGCCCGACCAACCTGTTTTGCCCCCATGCGGACGGGCGTGGATGGAGGTGATGAGTATGATTGATTTCTTTCGTCTACTCAATCATCTATTCCTACCCAACCACCCTAAAAGGTTAGATTTTTAATTGATTTTCCATTTATAAAGTTGTATAATTTTGCTTGGCGAAATTTCTAACATAATTTGAAATTCGGACAAACATAGGGGGTCACAAAACCGAAATTATATGGTGGCATCTAGAAATCCGCTACCATAACGTCGCGTGTGAAATCAAAATAATGCGGTTGGCGAGGATTTCGGATCACTATATTGGCGCCGACAGGATTATACCAAAAATCTATATTCAAATACAGCTGTTCTTTGGGATTACTAGAACCCGCCAACCGTTTCATTTCTTCTAAACTACGATTCGCTTTCGCTAAAATATCTCGGATGTCAAAATGTCCGTTTCCGCCACCATAAGGCTGAAGGTCAAAAGAGCTTTGGCCACTGTAGAACCCACCCAACGAAACAGCCTGACCATAAACGGTTGCATTTAGATTACACCAACAGTTCAACGAAACTTTGCTATGGTTCTGAACAAGCAAAGCAAAATGATACGGGTCGCTTGGGTAGGCCTTTAAAGCGAAAGAAGCGCTCGGCGTCCAAGCATCCTTTGCAAGCAGATAGGTATAGTATATATAGACTAATACTGCCGCCAAAGTGAGAACCAGGGCGAAGTTAGCTATGTCGCTAAGGATTCGACACCTACTGAATAAACTAAGGCCCAAGCCAACGAAGCCCAACATAACCAATACGAGTATAAGTATAAACAGCCACTTCGGAAGCTTCATGGAAAACTATCGCCTCTCATGACCAAAAGGTAGTGCCATATAACTAAATGAAACATAATAATGCGGCTATGCTCCCAATTTGGCATCTTGCCAAGAATATTGCAAATATTTTTCATTGTGGATGTAGCAAAATTGCTAACATTAAATTAGATTTAATTCCATATCAGACAGCAAAGTTACAATATTACTTTCGTTTCCAACAGTGTTATATATTACTTACGTACTTTATGCAAAGTGATCATAGCAAATCTTCCTTAACCTATACAAGAAAAATCCCTGAATAGTCCAGGGATTGCAATTTTGTCCTTTTGCCTGCCTCAATATAGCAAAAACGCCCGGAAAAGGCAAGAAAAAAACCGCCCCATTTGGTAAGGCGGTTTTAAGCTCCTGTTATTGCTAATTAAGGTTATATTATCCCTTCACCCATTCCCTCGTTTTTGGGTCAAATTTATAGCCCTCTTTAAACAACTTCCTCCTTCTCTTGAGCATCCGGTACGCATAGCCCGGCTGTTTCGAACGGCCTGAACAGGCATTTGGATTCTTATTGAGCCTTGAAATTAACCCGTGAACAACGAAAACTATTGTTCCCAAGCGGGTTCTGCATGGTGTCCTGTGGCACGCCGCCAGAAACCATGCACAACCTTTGGAATCATGCAAAACGGCAAAATATATTATATTCAAACTTCTTGCAAAAATCAAGTAAAATAAAAGCTCGCGAACTCTTTCGCCATTTAAATGACCAATAGCAGAAAGAATATTCCCGACAAGGAAAAATTCTAAAAACTGTTCCGTAGTTTGCCGCCACATGAACAATTCTGCAATTTCCCTGTTGACGTATCCTGCAAAAATAGATAAAATATATTAAAATTCTGAAATCAGGAGGTCAAGCTAATAAAACATATTTCCCCCGATAAAAGAAAATCTCAGCGGGTTTCGAGCATCTTTCCCGTCGAAATAGAAATTAAAGACTCGCTAACAGGCTCGTCGTTAGCCTTGCCAGGAGAGGCTATTAACCTCAGCGAGGAGGGCTTGTGCCTGTTACTGGAAAGTTCCCTGCCGGGTTCCCCGTCCTTCAAGCTGCGAATAGACCTTCCCCCTTGTTACTCTCCTAACCCGATAGACGCACAGGGAGTTGAAGTAGAAGTAAATATTGTATGGAAAAAAACCTTTGCCAGGGGCAGGCAATTCCGATACGGAATAAGCTTTTCTGAATGCGAGGCTAACAGGCCTTCATTGTCAATATTGAAAGGAATTCTGTCCGATGAGGAGGAAAAGCTTTTCAAGCCTTCCGGTATCTTGACCGAGCAGCCTCAAATTTCCTTTGTTCGTATACCGCACTCCTGCAATATGCATGCTGTTGACATGACTATTGGATGCGAACACGGCTGTTTGTACTGCCATTTCTCAAGGCTTAATGAAGAAGAGTGGCGTAAGAAATATCCTCTTAGCAAGGGCTTCCCCATTCCCGTTGATATGAGACCGATGTATAAACAAGATGTTTTCCCGTTCTCGCCCATATATTTAAGCCCATCCAGCGATCCCTTTACGCCGAAAGCCAGAGACCTTACCCATGAACTGCTAGAGTATCTGCTGCCTAAAGGTCTTGTGTTCAATATCTCTACGAAGGATATAATACCGGACAAGACAATAAAGCTGCTGAAAAAATATTCCTCTTCCATTGAAGGATTGGTTGTGGGCGTAACAAGTCTGGATGAAAATCGAAACAAGCTTCTTGAGCCAGACTGTCCATCCGCAGAGGAAAGGCTTGGCAGTGTGCCGAGACTGCTCAAAATAGGCTGTCGGACTGGCGTCAGGATGGACCCTATCTTTCCGCTCATTGATGACACGGATGATGCGCTCAATTCCACGGTCAAAACAATAGCCAAGACTGGAGTTAAGGACATAACTGGAACGTATGTTTTTAGTTTTGGGAGATTCCTCAGGCGGTTAAAAAAGGAACCGTTTCTGCAAAAATCGCTGCAGCTTTTGAATGAGAAGTGCTATATAGCGGGAGGAGTGGCTCTTTCCATACCTCTGGAAATGAAAAAAGTGATGTATAGAAAAATGAATGAAATTTGTAAATCTTATGGCATCATATTCAGTACATGCGGTTGCAAAGAGGTGCGCCTCAAGGATACAGGGTTTTCTTTAATATGCAGAAACCCTGATTTTGTTAAGCCCGCCTTTCAGGAGGGCAGCAAATGAACCATTATGCCATTGCAGGATTATTAACGTTCTGTGTCAGTCTGATAATAGCATTCATCGTATACTTCAAAAGCCCGAAAAGGGCAGTAAACAAGTTCTTTGCCCTTTTTTCAATTACGGTAGCTCTTTATGGTTTTGGATTCTTTAAGCAGGCAATTGCTTCAACCATCACCCAGGAAATGCTTGCCATCAGGATTAATCTTTTCGGCACTATTTTCATGCCCATATTCTTTTTGCGTTCAATTTACTGGCTATTGGAAAAGAGACTGTCATTCAGGACCTTGGCTTTTCTTTATGGGATCGGGATTTTCTTTGAGATAGTCAATGCTTCTACTAACTGGTTCGCTAAAGACCCGATTCCGAGGCTTGGCTTTAACTATCTTTTTCAGGCGGGTTTTCTTTATCCTGCTTTGGCCCTTGGCTTTATGCTTTGCATAGCTTTCTGCCTTGTGAATCTGTTTAAGGGATACAGGCGCTCTTCTGGCCTCAGGCGCAATCAATTGAAATATCTTTTCTGGGCTGCCTTGATTGGCTTTTCAGGAGGCTCCGCAGGATTTGCCCTCGGATATGACATTAATCTCTATCCATTTAACCCATTTGGGGCTTACTTTGTTTTCGTAGGGAATATATTATTGGCTTACGCCATAGTCACATATCGTTTGATGGACATTAATGTAGCCATTACCAGGGGAACCGTATTTGCAGTAGTGTATGCCTTTGTGCTTGGTATTCCTGTGGGGGTGGGGTTCTGGGGCAGAACTTACCTTTCTGATAAAATAGGAGTAAATTGGTGGCTTGTTCCTGTTGGGATAGCACTTATTCTAGCCAGTTTAGGTCCAGCCATTTACGGTTTTATCCGTCGAAAAACCGAAGCTGCTCTCTTCAAGGAACGTCAGAGATACCAGGAGAATTTAATTGCCCTGGCAAAACAGATGACTTTGACCAAGGATTTAAGGAGTCTTCTGGTTTTGGTTATTCGCAACATGACGAGGGAAATCGGAATTAGTCACGCCCGTATCTATTTATTGGATAAGAAAACCAATGAATATGTGCGGGAAGTCCACTATGGCAAGGAGAGAAGAAGACAGTTTGGAGATTCTCTATCTGAGGATGCTCCTTTAATTCAGATATTATACAGAAGTAGGGATATAGGGCCCCTTTTGAAAGAGGAAGTTATCAGCCATTTTGAGACAGGAGATCCTGAACATCTAAAAGAGATGGAAGCACAATTGAGAAGCATGGGAACAGCTCTATTATTACCTGCTTTCATTGGCGAAGAGCTAGTTGCCTTTTTAGTGTTGGGTGCAAAGCGTTCCAGAGAGATTTACACACCTGACGATTTAGCCATGTTTAGGATTTTAGCCGGGCAGGCGGCTTTAGCGATCGAGAATGCTCAGTTCTATCAGGAACTTAAAGAGTCTCAGGCGGCAATGCTTCAGGCAGCCAAGCTTTCTTCCATAGGTGAGTTGGCTGCTGGCTTTGCCCATCAGATAGATAACCCTTTGGCGATCATCAGCGCGGGATGTGAGCTGTGCATTTATATTATAAAGAGCGACCTGGGTGAGGAAAATCTGAGTGAAAAGGGAAAGAAGAGCCTGGAGGAGATCAAGGACAATATGGGTAAAGTAGTAGAGACTGTCCATCGGGCAGCCGACCTCGTCCAGAGAATAAAGGGCTATGCCAAACCTTCCGACAGGGACTTTGAGGCCACAGACTTGAATTCTGTAATGGAAACTGCTCTGATTTTAGCCCAGTACCATATTTTCCAAGGAGGGATTAATGTAACTAAAGATATTCCTCAAGATTTGCCGAAGATAAAAGGGCTTGGCGTCCAGATAGAACAGGTCTTTTTGAATATGATTATAAATGCCTGCGAGGCAATGGCTGGTAAGAAAGGAGAACTCGCCATTTCAGCGAGAGTTGGGAAAGATAACCCTGATAAGGTTGAGGTAACTGTATCAGATAATGGTTGCGGAATTCCTCAAGAGAACTTAAAAAAATTGTTTGACCTCTTCTTTACTACCAAGGGTCCGCAGGGAACAGGAATGGGTTTGTCAATGGCTTACCGGATAATAAGAGACCACAATGGAAAAATAGATATAGATAGCGAAGTGGGGAAAGGAACCAGGTTTACCGTCTCTTTACCCATCTGGGAAGAAAAATCCTGAGCAGGGCACGTGACGTAACCGATCCAGCTGAATGTGAAAACTATTGACCCGATATAGGCTCTGCATGGTGTCTTGTGGCACGCCGCCAGAAACCATGCACAACCTTTCCAATCATGCGGAATGGCGAAAATATTATATCTAAACCTCTTGCAAAAATCAAGCAAAATAAAAATTCGCCAACCCAAAAGAAAAAAGCCCTTGCACCCAAATACAAGGGCCTCTTCCAACATTCACGCCAGTGCGGGAAATTACCAAGGCAAACTTAGCCTTCCTCAACCACAACCATAGGCTCATCACAATGTTTCGGGAGTTCTTGTGTGACGCCACAAGCACCGCCCATGCGACACGCCAGCATTGTCCTCTCATTAATTTCCGTAACTATCATTGGTTGTCCACAATGGATAGCTATGTCCTGTGTTGCACCACATTTATTGCACTTTAATTTCGCCATTTCTCCCTCCTTTTTAAGTATGTCCTCAGTCCCTTCGGCAGGGTTAAGTAACCGCTCTATCACCTCCTGTTTATAGAAACATTTTTGGGAACACTTTTATTTTAACAAATGTTGCTTAAATTATTCAAGTACAATTTCTGGGAGTAATGGCGGGGCTTGAGGAACGAAAAATAAAAAACCGCCCGTACCCTTACTGGTATCGGCGGCATGGAAAAGGAACTTAAGCTTTCCTTTATTCTTTAGAATTACTGCTGATAAATACCCTTATTTCCATTCTTCTGGATAACTTCATTCATCTTACTTCTTGAGCGGTACTTTTACCTTTATCCTGGTCCCTTGCCTCTTTGCGGTTTCCACAGTGAAAGTCCCTCCCAACCGTTTTGCTTGCTCCATCATTCCTTTCAGTCCAAAACGCTTGGCATACTTGCTCCGGGCTAAAGATTGCTTCAAATCAAATCCCTTCCCATCATCTTCTATAATAAGATGGAGATCTCCTTTCTTATCGGTTCTTAATACCAAATCGACACGTTTCGCCATAGCGTGTTTTCTCACATTGTTCATTGCCTCCCGAATGATTCGATAGATACCCACTTGTGTCCTTACGGCGAGACTCCTTTCCAGTTTGACTTTTAAGTCACACATAATCCCGCTCTTTCTCTGAAATTCCTGGAAATACTGCTTGAGGACAGCAGTAAACCCCGCTCTGTGAAAGTTGGGGAGCTGCAATCCAAATATGACGTGTCGGGTCGACTTAATACTTTTTGTCAGGAGCTTTCTCAATTCCGATAGTTCTTTCTTTGCCTGCACTTGATTATCGCCCAAGAGTTTCTCACACATCTCAGTTTTCAAAAATGAAGTAGCCAGAGTCTGGGCTAAACTATCGTGAATCTCCTGAGCCAATCTGCTCCTTTCTTCTGAAACGGCAACCCCTCTATAGAGATCAACCAGTAACCGGGCTCTCTTCTCTACTTCTTTTTCCAGTTCCATAGTACGTTCTTCCAGTTCCTTCTCCAATCTCTTTCTTTCCGTAATATCGGAGACAATGGCGATGGTTCCAGCAAATTTCCCTTTTTCATCAAAACGAGGCACCCCACTGATTAAGAGGAATATTTCTTCTCCGCTTTTTTTCCTAACCTTTATAGTATAACGCGATGATTGACCTTTGCGCCTTTTCCCTAATTCTTTTTTCAATATCTTTCTACTCCCACCTTTAACAAACTGAAAAGCAGGCTTACCTAAAAGTTCATCCTTGGGGTAACCTGTAATCTCATAGAACTTAAGATTAACAAATGTCGGCGCAAAATTTTTGTCCAGAACGCACAAGCCTTCGCCCATATTTTCAATCAAAATTCTATATTTCTTTTCCAGTTCTGATTCTGTATCCGTCTTCTTCACCATTTCTTTCACCTTTCTTGATCAAGCCTGGATTCGCCTCTCATGTATTCCATACCCTCAGGTTGGTATTTCTTGCATGATAAAGAATTAGGTTTTTTTTCTTTCCTCTGATTCGTCTTCGCCCATTTAATCTATACTGTAATCTTGAAATCAATACTTCAAAAGAAAAAGAAAAAAATGCCTGGCTCCATTTTCTCCAGGCTTATATCCTTTCTCTTTTATTTAAATAATACTAAAAAAATCCAAGCTTGTCAACTCCTATCTATCCCTATTTAAATTCAAGACATACGAAATGTCTTATTGAATTCTTTACTGTCTTACAGGACAAAAAATAAAAAAATCGCCAGTACCCTTCCTGGTACTGGCGATAAGGGAACACCACCTCTATTGGTTGCCCTTATTCTTCAAATTCTGTGCCGATAAATAGTCTTATTCCCGATTCAGGAATTACTTGTACCGTATCTCCTGGAATATCTACCTCGTCACTCCAGGCTTCGTAGACGGTTTCCATATCCTGGTAATTGTAGTCTTCATAGTCAGAACTTGGAGGTTTAAAAATCCAAAGGTGCTCCCAATCCTCTGTGTAACTCCTGGAGGAAAGGATAGCTGCCATCTTCTCTTTCTCTGAGAGGTTTAAGCCAGGGTCAAAATCCAATCTGAACACCCTGCCATATTCCCATATATATTCTTTTCCTGTCCTCTTATCTTTACCATATGAGAAGGCGTGTGCCTTTCTGGGAGATATAAAGGCCAGTTCGTACAAATCGTCATAACCATGGGTCTTCAAGGCATGTAGCTGAAAGAGAGCCTGCTCATCGCAGTCTCCTCCCCTTAACTCGAACACTTCCTTGGGGTCGCGACCATAACCATTCTGTGGTATATATCCCAGGTTACCTCTGGTGTACCTTATAACCTTGTTTATAGTATCAAGTCTTTCCATACTTTCGGCAAATGGTAGGCGAAAATCGGGCAATGCGTTGAATGGACCATCATCTTCTTGAACATAACTCTTATAAGACTCAACTTCAACAAGCTCAGCTGGCTTAGGTCCAATTCCGCACTTGAAACTTACTCCAAAAATATTACCATTACTTGTGTCTACATAATTCTGGTTTTTTGTCCAGTATGCTTCAAAATACGCATCGGAAAAATCTCTACCCAATGAAATTGTGGTGGCTTCTTTCCCAACCAAAAGGTTCTGCGAGAAAATCCCCTTGGCTAACCATCTACCTACCTGGACTCCCATGCCTGTCAGGTTCCTCTTTCTTGCAAATTCTATTCCTGCTCTAATATCCAGAGAATTGAATAGTCCAATGCCAAATCTTTCTCCCATATAGCCGATGCTAACTTCGTAGCTGTCCTCTCTCATAGAATCGAGGAAAAAGTATTTGTCCGGATTATATTTTACTAAAGTCCCCTTCCATCCTAATCTTAATATAACTGGAAGAACCTCTACTCTGCTACCCGCTTGTAACTCAATTCCGGAATTATCCACTTGATTATTATGGTTATAGAAACTATAGGTCACATATCCTGTAATTTCTGTCTCAAAAGTTATCCCTTTAAACTCTTTGGAAATGGAAAGGCCGCTTTCGGCTCCATAGAGGAGTTGAGAAGGGTATGGTGGGTCTATCGGCTCGGTAGTGGTAGTTACTGAAAGGCAACCACTTCTAAGGCCCAGCTTGGCTTTTAAACGAGTGGAGGCAAGATTCCATTGGGGAAGCCATTCGGCTCCTATTTTAAAAAGAGCGCTTCGCTCCAATACTGGATTATCATTGGTAAAGCATACCTTTAAGTCTATTTTTCCTTTTCCGAAATTCGCCTCAGGAGAACCCAAGCCAATATTTGTCCCTATCACAAAGCCGCTTACCCCTCCTAGGAAAGACTCTTTAGCTTCCAGAAATCCTTCTACGTTCTCACTGCTGTAATTGAATTTTCCAAACAGGGTGTTATTGACAACGTGGAGATTCCCCAAAACAGTCTGGTCAGTAGTCTCCGCAAATGCAATAGTCCTTAAAGGAACTATAGTTAATATAATAAATATAAAACCGAACAAGCACGCCTTCCTGCCCGTTCGGCTCAATATTATATTCTTCCCTACATCACCACTATCAATCGCCTTAAACATATCTCCTGGTAGCTCTTTAACCTCAGCCCCGGACATATCTCCCCACCTCCTTTCCCAAAGTTTTTCATCCCTTTTGACAACATCTTCTATACGGAGTTTGCCGGCCAGCAGATTTAAAATAAAAAGCCGGACCACCCATAACGGGTCCCCATACTCGTTATCGGCAGCCCGGCTAGTTCAATTGCAATGTTGTCTATCTATGTAACCCCGAGGCTTTGCGCCCCCCGATTGCTCAGGGTTTGCCTTTTCGGAATATTAAATATAGCATATCACACTAATGTTACGGATATGTAAAAAAATTGTAAGAAATTCGTAAAATTTTCAAAAAGTAGCCTGTCCCCTTTTTTGATTATATCAAATTTTTCCTGGTCTATGCAAGTAAAATCTTTGGACTTGTTGCCAAGGATTGTCAGCAATAAAAAAAACCGCCAGTACCCTTCCTGGTACTGGCGGTAAGGGAGCACCACCTCTATTGGTTGCCCTTGTTCTTATTCTTCAAATTCTGTGCCGATAAATAGCCTTATTCCCGATTCGGGAATTACTTGTATCGCATTTCCTGAAATATCTACCTCGTCACTCCAGGCTTCGTAGACGGTTTCCATATCCTGGTAATTGTAGTCTCTATAGTCAGAACTTGTAGGTTTGAAAGTCCAAAGGTACTCCCAGTCCTCTGTGTAACTCCTGGAGGAGAGAATAGCTGCCATCTTCTCTTTTTCTGAGAGGTTAGAGTCAGGCTGGAAATCCAATCTGAACACCCTGCCATATTCCCATATATATTCTTCTCCTGTCCTCTTATCTTTACCATATGAGAAGGCATGCGCCATTCTGGGAGATACGAAAGCCAGTTCGTACAAATCATCATAACCATGGGTCTTCAAGGCGTGTAGCTGAAAGAATACTTGCTCATCGCAATCTCCTCCCCTTAACTCGAACACTTCCTTGGGGTTGCGGTCAGAACCATTCTGGGATATATATTCCAGGTTACCTCTGGTATACCTTATAACCTTGTTCATAGTATTGAGTCTTTTCACGCTTTCAGCAAATGGTAGGCGAAAATCGGGCAATACGTTGAACGGGCCATCATCTTCTTGAACATAACTCTTATAAGACTCAACTTCGACAAGCTCAGCGGGCTTGGGCCCAATCCCGCACTTGAAACTTACTCCAAAAATGTTACCATTACCCGTCTCTATATAATTCTGGTCTTTTGTCCAGTATGCTTCAAAATATGCATCGGAAAAATCTCTACCCAATGAAATTGTGGTGGCTTCTTTCCCAACCAAAAGGTCTTGCGAGAAAATCCCCTTGGCTACCCATCCGCCTACCTGGACTCCCATGCCTGTCAGGTTTCTCTTTCTTTCAAATTCTATTCCCTCCCTGATATCCAGAGAATTGAATAGTCCAATGCCAAATCTTTCTCCCACATAGCCGATGCTAACTTCGTAGCTGTCCTCTCTCATAGAATCCAGGAAAAAGTATTTGTCCGGATTATAGTTTATCAGAGTCCCCTTCCATCCCAATTTTAATATGACCGGAAGAACCTCTATTTTGCTACCCGCTTGTAACTTAATTCCGGAATTATCCACTTGATTATTCTGATTATAGAAACTGTAGGTCACATATCCTGTAGCTCCGGTCTCAAAAGTTATCCCTTTAAACTCTTTGGAAATGGAAAGGCCACTTTCGGCTCCATAGAGGAGTTGAGAAGGGTATGGTGGGTCTATCGGTTCGGTAGTAGTAGTTACTGAAAGGTAACCACCTCTAAGACTTAACTTGGCTTTTAAGCGAGTGGAAGCAAAATTACATTGGGGAAGCCATTCGGCTCCTATTTTAAAAAGAGCGCTTCGCTCCAATACTGGATTATCATTGGTAAAGCATACTTTTAAGTCTATTTTTCCTTTTCCAAAATTCGCCTCAGGAGAACCCAAGCCAATATTTGTCCCTATCACAAAGCCGCTTACCCCTCCTGGGAAAGACTCTTTAGCTTCTAGAAATCCTTCCACGTTCTCATTGCTATAATTGAATTTTCCAAACAGGGTATCATTGATAATGTGGAGATTTCCCAAAACAGTCTGGTCAGTAGTCTCGGCAAATGCAATAGTCTTTAAAGGAACTATGGTTAATATGATAAATATAGAGCCGAACAAGCATATTTTCCTGCTCGTTCGGCTCAATATTATATTCTTTATTGTTATTGTCTTCGGCAACCCGGCCATCATAGAGGTGGCTCCTTAGATCCGAGGTTTTGCGCCCCTCGATTTCTCGAAGTTTGCCTTTATCGGACAATTTAAACTTACCTATTATGTTGTCAAAACAACTCTTATCAAGCTCCCTTCATTTATGTTACCACAGAAACCTGATTTTGTCAACCACATTTTTTACAAAAAATTAACACAAACTTAACACAAACTTAACATAAACTTAACAAAAAGTTAACCTCTAAAGAGGGTGTTATTTCTCCCATATTAAACCATAGGAATAACAGGGAATTCAAGAAGATGAATTAGAAGAGAAACGGAAAAGAGGAGAGATATTTTAGGAAAGGAGCATTCAGTTCGAGAGAATTTAATTTATAGATAAATTATGTCCTCTTCTTCTTCTAAGGATAGGAAAAGGAGCAGATAATCTCTCAAGTGTCTGGTAAGGAGGAAATTTTGCTTAATGTGTGCCTTCCCATTTTCACCCAGCCTTGTTGCATACTCGGGACTATGGAGGAGCTGCCTAATCCAATAGGCAGTTCCTTGCACTGTATGGGAAAGTAAGCCAGAATACTTATGGGCAATTTGTAAAGGTATGCCCCCCACTGCAGAAGCAACCACTGGCTTGGCCTTCCATAAAGCCTCAGCTACTGTAAGCCCAAAACCTTCACGCAGAGACTTCTGGAGAATGACTGTAGATGCCCTTTGTAAGGCATTGATTTCCAGGTCGCTTGCCGGAGGGAGAAGTAAAACGAGGATATCTGGATCATTGCTTGCCTTCTCTACTACTTCCTGAAAGACTTTTTGTCCTTCAGGGTCATCAATTGCACCTCCTCCAGCCAAAACCAGCCGGCAGTCGACATACTTTTTAACCAGGCGAAAGGCTTCAATTACTCCAAAAGGGTCCTTGAGGTAATCAAAACGAGAAATTTGAGTAATTATTGGCTTATCTTTATTTATCTTTAGTTTCTCAAGTACATTATTAATTTCTTCCTCGGATAAGTCTCTATTCTTCTCGCTTAAGGGGTCGATGGAAGGCGAAATTAAAAACTGTCTAATGGGCAAGGGGCGAGCGAAAGAAGGGGCTGAAAAAACGCAGGCATCGTATTGCTCTACAAAGGATTTAAGAAACTTCCACATTTCGGGGTCTGGAGAGGTGAAATCGATATGGCACCTCCAGATCCACCTGCTCTTCAAGTATCTTCTCTTTTCCACTAAAGCTACCGGTTGAGGGTCATGAATGAAAATAATATCGCCATAAAATTCTATCTGTTCAATGTTTGCCTTAGTAGTTTCAAGAAAAATTTCATAGTCATCACTGGTAATCTCTGTTTTCCTGCCATGGAGAGCATTATGGAACTTCTTAGTTACCTGAAAGTACTTTTCTCCTCCCTTCAGTACATCCCAGCGGGCATCTACCCCCAAATCTTGCAGGAGGGGAACCATTCGGCCAAGAATCTCAGCTACTCCCCCACCCACTGAGGTGGAGTTAATATTCTGAATGACTTTATCCTTTAGCTTCTTAGCAAGCATCTTTAATTCGTTGATTATTTCAGCTCCTACAATTGATTCGTAGTCACTTATTTTTGACATTCGATTATTTCTCCAGGAATATGCTTGGTAATTAGTCTGCAGAGTTCACTACGCAAACCTTCCATAGTAAAAGTATAAGGGTCGAATTTTGCAATCTCCCTGGCAAGCTCCTTCTCTTTTAGCATATCTTCGATCCACCGAGAAAAATCGTTTTCTCCTTTTTCCAACCTCAGTTTCGCCTCAAACATATGGAAATAGATTGAATGGATAGAAATTTTCCTGAGAGCTTTCAGGAACTCTAAGAGGTCACCAGCAATATAAGGAGTAGGTAGAATAAAGGTAATAGTCTTAAAGAAATGGAATTCTGCCCCAGGAGGTGCCGTGCGCAAAGTTCCTGGATTTCTGGCAAGATGCTCTTCAATGGTCTCTATAATCTTTTCTCTTAAGGAGCGAATGGTAGAAAATTCACAGAGGTCGATACTGGCAATCTCTTCCCCCAGTTCCTCCTCGCGAAGAATGTAGGTAACCCAGTAGGCAAAGTCGTTGGGAGGTTCGGGTGAGAGATAAAGGTGTTGTTGAAGGTAGTGGTGAGTATGGTGGTAGATAACCGAACCCGGTACTTCTTTCATTATCTTTACCAGCTCGAGTAAATTGGTAGCTTTCTTACCCGTAAACTCAATTAAATTAAGCCTGGTATAGAAATGGAATGGCTGTTTAGCTTTAGTCAGACGGGGCTTTTTTTTATGCACCTGGTTTTGCGCCCTCCTACCTTTAAAGCAGAAAGCCTCTTCAGGAAAATTTCCACTTCACCAACATTCTTAAGAAAAAAATCCGCTTTCGATTTCCTGGGCTTTCCCACGAAAACAGTAATCCCTTTTCCGTCCAGTGCGGAGAAAGCATCTTCGTCTGTCTTATCATCTCCTAAATAGAATGAAAGAGGCTTTTCCTGCTTAAAAGAATCCAGAAGCATAGAAGCCGCTTTGCCTTTATCCCACATAATAGGAGGTTTTGCCTCAAGGATTTTTTTTCCGTAGCCAATTTTTATCTTTCCCTTTTCCATAAACGGCCTGAAAATTTGTCCCACCGTCCTCTTTAATTCTGGCACGTCAGAATTCTTTACCATTCTATAATGGATAGCTAATCCTACTCTCTTATCTTCTACAATCGTTCCTTTAATAGAGCCAAGTCTTGCCTTCAGAATTTTCTTTAGCTCCTTCATAGTGGGGATTGATTTTGAGGCTTGGGGATAGATAAATTTTTTCCCCTTCCTCTCTATCTCCAATCCATGATTTCCAACATAAATTATGTTCCTTATTTTAATTTTTTGTTTTAAGTCAGAAATAGACCTTCCACTTATAATGGCAACCTTGAATCCCTTCTTTTTGGCTAGAAATTTCAGGATTCCCTCCATCTCTGGAGAGAGCTCCGCCTCCCTGGGACATTTGACAATTGGGGTCAGTGTGCCATCAAAGTCTAAAAGGAGAAGAACCTTCTTAGCCGACCATAATCTCTTCTCAATGTTTTGCCAAACATTGAAAACATGTTGCACAATACTTCTCCTATTAAAGGGGACAGCGACCATTTTTCTAAAAAAGGAGAGGCTACTTTTTATCCTCTTTTCACCCTCTAGTGAAAAATGGGGTCTAACGGAGTCTGACCCTTTTTCTTAGAAAAATGGTCGCTGTCCCTATTTGTCCCTATTTTTTTATAGTTCGCTTAATTGGAGAATGAATTTCCCAGCCCATTTATAAATGTTATTTTCCAGGATGACCTTTTGCATCTTTCTTACTCGTCTTTTTCTCTCCTTCTCCGACATTTTACATACAGAGAAAATCGCATCAGCAACCCCTTCAATGTCAAAAGGATTTATCAGGACAGCCTCTTTTAATTCTCTTGCTGCACCGGTGAACTGGCTTAAAACGAGCATTCCCTTAAGGTCTATATTGGCCATATTATACTCTTTGGCAACTAAGTTCATTCCATCATGTAGAGAACCTACCAAGAAGAGGTCGCAAGCGCGATAGTAGGCGAGGTGCGTTGTATAATCTAGCCGGCGATTGATGATGACAATTGGATACCAGTAGCCAGAACGGTATTTCCAATTCACCTCTTCAGCCAGGGACTGGATATCATCTATTAATTGCTTGTAAGTCTTGATGTGCAATCGGCTAAGCGCCCCCAACTCAAGGAAGACGAACCGTCCTTGGTATTCAGGATACTTCTCTAAAAATCTATCCACTGCTCTAATTTTTTCTAAAATTCCCTTAGTATAGTCAACTCTGTCTATACTCAAGCAGAGGATTTCATAGGGAGGGTCTATCTCTTCCGGAAGACTTTTCATTTTCTCTTCCGTTTCTTTGGTATTAGCCATCTGTGAGATACCCTCGGCATCTACGCTGATGGGGAATGGCCTTACTAAAGTCTTGTGATTTTTGTAAGTAACAGAAGACTCTTCGCGATTGACTTTTGCTTCCATCTCCTGACGTACAGTATCCAGAAAGTTGAGGCAATGGTAGCGAAGGTGGAATCCCAGAAGGTCATTAGCTAAAAGCCCTTCCAGGAGCTTCTTCTTCTGGGGACATATTCTGAATACCTCTGGGTTTGGCCAGGGGATATGCCAGAATAGAGAGACAATTGCATCAGGACTTTTCTCCTTTATAATCTTAGCACATAGACTTAAATGGTAATCCTGGAGCCAGACGAACAATTTATTATCTCTCTTCTCTTCGAGAACAGCTTCGGCAAACCTCTGGTTGACTTCCTGGTAATACTCCCAATGGGAAGCATCAAAAACTGGCTGGCGATAAGCAATGTGAGATAATGGCCAAAGGACTTGATTCGCATAGCCGTAATAGAAACCATTCTCCTCTTCCTTGGTCATCCATATACGCTTTAAACTATACTTCGGGTCCTCAGGAGGAACCTTAATTTTATTATCTTTATCCACAACATCCTTATCAGCATCGCCGCTCCCATAGGCGACCCAAACGCCTTTAGATGCCTGCATTATCGGGTCCATGGCAGCAGTGAGCCCTCCAATCGACTTAACACATCTGACCTTTTTCCCTGAATGTTCATGGACATAGGGCTCTCGGTTGGAAACCACAATAAAATCGTAAGCACCAAATTTATTTTTGATTGTCTCCTCTAAATCCTCTTTCTTCCACATTTATATCTTTCTCCTTTCACTTCCGTGGTCAGCGACAGAATGACTTATATTTTCTGAATATTATACACTTATTGAATTTCCCTGTCAACTTTTAACCCCCTTTAATTTATTCGTTTTGCTCTTTGTCTTTCTAATTTAATTATAATCTTTATCAGTTGACCAATTTTTCTATTTTCTATATTATCATACTTATCCTTCAGTAGCTCTTTTCGGCGAGTAGTAATCTCAAACTTATCTATGGTAGCGCTGAACAAGTCACTCAATTCCCAGAATAAACTGTGGAGAAGCTCGTGGAGAACCAGCTTCCTAAGCTCCCTCCGGTTCATCTTTATAGAATCCCATACATTAAACCTGAGATAGATGTTCCTATTGGAGTTATCCACATAGACTAATGCATAACATCCCTTCAAATCATTATCTTCCCGGGTTGTTTTAAAGCGGGAAGTAATTGTGTACTCACCCAGATTAAGCAACCTCTTATAATCCCTTATCGTACTCTTTATCTCCTTCTTTTTTCTTTCTCCTATCATCACTGCACCTCCAAAAAGGGGACAGGCTACTTTTTTCCGCCCTTCTTTGCCTTTTCCCAAAAAAATTGCCGACTACCCCTCTGGACATCGGCAATTCTGTTAAATCTGGTGGCGGGGGACCGATTCGAACGGTCGACCTCCGGGTTATGAGCCCGACGAGCTACCAGACTGCTCCACCCCGCGTCCATTTATCATATAGTAATTTCAAAATTCTATCCGGCTTTACGAAACGCCCCGATAAATCGGGGCTACTCCAGACATTCTCCGTGCCGGAGGCCGGACTCGAACCGGCACGGGTATCAAATACCCATTGGATTTTAAGTCCAAGGCGTCTGCCAATTCCGCCACTCCGGCAAACCGCCTTTTCATTATAAGAAAATAGTTAGATTCAGTCAAGTCATTTTTGTTCTTGAGATTCGATAAATTTATACTTGGTTTCTCCAGGTTTAATCAATCCCAGTTCTCTACGTGCCAGGCTCTCAATATATTCAGGATCGTTCTTCATTGCTTCCAGTTCTTCCTTTAGCCCTATATTCTCTTCCTCCAAGCCTGTTATTCTTTGTTTTAATTGAGTAATTTCCTTATTTAAAATTAACAAGGTTTGAAAATTCTTATTGGCAAAAAGAAATATAAGTATACCAATTATAACAATTAGGATTAGTATCTTCCTATGAACTCTCTTTTTATGGATACTTATCCGCATTCTCTAAACCTTAAATTTTATCACGGGGTTCTTATTTGCCACTCATAAAATTCTGCTTTTTCTCCCAATTCCTCTTCTATTCTCATCAGTCGGTTATACTTGCATAACCGTTCCGACCTGGCAGGGGCACCGCTTTTAATCTGTCCAGCGTTAGTTGCCACTACTATATCGGCCAATATGTCGTCTTCTGTCTCGCCAGAACGGTGGGAGAATAGACAGGTATATTTCGCTCTCTTAGCCATCTCTACAGTATCCAGCGTCTCGGTCAGAGTTCCAATCTGGTTGGGTTTAATCAGAATAGAATTTGCTACTTTTAGCTCAATTCCCTTCTTGAGCCTCTTCCTGTTGGTGACAAACAGGTCATCTCCGGTCAACTGTATCTTCTCCCCTAATCTCTTGGTCAACAGTTTCCAACCATCCCAATCGTCTTCAGCCAAACCATCCTCAATGAAAATTACAGGGTATCTTTTGACCAAGGATTCATAGAAATCGACCATCCCTGAAGCATTGTTTTCTTTCCCTTCTGCTTTTAGAATATATTTACTACCATTATAAAAAGAGGATGCTGCAGCATCAATGCCTATGTAGATGTCTTCCCCGGGTTTATATCCCGCCTTCTCAATTCCCTGAACAATTAACTTTAGAGCCTCCTCGTTAGATTTCAAATCAGGAGCAAATCCGCCTTCATCACCCAGAGCTGTGGATAGATTTTTTGACTTTAATATCGCTTTTAAATGATGGTAAGTTTCCACAGCATACCTCATCGCTTCACGAAAAGAGGGTGCACCACTAGGTATAATCATAAATTCCTGGAGGTCGACATTATTATCAGCGTGTTTGCCACCATTGAGAATATTTAAACAGGGAACCGGGAGAATTTTAGCATTGGGACCTCCTATGTACTGATACAAAGGCAATTCCGCTGTCTCGCTGGCAGCCTTGGCGCAGGCAAGAGAGACGCCCAGAATCGCATTTGCTCCCAATTTTGACTTATTTTCAGTTCCATCTAACTCAATCATTCTCTTATCGATGGAAACCTGTTCACTGGCATCTAAACCATACAGGGCTGGACCGATTACATCATTTACATTTGCTACTGCTTTCTGGACACCTTTGCCCAGATATCTCTTCATATCGCCATCCCTGAGTTCTACTGCTTCATGTTCTCCTGTTGATGCTCCGGAAGGAACAGCTGCCCGACCCATTGCGCCCCCTTCTAAAATTACATCCACTTCAATGGTGGGGTTTCCCCGGGAGTCCAAAATTTCTCGTGCCCAGACATCAGTAATTGTGGTCATATTTTACCTCCTGTGAATCAGCCTTTCGCTCGCTCTGCTACTCCTTTCCAACTTTTCTTCTATGTTGCCAAATCATCATGTAAATCTTTGCCACCAAGTATCCCAATCCTGCCCCGAATAGAACATCGGCGGGAAAATGTGCTCCCACATAGACTCTGGAAAAACCAATCAATATAGCCATTACCCAAAGGAAGGTTCCCAGTTGAGGAAACTCTCCAGAGAGAAAACTGATTAGACCAAAAGTTGAAGCAGTGTGTCCTGAGGGAAAGGAGCGTGCCTTCAGAACAGAACCTAAAATATGAATATCAGGAAAGACTGCACTTGGGCGAGGTGAAGGAAAAAAGTACTTAATCATCTGAACCAGAATTCCTGCGCTTATCAAAATCAAAACCAACCAGAGAAACTTTCTCCAACCCCGCAACCTCCACAACCCCAGCGCCACAATAGCTAACACTGTTCCGTCTCCACAATAGGTGATGGGAAGCATTATAGTATCCAGCCAATGGAAATGGAAATTGTTTATCTGGTAAAAAATAAAATTATTTATTTCCGGCAAAAGATGGATGATGACTCCCAGAACCACCAGTACAATACCGAGAAGAATCTTTTCTCTTTTCACTTCAGCCCCTGGAAATTCTCACAATAGTAGAGGTAGAAGATACGCATTTCCTTCCCCCCACGAACCAACGTCACTTCTTTCACAAGCTCAATCTTTTGGAATCTATATATATTGTTTGGGTCTTTAAAATATCGACTGTGTGTTACATAGATTGCATCTTTCCCTTTAAGTTCCTCCACATCTTGCCAGAAATCGAACTGGCTCCGGCGATGAGGACTAAAAGTGTATACCTCTTTCCGGGTGGCAAAGCTCAAGTGGGCTCCATTCTGATACCTGTCGGTTAGAAGAAAAGCAGTTTTCGGTAATTCCTTTTCTATCTCATCTATTGCCTGACTAACTTTGTCCCATCCATAAAGGTCGTTAGTGATATCCTGTTTGGGAGGAATGGGAAGAAAAGGATAGAAAGTGTGAGCTATGAATATACTCATAAAAAGAATGCACACTAAGAAATTTATTTTTAAAAAATTCCTCTCTTTCCTGGCAAGTCCTCCTGCTACAACCCCGCCCAATATTCCCCCAATATAACCAAGTGCAGGCCAGTGGGGTTTAAATGAACGTGAAACGAAACTGTTCAAAGCAAATAAAGCAACTAAGGGAAAAGAGGTTAAAAATAGATACTGGTATTCCCATATTTTCTTTCCAAAACCTATTTTCACTAAACGATAGAAACCCAGGCAGGCATAGATAAAGGCTAAAGGAGCGAGGTAAGTAAACTGGGCACCTATGAACTGGAGAAAGCGAACAAAAGAGAATCCTCCTCGATGACGAGAAAGAAACTGGAATTGAAAAGATACCCAGTCGTGTTGATAGTTCCAGATGATTACAGGAGAGAAAACAATTAACCCGATTAACAAGGCAATGTAGGGTTCCTTTCTGAGAAGCCAGAATCTGTGCTTATTGGAAAATATCAAGTAGAGAAATATGAGTCCTGGCAGAAGGAGTCCATTATATTTACTCAGGCTACTCAAGCCCACTGCCAATCCTGCCAAGTACCAGTAGTGAGACTTTCCCTCCTTTAAAGCCCTGTATACCAGCCATAGCGTTAGAACCCAGAAAAGTCCCAGGGGAGCATCAGGTACAGTTACCGTTCCGCCCACGAAAAAGATGGGAATAAACAGAACAATAGTCGCTGCCCAGAGCGCCTCTTTCGAGGAAAACATCTCCTTTACCCACTGATGGATAATTATAATGAACAGTGTGACACAAACCAAAGCTCCCAGGTGGACCGTAAAGAAGCTCGTGCCTAAAATCCGTGTAAAAAACCAGATGATGTAAGCTACCATTGGAGGATGGTCATAATAACTGAGTGCTAAATGGTTACTCCACACCCAATGGTAAGCCTCATCGTCACCCACGCCCATATATAAATTTATCAAACCATGAATAACTGTTACAGCGCCCAGGATAATCCAGAATTTTCTGTTCATCACTTTTTCTTAACCATCATTAGATTTAACAGGTGTCCCAGGTTTTCTGAAGCATTAATTAGCAGGCTACTACTTTTCCCCATAGCTTGTTGAAGGCTCATGGGCATTGTGGTAGTGCTGATGAGTCCCTTAACTCCAAGTCTATATAAATCTTTAGCTTCAGGCATAATCGACCCGGCAATGCAGACAACAGGAACCCTATACTTTCTGGTCATTCTTATAACTCCCATTATCGCTTTGCCGTAGAGCGTCTGACGATCGAGCTGACCTTCGCCAGTAATAACCATATCAGCCTTCTTGATTCGCTCTTCCAACCCTGCTATTTTCATTACCAGTTCCACCCCATTTTCCATCTTTGCACCCAGGAAGGCATAGAGTCCTGCTCCCAACCCCCCAGCTGCACCAGAGCCGGGAAGATTCTCCACCGAAATAGACAATTCCTTTCTTATCACCCTGGCAAGATGGGAAAGTCCCCTCTCCAGCCTTTCCACCATCTTTGCTGTTGCTCCTTTTTGTGGTCCATAAACACGGGCAGCTCCTCTGAGTCCTAAGAGGGGATTTCTCACATCAGAGGCAATAATGAACTTTGTTCTGGGAATTCTCTTATCCATAACTTTGAGATCAATCCTCTCCACTTTTTCTATTTCTCGTCCACCAAAACCTATCTCTCTCCCCTTACCATCTAACAGTCTCGCTCCCAATGCCTGTGCCATTCCACATCCCCCGTCCACTGTTGCTGAGCCGCCAATTCCAATAATAATTCTCCTACATCCACGATTTAAAGCATTTGCAATTATCTCTCCTGTCCCATAAGTGGTAGTCAAGAGAGGATTTCTTTTCTTCAGTGGAACTAAAGCCAATCCCGAAGCAGCTGCCATCTCAATTATTGCTGTCTTTCCATCACCGAGGATTCCGTATCCCGCCCAAATTTTCCTGCCCAGCGGGCCCCTTACTCTACACTTCAAAGAACGACCGCCTGTTGCCAGAACCAGTGCTTTAACAGTCCCTTCCCCACCGTCAGCCAGGGGAATCTTCTCTATTTTGAATTTAGAATTAGCTTTTTTCAGACCCCGCTCAATGCAATCACATACTTCTATCGCTGAAAGGCTCTCTTTAAAAGAATCGGGACAGATAAGAATTTTCATCTTTCCCCAATTAGTCTCTTTCCTGCTTCCTTCAGTTTCTCCAGTTTTTCAGCTTCATCAGCCTCAACATATAACCTCACCACAGGTTCTGTGCCGGACAATCTAATTCCCAACCAACTCCCATCAGCCAATATGAACTTTAACCCATCGAGATCAACTGTCTTATCTACTTTTAGGCCGGCAATCTCTTGAGGTAAATCCTTTTTAAGTTTCGCTTTGAGGTCTTTTATCTCATCTTCCTTCAGATGGAAATTTATTCTCTCGCCCAAAAAAAGTCCCACTTTTCTATATAAACCGTCGAGAATTTCTCCAATAGATTTTCCTTCAAAAGCGACCATCTCAGCAATTAACAGGCAGGCCAGAATGCCGTCCTTCTCCGGTATATGTCCTTGAATTGTCAATCCTCCGCTCTCCTCTCCTCCGATAACCACGCCATTCTGACGCATCACCTGGGCAATATATTTAAAACCGACCGGCGTTTCTTTCACCTGGATATCGTGAATCCTGGCAATAGCATCAACAAACGAGGTAGTCATAACCGAACGGACAACTACACCTTTCCAGTTTCTCGTCTTCACCAGGTGATTCAAAAGAAGAGCAAGAACCTGATTTGGCGAAATGAAGGTGCCATCCCTATCTATAATGCCAAACCTGTCAGAGTCACCATCCGTAGCCAGCCCCAAATCGCACTTTTCTTCTTTGACCGTTTTAACCAACTCTCCCAGATAGAGAGAAGAAGGTTCCGGCGGAGAACCACCAAAGAGGACATCCCTCCAGTTATGGAGAACTTTAACTTCACAACCTGCTTGTTTAAGAATAGCGTCCAGATAGTCTCGCCCCGTCCCATAAAGAAGGTCAACAGCAACTTTTAGCTTCGCTTTCTTTATTGCTTCCAAATTCACAAGTTCATTAATTCTGTTTATATATTCTGGCCGCGGGTTTACATATTCAATCAGTCCCTTTTCTTTTCCCTTTTCCCAGGAGATATCTCTTACAGAAGATTTTCCTTCCATAAGCAAAGCGCAATTCTTCTCAATAGCATTGGTTGTCTCTGGGAGTGCCGGGCCACCCCATGAAGGAGAGAACTTTATCCCATTGTACTCCGGAGGATTATGAGAAGCTGTAAAATTAATCCCTCCCAGCGCGCGCTTCCTTAAAATCTCATAGGCAAAAGCTGGAGTAGGAACATCCTTTGTTGTAATAAGTGCCTTTATACCATTAGCTGCTAGAACCGTGGAGGATACTTTAGCAAAATTTTCCGACATAAACCGTGTGTCGTAACCAACAACAACCTCTCGCTTATCGTTTGTTGCTTGTTTCTTAATGATATAGTTGGCTATAGCCTGAGTTACTAATCTGACATTGCCAATGGTGAACTCGTCGGAAATAACTGCCCGCCAGCCAGCTGTGCCAAATTTTATCTGTACCATTTTTCTCCGTCACTAAAATTCGTGCAACTGATTATACCACATCCCCTACAAAAATTCAACCTTACCATGCCGTGTGTTAATGTCAAGACCTTTGGGGAGAAGTTGCCCAAGATATCCCCTCTCCCCTTTGGGGAGAAGTTGCCCAAGATATCCCCTCTCCCCTTTGGGAGAGGGTAAGGGTGAGGGGAAATCTATGTTACCCTTTACAGGATGGCTGGCATTCCTCATCAATCTTTGACACTAAGAGTCCTCTGGAAATGTTTCAGAGCTTTTCCCCGGGCATATCTGAAGGCAAAAAATGAAGCAGTATGTGTAAAGGGTAGCCAGATTAACTCAGGCTCGCCCACCTTAGACCAGAATTCTAAGGTGCAGTC
>JABUBO010000064.1_pt1 | contig 28116 bp, 10 predicted proteins | sample 7240361 | NCBI WGS metagenome assembly JABUBO01 (sample SAMN07256346, study PRJNA390944) | subsurface metagenome | isolation source: Methane hydrate marine sediment | place: Pacific Ocean: Eastern North Pacific, ODP site
GTTTCGATAATGAGACTTATATGCCCTTTGAGAGTAATTATCCGCACTTAATGGGAACACTATGGATTGAGCCTACCTATAGTGATGGAGAGGACCTATCTATTCAAGATTACGTTGATATAAACATCATCTGTATAGTGAAAGATGAAGATGGCACGAGAAGTGAATTCCCGCTCCGGGAGGGTATAATGCTTAGACCGGGAGATCACGACGGGATTATGAAATTTGATGTTGGACTCGGACCTGAAGATGCATTTTTAATGGGGCTTGATTGCTCACTAAATTTAACCTTCGATATAAGTTATAGTGCATACGACATTTATAATGATAGTAGAAAAGTAAAGATTTTCTTGTTGGACTTAAGATTAGAAGAGAATCCTTCAAGCAGTAATCCGAATCCTCTCTGGAGTATTTATGATAATGAGTTTGATTCTACAGGAGGAGTTGTAGTTAGTAAAGAAGAAAATACAATTATTACAAGTGATGCACCGGTTTCTTTAGGTAGTGAAATTGACAAGTATGGAATTGAGGTATCCTATATTTATGACCCCGATGAAAATGAATACTCAATAGATTCAACCAGCGAACTATTAACCCTTCTTAGTCTATCATCAATTGCAGGGCTTGCAGTTGTTGGAAAGAAAGGGGATGAAGATAATTACGAATTTATTAAGGATACGGATTGGGAATTACTTACTGATCCGGATAATTTACAGGAAGAATCTACAATTATTTTTAAGGTTGGCGGCGATACCCCGGATAATGATACGGAGTTTAGAGTTTATTATCAATTCGATTTTGACTATAATGGTCATCACTACGGAATTATCTCAATGGGTCCTACTTGCGGCAGTGTTAATATTAGCTGGATCACTTTAAATCTCTCGTTAGTAGAAAGTGATGAAAGCTATTCTTCAATGTTTGTAAGATATATCGACGAATTTATTACGGGGGAAAGTCCTGATCCATTTACATTAAGTTATGGAATTGAGAATATTGGTTCATGGAATGGTAATTTTATTATATATAATGAAGAAGAATTAATAGAAAATTTTTATATTGGTCCATTTGCAAAATCATTAAATAACGGACTTCTTGAATTAGATTTTAATTCATATCCTTCCGTTAATTTTTCAATTGTATATGGCGTTAAATCCCAGTATGAACTCGGTTATGGATTCCAGAAAGTTGATAAACCGTACAGCGATTCAGTTAGATTGGTTTATAATGATGCGGACAATGATAATAAAATAATTAATAAAACAAGAGTCCCCATTGACACTATCACCCTTAATGATCCAACGCTTTACATTGGATTGGATAACTCTTCCGCAGAAACCGTATTAGAATTATATAATATTCCGCTTCTCTATGCTCCCGAAGTTAATTTCACATTTAAATTGGACCCTGCAGTAGTCGACCAGATTAAATATTTCGGAAACTACAATAACTTAACAATTGACTTTTATTTTGTTGTTGATTTCGGCTATACTTCTTATTTCACCGATACAGAAGTTATCAACTTGGATTATAACGAGATGCTACCAAGTTTGGATGATGATGGCTGCTATAACATTTATTATAATAAGGACCTCCAGAGTATTTATAATACTTTCGGAGAAGATAGTTTTGATATCTATGTTGCGATCTCACAGGTCGGCAACAATGAAAATTACATTCCATATATTATGTTGGAAGATTTTGAATATATTTGCGATGAACATTTTGTTGAAATGTACGATAGGATGCCTAATGACGGATATGGAAACCTTGAGGTGCAATCAGCCGTTCATACTCCGCACTACTTCCAGATTTTCTCGTTGCCATTTAGGGATAATGATTTATTGTTCAACTATTTCCCTAAGTCTCCATATAATTTACTAAATAATTCAAAAATAACCATCGGGATAGAAGATCTACCTTACTCCAGCTTAGTATCATTAAATATTGATGAGGGTTATGAATTTAACTATCTGGGAACTTCCGAGACATTAACCGTTTGCGATGAGAACTTCAATATGATCCCGAATTTAGGACTATATACTTCAGGTTATAATATAGATGAATTAATCATTCAAGACGGGACTGTAAATCTTTATTACGGTTCTGGGACATCCCCGAGCGGTGAGAAAGAATATGATTTTTACATTGATATGGAACATGCCGATGGTCAGAACCCTGAAGATTATTTCTCAACTGTTATAGGTGGTAATGCAACTTCTTGGCAACATATTTTCAATCTCTCGGATACATTCCTTACCACCAGCGAAATAAGGCTAACCGGCACTGTATTTTATCATCAATTATTTGACTTAACAAATGATATTATAGGGAAATCTGAGATAAATGAGATTTTTGATAATTTCGAACAACATATTGAATTCGGAATTGAACTCCCTGAAGATATAAGTGTTGCTTACATTCGCTCGGTCGGAAAACCTTATTTCTATAATTTGTCGATTCACGGATTCCCAGTAGGTGATAATTCACCTTATTGTATGCCGATTACTATTGATGGTGATAGCAGCCAATTTAATCCTTCCGAAGGTGCCGATATTATGGAATCAGACACCGATTTTTCGCTAGAATTTACTTCCAACGGTAGTAAATACTTATTATTCTATATTGACTTAAATAGCGCTTCAGATTTTGCAATCAGTGATAAAATAATGGTGGATTATTGGGCATACCACAAGTTTATGGAAGGTTTTGACTATGATATCGTTGAGGATCCCCAAGATCCGTTCATTTCCCAAATTATCTGGGATTTCAGCGGAATCAATAGTCTAGATACATATCACTTGCATCCAGACTTTTCGATAGATTCGACCTTTAATGCTGAGTTTTCTGCCTTACAATGGGACCCATCCGATATTAACGGAAATGATTATATAAAAGATATTACGGACATTATTGACTTCCAGCCTGAGATAATCACTAATATTTCCGTCCAATATACGGGTTATCCCGTACAGATATTTGATGTGTTGAATATCATACCCGACAATCAGTTCAACGCTTCCGATGATATCCTATTTAATTATATATACCTCCAGATTCGGAACGGAACGGATGAGGACACGATCAGAACTTTCAGATACGATTATAGCATAAATTATATCAATCAATCCGAGGTGGACTGCGAGTTTATTTACGACCTTAACTTCGGTAACATGGAGGGAGATCTGCCTTCCGGATGGTATATCATTCCTGACTCGTATGCGTACGTGGAAGTCAAGTTTAATTCAACCCAACTTAAATATTATCTTTCATGCACACCTTTCAACTATGATTATGTTAATAGTATCTTAGGGTCCTTCCACATCGATTTAACGGTTGATGGTGTGAAGTATGATTCAGAACAAGATCCTCTAGTAGATCTAGACTTTCATGATTTTGTCGAGAAAATTGAGGATAATATAATTTACTTCAATTATCGAGAGCGCGGAGAAGATGGTTTTATAGAGGCAAAAACGCAAATTACGGTTCAATATAAATATAAATTACAGCCCGGACTTCTTGAGAGCAAACATTTCTTTATGGTTATCTATCCATGGTCAAATGTCTTTGATACAATTTTAAGCGATGTTATATCCGATGTTTCGGACGATTCCTTAATCACTTACAGGGAGAGATACAGAAAATTATCAGGCAGTTCGATCATCTCTCCATTTGAGTATTCATTATCTATCAATGATACATATTCTCTATTCTTAAGCTATAGACTCAATCAGCGCGATTATTTCGAGCAGAAATTCACGATTGATTATGCGAAAGATCCCGATAATGACTATATTTATGATTTCATGCCTAACGGTGTAAATAACTATGTAGATATACTCGAAGAAGAGGATATTTCTCAGTTAAATATCTATTATTTTGATCAGTTTGGAAAGTTAAATTTCTTAGATGAAATTTATTATGATATATATTCGGATCACGAAGTAAGGCTTTTACCCATCAGTAATAACCCAATTACAACACCTTTCAACTATATTGACGAGTTCTGGGTTTCATTTATTCCCCAATTTAACGATGTCGAGTTTGACAGCTATAGGTTCTCATATGATCCTACAACCAACCTTAAGGATACCATAGATGTTAATTACTGGGAGATAATTGGCTCGAGTGACGCTTACGTCTTGCCCAATATTGACGCTTATTATTTCAAGAACGAGAAGGAAAGCACTCCGACCAATTTTGTTTGCCATGCAACCCAAATTGCTACATATATTGAAGAAGGAAATAAGTTGTCGTTCAATATAGCCGGTGAATTGGCTTCTTATGGAGATGGTTATTTATTAGATAATATAAAGCAAGGAAACATTCTTTCTCTCTATATTAATACTAAGTTGCAGAATTATGAGAGTTTAGAGAAGATTATAATTCATTTACAAGATTCAAACAGAAATAATATTACCATTAATCAAGTAATCTCACTTAGAGAACTTTTAATGTATGATTTCAATGTCAAAATTGACCTATCAGGAGCAGATTCAACCCTTAAATATATTGAATTTGAGCCGGTCTTTAGAGAGGATGCTGAATTTTCGGAGGACAATACTGCAGGCATGGTACAGTTTGAATTTACTGAGTGGGATAATCAGATGGCATTCTTTGATCCCAACGGTAATAAATTTATGAATTATACATTAAATAATGACCTTTTAACGGAACCGGTTAGATTAGAAATTGCCTATCTTTATAATGAATATCTTGAATACCTCGAACTTCCCGACGGGCTCGAGTTTAGTTGGGGCACTACAGATGATGTATACGGAAACATTGATTCTTACATACTTCAAATTCCCAATACATACAAAAACCCCGAAAATAATTCGGAAATACTTAATTTTGAAGACGGAGATACGATCATCGTACGCTATAGCGCTCCCGTAAGGAAGGGGATAGGAATGGGGGTTGAAAGAATGTATTTCGAGAAAAGACCTAATGATTATGATCCTTTGATTCCAATTGCCGAATGTCTATTTATTAACTCTTCCGATTCAACAAATTATTCCCAATTCACTGAACCTTATGTTTATAACATTCCATTACGATTAACTCCGTTTGATACCGAGTTTTCCAACTCCTTTAAGTCAATTGAGATCAATATTACTCTCTTAGACTTAGAAGAATTTGCAATTAATGGAACCATTGACTTTTCCGATCTTGTGTTTTCTGTACCCGATCCTTCGTATGAGCTTACGATTGATCAAATAAGAATTGTAAGGGTTAGTAATGAACCAACTGAGGAATATGAGACCTTATATGAGAGGGTTTGGCAGTATTCCGAATTAGAGAAATTTAAATCGGGTGATAATCCTTCGACCGATGATTATTCATTAAATATGACAAACATACCTGTATTCTTCAGTGATAATAAATGGCTTGACTACATAATGATATACGATGAGAATTATAATTATTACAGTGCCGGGACTGGAGAGGACGAGCATCAACTCATCTGGTCTTCACAATACGAGAATTTCACTTGGAATCCCGCCTTTGATAGGTTTCAAGACTATTGGGGTATGGAGATTGAATTGCCGATGATGGTTGATAATAATACCGCTTTGTATTTCGCATACTGCACCAATAATTCATGGGAAACGTCCATCTTCCTTGATTATGAGAACATCGATTTCGGCTCGTTAGAAGTGATTTTTGATGATTCATACTATATGACTCCAAGATACGAAGATTGGTTCGGAGAAGCGATTTTAAATACCGATTTTGACTACATTTTAACTCAATATTTGGAAGAATCTTTTTCAATATATCAAGATTTGGACACATATACCCATAAGTTTGATATAGAGTATCTTGGTGTAAAAAATCCTTTTATAAATTTGTCAATTATATATAAAGACATTTCGCTATTCAAGGTAATAGGATTAAGTCCGACATTTGAAACGGAAATTATCGAAAACGGTACCGAGTATGAAGTTTTCTTTAATCCTTTTACAATGGAAGTAACAATTAATGATCTAAATCCTTTAGACGGATTGCTAAATAAATTCGATTTGATTACCGCCGTTCTAAACTATTCTTACGGTCCTACCTCTTCTTATTCCGAGATTAAGCTTTCCAAAAGTTTTAATGAGACTTACTTATCGGATATTGAGGACTCATTTTATGACTATCTCACAATTTCATTCAGTTATTCCGAGGTTTCGGGAGAGATATTATTTGAAGATGGTATCGAAGATGTGATGTATGCATTTGAATCGATTGATTATACGAGAAACCCCAATACCGGCGGTTCGGATCATATTTTGGACGGATATGATTCGACTCTTTTTATTAATTTCGAAATGTTTGAAGATCCTTTCAATATTGTTTATGAAGCAGACCTTGAAATGGACGGTGTTAAGGATTATAAGCAGACAATCGACGTTGATAAGGACGGACAAGTTGATATAACTAAATTCGGCGTCGAGGATGAGGAGGATCCCGCCAATATTATATGGCATACGGTTATTCAAGATTTTGAATTCGAAGAGATGTCCGTTACGAATACTTCCGAATCTGAGAAGCGAACTAAATGGTTTGATATTGATGATAGAACGATGTCAAGTTATATTCCTTCCGTAAGTACCCTTCTGGGATTTATTACACCTCCTACCGCATTACTCACGATTGCCGCCATGTTTATTCCTGATGTCGATTTCTGGGCTCAAAAATCTATAAAACAGGAGACAACGGTAACTAAACACGAAAAGACCAGATTTTACAGTGTTCGAATTGACGAGGATAGAGATGGAAACGCCGATATTCAGGTTTCATATGAATTGGATGATAAAGTTTATACTTTAGAGTCGACTACATATGAAAAGACGATTATTGCCGGAAAACCTCAAGATATACTTTCATACTTATCCGAATATATTGCAAGAAGTTTTGAATCACTGCTCAGTGGAACTTGTGATGATCTTGTCTTCAATGATGCACTAACCGAAGAAAGACTTGATGAGGGAGACCTATCATACATTACGGATAACCACATTGCTTCAGAATTGACAGTTTCCACGTTAAATGCGACCTATAGAAAATTCACCAAAAACACTACGATAGCATTTAAAAATGAATATATTTCCGAACGACTTACTTTTACCTCCTGGGAAGATGGAATTATAACCGAAACAAGGGTTTATTACGATAATTTCGATAATGATGAAATAATAAGTGGTCTTGAACTCGGATCCCTTATGGTTTCGGACGTTGAGACAGAACAAGAGTATGAAGTATCCGTTACGCCATTAATTCCCGTCGGTGATCCTTCAGAACAAGATTGGGATGTTGAGACTTGGGGCGAAGATGAAGTTCCCGTCAAGTATGATTCAAAGATAACATTTACGGATTATCAGGATACATCCGAAAATTTCTTTGAGAAAGACATTAAATTACGTATCCCAAACAGATATAGTTTATATGATGATATCTATAAAAATGGAGATCCTGCTAATAACGGGGATGTAGAATTTCTTGCAACCGGTATATTTATTACCCCGCCCGATGGGATGGTATATTATACTTCGGATAAGGAATTGTTCAAATCTGGACAAGCCAAGACGGAAGGTCATTATTTCTACTATGATAATGATGGTAATGGATTCTACGAGACTGTATATGTATTAGCACCCGGAAAAGATGAGGATATCAATCCTCCAGAGATAGATTTACCTGATACTGATATACTTTCATTTAGTCTGCAGAGTTATATTTCAGGTCAGAACAGTTTTATTCCTACGTATGACGTCATAGCCGTGGGATATAATTATGACGGCATTCATGATTTTGTTCCGTATGAGAAGGCAAATCTTCTTTACGAACCGGTTATCGATGAAGATTTTAGTCAAAAGATTAAGAAAGAAGAAAATATATTCGGAAATGATTGGTTATATCATTTTGCAGACCTTGAGCTTATTGAATTGCTGTTCCCTAAGGAAGATGACAATAACGATGGTTATGAGCCGAAGGACCACATTTTCGAGATTTCGAAGTTGGTTACATCATACGGTGGTGGAGTTATGTATGAGAGTAAATATTCTCAACTATTTTACGAGGCAAAAATGCGCACCTTCAACAAAGCTTGGGAGATATATAAAAGTCAATTAGAGCGTGATATCGTTGATCAAGGGATTATGACCTCAGTATCCGCAACCGTTTCGGCGGTTGTTTCAGCTTATGTTACTGCCACCATTATTGCTTCAACCTTAGGTTGGGGCACACCCGCTGCAATCGTGGCTGGACATTTAGCGGGCACCGCTGCTTATGTTGCCGTTTATTCTTTACTGACCAAATTTAATATTGATTTCAAGCAGCATGAGGCAGAGTCCATAGAAAGAGCATTTGTTTACTATCCCGAAGGTGGGAGGGAAGAGCCTACATCTTTAAATGATCGCTCCTCTGCGGACGCATTTTTCCATGATAGTATGCCGGCTGCAATTATGGGACACCCAGGCGCTTATTACACGACAGTTAGAGGCGGAGAGGTCGGAAATATGTATACAGCCGTAGCGATTGCATCCCCGCCGAATTATGCCAGACTTGTAAATCCCGCCAATCTTGTGGGAATGCTATCATTCCTGACGAGTATAGATCTGGATGCACTTACCGTTAATCCTAATGCCATGATCGGTCTTGACTTTGATAATATGAACCTTGATTACGAGTTGCTCACGACCAACCTATATTCCTTTAACGATTGCGAGCATTACACTTACAGTTCATTTACGGCACAGGATTTTATATTAAACGAGTATAGAAAAAATACACTCGGATATATTCAGAAAGAAATACGTATTACGACACGCGGTGAATTAAATGCGATTAAACCGATCATTGTTGATGGAGTGCCCGAGTATATTTTCATTGATAAGAATACCGATAATTACCAATTAACCTCGCCGAAATACAGTTATTACCAACCGCTCGTTATAAGCAGTTCAAGATATAATACATTGGTGGATTTGTCGCACACCGAGGGACATTTAACGGTAATTGCAAAGTGTAATTATGCTTCCAATACGGAAGGCATCGATGTTTCGGAATTATCGGATGTAGAGAGGGGGCTGGGATACGTTGCGAAAATATTCTTAACGGACGATGAGTTTTATTATCCGATCAATAGCATTAAGGTTGAAGTTGTTGCGGAAATACATTATTCCGGACATGAAAGTGTTACTGCGGAAAGAGTTCTTACATCTGCCATGGTTCGTTCGCAATTTTATGCGGTTGATTCAGGAAACCTCTATTTCACCCGGGACCTTGAATCCCTCCTATTCAGCAGTGAAGATATATACGATATACTAACGGAAGATTGCTCCGACTCTCCCATATATTACAGAATTCGAATCAATTTTGCGAGACTCGTCCCAGACTCGGGTTCTGAGGAGCATACAAGACTTGCTCTAGAACAGGCAACCTTCTATACCGTCATGGAATATTTCAGTCAATACATTTTTGCTAGTACGACTGCAAACATGATCGCCGAAATCGGCTATACCGAGCTCATGACCATTAAATCCACGATGATTTCAGCCCCATTTGCCATGTTGGGCTCTTATGCTGCGACCGGGATTACACAATTTGCAATGAGTGCGTCCACAAATGTAGTTAAGACATCACTTCAGAACTTTATTAAAGCTCCCATCACTTCAATCTTAAAAAGTGCGTATAAGTTGGGAGTCGGAACCGTACTGGGAGCCGTCAAAGAAGCATACGAGGAGATATTTTTGGATGGATTTATAGAGGCTATCACCGAGAGACTCGTTTCACTCGGCGGTGGAAATCAAGAAATGGTTTTCTGGGCTCAGACACTTGCAACATCAGCCCGTGAGGGAATTGGAGGCGGCGGGCAGGTTGTAAATCTCGATCGATTTTCCTATCTCGGTCTAACAGCGGGTGGTAATCTTGACATCCGGACGATGTACGGCCAGCAGATCATACAGTCAAGTCTGCAAGAGTCCTATACAATGTTTAATACCGAGGTTTATGATAAGATTCAATCAATAAAAAGCGCCTTAAGCCAAATATCTTCCAATAAATTGGCGGATATACAGGCGTCCGAGAATCTTCTAAGATCGAAAATCTTCAAGGGGCTTGTCATGGTTGCCGCCGGGGCAGGCACATTTTTGACCGGAAATATGAACCTTTTGTCCGCATATACCACCTTGAAAAGCTTTTACGAGTTCGGCTCGGATGCAAAGCAAGCCGCCCGGACCATGAGCGAATTTTTTACCGTCCGAAACATTATGCGAAAGCAGAACATTAAGACATCAAGGCAAAACTTGCTTAATAACTTGGGTTCTAAGATGAATAGACCGCCCATTTCCGGCGAGGAGTTGCGCGCAATGTTCGAAGAGATTTCGAGAGAAGGGCTTCCGACTATTACCACCATATCCCGTAGCGCAGATCCAAAGAATACATATTCCAAGACTCCCGTTGATGCCATAGTCTATCGGAAAATACCATTCGGCGGAATCAGAGTTGGGATTGCGGACAGTATTGCCGCGCTTCGAGATGATATCATAGAGATTTCTGAACCAATTTTTGAGATTAAAGGAGAAAATATTGAAGAAAATTTGAAAGACATTGAGAATCTCAAGGATATAGATGTCAATATACAAGCGGAAATGTCAGATTATGATATATTAATTGAGATACCTTCCTCGATAAGGGTAATACAAAGTGATTTCACGACTCCAGATAGACCGAGCATACATATAACATGCGGAAAATTTACATTGAAACAAGCTTTAGACATATTGAGAAATAATTATCGAGCACAGCTTGGAAAATACGAAGATATTAAACTTTTTTATAACGGTAAGGATATTACGACAAGTGACAATATGGGGTTTACTTTGCAGAAGATTGCTGCTGATAATGGAGGTAATGGTAAATGGAGTATGGAAACTGGATCTTTTGAATTTATATCGGATAAAATTATAGATTTTAGAAAGAGAATGAATGCTCTTATTGGCGGAGATACCAAGATATTTGATAATATATTTCACAGCATAAGTGAATATGAAGCTGAAGATTTTATTGATAAATTTGATACTTTTATTGAGAAGAATTTTGACGATAAAAAGGGTCTTAAAGCCCTTAAACAGTGGAGATTAAAGTTTGAAGAAAAATGGTTAATGAAAGGAGATAGTGAGAAGGAGATTGTTTGGAATCGCGGAATTAAGAAATATTGGAATCGAAATTATGAAAAACGTATTCTTGCATCTGATTTAAGCACTCTACAAAATTTATTTAAACATTCTTACGAATTAAGTGTTATGGAACAAATTTTCAAAATAGCGGGAATTTCGTCTAAGACAGTTACCAGTCAATCTGATATTTCTAAGATCTTTTCATTATTAGAAGCGTCACTGACAAAGACAGAAGGAAAGACGTTATCAAATCAGTTAGATAAGATTTTTAACGTTTATATTCGAGAGTCTTTTAACCTATTTTTTGTTACTGGCAATGAATTGAAGTTAGGTCATTCTCTTAGTACTTTAAGTACTCATCATGGAGCCATTAACGAGGCAAATCTCTTTCTGGATCGAATTTCGGAAGTATTTAAACAAGCATATCTTCAATATTATGACCAGATGAGAGATCCATATGAATTTTTCAAGACAATCGAGACTTTTGATTATAAGACTGTAAGTCTTTTCGGGGGTCAACAATCCAATTTTCCTGATAACATACGGTCTTCTGATTTCGGGATTTTGAGTTTTATTTTCACTGATTCTAGTGGAGAAGATATTTTAGTTATTAAAATATTTCCGACTAAATATGAAACTGGTCCAAAATTTGAAAGATCTATGCTTAGAGATGCAATAATTGATGGTATAAGCAGTCTTGTAGTTGTTTTTGCAGAGAAGATTCTTTCTGAGAGCAAGCATAGCATAACCAAAATTAAAGCTGAAATCCAAATATATTCCAGACAACATAAAAGAGGTCCAACTAGTTCATTTGACGGGTATTATCTTGATTTAGAGAATGTCTTAGTCGCAGATATTCTTAACGATAATAAGAGAGAAAGTAAAGTAAAATTAGATTTAATTTCCTTAATTCATAAGGGTGGTGATATTAAGGGTCCAAAACGCATTATGATGGAAAATTTAATAATTAATGCTTTTAATCAAGAAATTTGGAGAGAAAATGAATATAAAGATCTTAATGAGGGTGACTTTAATCAAATTTTTACAGATTTTATAAATAATGAAAATAAACTTAAAGAGTTTATATTAGGGAATATTGTGGAATTAAATCCATCTCTTTTCCCGATTACTGGAAAAGATGGAACTAATGCATTATATACACCGAACTATTACCTTTCAATTATAAAAGATTTTATGAATAGATTATATTCAAGTTCACCAAGAACTGAGATGATGATGGTTGATCCAAAAGGTAATATTATAAATGTATTTGGATTTGATAGAGACTTAGAATTAAAATATTATTATACATCTAGCGTAAGGGCAGGCACATTAAATACTTTTGAAGAGAACCATATTACTATTGAAGGAAAACAAATTACAACGATATTTAAAATTGATAATCTCGGAGTACCGTATATTCCAATTACTGGACCTGCCACAGAGATAAATTTTGCAACTAGAATTATTTATAATCCCGAACTTGATGTATATGGATTAATTGAGGTTTCTGGTTCTGATAAAATAAAAAATCCAAGTGGATGGGTCGATGGGATCGTAGTGGGTGGGAAATTATTTCATAATGCTTTATTAACAAATATGTTAGGAGACTTTCTGTTTAGCCGTTTCTTCAATCCATATACTCTTAATTTTCATGATATAGATATTATTACATTTAGAAATGAATTTAGAAATCACTTCTTGCCAGACCAGAGAGGTATAGAAAAGGTGTTTGTCATATCTCTTTCTGACACAAATTCACATCTAAATTGTCTTATTGAATTAGAACTTACAAATCCATTTTTCCAAACCGATGGAAACAATTTCGAGATTGAAGAGATTGACTATGCATTCATTAATATTGATAGAAGTAAATTAATAGAATTTAAGAAACCCTCAAAACAAGCTCAAGAATATTCTATGAAACCCAAAATTGATTCAGAATTAATACTTACAAAACAAGAAATTAACAAGTTTTTATTTCATATGGTTGGTCAAAAACAGAGGACAGATGGAAAAAATTCATATGATTATTATGTCTTAGACTTACTTGGTAAAGCAAATACTGTGTATGATCCAGTTAGTAGAACAATCTATGAGGACTTTAAGCGAACTAAATCCGATATAGAAGGCATAATTAATAGTTTTTTTACGAAATCAGATATAGACAAGTTTTTCATCAGAGATCCTGATGGAACACCTCGAAAGAATTATCTTAAACGATGGATGGTGATGATTTATGATAAAATTTATATAGATAGAGACAATTATTACAAGGGAACTAATAAATTTATCTTAGAAGCCAGAAATAGAATTGTTGATTTATCAGATCCAGATAATCCTAAGATATTAATACAGAGACCAGAGATCAGTAAAGATCCATTAAATCTCAATAATGATGAGATTACTGCGGGTGTTGAAATGTTAAAGGTTATTCAGAGATTACTCGGTCATGAAACGGTTCGATTAATTTTACTTCAAGTGTTAGATTATTACGGTTCTTCGGGAGACTTTAAGATTAGGGTATCTAACAGGAGAGGGTTGGAATTTTATTATAAAATGCTTATTGAAAATAACATTTTATTAATTCACCATGGAGTACCTCCAACGAATGCTATATTTTTAAAAAAGCAATGGTTTTCATTATTTTTTTCAAAATTAAAGATTACATTACCTGTTGGAAGCAATCCCAACAATCTAAATAACATTGTAGAATTTTCTTATTCACCAGTTTCTTATGATATATCTGGTAGTTTTGAGGTCATTGTTTCTAAATATACAAACAAGTATTTTGTAGATAAGTTTAAGGAATATAGAAATGAGAGAGATTTGTTATACTGTCATTCATGTATAGAAGTTCGGCAATTATTAATAGAAAAAATAATGGATAATGTTAAGCTTGGGCTCCTATTTGATAAATATGGACAGAAAATTGGAGATGAACAAATGAAAGAATCATATTTATCTGAAATTACTGATCAAATTGTAAAAAAATTATTTCCAATAAAATCTTCTTTACGGCCGAGATTTGAAGACTTTATGCTTTCAGATGACGCAATACTTATATTAACATTTTGGACAGATGATGGGAAATATATCGAGATAATAATTAATAAGGATGAACTTGTTGGGAGGGACATTATTGTTTGGGGCACCATAGAAAAACCACATAATCCAACAATAAATAATATTATGACACTTAATAATCTCGAATGGTGGACTCCACTTAGAGAGGGATAAGAAAAGTTGTTATATCTTTAATTTACGACAATATTCAACGAATTTTCTTGGACTATAAACTTTTCCCATTTCGGTGATGCCTCCCAGTTCCTCTAAAAGTCTTTTAGGGATTTTATTAGATCCGAGATATAATCCATCATAAAGATTATTGAGTGTATCGAGTCCTTTAATTTCAGAGATGTTGTTATAGGATAGTTTTAAACATCTTAATGTTTTTAGAGTGTCAAGTCCTTTAATCTCGGAGATTCGATTATTATCCAAATATAGATACTCAAGTTCTGTAAGGGTTTTAAGTCCCTTAATTTCAGATATTTGATTATGGGAGAGCCCTAAGACTCTTAAGTTTTTTAGATTTTCCAGCCCTTTAATTTCTGTTATTTTATTGTTTTTTAGATTTAAAGTTTTCAAATTCTCTAAATTTTCAAGATTTTTAATCTCAGAAATACTGTTATTTTCAAGGTGTAGGAAACGCAGGTATTTAGCATTTTTTATTTCATTAAACTCGGTGATTTGGTTATTGTTAAGAATTAGGTGATTCAAAAATTCTAGAGATTCTAGCCCTCTAATTTCGGAGATACTTTTAATTCCGAGATTTTGTAGATTCAAGCCTCTCAAACTCACATATTTAAGGATTCCGTTCACTTCTACATAATTAGGATTTATTCCTCTTGATCTGAGATCTTCCACTAAGCTTGCTTGTTCTTCTTGTGTTAGATAATCGAGAAAATGTTCATTCCTTAAAAATTCCATCACTGAATGGTGACCACTTGCAAATCTTTTTGCAATCTCTTCTTTGAACACTTTTTGGGCAACTCGATCCCCAACCTCTGATAATCGTTTTAACAATGGAAACGCTAAGTTTGAATGAATCAACCGCGAATCATAATTATTTTCTGCCCATACCTGCAGGTTTGAACAATGTGCCCAAAATTCTACCTCTAGAGGGATTTTTGAGTATATATAACCTTCCTCTTCATATTCAAGATCCAATTTTTCCGCTATCTCATCAATGGAATCAAGTGTATCCATTGATATATTTTCATTAATTGGAATTTCCAATAAGAGGAATTTACATTGATCGAAGGGTTTATTATTTACATATATAATTGTTTTCTCCTTTTCTTCCAGTTTAAGGGTAATATAATTATTAATTTTGAATTCTTGCATAACCATTAAAAAATTTTTCGAAGTTTTCTTTCTTTATAAAATAATTACTAATTTTATTATTTAAAGAGTCTGTTTAAATTTACTTTTTCAATTCTATTCTCTTTTTACGTTTTTATTTCGGTTATTTGATTTTCAGATAAGTCTAATCTCCTTAGGTTTTTAAAGTTTTCTAGTCCTTTAATTTCTGAGATGATATTATCATTTATATCAAGAATTTTTTAAATCTTTAAGTTTTTCAAACCCTTTTTCTTACCCATTTCATCATTTTTTCCATAAGGAAGACCGTTAAATCTAGTGAGTGAGATGGATTTTTAATTTCAAAACCATCTATTTTTTTGGTTTTTACAAGATTTAATAAATTCTTATAAATTTTTGATAAAACATTAACTTTTAATAATCTTTAATCAATATTTTTTGATATGGATAATCTAAATAAAATCTCCTTTTTGGATAAGATTTCCAGTTCCCAAATGGCTTCAGAGGATAATAATTCTGAATGGTTAGGTATTCCTAAAAATTTATTAATGGAATGCGCAGGTTATTCATTCACTCAAAAGATTATTGAACATCATAATTTGAAGCCATATCAACGAGTTGTTATATTTTCTGGACTTGGTAATAATGGTGGGGATAGTTTTGTAATTGCTCGTCATTTATCGAGTATGAAAATATATGTCGATTTAATTTTAGTGGGATTACCTGAGAAAATAAGAACGGAGGAGTCGCGATTAAATTGGAACATAATTCAAAATCTAAATTTAGCTATTCAAATTAGAATTATAAAAGATTCTTCAGAATTTAAAGAGCTTCAAGTAGAATTAAATAAAATTAAAATTGACTTAATAATTGATGGACTGCTGGGAACTGGCATTAAAGGTAAATTAAGAGAGCCAATATCATCTGCTATTGATTTAATTAATGAATTTCAAGCTAAAGGGAAAAAAATAGCCTCTATTGACGTTCCCTCTGGAATGAATCCAGATACTGGAAATATTTTAGATAAAGCGGTTAAAGCTGATTTTGTTGTGACCTTCCATAAATTAAAAAAAGGGCTGAATGAAAACACAGAATATGTAAAAAAAGTTGAAGTAAGTCCAATTGGAATACCGCTTGAGGCAAATCTTTTTGTAGGCCGTGGTAATTTATTACCGACAGTTAAGATGCATCCTGAATATTCTCACAAAGGCGAAAATGGAAAAGTATTAGTAATTGGAGGAAGCAAAGATTATTCTGGGGCACCTGCATTAGCATCCCTAGCAGCAATTAAAATAGGGGTAGATTTAGTTAGAACATTTGTACCTGAATCAATCTCAGAAATTGTAAAAAAATATTCACCTAATCTAATTATAAACCATGGGAGTGGAGATTATATTTCTGTTGAACATTTGGCTCCTCTAAAAGAATTGATTGAATGGGCTGATGCAATTTTAATCGGTCCAGGAATGGGGATTAATAATATTACTCAAGAAGTAACCTTAAAAATATTAGATATTTTATCTAAATTAAATAAACCTTGCGTTATTGATGCTGATGCCTTGAAATTAATAAAAAACAATCTTAAATTAATACAGCGTTCCAATATAATATTAACACCGCATGAAGGAGAATTTAAGATAATGACTGGAGTATCTCTACCTCCAATGGAAAATTTTATTGAAAGGTTAGAGAATGTCTCAAGAGTCGCAAAAAGATATGGAGCGACATTTTTAGTTAAAGGGAAATATGATCTAATATCTAACGGTATTGAGAGAAAAATTAATCAAACAGGATGTTCCCAAATGACCGTAGGTGGAACTGGTGATGTCCTTGCAGGATTGTGTGCCGCATTTATGTCTGTAAATAATAGCGCTTTCAACTCAGCATGTTCAGCGGCTTTTTTAAATGGATTAGCTGGAGAATTGTGTTTAGAGGAAGTTGGAGATTTTTTCACATCCCTCGATATGATAAATAAGATTCCAGCAACTCTAAAAAAATTATTATAAAATTGATTAATCTCCAATCTATTTTACACGTAAAATTTTATATATTTTTGAATTATTATAATAAATAGTAAAGAATAAAAAAATAAACACTATAAGTATAATAAGGGTTAGGGTTATAATGGTTCAAGTCTTTAAAATTTTAGATACTGGGGAAACAGAAGAGATTAAAGATACTGGGATTCTAATTAAAGATATCCTAGACAGTTCTGAAGTATATATTATAATCAGCGAACATCGTGATAAAACAATTTGGTTATGGAAAGGTGCCAAATCATCGGTTAGAAGAAAATTTATAGGAGCCCAGAAGTCGCAGGACACTCGAGGCCAAGTGGGAATGCAATATTCAGTGTTTCCTGTTGACCAAGGCGAGGAAAAACCTGATCTTATAAAAGCTATTGGTGGTAATCCTAGTGAAGGATTTGCGAGAGAAATTAAAGATGATAGTGCTGGAATAGAGACTCATCTATTAAGGCAAAAACAAATTTTTGAACCACCAAGACCTGCAGAAGGGATGAAAATAGGACCATCACCTCAGGCTCAGGCCGGAATAGGACCTTTATATACTGGAGAGGAGTCCCTGTCTCGATATTTAGAACCAACTACTGTTGATTTTAAATCGGTGATGCAAAAATTAGAAGAAATTGCTATTCCGGAAGGGTTCGAACGAGAAATGATAATTATTGGCTCCCAAACCTTTGCAGTTATCGAAAAAGTTCAAACATTTTTGGGTAAAAAACAGGTTGAGAAAGTTATAGAGCGTATTAGTTCAATCCCTGAAGGTATTTTTTTCGCTGAAGGTTATACCCCTCGAATTTTATCAGAAAATGGAAAGGTATTGGCCATAGAATTTTTAAAAAAATTAAATAGTAATGAAAATAATAGTCCTAATAAAAAGAATATCTTGAAAAATCAAATAAAACAACAATTAGGTTCATCTTAATAACAGGAATTAAAATAAAAGATATTTACAAAAAAATATAAGTCATTTTAATTAATATTTCATAAAATTAATTAAATTTCAAAATAAAATCTAATAATGAGCGATTTAACACCACAAGAAGCTCAGAATTTATCCGAGTTCTTAGGAAATATCACCGAACTTACTGATTTAGAAGCATTGGCGTTAGTTACACGAGAAGGTTTAAGACTTGCTTTTTCATGCGTATCGGGATATAATATCAATCCGGATTTATTTTCGTCTATGAGCGCTGTAGTTATGAAAAGCGGGGATGATGCGATTCAGGCACTTGAATATAATAATATACTTGAAGTAATTCTTCGAGGCGATAACGCCTTTATAATTTTAAGCAACGCTGGACGATTTTTCCTAATGGGTGCAAGTAGAGAGATTAAAGATTTAGGAAAAATAGTTTCGGTTTTTAGATATTATGCTAAAGAAATCTCTAAAAGGTATCCAAAATTATCTTAAAATTTCCTAATTCTTTAATTCTTTAAGGAAAATAATGTTGTTGCAAATCACACTAATCTTGTTAATTTTATAACTTTTTTTAAAAGACACAAGGCATATATTTCAAAATTTTATTAATATTGAGTAGAGGTCCGTTTAAAATTTTTTATTGATTAAAAATAAATTATAAATATAATAATTCTAACATTTTATACTAATGAATATTTATTATGTTCTAAAAGGAATAAAATAATGAGTAATATTTTGAAGGGTTAATCATGTCTAAAGAACCATTAATATTATTTGTTGAGGTTTTTGATTCAGATTCTGAGAAAGTAATTACCTCTAATGAGAATCTTGAAAAATTGGGTGTTAAGAATGGAGATATAGTTGAAGTTATAGATATGGATACAAATAAAACTATACCAGCATTTATTGAGGGCTCTGCGGATGTTTTAGAATTCGCCGGTAAATTTTCCAAAATAATAATAAATAATTTAAATTTTAAAGGAGTAGAATTAGGTATTCGAGTAAAAAGTGATATTATAATCGTTCCTGAGCCCACTCCATCCAAAAAAATTTCAGTCCCAGAAACCCCTTCCGCAGAAATGAAACCACCTAAAATTGATTTCGAAATAGGACAACCACAACCAACAACGCCTCAAACACCCACTTATGCACCTCCAAAACCACAGGAACCAACTCCTGGAATTACTCCTCCACCCTCCCCACCTGGATTAACTCCAACCCCTCCACCGCCTTCACAACCATCACCAACATATGCACCTCCAAAACCACAAATGCCAACACCTGGATTAACCCCCCCCACCACAACACCACAATTAGACCAATTAGGAATCCAACCAAATGGATTACCCGAAACTGAAATAACACCTACTTACCCCAATCAAATTGATATATATGCTCTGCAGACTCAAAAAAGTGGAATAATTTTAACACCAAAAGTTGTCGATGATATTGAAGGAAGGGTTCAGTTAAGTGAAAATAATCTCAGAAAATTAGGATTAGGTGTAGGAATGTTAATTGCATGGGAAGATCCTTTGACACGATCTGTAGGTTCAGCGAGAATTTCTATGGGTCTTAATGTTACAGATAATCAAATCATAATGGATCAAAATACAAAGGAAGATACTAATATCCTCTCTGATCAAATTGTAGTTTATTCTACTGAACCACCCATTCAGAAAATGGAGCAAATTTCCCTAGAGGTTAATTCAAAACCTGAACTTAATGGTTTTTGTCAAATCAGCCCTAGGATAATGCATTCATTATCTGTGCAACCTGGTGATATATTTGCTTTTGAAGACGAATTAACTGGCGCTATTGGAGCCGCAAAAGTTCAAATTAATGAAAGAATGCCTTCCAATCAAATTATTATTGATAGTGGGATATTAGAAGCATCCGGAATCGGTAGTTATGAAGTTATTGTAAGGAAAAACCCAAGGCAAATTATAAATCTACAATCAATAAATTTAGGTATAAGCCCAATTAAAGGAGAAAATATGTGGGAACTCGTAAGTACAATACGTAAAAGCGTTGTTGCCTTAAAAAGTTGGCTTATGAATTATATAATATTTAAAGGAATTAAATTACGATGGAATGCAGCTAATATTGCATGTTCTGTCATTGATTGTATACCTGATTTAACAGGAGATATTTTTGCGCAAATAACTCCAAATACTACACTAAGCTTGAGTCCAACGGGGCTTATTCCGTTTAATGCAATATTAATTATTGACATTAGTAGGAGTATGATGGCGCGCGATGTAGAAATTAGAAATATTGCTCCTGCAATCGAAGGAATTAAGGCAGCTATGTATTCCCCAGAAATTCAAGAATTTCTGAAGAAATTTAAGGAAGGTATATCAGTTCCACGTCGAATAGCAGCCGCTTTTGCAGCAGTTCTATTCTTAAGTGAGAAAGTTGGAAGAGGATTTGGAGAAAAAGTGAGTGTTATACGTTTTGCAGATGAATCTCAAGTATTACCCTTCCAAGGAGGGCTGTATATGGACTCTGCCAGCGGAGAAAAGGGAATTCTTGAAGATTGTGCTCGAATGATTGTTGATAGGATTGGAAACGCTTATGGTCAAGCAACAAATATGGGTGCCGCTATGCTTGCAGGAAGGGAAGTTCTCTACACATTTGAACAAATAAATCCTGATCAGCCAACTATGATAGTTATTTTGACTGATGGTGTTCCTACCGATGTAGATAATTTTCTTGAAGCTATTAAACAATTCAGTGAAAACCCAAATGTTGTAATATACATTGTAGGTCTAGGAAATCCTGATGATAAGTTAATGAATAGAGCTGCTAATTTATGCGGTGGAGAATACTTTAAACCTAATGATGCCGGGGAATTATTAATTTGGTATAGTAAACGCGCACGAGATTTAACAGTGAAACTTAAAGCTCATAAATAGATATAAATAAAATAACATTAATTAATCAAATTATAATTTTTCTCTTAAATTCTTATAATTTTACTTATGTAAAGGCATTCTCCTACTCTACTTATTTTTAAAGGAATTTATTGAGAAAAAATTTTTTTATTTAAATGATTAAGTAATATTATTAAACAAGTTTGAAGAATTTCTATTAATAAATAATATAAGATTTTATAAAAAATGAAAGAAGCACGTATTCTTAATATTGATACGAGAGGAAGAATAGTAATCCCAAATATCTTCCGAAAGTCGTTAGGGATCGAGGATGCAACCCAAATAATGATGATAGCAGATAGTGAGAAGAAAGAAATCCGAATCTATCCCGTAGGTTGGAGTGGAGAAAAAGATACCGTTAAATTTAAAATTTATATGAATGATGTTGCGGGTTCATTAGCACTAATTGCAAAAACCATAGGTGAATTAAAAATCTCTCTTATTTACGGTGAAGCAATCGTTATTGAGAAAGGAAAATTAGCGATATGGAACGTAATTGCACCTATTCCTGAAGGTTTAAATATTGAAAAAATAATTGAAACATTAATTCAAAGAGGAAAAGCTCAAAAAATTGAGATAATTGAATAATTTTTTTTTTTTTTTTTAAAAAGAATTATAAAAAATTAGAATTATTATGGCTAAGAAGAAGATTAAAAAAGAAAAATCAGAAAAGGAAGAAGATTTAAGTGAACCAGAAGCTAAGCAAGATGGACTTAGTTTTTTAGAGACCGCTTTGAAAAAAAGTAAAGATAGCAAAAAAACTTTAGAAGAATTTATGCTAGGAAAAGCAGAGTCAAAAATGGAAGAAACTGCAAATGAGGAATATGATAATATCGAGATAACCCCACAATTGACATCTGAAACCAGTCAGGATAAGAAAACGACATCTGAGGAGTCGGGAATAAAGATCGAGGTTTTAGAGGATTTTAAAGAAATTGAAGATTTATCAACAACACCTCATAGAGAAGAATTGAATTTATATGAGAATATGGGTGGGTTTTTCGATGAATTATTTAGTAGTTTTAATGATAGATACACAAGATGGGAGAATTCTACTGGAATGATTTTATCCATTTTACGAAAAATGAGAAAAATAACAAAAAAAAACACAGATCAACTGATAAATTCAATAGCAAATTTACTTGCAAAAACTCAAAAAGGATTAACTGATTTTGAAATAAAACGTAATGAGATCGAAAAAATTTCAAACACTAATTTCACCAATATTTCTAAAGATTTTAAAAAAATATTAGGCCTTCTAGAATTACAGATTCAAGAATATCAATTAAAAAAAGAAGTTTCGGAGCTTTTCCTTAAACCTTCATAAATAGAGTATTGAATTCATTAAATAATATTTCTTAGTTCTCCTAAAAACCAAGAATTTCATAATTTTTGGGGGGTGTTAATAACAAGGTTTTTTTAAGCATAAATTTCATATTAAATAATTAATTTACGTTATATTTGTATCGGAAAATAGATAGAATCTGTAATTAAACCTTAAAAATGTTGAAGATAAACCCTTTTTGGTAAAATTGGAATAAAGATATAAATTCTTAAAATCTCGAATAGGATTAAATAGTTTCTTATTTTGGATTTTTATTTTTATTAAATAAACTTAGACTCAATTCTTTTTGAATCTTGATCATTAATGAAATTTTTCAATCACTTTTTTTATTTTATTTTTGTTTAAATCCAAAAATGTCATATTAGAACCAATCTAAATAATTTACCTTATTCTTATATTAAAAATTCAAAAATTTCATATCAAAACGAGATAACTGGAATTATTGTAAGAGTTTTATTCGATTTTAACGATAATACGAGGCAATTAATTTCAAATATATATGATAATCTAAATAATGGGTTTAGTCAAGGAATTTCTTTATTGAAAGCACGACAAAAAATTCTTCTAAATGAAGTTGTGCCAAATGCTGACCAAAAAGATATAGATATACAACAAGACATGAATGTAGAATCAATCATCGTCTTTAATTCATTTCTTCTTTTTGGAAAGCCTTGGAAAATGCTTGAATAAATTGTTAGCCAGAGAAACAAAAATAATTTAAATATTCAAAATTAATAAAACATAATAAATAAAATAAAAAACAAGGAAATTTGTATGGATAGAATATCACAATTAAGATTAGAAAATACTAAATTAAGAGATAAGGTAAATGAACTCGAACAAAAAATTATCTCCATTGTCGGTCTAATTGAACTTTTTCCTTCCGGAATTGAAGGTAAAAAAGAAGCACTAAATGAGAGAATTTCATCAGTTATAAATTCAACTGCTTCTAGTTTAAAAATAATAACCCCTAAAATTGGACCTTTCTATTCTGAAGTTATTTTAAATGTAGCTAATAGGGGAATCCCCGTGCTTATGATAATTAATGACAGAAGGTTTATACAACCAGAATTTCAACAATACTACGACAACTTAAAAACAAAATCCAATGTAAGTATTGTGAATAACCCTAATGTAAAATACCTCTTAGTTATGAACGATAAAGAAGTTGTATTCAGTGCAGCATCCTTAGTTAAAAAAGAATTAGCAAATTCTATTTTAATAGGAACTCATGTAAAAGAAAAAAATAAATTAGCGAGAATTGAACAGATCTTCTTGAATATGCTTCCATCCTTTATGAGATAATGCCCATAAAAAAAGATTTTTAAAATACATCATTTAATTCCTAAATTTAAATTATTAATTTCATCTGTTTTTATTAGGAACAAGATTTATTTATATATTAAAGCTAATTTTAATTCAATTCTACTATGAACTCTATTATAGATTCAAGAAAACTCTCAACATTGTTTGGAATTAAATCTGCTTTTTTTCAAAATTCAATTAAATACTTAAATCAATCAAAAAGAAAATCAATAAAAGCTTATAATTTTTATTTTAACAAATGGAAGAAATCTTTTGAAAAATTATATAAATCACAAAATCTAACACACCAACTATTCCTAAACCATACATATCTATATTATCTAGTAGAGACCATTATTTTACATTTTATAGAGAGACAATTACAAAATATTCAAGAAAAAAATAAAATAAAAGAAGTATTTAATAAAAAATTAAAGCATTTAAAAATAAATAAGTTATTCAATTGGCTTTTCGATGCTGATTCATTTACTAATTTAATCATAGATCAAATAAGGAATTATAATATTTCAAATGAAGATTTATTTTTCCATATTTATCAAGAAATTATCAATCCCTCTGCTCGACATGAAAAAGGAGAGTATTATACTCCTAAAAACCTAGCTAGATTGATGACTGAAGATGTTTATTCATTGGGCATGAAAGTTATTGATTGTTCATGTGGCTCAGGTATGTTTTTAATGGAAATAATAAAAATAATACTAAATTCTGACCTAAATAATAAAGAGAAAATAATAAATTTAAACAATATCTACGGATTAGACATAAACCCAATAGCAATTTTAGTAACTACTGCAAATTTCCTTTTAAATATTCAAGAGATATATAATATTTTAGAGGGCTTTTTGCCTACCATCAACTTTTATCGATTTGATCCATTAAATCCAACAGATGATTTCCTATTTCCATATCAAGATTTTGAAAATAAATTTGATTTAATAATCGGAAACCCTCCTTGGTTAACATATAAAGATGTAAATGATAAAAAATATCAAATTATTCTTAGAAATTTAGCAGATAGATTAGGAATAAAACCTCAGAGTCAATATATTACTCATATCGAGATAGCTTCATTATTTTTTTACCAGACCCCTAAATTATTTCTAAAAAATAACGGGACTATTTTTTTAATCTTAACTAAAAGCGTCTTAACCGGTGATCACTGCTTTAAATTTCGAGCTTTCAAATTTTTCTATGATTTAGAAATCTGGGATTTTAAACAATATACTTTTTTTAATATGGATTTCATAATACTCAAATCAAAATTTGATTATTCCCAAGGTAGGATTGATGATATTTCTAAAACTTTAATTGAAGGTAAATATCCAATTCATACAAAAATTTTTGACCAAAATTTGAATTTAATTGAAGAAACCAATTATTTTTCTGTTGAGATAGGCGAACAAGGTGCAAAATCTATTATTCCAAGTGACCAATACCATAAATTAATTAAAATCTCAACAAGTTATTACAAAAAATGGTTCTTTCAAGGAGCTACATTAGTCCCTCGAGCTTTAACTTATTTTTCCATAGTTAATGTTAAGGAATCTGATAATATTTTAATAATTTCTCCTGATATAGACTCTATAAAACAAGCTAAACCACCTTGGAATAAAGATTTTTATAAAGAAGAATCAATTGAAAATAATTTTCTTTTTAAAACATTTTTAAATAAAGATCTCGTTCCATTTGACATAAAAAAAATAAGAAATATCTTTCTTCCCGTTAACGAGAAATTAAATTTCTCTAAGAAATACATTGAGAAACTTCCTTACGGAGAAAAGTTTTATAATAAAATTAATAATTTCTATAAGAAATTCAAGAAAGAAACAAGCAATATTAATACCCTTTTTGATAATCTAAACTATTGGAATAAATTAAGCAAACAAAATTTAAATAAAAAATATTTAGTAGTTTACAATGCAAGCGGTTCCAAAATAAAATCTGCAGTAATTAATAACGAGAAAGAAAAAATCATTATTTGTTCTGAAAATTATTATTTCTCAACTAATAACAAGGAAGAAGCCTATTATTTAACAAGTATTTTAAATGCACCCATTCTCAGTGAAAATATCAAGATTGTAAAAAGCAGTCGGCATATTCACAAACGACCATTTGATTTTCCTATTCCTAAATTTGATTCCAACAATTCCAATCATCAAAAACTATCGAAGATTGGAATGAAAGTAGAAAAAAAAGTAAATGCTATTGTCCAAAAAGATAAAAAAATTAGTGTAATAAAAGTGAAAGAAAAGATTAGCAATATTCTAGATGAAATAAATAAAATTGTTCAAAAAATAATCTAACTAATTTAGATAGAAAATTGAAAGACTAGGCAGTTTCTTGCTCGGGCATTTCACCCTGAAGCTTCTTATAATGATTTAATACCCCTTGGCGTGCAGCATAAACAAATCCTCGCTTCACATTAACTCCCGTAATAGCTATCGTCTCATAGACTAGCGTTTGATTTAACTTTGCTTTATCAAGAACCTCACGAATTTTATTTATCTCTACAATATCTTCTAAATCCCGTTTATTTGCACAAACAACAAGTGGAACTTCCGCTGGGTCTGAAAAACTTTTAGAAATTAATCTATCTCCATAAAATTGTAATAATTCTTTTAAACTCCATATATTTTCTTCCCACTGGTCGATTAAACTGTCCCAAAAGAAGAGGATACAATCAGTTCCTTTGAGGACCGTTCGTCTCTGGAATTTGTGGCGTCTTTGGCCGGCGACGGTATAAACTTGGAACACCACATTGCTTACTCGGGCTACCACTCTATCAAAGAACAATGTACGACCAGTTGGATCAGCTATCTGTTGCATATCACCTGAAGCAAGTCCCTCTTTCTTGTATACCCACTCTAAGGCAGTTGTTTTTCCTCCTAAAGATGGACCCCAGAATACAACTTTGAAAACCAGTGTTCCATCCCCACGACGACTTGGAATATTTAATCCTCTCCTATTAAAAATTTTTCATTTATAAATTTTGATAAAGTAAGATTGTTATAAAATTTATAATAATTCTCTTAAATTAATGTTATCTAAATTATATTAATTTAATATTGTTTAAAGTATTTAAATAATATCTACTAATGAGATATCTCAAAATTTGAGTCTGAAGGTTAGGTATCTTCTCATGATTGATGATAGCAAAGATGAAATCTTTAATTTGTGATTCTTCAGTTAATTCACCATATCTCTGCGTACTAATAATAAATGGATTGTAGTAGTTATATTTCGGCAACGTTAGCTAATTGAGTGGTCTCTCTTCATCAATAAAAAAATATTCAGGGTGTCCATCGATAATAATTTATTTAATCATATTTAATGAACTTTTTGACACATCTCTAATCCTATTTTGAAGATTTCTAAGTGTTTTTATTCCTCCGTTCGAAAATTCCTAAGGCAAAATTTTTTTGTACTATAAGTTTAATATTCATATTTATTACAGGAATAAAAAGCGCTCGAAATTAATTCATAATCAAGAATTAAGTTATTAAAATCTATCCCAATCATCGCATTGGGATTTAAAGTATTCATATCTAAATTTATACTCAAAATATATGATAATGCACCCTAATATTTTATAATGGAGTTGCAATTAATGAATTAACGTTTTATACTACATCTTGTTGGTGAGTGATAAAAATTTTGAGATTAAAGATAATTCGTATTCCATATACATAATAGAAATCTTTATATATTCAGATTAAGATCAAAAATTTTCATTGATGTTTTTAAAAATGGTAATATATGAAACTAGAAAAACAATTTTTAATTTCAATTATACTTTATTTTAAGGAATACAATAGAAGAAAAATCAATTTATATGATTATAACTAGTTTAATAAATTCATTCTGGTAGATTTATAATCTTAAAAGATTTAAATTGATATTGATAATAATATTTAAATCCCTTTAAAGAGAGAAATAAATGAATAAAAAAACGAGTAAAATAATGAAATTAGATCAAATTAAAGAAATTTTGAAATCAATTGATCCGATACAAAAAATT
>JABUBO010000065.1_pt1 | contig 27883 bp, 34 predicted proteins | sample 7240361 | NCBI WGS metagenome assembly JABUBO01 (sample SAMN07256346, study PRJNA390944) | subsurface metagenome | isolation source: Methane hydrate marine sediment | place: Pacific Ocean: Eastern North Pacific, ODP site
GTGCGAGGTGTTGCGCATCATGCAGCAGGAAGGTTTCATAGGTGAGTTTGAGTTCATCGATGATGGCCGCGGGGGGAAGTTCAGGGTCGCGCTACAGGGTAAGATCAATGGGTGCGGGGTGATAAAGCCCCGATACGCCGTGAAGCGCGACGGTTACGAGCCCTGGGAGAAGCGGTACCTGCCCGCGGCCGGGTTCGGCTTGCTCTTGGTCTCTACCCAGCGAGGAGTAATATCTCACCGACAGGCTGAAGAGCAGAGTTTGGGCGGGCGACTCTTGACGTTCGTTTACTAGCTGTTCTATCAAAAACCATCACGCTCTAAACCTTAAAGTCAAGTGACCTAAAATGTTATGAAAGACCAAGGGAACGCTGAATAGTAATGGTGTCCAAAATGGCAGCAAAAATCAGAGAAGATGTAGAAGTGCCCGAAGGCGTAGAGGTCAAACTCTCGGGCAAAATAATCGAAGCTAGTGGACCGAAGGGTAAGCTCGCATATAAATTCGATATTCCCGGAGTCGAGCTGAAAACGGAGGGGCAAAAAATTTTGGTCGAAGCCCTATTCCAGCGTCGAAAGCATCGAGCTGCGGTTGGCATGATCCGGGCCTGCCTGGCCAACATGTTCAAGGGTGTCACTACGGGTTTCGCCTACAAACTTCGTGTGGTTTACTCACACTTTCCGATCACGATAAAAGTCGAGGGCAAGCGCGTCCTGATCCAAAACTTTCTCGGTGAACGGGCACCTCGCGTGGCCAAAATCGTCGGTGATGTGGGCGTGGAAGTAAAGGAGGATGAAATAATCGTCCAAGGCATCAACAGGAACGAAGTTGGGCAGACTGCATTTAACATCGAGCAGGCGACCTTTATCAGGCACCGCGACCCACGCGTCTTCCAAGATGGTTGTTACATTGTGGAGAAGGCATGAAAATGACGAGAAAAAAACGCGCGCCGAAATTCAGGCGTCAAGAATGGTTTAGGTTCGCAAAGCTTGGCGAAAAATGGCGCAAGCCCAGAGGTAAAGACAGCAAGATGCGCCTGGGCATAAGGGGTAAATCTGCAGTAGTATCGGTCGGCTATCGATCACCGAGAAGCGTTCGGGGGATTCATCCCTCTGGACTCATCGAACTTTTGGTACACAGCCCTCGCGACCTCGAAGGACTCGACGCGGGCAAGCAAGCGATTCGGATAGCCTCAGGCGTTGGGGGGCGAAAGCGGGAACAGATCCTCGCTCGAGCCAAGGAACTCGGTATCAAGGTACTAAATCCCGGAGGCGAAAAACGTGGAGTTAAGCACACAGCGCAGACTGGCAGCTGATATCCTCGGCGTGGGCATCAACCGGGTTTGGGTCGACCCCGCCCGAGCTACCGATGTTTCTGCCGCGATCTCACGTGAAGATGTAAGGCGCTTGATCCGACAGGGCGCGATCAAGGCAAAACCAGAGCGGGGGATAAGCCGCGGAAGGTTCAGACGGCGGGCCGCCAAACGCAAGCGTGGCAGGCGGCGGGGCGTTGGGAGCAGGAAGGGCACGCGAAAGGCTAGACAACCGAAAAAGGCGAGGTGGATCAGAACCGTGCGGCCGTTGCGCGCGAGGCTACGCGAACTCAAGCGAGAGGGAACAATCAACCAGCGCGAGTATCGCAAACTCTATCGGATGGTGAAGGGTGGGGCTTTCAAGAGCAGGGCTCATCTCGAAACCCACCTCAGGGAGCGAGGACTTCTGAAGGGATGAAGATGGCTAAGATCGGACCGCGCTGGAAGGTTCAGTTCAGGCGCAAGCGAGGGGGAAAGACCGACTATAGGCATAGGCTCAGGCTCATACGCTCGGGCAGACCGCGGCTGGTGACGAGAATCTCGCTAAAGCATGTCATCGCCCAATCCGTGCGTGCCACCCCCAGTGGGGACCTCACCCTTGCCTCGGCGCACTCGAAGGAGCTCGAGAAACTCGGGTGGAAAGGATATACTGCAAATACCCCTGCGGCCTATCTCGTGGGGCTGCTCTGCGGATACCGCGCGCTGAAGGCTGGGATGAAAGAATGCACTTTGGATCTCGGGAAGTACAACCCAATTTACCAAGCTAAAGTTTTCGCCGTACTTAAGGGAGCGCTCGACGCTGGTCTACAAATTCCCCACGGTGAAAAGGTTTTACCAAGCGATGAGCGGATACGTGGGGAACACATCGCCCAGTACGCCGCGAAACTAAAGGATGAGAATAAAAACGCATATCACGCGCGATTCTCTGCCTACCTCCGGCGGGGACTAATGCCAGAGCAGCTACCACAGCACTTTAACGAAATCAGGCGAGTAATAGTTGCGCAGTTCGGTGAGTAAAATGGGAAGGGGACGAAGGACACGAGGGGCACGAAGGAAACCAATGCGAGAGGAATTCGACATCAATCTATGGCAGCCTCGGACGAGCATGGGGCGAGCGGTAAAGGAAGGGCAGATAACCAAAATACCTCAGATTCTGCGCCAAGGAAGGCCAATCAAAGAGCCTGAAATCGTCGATGCCCTCGTGCCAAATACTGAGGAGGATATCTTGGGGGTGAGCTTAGTCCAGCGGATGCACAAATCAGGACGTCGAGTTAAATATCGTGTGGTTACAGCGGTCGGGAATCGGGATGGGATCGTCGGAGTTGGGTACGCAAGCACGCGCGAGATCGGTCCATCCATACGAAAGGCCATTACCGCGGCGAAGCTAAACGTCGTAGAGATCGCTCGAGGCTGCGGGAGCTGGGAGTGTGCCTGTGGACGACCTCACTCGATTCCGTTCGAGGTTACTGGGAGAAGCGGCAGCGTCCACATGACGATAAAACCAGCGCCGCGCGGACTTGGGTTGGCAGCTGCCGAGGTCCCGAAGACAATTCTTCGAATGGCCGGAATCAAGGACGCTTGGATTCATTCGCGTGGGCAGACGCGCACGACGCTCAACTTCGCCCTCGCTACCTTCGACGCCCTCAAGCAGACCACGAGGGTAGCCCTTCGGAAGCCCCATAAGGAGCACGTCCTCATCGGAAAGGTCGGTGAAGAGAGTGGCTAAATTAGCGGTAATTAGGGTGCGCGGTAGCGTGAACGTGCGGCGCGATGTGAGGGAGACGATGCGGATGCTGGGCCTAACGCGCACCAACCACTGCGTCGTGATAGATGATACCCCCACCTTCCGCGGGATGCTGCAGAAAGCGAAGGACATGCTTACGTGGGGGGAGGTTGAGCAGAAGGTATTAGAGCAACTCATTCGGAAACGCGGAAGGCTAACCGGTGATAAGCGTTTGACTGACGAATTCATTAAATCCCAAACTCCGTTTCAATCGTTAAGCGAGTTCGCCGCCGCGGTACATTCGGGCGAGGCCGAGCTCAGAACGCTCCCTGGATTGAAGAAAGTTTTCAGGCTCCACCCGCCACGAAAGGGGTATAAAGCAACCAAACGTCCATTTAAGGACTTTGGCGATCTGGGCTATCGTGGCGAGCAGATCAACGAGTTCGTCATTAGAATGATCTAGGTGTTGTAAATGGTGGTACGAAGGCGGCGAAAGGTGCGAAAACAACGAGGCACAAGAACTTACGGAAGGGGCTGCTCGAAACGTGGACGGGGAGCTGGGGAGAAGGGCGGCAGAGGGCTCAGCGGCGGCCACAAACAGAAGTGGCCCTACATGCTCAAGCACATGCCCAAACATTTTGGAAAACATGGGTTCACGCGCCCGCTCGCGGCGAGGAGGGAAATCAGCGCGATCAACGTCGGCGAACTCGACGAACGCCTCGACGAACTCCTGCAGCAGGGCATCGCCAAACGCGAGGAGGAGCGGATCGTGGTCGATGTTAAGAAGCTCGGTTTTGAGCGAGTGCTCGGCGGGGGGCGCGTCACCCATCCCCTCGAGGTCATCGCGAAGGAATTTGTGGAATCTGCAAAACGGAAACTCGAGGAAGCGGGCGGAAAGGCAATCGCAGGGTGAAGGCGATGGAACAGCCTGAGAAGCCGCGGTCCAAACTTTATGCACTCGATCCCCTAGTACGAAAACTCCCCGAGGTCTCGGTTCCAAAGCGGCACGTTTCATTCAAGGAAAAGTTTATGTGGACGGGAATAGCCCTCCTCGCCTTCTTCGTCCTGACCCAAGTCCCGCTCTACGGAATGGCCCCTGGGGCTGGGAGGGTCCCTTTCTTTGGGCAGCTGCGTTTCATACTCGCCAGCCACGGGGGGAGCTTGATGGAGCTTGGCATCGGGCCTATCGTCACCGCTGGCATCATTATGCAATTGCTAGTCGGAAGCAAGATACTCGGACTTAATCTGGGCCAGTCCGAGGACCGCGCCCTCTTCACCGGCGTCCAGAAAATTGGGGCTATGGTCATGGGTGTCTTTCAAGCATCGATGCTCGTGATTGCGGGGACATACGGGGTCGCCTTTGGCTCAAGCGCAGGCATCTTCATCGTCGCCCAGCTCGCGATAGCGGTGATCATCGTGATCTTCCTCGACGAAATGGTCTCGAAATACGGGTTCGGGAGTGGGATTAGCCTCTTCATCGTAGCCGGTGTATCGATGACCATTTTCGCGCAGGCGTTCAACCCGATAGCCACGGCTGCGACGGGCGGTGAGCTTCCAGGCGCCGTTCCAAACTTGATCAAAACCTTAATAGTGGGAGGCAACATCTCCGACGCGTTCACCAGACCATGGCCTCTACCGAACATGATGGGTGTAATCGCGACGATTTTGGTCTTTTTCATAGTTGTCTACATCGAAAGTATGCGAATCGAGATACCCCTTGCCTATGGCCGCTTCGGTGGCATCCGCGGGCGCTACCCAATCAAGTTTATGTACGCCTCAGTCATCCCGGTGATCCTCGCGATGGTGGTATTCGCGAACATCAGGATATTGGGGATGTTCTTCTCTCCGTTACAAGGAATTTCCGATTATCTCAGCACCCCGAACGGCATCTTCGCCGTCGCGGCTGATCCGCTCCGAGCGGGGATCTACTTAGTGGTCTTGGTCCTGTTATGTATGGGCTTCGCCTCGCTATGGGTAAACATGACAGGGATGGGGCCCCGTAATGTGGCAGAGCAGCTCGATCGCTCGGGCATGCTTATCCCGGGGTTCCGCCGCGATATTAGGGTGATGGAGCGCGTGCTCAGTCGCTACATCACAGGAGTAACGTTGCTCGGCGGCGCAACCGTTGGTGCACTCTCCGCAGGCGCTGATTTCATGGGGGCTTTAGGCAGCGGCACTGGGATCTTGCTTACCGTGAGCATTATGTATAGCATTTACCAAGAGATAGCGAAGGAACGAATGGCAGAGATGTTCCCGGCGGTGAGGAGGTTCTTTGGTGAATAAAGTGGTCGTCGTGACTGGCGTGCCAGGGGTCGGAAAGAGCACCGTCATCGAAGGGGCGCTAAAGCAGCTCGAGACAAAAGGTGTTGAATACGAATTGATAATCTACGGCGATGTCATGCTCGAGCTTCTGAAACGAAAAGGCATAACCCACCGCGACGAGATGCGGAAGTTCCCGGTAGGCCCTTACCGAGAGGTCCAACGCGAAGCTGGAAAACAAATCGCCCGCGTGGCCAAGCGAAAGCCTGTGCTGGTCGATACCCACTGTCTCGTCAAGAAACCCGAAGGATATTACCCAGGTCTGCCTCGCTGGGTGCTCGAGGAGCTCAAGCCCGAATCGATCGTGATAATTGAAGCGTCTCCAGAAGAGGTGGCGGGGCGGCGGACAAAGGATACCGCGAGGAAGCGGGACAAAGAGCTCCTGAACGAGGTCGTGGAGCACCAGCAACTCAACCGTGCCACGGCAACGGCATACGCGGCGCTCACGGGCGCAACGGTGAGGATAATCCATAATAGGGATGGGAAACTCAGTGAAGCCATAAAGGAAATGGTTGAGGCACTGAGGTGAACTCATGCACCGTATACTCATCTACCCCCTGATCGCCGTCCTCCTGCTCGCGAGTTCCGTGACGATCGCTAGTGCAGAGGAGGCGGGAAATGAGCAGGAAACGTACAAGAGGCTGCTGCAGAGAATAGACGGCTCCATCGTGGCCCTCAGGCATGGGGGGAGTGCGTCGGGAGGTTTGAGTGAGGCCCAAACACTTTACAGTAACCTCGTCGAGAACGAAAATTTTGACAATCGTCCGGAACTCCTGGAAACAAACAACCGAATAACCCAAGCTTTCAGTTCTCTGCAGCAATCAGCGACCGAGGAAAATATTCGGGATTTGCGCTTGGACATCTCGCTAATGGCGAGCGAGCTCGGGGTCGGGCTGCCTTTCAACTTCGAGCATGCTTTATTCTTCATCCTCGGGATTGGAATATTCGTTGCCCTCATCGTCACCCTCATATCTCGACGTGTCGTGAACTGGGAGCGGATGAAACAAATCAAGGCTGAGGTGTCCGCATTTCAGCAGGAGCTCCGCGATGCCCGGAGCAAGCAGGACATGAAGCGCCTGTACAAGGTCCAGCAGGATCAAAAGCGGATCATGGCACTCCAAGGACAGATGATGAAGGAAAATTTCAAGCCTATGCTTGTCTATATCGTGCCCTACTTCATCTTCTGGTTCGTCCTATCTGGCATGTACTCGGGATGGGTCGTGGCTTGGCTCCCCTTCCGCCTAGACCTCCCATTCTTCGGCAAATGGGCTTCCTGCGGCTTCCTGAGCTGGTATCTCCTAACCTACTTCGGGTTCTCCCAAATCTGGCGGAAAATGCTCATCCGTGAGTAGCATGCCGGCGCGAAGGTACCGCTCGAGGAGCTATAAAAAACGTTTTGTCCGCACGCCCGGAGGGCGAACCACCGTGCGCTATAAGGAGGAGCGGGCGGGGGTGGCGAGATGCGCTTCCTGTGGGCGCCCGCTGGGGGGCGTTCCCCGAGCTAGGCCGAGCGAGATGCGGTCCCTGCCCCACAGCTCCCGCATGCCGAATCGCCCTTACGGTGGTTATCTCTGCCCGGCCTGCGCGCGCCAAGCGATTAAAGAAGCTGCTCGAGCGTGAGCGAATGGCGGTCATTGCCATAAGCGGCTTACACGGGACGGGCAAGACGACTGCCGCACGGGCGCTGGTGAGAAAATTCAAACTCCGCTACGTCTGCGCGGGGAGCGTCTTCAGGCAGCTTGCTAGAGAACGGGGGATGACGCTCGATGAGTTCTCGCGCTATGCCGAGCGCCACCCCGGGATCGACCGTATGATAGATCGTCGCACCGCCGAGGCCGCAAGGGAGGATGGAGTGCTCATCGATGCTCGCCTCGCTGGGTGGATGGTCAAACAGGCAAATCTGAAAATCATACTCACTGCTCCACTCGAGGAAAGGGTTCGGCGGATAGCTCGTCGAGAGGGGCGGAGGTACAAGGAGGTCCTCCGAGAAACGATGGGGCGGGAGCGGAGCGAAGCCAAACGGTTCAAACGGTTCTACAACATTGATGTTAATGACCGCTCAGTGTTTGATCTGGTTCTCAACACCAAGCGCTGGTCGGCTCAAGAGACGGCGCGAATACTTGAACTTGCGGTCGGGCCCATCCTCAAACAAAGAACTTTTGAATAACGCAACTTTTTTGTAGAGAGCTATAAAGGTTGAAGAGTAGGAATTCAAGTGAAGGTGTTAAGATGGTGATGGAAGTAGGTCGAGTTTGTGTGAAGCTCGCGGGGCATGAGGCGGGCAGGCGGTGCGTCGTAGTGGACGTGCTCGACAACGTATACGTGGTGGTGAGCGGCTCTGGGGTCAAACGGCGCCGATGCAACATCTCGCACCTCGAGCCCCTCGAGCAAAGGGTTGAAATCGCGAAGGGTGCGCCAGATGAAGAGGCCAAACGCGCGCTCGAGGCAGCAGGCTTGGTAAAGACAGAGAAACCACCGGAGAAACCCCCCGAGCAAAAGGAAGGCACCGCCTAACGTTTGGTCATAGGGTGTTTTGAGTGGGCAAGTTACCTTCCGATGTCAAGCGTGAAGTTCTAGTCCGGGCTCAAGATATGACTGACCCCAGCCATGGCTGCGAACCCAGCAAGCGCCCAATTCGTGAACACCTGCGCCTGGGAATCATCAACCTCGACAAACCCGTTGGGCCAACCTCGCATGAGATCGTCGCTTGGGTAAAGCTCGTGCTCGAGGTTCGACGCACAGGGCACGGGGGCACCCTCGACCCGAAGGTAACCGGGATACTGCCGACAGCACTCGATGACGCTACCAAAATGGTTCAAACGTTGTTGCCCGCGGGCAAGGAGTACATCTGCATAATGCACTTGCATGGCGAGGTGCCCCAGCACCGCCTCGAGCAGGTGTTGCAGGAATTCGAGGAGGAGATTTACCAACGCCCCCCGCTCCGAGCGGCTGTGAAGCGACAGCTCCGAGCACGGCGGATTTACTACATCAAGCTCCTGGAGCGGGAGGGCAGGGACGTGCTCATGCTCGTGGGGTGTGAGGCGGGGACCTACATGCGGAAGCTTTGCTTCGACATGGGCGAGGCCCTAGGCTGCGGTGCTCACATGCGCGAGCTTCGCCGGACGCGGACGGGACCTTTTCGCGAGGACGGCACCCTGGTCAAACTACACGACCTCGCCGACGCCTACGCTTTCTGGCGGGAGGATGGCGATGAAAGTCACCTGCGTAAGGTCATTTTGCCTGTGGAGGCTGCAGTTAAACACCTGCCCAAACTTGTCGTTAGAGATGGGGCTGTCGATGCCCTTTGCCACGGTGCTAGCCTCGCGGCTCCCGGAGTACTCACGATTGAAACAGGGATCTCGCTTGATAATCTCGTGGCGCTGATGACGCTGAAGGGTGAGCTCATCTCGCTGGCCCGTGCGACCATGACCTCAAAGCAGATTTTTGATGCCGAGCACGGAATCGTCGCGAAGCCCGAGCGCGTCGTGATGTCACCGGGCACATACCCGCGGAAGTGGAAATAATCGAAACTAATTAACTTAGCAATCACGTTAACTTCTCAGTGAAAGCGGATATAACTCAAAAAGCCAGAGTTAGATTTGGGCCGGGGTAGCCTAGCCAGGTAAGGCGCGAGCTTGGAGAGCTCGTGGTCCTTTGGGCCTCAGGGGTTCGAATCCCCTCCCCGGCGCCACCTTTCGAACGACTTAATAGGCGCCTTAACAAATTTAAGAAAGACATAGTTGGCGATTCGAATGCCCGAGGAATTCAAGCACATCGTGCGCTTGGCGGGGAAGGACTTGGTTGGCGAGAAGCGTGTCCAGCTAGCGCTAGCTGACCTAAACGGCGTAAACCTGAACTTCGCCCGGGCCGTTGCCTATGCTGCAGATGTGGACCCCTTCGTAAAGCTTGGGAACCTGAATAAAGAGCATGTTGACCGCCTAGAAAAAGTTCTCCGCAACCCGGTCGAGCACGGAATCCCAAGCTGGATGCTGAGTCGGCGAAAGGACTACGAAACGGGAAAGGATCTCCATCTGATCGGCGCGGATGTGGCTATGGCTGTACGCGCCGACATTGGGCGCGAGCGCCGGATCCGAAGTCGTCGAGGCATTAGACATGAACTTGGCCTGTCCGTGAGAGGGCAGCGCACCCGCACAACCGGTCGAAAGGGATTGGTGGTAGGAGTGAAGCGAAAAGAAATCCGAATCCGCGAAGAGACCGCGAAGGCAGAGAAGGGCAGGCGAGGGCGAAGGGAGGAGAAGGAAGAGAAAAAAGTTGAGGAGAAGGAAAAGAAGGAAGAGAAAAAAGTTGAGGAGAAGAAAGAATGAAGCGTCAGCGTAAGAAATACCTCAGGCCCTCGCATCCTTGGGAGAAGGAGCGGATGGATGCCGAGGACAAACTCCTTCATAAATACGGGCTTCGCCGAAAGGAAGAGGTATGGCGGACCGAGACCCTGCTCCGAAACTTCAGGCGGCAGGCCCGACAATTGCTCGCCGCCTCTGGCCCCCAAGCGGAACTCGAGTCCAAACAACTTCTATCGCGCCTCCGCCGCCTTGGGCTCGTGGGCGAGGGTGCGATACTGGATGACGTGCTCGGCTTGAACGTTGAGAACTTGCTCGAGCGCCGCCTCCAAACGATCATCCATCGGAAAGAGTTGGCCAAGACTCCACCTCAGGCTCGACAACTCGTGCTCCACGGCCACATAGTCATCGCCGGTAAGCAGGTCATGGTGCCGAGCTACTTGGTCCCTCTCGAGGAGGAGGGCACGATTGGGTACGCGAAGGGCTCGTCCTTCAAAGTGCAGCCCCAACCCGAGGCCTCAGCAGCCGAGCCCATCACCGAGGGGAAGGCTAAAGCGCAACCAGAGGAAACTGAGAAAGCGGCTGCGAAGCCGAAGGAGGAGGCAACATGACCAACGGGAAGTGGGGAGTCGCTCACATTTACTCATCCTTCAACAACACCATCATCCACATCACCGACCTCACCGGGGCCGAGACCGTGGCCCGCTGGTCGGGAGGTATGGTCGTGAAGGCCGACCGCGAGGAGTCCTCACCCTACGCGGCGATGCAGGCTGCGATGCGCGCGGCCGAGGAGGCGATGGAGAAGGGCTTCACAGGCATTCACATCAAAGTGCGTGCGCCAGGAGGAGGCGAGTCAAGGAGTCCAGGGCCAGGGGCACAGGCTGCAATTCGGGCGCTAGCGCGGGCCGGCTTAAGAATCGGGCGAATTGAGGACACCACGCCGACTCCACATGACGGTTGTCGTCGTCGTGGGGGGAGGAGAGGGCGCCGCGTATAGCTCCTTTTTGGATGCCCTTTGCGTTTCTTCTTAAGGGGTCATACAAAAGAAATATTTAAGCGAACCCAGCCCTATCGTTGTTGGAATTTGGTGGTCCGATGCAGGTCGAAATCAAAAAACTCGAAGGAGACGAGATGGAGCTCATGCTCTCCGACTCCAACCCCGCCTTCGCTAACGCCCTCCGCAGGGCAGCGATGCGCGAGATCCTCGTGATGGCGATCGACGAGGTGGAGTTCAAGGTGAACGACTCTGCGATGTACGACGAGATCTTAACCCACCGGCTCGCCTTGATCCCCCTCCGCACCCCACTAAAGGGTTACGTCCCCCCCAGTGAGTGCGGCTGCCGCGAAGGACGTTGCCCAAAGTGCAGCGTGAGCCTCACCCTAAAGCGAGAGGGACCTGCGACCGTACTCAGCGGTGACCTGAAGTCGACCGATGAGGAAGTCGTGCCAGTGAGCGGCTCAGTCCCGATTATAAAGCTCGAAAGGGGGCAACGCCTCGAGCTGACCGCAATTGCGCGTTTGGGGCCGGGCAAGGAGCACGCTAAGTGGCAACCTGGGATAATCGCGTACAAGTATATGTCGGTGTTCGAGCTCGACGAGAAAGCGTGCGATGGGTGCGGTGACTGCGTCAAGGCGTGCCCAGTCAACATCATCGAGCTCGTCGAGGAAAAGCCAAAAATCACCGATATAACGCTATGCACGATGTGCAGGGGCTGCGCCGAGGCCTGCCCGCCCAAAGCGATCCGGATAGGGAGCGACCCCACGAAGTTCATCTTCCGCATCGAGTCGGCGGGAGGCATGCCGCCCGAACAGATTCTCCTCAAGGCGATGGGGATCCTCGGGGACAAGCTCGATGAATTCTCGAAGCAAGTTAAGAAACTCTAAATAGCTTAAAACCTTTACAACACATAATTTTGTTTTGGCGCGGGGGTGGCCGAGTCTGGTCAAAGGTCCAAACGGCCGACCAAAGGTGCCAGCTTGAGGGGCTGGTCCCGTAGGGGTTCGCGGGTTCAAATCCCGTCCCCCGCACCACGTTTTCGCGAAAAGGGGCGCTATACGGTGAGTTTTCGTTTTCACCCACGTTACGAGATTCCGTAATATTACGGTTTTCCGTAATCCTCAAGATAGTATCGAGCAATTGTGTGCCCCAGTCGCCGCGCTTGAGGGCGGGCAGGTCATCACGTTGAAACTTCAGCAGTTTTTGGCGGACCCTAAACCTCATCACCGCATCGTATCCGGGGTTGGAAGTCTTGCCCTCGATCAAAAATTTTAACTCGGCTTTACTCAGCATGTTTTCACCCCATTCTTCGCTTTCCCTTTAACCGACTCTTCGCTTTTTCTGGGGCGCTTTCAGCATTGCGGACCTCGTTACGGTTGACTGTTAGCAGAGCCGCCTTCTCTCGAACTCCGGGAGGCATCTCCACCGATCGGCCGCTTCGCTCCAGCCACGGTATCGCTTTTTTCTTGTTCTCCCGCAACGTCCGCCCGTGCTCCTTAAACCATTTTAGCGTCCACTCCAACAGGGATTTTTCTTTCGCTTTCGTATCAAATGTAATTTTTCCGCTCAATTGCACGCCCGTTTCCGAATCAGGCGGCGGAGGCGATCTTATCCTCGATACTTCGGACAAAAACTCCCACAATTTCGGGTGCCTCTTACAAGCGTAAAGTAAAGCACGCGTGGATGGCGGGTGAAACCCATAAACGTCTTCAAACGCCATGTCCTCAGGAACTCCCTTAAACATCTCTTCCTCGGCTTTCCTCATCGAGCGCGGGAGCCCCATGAATTTAAGACGATCTATGTCCCTTTTCACCGAAGCGACCATCTCGGACATTTTCTTATCATAGAAATCAAACGCCCGCTTCCCGTTGATCAATTGATAAACTGGTCTTTTTCCTTCGGACTTGGAGATAAAGCCAGCCTTAGTAAAATGTTCCAAGCGAGATGCTACCGTGCCGCGAGCAAGTCCCGACCTTTTGACTACCTCGTTGAACCGCATGGACGGCCTGAATAGAAAAGCCTGAAGCAACTCAAAATCGCTTTCGTTCGTGCTCCCTTTCGGTCTGCCGGCTTTTCGAGTCATAAACCCAACTCAACTTTCCCAACGGTTCCACAATAAGTTCATTTAAACTCTCTTTTATACCTTTTTGGTTCAATTTATTAATTCCCTATACTATTGAGGGGAGTAAATTGTTAGGAGAACGATTGAAGGAACTGCGAGGGAAACTCGTCAAGGTTGTTTATCGAGACATTGACAACGACTCCGTCTTGAAAGGTGACTTAGTTCAGATCGGCAAGGACTTTGTTGAGGTTCGTTCTTTTAGAAATTCCTACCTCATTCGTATCGACCAAATTCTCAAAGTAGTCGCAGCCTTGGAGCACGATGGCGACTGGGGGCAATTCGCTCAGCGGTGCAAATACCGTGTCGATGGCTGTTCACCGCCCGCTTGTCAGTATCACGACTCATCTATTGGGGACTGCTGTGAGCAATTCTGTTCGTTGTGGGGAAAAGGTGGCGTTGATCGTGGCGAACGATGACTTCTGCTGGGTTGAATTCAGCCGCGGGGTGAGGCGACAGATCCCGCCGAGGATGATCCGATTAGAAGAAATCGAAGGGGAACGATCGAAAACAGATAACACCAACCTTTACGTTTCCATTTACCGATACCTAACGGACGATCCCAACGTTGGTCCCGTCTACGGTCCGTTTTACCTCGACCTCGATGATGAGACTAACCCAGACCGCGCCCGCAGGGAGGCGGTTGCAGTCGCATACGAGCTGTCTACCGCCTACAGCATCCCAGCCGAACTCGTCGACATTCGCTTCACCGGCAAGAAGGGTTTTTCCATCGTCATCCGGCCAGAGGTTCTGGGCGCTGAGCCATCCGTGCTGCTACCGAGAATTTACCGGCGAATGGCCGAGCGATTGGCGAAGACCTTGAACCTCAAGACCATCGACTTCAAAGTTTACGAAAGGCGAAGGTTGTGGCGATTAAACAACTCGATTCACCCGGATACTGGGCGGCATAAAATTTTCTTAACGTTAGATGAACTAAAAAATTTGAAAATCGACCAGATCCGCGAACTCGCCCTGAAACCTCGGTCAATCTCTTACACGCACGGGAAAATCGAGGCGATTCCCGCTGCAAAGAAATTTTACGCGGATGCCAAGTCTGAGGTAGAAAAAAAATTTGAGGGCCGCGGGAAATTCACCCTGATGCATTATGAAGTTAGGGGCGTTCCACCCTGTGTCGAAAAACGTTTGGAAATCGGCACGAAACTCGGATGCCGCGAGCAATACGCTTTTGAACTCGCAGTTTATTTCGCGGGGAGGCAAACGCCTATCGAAGAGACCAAGCAGCTCCTAACCGAGTTTGCGCGGCGGTGCGATCCTCCGCTCGATGCACGCGAGGTCGAACACGCAATCGAGACCGCATACCAAGGGGTGACGGAAGGCAGGTATTCCGTCGGGTGTTCGAGCGATGCCCTAGTCGACCTATGTCCTGGCAAAGAGAAATGCCCCATCTTTAGCCAAGGGGTTGAAGGACCAGACCATAGTCAATATTTCGACGATGGACGGTTCGTTCCAAAATGGTTGGCCGAAAACATCATGAAAGAATACAATTTCGCCACGATGGATGGAGATGTGATTTACGCCTATGTGAACGGGGTTTACGTTCCAAGCGGCGCGGCGATCATCAAATACGAAGCGCAGTCACGTCTCGGCGACCGGGCCACGACCCACTACGTTGACGAGGTCGTTGGTTTTATCAAGAGGGAAACGTATCAGCCACGGGAGAAATTCAACCTCAAGCACTTGATAAACCTCAAAAACGGATTCTTAAATATTAAAACAGGCGAACTCCTCACACATACGCCCGAAAAACTTTCAACCATACGGATTCCGGTAGCTTATGACCCCTCGGCAAATTGTCCGAACATCCAAAAGTTTTTGCGGGAAGTTTTGCATGAGGGCGACATGCCCACGATTTTAGAGTTATTCGGATATTGTTTGTATCTGGGCTATCCCATTCACAAGGCATTCATGTTCGTCGGGGATGGGGCAAACGGGAAAAGCACACTCATCAACCTTCTAAAAACATTTCTAAGGAGGGAAAATTGCGCCAGTGTGAGTTTGCAAGAACTCGAAATCAACCGATTCGCCACAAATGCTTTGGATGGAAAACTTGCAAACCTTTACGCTGACCTTCCATCAAAGGCGCTAAGTAGCACGGCGAGGTTCAAGATGCTGACCGGTGAGGACTTGATTGGAGCAGAACGGAAATTTGGCGCCCACTTCACGTTTGAAAATCATGCCAAGTTGATATTCTCCACAAATCGGATACCGAAGGCCGAGGACGATACCGCGGCGTTCTTCAGGCGGTGGATCATCATCAACTTCCCGAACGTTTTTGAGGGAAAACGGGCCTACAAAAGGATACTTGAAAAATTGACAACCGACGAGGAACTGAGCGGACTGCTGAATCTTGCGCTTAAAGGTTTGGGCGACCTCCTCGAACGTGGCGACTTCAGCAGCGGAAAATCCACGGAGGAAGCCCGCGAGCAGTATATCCGGATGTCCGATTCCATCGGGGCGTTCGTGATGGATCGGGTGGAAATCGCTCCAGAGGAATGGGTTAGCAAGCGTGAGCTGTATTCGGTTTATTGCGAATATTGTCGAGATAACAACTACCCAACCGTGTCAGATGGCACTTTCCACAAAAATATCCACCAATATGCCAAGTTGGAGGATTTCCGCCCCCTAGTGGATGGGAAGCGACTCTCTGCATGGCGGGGAATCCGGCTGAAATCCGAGCGCCATGTCAACCATGTCAAGGATGTCAACCCTTTTCCATACTCTTTGTTCACCTTTGACTCGGGTAAAGAAAATAGAGAAGAAAAGAAAGAAAGTAAAAAAGAAGTAGAGAAAACCCCTGACATCCCTGACATGTCTGACACAAAAGAGCCCGAAATCGAGCCCATCGTGGATACTGCCTGCTCCCGCTGCGGGGCGCGGGGCAAGGGGTTGCATTGGACCCGCGCGGGCGAGCCGCTCTGCGACAAATGCGCGGAGGACTTTCCCGGCGATTTATAGGGTGAGAATGTGCCCGACCCGACCTATGTCTTGGAAGAGGAACTCCAGCAAGCAGTTGGGAATCATATCAGAAAGCTGCTAGCTGGAATCTCGCCCGGGGATGTAGTGGAGATTCACTGGCTCGACGCCTCGATGAGCAGGGAGGTAATCAAGATAACCGACCGGATAATTGCCACCCACAAATGCACCCTCGGGCGATTCATCGGCATTTTTCAAGATGCACAGTTCAGCATGCCTCACCTCTTACTCAGCACGGAGACCACCGATCGGGCCGCGGTCGATATGACATCTATTCCCGCCGCGGTTGTTGTGGGCGTTACCAAGATCGCCAGCAAAGCCCTCTCGCTTGCAGATTTCATGTAGGTTGACAGTGATCCTCCGTGCGCACATCCTACCCCCGTGGCCGCGATGCTGAGTATCACTCGGGCCCCCCCGGGGGGTAGGTGGGGGTGCCCATGGGGCGCAAGTAACCTTTGTGTTGTAAAACAACAGATCTTCTGTTTATACTTTTTATTTAAAAGCGCCGGACTCTCGTAATAATAACCTAAACAAGAGGTTTTTATCGTTTGAGGAAGTTTTTATAAAGGGGGTAGCGTGGGGGCAAAAATTAAAATTTCTGATATATCCTCAGACGTTAACAAAATTAGCGTGTTTTATGATAAAAATGATGTTAGAAAAATCAAATGTTTTTGTGGTGCATATTGCGATCGTTCAATAATACCGCACATGAAGAAAATCCATTCTAAAAAATGGAAAAAATGGTGTTTTGACTTCGTCCGGTTACGGAATAAGGGGTGGTCAAACAGGCGCATCATGTGGAAATATAGGGCGATTTTTTCTTGGACAGTTATAGAACGAGAGATAAAAAAGATGGTTGGAGAAGGCAAGGCTGCATTAAAGGTGCCGCAAAAGGAAAAAATAGCGAAATGGGCCCCACCCGATTTTAGATTTGAAAGGACAACTATTTGGAGTTTTCCTAAAAGGGGAGACTGGGCAGTCCATGAAAGTGATTATCGGGGGAATTGGCCCCCGCAAATACCTAGAAACTTAATTTTGAGATATTCGAGGGAAGGAGGCACTGTTTTAGATCCTTTTGTTGGGGGCGGAACAACCTTAATCGAAGCGTATTTGCTCGGTAGAAAAAGTATAGGGATCGACATAAATCCTAGAGCCATAACGATAAGCGATGAGCGTATTAAAGAGTTAGAAACGAAAAGTAAAGGGACGCTGGACATGCATTTAAATAATGACTGCCGGCCAATCGTGAAACTTGGAGACGCGAGGAATTCTTTGGAAATTCTTTCAACTTTTGGTTTAAGCGCAAACTCGATAGACCTCATCTGCACACATCCACCATATCTCGATTCTTTACGATACACAGAAAATATCGATGAAGATCTATCTCGCATTCAAGATCTAGAAACTTTCTGCGATGAATTACAAAAAACTGCCAGGGCGATATATGCTGTTTTAAAGAAAGGCGGAAGATGTGCAGTGCTAATAGGGGACGTCCGCAAAAAGGGCAAAATAATTCCCTTGGGGTTGAAATTAATGGAAAGGTTTTTGAGAGAAAAATTTGAATTAGAAGAAATCATTATTAAACAGCAGCATAAGGACGAATCAACTGAATTTTATTTTAATAAAAATTTTGTTAACTACTTAATCGCTCATGAGTATCTTTTTGTATTCAGAAAGGGATGAAAATGGCTAAACTTAAATTCATATCGCCGGGAGAGATTCCTCCAAGAGGGAAACCTTTCCACTATAAATTTCACAAAAAAATTGAGAAACTTTTGCGCTCCGCAGGGTTCAAAATAGAAAAAAGCGACCCCTACGCGGTGGGAGCAGATATAATTGCCAGCGCCGAGGGCAATCGTATCATTGTTCAGTGTAAATGTGCTAAGGATAAGGGCACCCCATATCCCAGATTGCCGTCTTTGATCGATGAGTATATAACGAAAGTTGAGAAAGAGGCCGCCCAGGTTGCTATATTGCCCATGGGAAATTATTCGATCTCTTCAGAGTATCAGGAACTGAATAAAAAAGAGGAACTACTAAAAAGCAAAATCGTCATTTGGGACGATAAAGAAATTCAATACTACGAAATGTTGGTGGGCGCTTTGAAAGAATGGGCAAAGTATCCCTTATTAGGCGATTTGGGATGTAAGGAGGAATTCACACCTCCGCTTCGCTTATCAGTGACGAAAGTGAAACAAGGCAATGTCGAATTTTGCGTTTTTTCTATATCGCCCGAAATTTTGTTAAAAATTGCTGACGTTTTTCGTAGAATACGTGATCCCAAAGCATACCAACGAATGGTAAATAAGAGTAGAGTAAAAAACGAGATAAAAGAGTATTTGGAAGGGCCTAAACCCTTCTTTCCTACGAATCTTGTATGCGTGTTTAAGGAAGAAGTTACATTTGACGATAAAACAAATACTTTGAAAATTCCAATGAAATATTCTTCTGTTTGGATAGTAGACGGCCAACATAGACTTTATGGTTTTTGTCATACGCGTCCGAGTATCAGGCAGAATTTTGAATTAATTTGCTCTGGATTTAACATCTCAGGATTAGAAAATTCTATTTTAAAAGAAACCGATCAGGCAGAAATGTTTGCCATTATAAACGAGAAGGCAAAGAGAGTGCCGAAAGACCTTTTAATAGATATTGCTTTAAAAACCAGGACAGCAGATCGGAGAATGAAAATAGTAAACAAACTAAAATCTTCAAGGGTTTTTAGGAATAAGATAAAATCAGTCGATACTCAAGGAGAAATTCACATAACTACTTTCGTTTTTACCTCCCCGATGAGAGGGTTAGTTGGTGACAAAGAAACTACAGGATATTCAAGTAAGTGGTATGGCAGGCGCGTTAAGGAAAAAATAATCCTTCCGGAGGAGGAAGATGATTTTATTAATTTCTGTGTAAAAAAATTTGAATATTATTTTGGAATAGCCAAGGAAGTATTCGGTGATAAATGGGGGAAACCAGACGAATACATTGTTGCAACTGACAGAGGAATCCGCGGGTTACTTAGGATAATGGAGCATGTCTTAGATTATTCTCGTGGATTAAAGGATATTAACAAAGCCAGAAATTGTTTCGAGGCTTTAAGAGATTTCGACTTTCGAACAAGCGCCCTTAGGCGTATGTATCTTGGTGAAGGCGGAGCAGATGAGTTAGCATACCGATTGATTGGAAAAATAAAAGAAAAATATCCCGATTTTGGCCCACAACCTTCCGGTATTGATGAAAAGCAAATAGAACCCGGCCAAAGGGATCTGGCCGAGGAGTTCATAAATAAATATTTGTCTAAATTCGATGGAGAAGTTTGGGGAGAGTTGCCATACATTGATTCTACCACATTTAAGTATCTCAGTTTTATTCCGCCCCACTGTCCAATTAGAATTTTTATACATGGACCAAAAGATCCCAAAACCCTAAAAGAAGCGCGGAGTCTAGGCGAAAAAAGAGCGCGTGTAGAAATAAAAAAAATAAGACGTTTAGACGACGGAGCATTCATTCATGATCGATGGTTATCGGATGGAAATATCATGGTCGAGTTTGGGCAAGACCTCAAAAATGAATCATTGGGCAAAAGTCGGCACAACATTACGGTTCGTGATAACGCCAAATTTGCCCCGCCTTTAATAACATGCCGCAGAAATTGGGAAAGTAGTCAAGAAGAACTGGCAAGCAAAGGCGGCAAATGGGAATTGTATTTTAAGTCCTAAATAATCATTTTGCGTTTTAATTGAGAATGAACTTATAAAAAGAAAGAGGCGCACGTCAGGGACTGAAAAATATAAGAGTCCGTTTCACGCTTTTTGGGTCCCAAACGGATTCCTCTTTGAGGACTAATGAGAAATTTGACTAATGAGAAAGATAACCTCCTAATTTTTTATGCACTCTCGAATCCTTCTTTTAAACTCCTTTTCTTCCTCCCCGGGTTCTGGGTGTTGGATATGAATCAGTTCATGGCAGATGTGTTCAATAATCTCTGCAGTCCTTGCATCCGGAGCGAAGACCTCCAGCCATATCCTTGGGGGCCTTTCGAAAGGAAAGGCCTCTCCGTAGACATTCTCCCCGATTATGGGAATATCGTCTATGAATCTCAAATCAAGAGTGGCATCGATCCTGAGTTTTTTCTTTTTCTCCTCAAATATCCTCTCTATTTTCCCTCGGAGTTCGCTCTCTATTTCCTCTTCTACTCTTTTCTGTGACTTCTTTTTGAGCATGCCAAATAGATGGTTATTTTTCGATTTCATTTTTCAGCCCTACTGTTGATGGTATTTTCTCCGATTTTGATTCACGATACTTCGCTACTTTAACTTCCGTCTCAGGCCGTCTATAATCTCTTTTGCATCGTCGAAACCCAACTCCTTCAGCAGTTGTTCACAGTCATCGAGGGCTTTTAGATACCCATCGCGAAAGCCTAACGCTTGCCCCGATTTTTCCATATATTTACACCCCCCCTTATTAGGTTTTATGAAGTCCATCATTTATTACTCCATCCCTTAGAACTCCCCCGGGCGTGGTTTCGGAAAAAGACATTAGGCGCCCCGTTTGCGTTTGCGGGGTGCCAACTTTCCCAGGTATCTTATTCAAACAAGCCCATGCGAATTCCCCTGCATACGCCCTACCAAAGGGGCGGAAGGCGAGTTGGAGGGGAATCGGGTGGAAATTAGAAGTATCTAAGTTTGGCCTCTATCGCGCGGTCATGGAGGAAAACATAAAAATTTTAATGGGTTTAGTTAATGTATAAATGGATGAAATGAGGTTAGCAAACGAGAAATCATTAGAACTAAATTTAACTCACCAACTTCTAATGCGTTACAGAAGTGCGTTCGTTGTCGGAACTACCTTAAGAGCAGAATCCACCATCGGTGCGGATTCAATTATTCAAACTCCTTATAGGGCAGTTTTCTATCAGTATAAGGCGTCAAATCCCAGAAAAAGTGTAGATGGGCAACGCGCGTATTTTAGGATAAACAACAATTATCCACGCAACGATCAACACATCAGACTACATCGATTAGCGAGAGCGTTTGGAAGTGGTTCCTTTTTCTATGCTTTCCCGCTGGTCGTTACGGATAATTACTTCCAAACAAATGCCAGCAATCTTGTTCCTATGACTATATTTGTGGATGTCTACAATATGCCCCAGTTTCGTGTAGGGGATTCGCATAGGGTGCAAGTAGATTCAAACGGCGCATATCAAATATTTTCAGAAGTTTTTAGAAGGGGAGAAAGTATAGTCGGCGAGGCATTTATCGAATCCCTGAAGGACAAAAAAATAGGTTATGAGGTTTCCACTGAAGAAATTTCTGATTTTTTTGGTAGACTCGTGGGAATTTGCCGAGATATGGAAATGGGGTGGCGAATCCTCAAAATCGCTTTCTTCCATCCTGAAAATCCATTTATTTATTCTCTGAGACTTGGTTAAATCGGGATCAAGAATCTCGTTAAGCGATGTGTCTTTTCACGTATGAATTAAATATTGGGGATAATAAATCGTGTGCTAAGCAGACCAGTTCCCAATCTTCGCCCTCTTTTTCGGAGACATTTTTTCTACCGTGAAATAAATTACATCTAATTTGGTAGATAGCATCCATTAGACTCGAAAATTCTTTCTCGCCGGGTTCGACACGCTTATACTTGCTCTTATCTTGTGGATCACGCATATTTTTGATAGCAAATAGTTCAATCCTTGACAATTTTTTCCGATAACGTTCCTCTTTTTTTATACCGTTGAAAATCGATTTTAATTTTTTATTATGCCCCGCCTTTTCAACTAATTCATATTCACAAATTTTACCCCCATGTCTTGATTCCAAATGTCCATATTTTGATTTCAACCATGCATTGAAAGATATCCAAAGTGAAATAAATCGGTCGGCTTTATCTATCCATTTCCTCTCAGAAGCCCTATACAACCAAGTTTTAATGAACATTTTCTCATCATCTGGTAGGTTTGAATCCACAACCATGAACAGGCCTTCCTTAAGGGCTCACGAAACTCCTCAGTTCTTCTCCTAGATCCTCTAGCCTCTCAACATTGCCCAATCTTTCGCTTAAGTTATCAATGTTCCATCCACGGCTTTCAAGAAAATTTAGGAAAACCCTAGGAGTAAGCCGTCTTCGGCGCCGCTCCATCCCCGGTAGCCCCCTGCAACTTTCCAAATACCAAGCGGCCAATTGGGCTTGTTTTGCAGTTATGGGTTTCTTTAATTGTCTTGAAACAAGATTTGCAACTTCACGCATGTATTGGCATAACTGCGCGAAGATTTGCCGATCCTCGGCCATACTCGGGGTTTGCCAACCTTTAGCAGCACTGTATTTTGGTAGTTTAAAATCATATCCGCATTCCTCTAAAAAGCGTCGATTCTGCGCATTTGGCGGGGCAAAGTCATCTGCTATTCCGCAATCGTAGAGCCAGAGGACGGCCTTGGTAAGCCCTACATCGTGAATTTCGTAGGCGGCATAAGCGATTAGGTCTCCTGTTTCTTTTCTGTCGTTGCGAATTCGTTTAATTTTTTGAACATTGATGTTGTGCGCCTTGAAGAATTGAAGCGTGCCATGTAACGTTCTACCCAAGTCATAATTTGGGGGACCAACTTTTTCTTGGACGATTTTCAGAATTGCCATTTTGAGGCCCTTTCCCGGCGTGCCTCGAATAGTGTTTAACTCGGTTTCGATTGCTGCTAGAACCCTTCTGCTCCAGTCTGGGTCGCTTCCGGCCGTTTGGGCAGCCCCCACTTTTAAAAAGGGATCAAGAACTTTTTTTACATACCCAGCCTGCGCCGAGCGAACGGTTTCACCGAGAAAAATTGGGTAGAGCAAAGCATCCCAAATATCGGAATTCTTTTTAGGTAACTCACCCCAACCCCAATCTTCAATTACAACGCCCACGAGATCTGAAAATCCTTTGGGTAATGTAACCATCTTTTCACCTACTAATTGTATTGTTCTTAAAATCATTAATAATTAACCCGTCCCACTTGCATTATCGAGGCGTTTGAACTGATGTTAAGATAGCACCCGTAAGTTTGCGTTGTCGTAGATCCGCTTCAACCGCTCCGACTGAAATCGGTATAGTGCCGCCAAGATTGACCTCGGAACTCGGCGGCAAAAACGTGCCAAAAACCAAGCAGATTAGCAACGCTTTTTCTTCTTCGGCTTTTTCTTCTTTCGCATCATAGATTTCACCATTGGAACATGTTCTGAGAAGATAAAAGACTTTACCATAAGTTCATCACCTTGGCTTCAACAACCTCGTCGATTTTCGCGCACCTTTACACGAGAACCTTCAACCCAGCGCCATCGTAGATCCGCTTCAACCGCTCCGGCGAGAAATCCGTGTAATGTCGGGCCAAAACTGACCTCGGCACGCGCCCGCAGAATGCATCGACGTAGCGGTCCGCCACGCCCAACTCACCCATCTCGGAGCAGAACCAGTCGCGGAGCACCTGCGGGGTTATGTCGATGCCGGTTTGCTCACGCGCCTGCTGAAATGCCCGCTCGGCTTGGCTCTTAGACGGAAAGAGACGGGTGTTATTATCAAAATTGGCCCTGCGAAGATAGCGCTTCAACTCGCGCTCAGCCTCATCGTTGTAAAAACTCACCCATGTGTGCTTCGTGCTTGAGCAGCCGTTGTTCGGGATTAGCATCCGTTTCTCAAGGTCGATGCCGCCAAGCGTGAGGTCGAGAATTTCGTTCCGTCTCCTCCCCGAAGTCGCATAAAGCAAGAACAGGGCACGATAGCAAGAAATGAGATATTTGCGCTGGTCCTTGAACGGAGGCTTAAGGGCGCGGTAGAACTTACGAAGTTGCTCGTGAGTGGGCACTTGCTTCGGCGCAAAGGGGAACTGGGGAAACTTGAACCCATCCGCGATGTTCGTGCCGAGAAAATGAATGTAGAACACGCGCAGTGCCTTTAGGATGTTTGCGTAATGGTATGGGCCGGCATCCTTGAACCGCGCAAGGTAATCACGTAGGTCATGGTGAGTGAGTTCGCAGAGCGGCTTTGAAACGGCTTCATGGAGTTGCCTGATTTTGCGCAAGTGCTCCACAATCGTTCGGGGTTTGAGCCGCCGGTCGACCTCGCAGAACTTTTTGAACTCTCCAAGCACTTTATCAGCTGGAAAACTTGAGGGGCTGGTCCCGTAGGGGTTCGCGGGTTCAAATCCCGTCCCCCGCACCATTCTCAACATCTAACAGAGCAAGATTTAGACAGATTTTAGGCATGAAAATTTCATTTCGGCAGATTAAAACGGTAGCTTAAAACCTACTCCCCCGCACCATAGGTTCAACGAAGCAGTTTGAGCATTTTTAGAGGAGATTTTCCGGAAAGTTTCTGGAGGGTACAAATCCACTGCGCAATAGTTTTTAGGGTTCAAAAGCTAAAGAGTGGCTACAGCGCTTATCGGTTCTTTAAATTATTAATTATATCAATAACAGCAAGAAGCACGCCAACACCTATCAAACTATAGCCTATTAATCTATCATCTCCAAAAACAATTCCAGAGATAACAAACAGTAATGCCAAACCAGCCAATTTAGAAAGTCGCTTTTGTTTTTTGCTTTTGTTCATGAAAATTAAAAGCATGGCAATTATGGCCAATGCAACAAGAGCTATTACGATATAAATTTGCGATTCGTTCATACTCATTTATAACAAAATACGAATTTATAAGTTCATCCATACTGGCGGGTTCTAATACTGGTTCCAATATCTTATCAAGCATTATAGGTCTCATCCAGCATCTTGGCATTTTCTGAGGAGTCTTGCAAAAAACTCCCCTAATTCTTCGTAGGGCACAAATCTGGGTTCAAACCCCTAATACCGCACCACTCTCGACAAGCCAAAAGAGGATACTACTTTCTAGCCTCCAATACTTGGACTCTGCCGCCGTATTCAATGTAGATCAATTCATCCCCTTCCCCCATCCTCTCCATCAGATCCTTCGGAACATGGGCTTCGTAGATAGTGTAGTCCATCATGTCCATGATCTGCCCGACATCCTCAGAGATTTTGGCTATTAACTGGCCGTGCTTCCTTTTGATGTCCACTTTCTCCATCGCCTTATGGGGGGACAGGCTCATGATCTTCTTGGCTCCGCTGAACATGCCGGTTAAATCCATCTTTATCTTGGTGTGAGAATGCCTAGAGATTACGACAGAATGTATGGAGTCAACCCTGAAAGGTTCACCCTCCAGAACAACGATATCCCCTCTCCTTAGACTCCCTACCTCGACCATTTATCAACACCTAGCTTATTTTCTACCTTCAAATTTTTTCAGGAATTTTTCTGCCTTGGACCTTGTAGCATTCCTAGTATTTTTCAGCTCCCGCCTAGCAAATGATATAACCTTGCCCTTTTCCTTTATCTGATCAAAATATTCGGAAAAAGAAAGAATTGCATGACCTTTCAAAATGTTCCTGCATTCTTCCGTTGGAAGCTGTATTTTCTCAACCTTTAGTAGTTCATTGGTAATCCTGCTGCTCAGGCTAGGCTTTGCTTTGGCAATCTTCCAAGAATTCCCAAGAACATGGGCTGCCGTGATCAGGCTTCCCTCATAGAGCATGCCATAGAACTTTCTGAATATCTTGTCGAACCTGTTTCTTGAATCCACCCTGGTCAGGTTTGCAATCACATCCATCGCGTTCCACTTGATAATATTGTTCTCGCTGTCAAGCAGCTTTTCAAAAAATTCCCATTTAGGATACAAAAGTTCAGGTCTTTCCTCGCTAATTATTCTCAGAATCTTTGCAGATTTGAATTTTATAGCGGCTTTTTCTGAATAAATGCCCTCAAGAAGTTCCGAGAGAGAGCTAGGATTCTTGATTACCCTTTTAGCCAAGGCCTCTGCTTTGTTTTTCTTTTTCGCAACAGCTTCCAGTATGCTCATCATATCACCAATATTTGAATGAAATCCCTAAATATGTTTACAGAGTTGTAGCTAGGCAATAAAAATAAGGCAAGGGCAGACCACACAATTGTAGCTATCGAAACGGGGTTGAAAAACATGAGCCGAGATATCTTTGGAAAAGCTCTAATGCTGTATTATAAAGGAGATAAAACCCCGCTCATGATTCGTCGCGATGACGGCTATTTCGAGAAAGAACGTTATTTGGATATCGTATTTTCCGAGTACGACAAATGGGATGAGCTTGAAAGGAGAGCTTTAGAACACGTTAAAGGAAGGGTACTGGACATAGGATGCGGCGCTGGGAGGCATTCGCTTTGGTTACAAGGGAAAGGTTTTGAAGTGGTTGCAGTTGATGTGTCGCCGTTGGCGGTAGAAGTTTGCAAGTCAAGGGGGGTAAGAGATTGTAGGGTCATGGACGCAACAAACTTATCATTTTCTCCAAATTCATTTGACACGATCTTGTTGATGGGCAACAATTTTGGGGTGGCGGGGAATGTGAAAGGTACGAAAAGGATGTTTGAAAAAATTTACCAAATAACCTCCAAAGATGCCATAGTAATTGCAACGAGCAGAGATCCTGCTGCAACGGATAACCCGGCGCATCTGAAATATCACGAGCTCAACAGAAAAAGAAGAAGGCCAATAGGCCAAGTTACAATCCGGCTTGAATACAAAGGTGAGATCGGGGATTGGTTCGATCTGCTTTTAGCTAGCCCGGATGAAATGGAGGAAATTTGTAAACCTGTGGGCTGGAGTCTAGCTCAAATCTTTAAAGACAAAAATGAGATGTACGCAGCTATTTTGAGAAAAGTTCCTTAGAGGGTCTACTTTGTGGGTACAAATCTGGGTTCAAACCCCTAAATACCGCACCACAAGTTAAAAATGGCTGGCGCACATATTTGAAATGAAAAGATAGAGGTTAAAAAATGCAAAAAGAAAAAATTAAAAAAATTGTTAGGGGAAGATATTCAAAAATAGCTAAAGAAGGCACCAGTTGTTGCCCTACTTGTGGTCCATGCGGAATTAATGTAATGGAACAAGCGAAAAATATCGGTTATTCTGAAGACGAACTTGGAAACATCCCGGAATCTGCTGTCATGGGTTTGGGGTGTGGCAATCCAACAGCATTAGCGGATTTGAAAAAAGGAGAAACGGTTTTGGATTTGGGGGCGGGTGCAGGAATTGATGTATTTTTGGCTGCAAATAAAGTAGGATCAGGGGGCCACGTTGTTGGAATTGATATGACGGAAGAAATGGTTAAAAGAGCCAATGAAATAGCAAAAAACTATGGATATAAAAATGTGGAATTCAAAGTTGGAGAAATTGAAAATTTGCCTCTTGAAGATAACTCGGTTGATGTAATTATCAGTAACTGCGTCATCAATCTTTCTCCAGATAAATTACGAACATATCAAGAAGCGTGCAGAGTTTTAAAACCGGGTGGAAGAATTTTGATTTCCGATTTAGTTACAGAGGGTGAATTACCAGAAGACATTAGAAAAAACTTTGAGGCTTGGGCTGGATGTATTGCCGGAGCATTAAAGAAAAAAGAGTATTTAGACACAATAAAGAAAGCAGGGTTTAGAGATGTCAATATTGTTTCTCAGAACACATTTTGTGAACCTGGGTTAGATGACAGATTGGCTGGAAAAATCACAAGTGTCAAAGTAAAAGCACATAAATCGTGAAAGGCAAAATTAGCTAGATTTTGAAGTGATTTCCGAAAGGGTTTTGGAAGGTACAAATTTAGGTTCAAACCCTTGATACCGCACCATAGGTTAAAAATGCCGGCGCACTATTACGTTTCAAACCAGAGATTTTTAAAATTGCAACCACCAGCAAGCTTGGGATTAAATGATCGAAGCAATAGCTCAGTTTCCAATTGGTTTTGTTATAGCGCTATCCGGAGCCCTAATACCTGGCCCCATGTTGGCGTATGTCACGACGAAGACATTATCCAGCGACGCTAGGACTGGTACCTTTGCTGCAATTGGCCATATCATGGTCGAGCTTGGGATACTTCTACTCGTCGCCCTGGGCCTTGGTTACCTGCTAAGGGAGCAGGGTTTCCAAGCCGTGGTTGGCGTCCTAGGAGGTATATTGCTCTTGATATTCGGGGCATTCAACCTCTCACGGATCGAAAAGATCACGGAGCCCCGACCAAGTGCGGAATTGAAACATCATCCTATTGTAGGGGGTGTACTCTTC
>JABUBO010000066.1_pt1 | contig 27871 bp, 26 predicted proteins | sample 7240361 | NCBI WGS metagenome assembly JABUBO01 (sample SAMN07256346, study PRJNA390944) | subsurface metagenome | isolation source: Methane hydrate marine sediment | place: Pacific Ocean: Eastern North Pacific, ODP site
ACTTCTAATTTTTTTTTTCTTTTCTCTTTTTTACTTAAAAGCATATGTTCTCGTGCTTGCTTCATATAATCTTTTGTCACATTCATTTGTGTTTTTTGAAACTCTTGTATTTTTTTGGAATACCCTTGAGTTGTTTTTAACATTTGTTTTTGATATTCACTTATAGCTTGTTCAACTGTTAAAAACTTTAGTGTCAAGGGCTCCTTTTTCACAATTTTTCTTAAATCATCTGAGAATGAATTAAAAACACTAACCTTTCCACCCGAACTCCCATCTTTAAAAGAAGATTTAAATTTTTTATTAAATACTTTAGCGATTTTTCGAATTGCGTATTTAATTTCAGCATCAGTAGCAGATGCCTTAGCGTTTATAGCTACAACAAATAATACATTTTTTGTTAATTCGAATAAAATTTTACGGCTTGATAATTGAATATGTTGTATTGCATCTGTGAAAGCTTCATTTACAAAACCTAATAATGCTGATAAAAAACTTGTAATTAAATCGGTTGAGATTCCTTCCTTAGTAAAATCACTATAAATTTCTTCAAAAAGACATATTCCAGACAGATTTTCTAGAATCCATAACCCTTCTATTAAATATTCAGCTTTATTATTTTCTCCAATGATTTATCAAACTCACTCAAACTTTAGTCAAATAAATCCCAATTTTATAGTTTGCAAAAATAATTAATTCCGTAAAGTTTTGTACCATTTGATAATATTTTTGAATTTTTTATAATTTTCCCTTTTATAGAAAATCTGTTGTCTTGTTAAATTTAAATCTAAATTTTGTTTATTCATTATAAAAAGAATTGGTTTTGCATCGGACTCCGAAGGTATCCCTCAATTGTGGGAAAGAACTCTCATATCGGGAGATAAAAAGTATTCTCAAATACTCCTGTAGTGGATGGGATAGAGGCATTAGGACTAATGCCACAAGTAGATTATCAAAACAAAATTGATAATATTATTTAAAATAAAATGAGTATGGTTTTACTTGTTTTAATAGTCTAAAAACAAAATACCTTTACATATATTTCTTTAATTACATATTTAAAATCTAGTTGATATAATCCTTCGAGTATTTTATTAAAACCAAGTTTTAATTCAAAATTATTAGCAGATTATTATATTTTTTTAGATTTAGTTTTTATATCAGTAATTTTAAAGATAAATAAGGAAAGTACTTTTCTATCAATCAATTTAAAAATAAAATAGTGCGAAACTAATATGAAAGGAAAATCTTATATTTATTTATTATTACTTCTTTTTTTTACTTCAATAATATGTCTTAATCCTTCTGTCTCTTGTACCGAACTTGAATTAAGTCAAGATGGAGAATCAAATGCGGGACAACAAGTTATTAACTATTTTCGTGGACTTTTTGAAGAGGATTGGAGCAATGGATATGCATATGTGCCAGAAAATGATGGATTAGGCTTTGGGGCAAGTTGGGATCGTTATGGAAGTAGCTATGAACCATTTCCAAAGCAAGATTTTATTAATAAAACCATGAGTATAACACCCATTTTATCTCCAGATAATTCTGAAACAAAAATAATTGAATTAATTGATAGTGCTCAACAATCTCTTTACATAGAATTTATGTATATTTATGATACTTTAACTGATCTAGTTGATGCTATTATTGCAGCGAATGCTCGTGGAGTAAATTGTTGTGTGATTTTTAAAGAGACCACAGATTCAAAAGTAATAGGGACGGCAGATGCATTGGAGAATGCAGAAATAACAGTTAAAACAATAGACGGCACGTCACCACAATATTTTGATTTACATAATAAAGGGATTATTGTCGATGGAAAAAAGGTTTTAATATCTTCAATTAATGGTTCACCAACTAGTTTAAGGGACAATAGAGAGGCTGCAATATTGATTGAGAGTGTAGATGTTGCTGGGTATTATATTACTCTTTTCAATCATGATTGGAACGTTGCAGATGATTATAATGGTCCAGGATCCAGCAGTGCATCATCAGATTCTAAGACAAATACAATTCAATTATCAACCTATACAAATCACTTTCAAGCAACAACTTTCACAGGAAAAATGGCAGTCTCTTGTATGGCATCTCCTGATAATTGTTATGATGTAGTCGCTTCACTGATTAATAATGCAGAAAATTCAATTGATCTTAGTGTATATACCTTATCCCAACCTTATTTATTAGGAATTATGCTTGATAGAATTGCTGATGGCGTAAAGGTACGACTTTTGCTTGAAAAGGATACAGTTAATATGTATGAAAAGGCATATAATAGATGGTCTTTATATAATTTAACAGTGCTTGGAATAACCGATAAGAATGATCCAAGTAAAAAAAATACTGCACTAGGCTTATGGGCTTCAGAAGATTATACTTTTCAGCATTGTAAATATTGTATTATTGATGATAATACTTTAATCATAAGTAGCGGTAATTGGGCTCGAAGTTCTTGTCCAAAACCTCAAGATGATGGCGATATTGATGGAAATCGGGATTGGTGGTTCGCGATATTCGGTGATGGTTCTGGAGGACCTACTGGACCAACAACTATAGTAATAGATGGATTTGATATTTCTATAATAATTATAATCGGTTCTTTAAGTGTAATTGCAATCTATTTTAAATTTTATCAGAAGCGAAAAAAATTCTGATTTTTTTTTTATTTATTTTCAAAAATTAGTTGTTCAGCTTCCTCATAAGTCGTATTCGACATTGGACCAAAATTTTTTACCTTTAAAGCACCTACTGCGTTTGCAAATTTTGCAATTTTTTCTAAATCCCAACCTGCTAAATAACTTACAATAAATGCACCTCCAAATGAATCCCCTGCCCCAGTTGGATCGATTTCTTCAACCTTAAATCCTGGAATATATAATTCTTCTTGTTTAGTAAAAATTGTACAACCCTTACTCCCTTGTTTTAAAACAACTATTTCAGGACCTAATGTTAATAATTTTTTACAAGCCTTTATTTCTCCCTTTATACATGCCAACATTTCCGCTTCTTCACCACTGGGAAGGAGAATTTTACAGGAATCTAATACGGGCTGACAAATTTTTAAAATAATTTTAATATCCAGCATTTCTGGGCGTAAATTTGGATCGAATGATATTACAACATCTGGATTTTTTTTCTGTGCAATTTTTATTGCCTGATAACAGGCTTCTCTAGATTTTTTACTGATTGATAATGCACTACCCATTATGTGCAAACTTTTAATCCCTTTAAAATAATCTTCTTTAATATCATTAGGGGTCGTTTCTCCAGCAGCTCCAGCAGCGAAGATGAATTTTCTCGAACCATCTGAATTATATTGATTAAATGCTATTCCGGTTGTTTTTTCCTTTTCAATTCTAATTTGAGAGGTATCAACACCATCTAATTTTAATTTTTCAATAATAGATGTGCCAAATTCATCATCTCCAACCACCCCAATAAAACCAGTTGTAAAACCAAAAGGTTGGCTCATTCTTGCTGCTGAATCAATAAAAATAGCGGGAGCACCGCTAGGAAATGGACCCCTATAATATTCCCCAACCTTCCCATGAGGTTCATCAACTTTAACTCTCATAATTTCAACTAATAATTCACCTAAACTAATAATATCGGGGCTCATTAAATTTCACTTAAAATAATTACATATAATAGACAACATTACCAATTATTAATAGAATTTATTGATTTTTAGAGATTTTAAAACCTAAAAGAAAATTGGGCATCTTAAAATTATCATGAATTACAAATGCACAAACTGTAATGAACAAATAAAATCAGAAAAGATTGAGTATAAATGTCCCAAATGTAAAGGGCTCTTACTTATTGAGCCTCAGAAAATTGATGAAATAAACATTCAAGAATTAAAGATTGAAAAAGGAAATTTTTGGAAATATTATAAATTTTTTCCACCAATTGAAAATAGATTCCAAATATCTCTCGGAGAAGGCGGGACTAATTGTATAAAATCTAAAAATCTTGGAAAATCTTTTGGATTAAATAATTTATTTTTTAAAGATGAAACCCAAAATCCAACAAATTCCTTTAAAGATAGGGCGGGTGCTCTATTGGTTTCTCATGCAAAGAGTCAAAACTTCGAAAATATAATTTGTGCATCTCCGGGAAATCAAGGTGCCTCTATTGCAGCCTACTCTTCATATGCGGGAATAAATTGTTTAAATATTATACCTAAGAGAATAGATGAGGGAAAAAGGGCTCAGATGTATGTATATGATTCAGTTGTTGAAATTAAGGGAGATACTGTTGATAAATCAATAATTTATGCAGAAAAAAAAGCTAAGGAGGAAAATTTTTATCAAGCTACAGCAGAACTTAATCCTTTAACAATTGAGGCTCAAAAAACTATTGGATATGAAATTATTGGTGATATTGGTGTTCCTAATTGGTTGATTGTCCCTATGGGAAGCGGAGGATGTTTGATAAGTATCTGGAAAGGATTGAATGAATTAAAAGAATTGGGAGTAATCAATGAATTGCCTAAAATGGTTGGCGCACAAGTTGAAGGATGGTCACCAATAGTTGATAAATATAGTTTGAAAAAACATGTCGAATCAAGTCTTAAAGTTACACATACTCTAGGTATTTTAGTAAAAAATCCTAGATATAAAGATTTAGCAGCAAAAATAATAAAAGCATCAAATGGAGAAGCGATTACGATAAATGAGAATCTAATTTTGACGGCTGAAAGAAAATTAGCAAGATCTGAAGGAATTTTTGCTGAACCTGCCTCTGCATTGACCGTTGCCTCCGTTGAACAATTGAAAGACCAAAATATAATAGATAAAAATGAAAAAATTTGTTGTCTTATTACTGGAAGTGGTTTGAAGGCTCCATATGTATTGCAAGCATTGACTCATAAATCAAAAACAGTTGGCATTGGTGCTCTTCTAAGTACAAAACTTAAAATTTTACAATTAATTGAACTTGATTCAATGTATGGAACTCAAATACAAAAAAATTTAGGAGATATCTCACTTCCTGCAGTTTATCAGCATCTATCTGAACTTGAAATAAGAGATCTTATCGCTAGAGAAAAAAAACAAGAAAAAAGAATATATTATAACATCACTCCCAAAGGAAAGAAAGTTTTGGAGGCAATCCAGACTCTAGTTGATTTATTCTAATTTAGAGAAGATATAACCAAAAAAAAGAAAGGAAAATTTTAGTTTTTAAATAAGTTCTAATTGTTTCATATAATAACCACTAAATTATTATCCCGTGCGTTTAATAATATGATAACCATGCTCAGTTTTTACAGGTTGAGAGATTTCACCTATTTTTAATTTAGTGCAAGCATTCCAAAATGCGGACACCATAGTCCCCTTGGCGAATTCTCCTAAATTTCCTCCCTTATTTTTACTAGGACATGTAGAGTATTTGCTAGCGAGGTCTTCAAATTTTTCTCCTACTTGTATATCCTCATAAATCTCTTGTGCTTTTCTTAATTTTGCGACTAAAATATGACTTGCTTTTATTTTCCCACCACGAATTGAAGCCCCACCTTGTTTTTTTGACCCTTTTGATGGTTGTCCTTGTTTTTTACTTTTTTTCTGAAAACCTTTTCCATATTTATTTTTTCCCATTGTAATTAACTCAGAAATTGTAAGAAAATAATGATTATTACATATAGTTCAGATTTAATTAATTTATAAATATAATCATTATCCTTGAAAATTTGTAAATTAGAAAAGTAAGTAAGATTTATTTTTTAAATCTAGTGAATGCAATAACCCCGCTGTATTTTTCTAAGGAAGAAATGGTTGGAACAGCGATTAATATTCCAATAAAAGATTGAAGAAAATTAAATGGAATTTCTGTAAATGCCCCTGCATACTGCAAAACAAATGTAGCATATAATAAATAGCCAATTACTATAATAATGCCACCTATTAACATAGAAATAATTTTAAGTCCAATATCTTGACTATATTTATATCCAATAACAACGATAGAAATGAATCCCATTACACCTATTATGAGCCATAATATCATATTAAATTCTGCAGTAATTTCCCAAATAGGAGTTCCTCCAATATATCCACCAACATAAGCTAAACCTTGGTAATATATGAACCCAATAAGAATTACGGCTAAATTGATTAGAAATGCTATTAAAATCGTTAAAAGATACCAATTTTTCTGAGATAATTCTAATTTTTTCATCTTAAAATAAAAAAAACCTACAATATATCCTTCAATTCCCTTAATAATTAACGTTCCAGGAGCATAATGAGGGAATCCTAATAAAAAATCCGCTAACATTGAACCCACTCCGCCCGAAATAGCACCAACATATGGACCAAATAATATTGCGCTAATATAAACCATTGCTTCACCAACATTAAAAAATCCATTACTTGATGGTAAATAAACTGAAAATACCATGGTAACGATACAGACCAAAACAATCATCATTGCTGTCGTGGCTATCTTAATTGAGGAGCGCATTTCCTCATTATTGGTGTAATCTTTTAACTCACTCATATCCTTTTCTAAATAGGGAGTTATGTTATAAATATATAAGTTTCAACTTATAATAAGTTCAAACTTACATATAAATTTTATTATCAAATAAAAAAAAATATTCTGAATTCACTTAAGGATTTTTAAATTAATCTTGATCCATAAATAGAATCATTTATATTTTTAATATAAACCAATAATTCTAAAACAGTCAGATTTTATATTAATTAATGAATAAAATCGATATAATTTTTATTAGAAAGATGTACTAAGTTAAATTGTGAGAAATTATGGAAAAAAAGAAGTCAAGTAAAAAAGACGATAATGGTTTGCCAATAGTTGCAAAAACCTTAATACAAGTAGGAACTACGGGTATTGATTATTACACGTTCGGGCATATATTAATGGGATTAATTGGATTCCCGATATTATTAAATTTATTTCTACCCCCTGATGCATTTTCATTTTTACAATTTTGTGCTCTAATTTGGGAATTATTTGAAAATGTTATTCTATTTAAAGCTGGATTAAAATTCGAAGGTCGACGTGATTCAGGTCTTAATGCAATTTTTGATATAGCATTTGTGAACATTGGTGGTCTTATTTCCTATTTCTTCTATCATTTGTTTTGTGAGACACAGGGATTTCATTACAATATGTATATGGCGATACTTTTAATTATTTGTGGTATTATAGTAGTTTTATTCATTGGTTTTAGAAAAAAAGTTATCAATTATTCTTTAAGTAAAAGATTTGAAAAATTAACTGGTTATGATGAGGAATTAAAGGAAAACTTTTACCTTGCACAGATTTATAGCGAGTTGCTTGAAGAAAAATTAGAAAATGTGAAAAAGAAAGTTAAATCTAAAAAAATTGATATCGATTTACTTTAAATTGGTTTTAATAAGTTTAAAAAATAAAAATTAAATAAAAAATGATTAAATTTAGAAATTGCTATAAGTCATAAATTTTTGCTCGCTACCTACTGCATATATTTCGAATTTCTTCCCTTTTTTACTCTCACAAAATATTTGTATTAGAGGGAATACATAAATTTGGCTTTTAATCTTATAGTCTTTGTCCTTTTCAAATTTCTGATAGTCATTTGCAGCTCTTTTAACTACTTTCGAGATATTTTTATTATAGTAACCAAGGTTTGGCTCAATAGTTTTATCAGATAAATCCTTTACATTAGTAAATTTAATTCCTTCAACAGATTCAATTAATTCTCCTAATTCCTCACCAATTTGCTTTTCATATTTCGTTGGAGCACTTGAATAGAGTTTCGGAACATTAGCCATTTTAGATGTGAAAGGCACAGGTAATAATTTCCATTTATAAGTTGTTCCGTATCCATCACATGTTTTACATCTGTTTCTAATCACTCCAGTTTTATAACAAACATTGCAATCGTACTTGAACGGTTTTTTTTCTTTTTTAGCTTCAGCGCCAGTTAATACTATCATATCGGTTGTTTTAGTGCCGTTGGTACATTCTTTGCATTTCGTCTCGGTGTATCCTTTTCCTTTACAATCACTGCAAGGTACAGGTTCTATTGTCTCATACATTGGCACAATATCAGGTCCCTTCCACTTTTTTTATCAATTTTAGCCCCTCTTAATGAATAAAATGTATTTTTACTTAGTTCTTTTATATTCCCACGCTCTTCTTTCTGTTCTTTGGATGTTTCTACTTTCTGTTCGACTAAAAAGTAGATGGAGGCTTCTTTCATGGTTTCTTTTACCGTTTCACCAGCAGAAATAGTATCAAGAGAAAATACTGCACCTTTGGTTCCAAATTGCTTTTCTAATTCTTTTTTCTTTTGTCTATATGCTTTTTGTTTCCATTTATTGAAAATATCATCAATATTTGGACTTTTAATTCTTACTTCGGGCATTTTATTTCGCTTAAAATTCTACTTTGAAAATATAATATATTAAAGTAGAAATTAATAATTAAATACTTTATTTTTATAATAAATATCTCAATAAAAAAAGTAATAAATAATAATAATTAAGAATTAAATAAGTTTGAAAATATATTAATTATGTATTTAAAAGGGATGATGAGATAATGTCCGATGTCGATAAACAATCTGTCGAATATTTTTTAGATTGGATAAAAAGTGGGGGTCTATCTCAATGGATTGAACATTTTCTTAATACCGGTGATGAAACTAAAATAAAACAAATCCTTGATATTTTCAATCGAATTAAAGCCATATTCGGATTTTAACTAATCAAATTTTCATTCTTATTTTCTTAAATTCACTCTTTTTCAAGAAAAGGTTATTATTGATAAATATTTTATAAATTCATAGTTATAGATTTAGTCATTATTTTGGGACAGCAAATTGGTTTCAATTAATAAAGATTTTTTTATTGTTCTTGATAGAAATCCATTACATACAAAAAAAGAAATATTTACAGTCTTTTTATTCTATTTAAAAAAGAAAACTGGCAGGCAATTAATTTATTCTAGCCAGCCATTTTTTAAGGGGGAATTGATATTTGGATTAGATCTTAAGAATAAAATCCGCCCAGTGAAATTTGAAAAACATCTCAAAGGAGGAACCAAACCTGTTGATCCGAGATTGTTTAAAGAATTTTTAAAATCTAATAAAAATAAATTTCTGGCAATCTCAGACCAAACAAATATAAAAAATTTAAAATCTTTGATGCAAATGCTAAAATCTTTTCAATTTAATAGAATCGAGCGTTTAACGCTCTGTAATTCATGCCTAAACAATAATAAATTTACCTTGTTGGATAAATCTGAAATAATCCGTTCTTTTAAGAACTATTTAATATGTCCTAATTGCGCTCTTTCTCTTATTATTAATGAATTGAAAATGCGAGATATTGATATTAAACCAAAATTAAAAGATTTCTTGAAACATTTAATTTTAAAATTTAAGAATGTTAAAAAAATATTAACTACTTTCACCCCAAATTTCAATCCGGTAAAAAATTCTGATTTAACTTTATATGATTTATTAGAAAAAAGGAAAGAGGAAGAAAGAGAATATAAATTAACTATTAATGAAATTGATTTTCCAGATGAGTTTAAGGAACTATTAAAAAAAGAAGGATATGGAGAACTACTGCCAATTCAAATTAAATCTATAGAATCAGGATTACTCGATGTAAATAAAAATATTGATTTAATGATTGTATCACAGACTTCTTCTGGAAAAACTTTAATTGCCGAATTAGCTGGTATAAAGAAGATATTAATGAACAAAGAAAATAGGATGTTATATTTAGTCCCGATTGTGGCTTTAGCTAATTTACGTTATGAGGAATTTAAAGAAAGATATAACAAATTAGGGATCAACGTTGCCATAAGAGTTGGAAAGACAATAATTGGAGAAGATTATTTATATGATTCTGGAGATATAAAAAATTCCCAAATTATTGTGGGGACTTATGAAGCGCTTGATTTTTTCCTTAGAAGTGGAAATCCTCAGGAATTAGGTGAATTTAAAACAATTATTGTTGATGAAATTCAAAATTTGGGGGACTCCGAAAGAGGATTCATTATTGATGGGTTAATTTCTAGATTGAAATCATTATTTCTTCCTAATAAAAGTCAATATTTATATTTAAGTGCAACTGTTGGAAAACCAGAAGATGTTGCAACTGAATTGAATGCCAAGTTAATAAGATATAGTGAGCGGCCCGTACCCATGCAGCGACATCTATTATTATGTTTAAGTGAACACGGAAAAAATAAAAATATGTCTAAACTCATAAAGCATGAATTTTCTAAAGTTTCAAATTACGGATTTAAGGGCCAAACAATTGTATTTACTAATTCTAGAAAGAATTGTCATACTTTAAGCGAATATCTAAGAAGCCAAAGAATTAAAGTTGAAGCATATCACGCAGGATTGACATATAAGGAAAAAAAAGAAATTGAAGATTTATTCCTTAAACAGAAGATATCTGCTGTAGTTACTACCGCCGCACTTGCAGCTGGTGTAGATTTTCCTGCAAGTCAAGTTATATTTGATTCTCTTGCAATGGGGATCAATTGGCTAAAAGTATCAGAATTTGAGCAAATGTATGGCAGAGCTGGACGGTTTAAAAAGCATGATCTCGGCAAGATTTATCTTTTAGTTATACCCAATCGAATTTTTAATTTAAGAAATAAAGAAACCGAGGAAAAGGTCGCACTTCATTTATTAAATGGTAAACTTGAACCAATTGAAGTTGAACCAGATGAAGATCGAATGCTTACTGAACTTTTATCATTTATTACCATGAAAAAATCTTCACAATATGAGGAGATCCGTGAGTTTCAAGAGAATTTAATTAATAATGATTATTTGTTGGATGATTTTTTGAAAGTTCTTATACAAAAGAAATTAATAAATAAAGAAGATTCTTTATATAAAACTACTAAATTAGGAACAGCTATCTCTACGTCTTTTTTAACAATTAATGAAGCATTATTAATTAAAGATCAAATATTAATTGAGAAAATTCCATTAGAAACCGTTGCTTTGAATTTAGAGCCCTTGAAAAATATATACGTCTCAAATAAAGTTTTAGCTGAAGTATTAAAAATTTTAAATGCCAAATACGTATCTAATCAGTTATTTTCAGGTACCATTTTATCAATTATGGAAAGTAGAAATTATAATAAGAGAAAGAAATTTCCAAAATTTTTAGTCGAGATCTTGACCAGTTGGTCTCAAATCATATTTAATTGTGAATGCAAAGATGCACCATATTGTGATTGCGGGCTGAATAATCTCCAAAACCTGATTCTCTCATTAAGAATCGATAAGAAATATTCAATTGATGATATTTACTATTATCTATTAAAAGAGTTTGAGATTATTATATATCGAGGAGATTTAATTGATTTTTTTGAAAGTCTAATACATTCTTTTCAAACGATTAAAAACATCTGTGAATCGCTAAAATTGAATGAGGATATAAAAGAGAAATTATTATTTATTCCGAAAATGATTGAAAAAATTAAAGATCCAAAAATTTCAAACAATTAAATTATATATGGATGATATACTAATTATTTATTAATATTTAGAAGATTTCCAACAGAGGCATGCTTTATAGTATTTTCCTTTATCAAACTAAATCCGGATTGTTAATGTTTGATAAGAGTTTTCAAAGGATAAGTCGTGGAAAAATGGAGTTATTCTCGGCGTTTTTCTCGGCGATTAAAAGCTTTATTCAAGAAATGTTATTAGAGGGCTCAAAAGATTTAAAGAATATTGAGTTAGGGAATTATGTCGTAAAAATTACTACTATTTCTGGACTTAATGTTGATCTTGTTTTAATTATAGACCAAGAAGATAATAAAAAAGTTAATAAACTTATTCCTAAGATAATTAAAGTTTTACTTAAACATCAAGAAATTTTTATGGATTGGAATGGAAATACTAATCTATTTGATATTTTGGATTATCCAATTACCCAGTTAATTGGTTCTGAAAAATCATTAATTGATGAAAAAACTCTTACGGATAATCAAATGGAAGTTTTAAAATCAATTTGGGAGCAAAAAGGGGCACTCACTCCCCAAAAAGTTGAGGATTTATTAAAAGAAAAGCAATTTTTAGAAAAGCGATTAAATCAAACTGAAAATTTATTAAGAAAACAAAAGATAATTGAGGACATTTTAGAAATTTCTAATCAATTAAAGGACGATGATGGATATAGACAATATCAGAAAAAATTCCAGCAGGTAAAAAGAGAGATTGATGATACAAAATTTAAAATTAAATATTATTTACAAAGAGCAAAAGAATCTTTAAGTGAGTCTTTAAAAAAAATTGGTCAGAAACCTCTTATTGAGGGAGAATATAGAGACACATATTTAAATCTATATTCTTTTGGTTCAAAAATTCAAAAAATATCTTCTGGAAATGAGTATCAGAAATTTAAAGAAATGGCAAAAATGTTACTTGAAAAAGACGCGAACAGAGAATCGGAATTTTCTCAGGTTATAAAAGATATCTTAAATTTAAAGGAAGAAGATATCAAAGATTATTTATAAATAAAACCCACCTTATATTTATACTGTAGTAAAAATCTCAACAACATCTTCATTTTGAAGTAAATAATTGATTCCTACTCTTTTTTTATTCATAATTGAACCTTTTCTATAGACTACGGCATATTTGAAGTATTTATAAAAACTTTTATGTATTTTTAATGCTATATCTTTAACAGTTGAATCATTATTAACAATTAAAGGTGGTTCAGCTATTTTATTTCCCGATTTGGTAAAAATTTTAATCTTATTGAGAAATTCTAAAATATTATTGCCAAAATCAATAAACCCTTCACCTTTTTTTCCACTAACACCAATGATTAATGGAAATTTATTTTTATATTTCTTTTTTAATAAATCAAATTGATTCTGAGTATTAGGCAAATCGCCTTTAGTTCCTAAAATGATCATTTTTCTATATGCAATTGATTGATTTAACGCATCTGATACCATTTCCAAATTAATTTTTCCATGGATTTTTACTAGTGCATTATGGATACCACTTTCTTTTACTAGTTGTTTAATATCTTCGTCCATATTCAAATATTTTTTTGCTTCTTCGGTTAAATAAAATACTTGAATTTTATTAGAACCCGTTTTTTCAATTTCAATTGGTGGTGATGTTATATTAATTCGGATATTTGCCTTGCTAAATTCACTTAATAATAAGCCCATTTGTTTTTGGATGCCTCTACTTAAATCTATACATAAACATATTAAATCTGCAGAGCGAACAGCCGATAATATTTCAGTTCCATGACCCACACCTTTTGAGGCGCCTTCCATAATTGCAGGCATGTCAACAATCTGAAATTTTATTTTATTAAATTTATAAATTCCTAATTGAGGTATAGCTGTGAATTTACCGATATTTTCATATTTTGCTCCAGTTAAATAATGAAAAATTGTTGTTTTTCCCGCTCCAGGCGTATTATAGTCGCTAATTAATATTACTTGAATTCCTTCTGATTTTACTGAGAAAGGACTAATTCTGGAGCTAAGTTTCTTTTGTCTTTTCTTATTAGACTCCAGTTCATTTTTTAATTTAACTAATCTTGTTCTATTTAAAGCAACAATTTTTTCCGTTGCCTTATGTTTTGGAACTAAGGATATGAATTCTTCTAGTTTTTTAATTTTTTCTTCAAGTGATTTTGCATCCAAATATTCTGCATATTTAGCTTTAGCCTCGGAACCGATATTGGAACTCAGAGTATTTTTCCCATTCTACTTTAAATATTTTTAATTGAATTTTTATAATATTGATCTAAATCGATCTTCTTCTTTAAGCTTTAAATCGCCAAGGATCTCATCGAATAAAGATATAAATTTTTTGAAATATTTAGGTTTTTTTGAAAAAATATCATTTATTGAATATCTATTAGTAAATCTATTAGAAACTTGAATTAATTGTTCTTTTACAATTTCTACGGCAAGTTTTTTATCAATAATTGCATAAGAAATTAAGGGTAGGGTATCTTCAGGAGTTGCGACTCCTGGTAGTGCTAATGGAATAGAAACACAAACTAACTTAAATGAAGCAAGTGATATGGTAGCGATATCGTCGCCCATGACTTCGTGACTAAATCCATCAAGTGCTTGGAGAAATCCGGCTCTTAAATTTGGATCAAGTTGTTCGGGGGAGCTATAATATTTAATTTGAATTAAATTTCTATTTCCTAAATTAATTCCAGTTTCATAAATCGGCATAGGGGTCTATTTTATTGAATATTTTAAAATTATAATTAAAATAATCAAGTAACAAATAAATTATGATGTTATAAAATATTTCTATTCTGATTCTTTTAAACATATTATAAATTAATTAAGTTTTTAAAAGCATTATAAGTATTTTGCATCAAAAAATGAGTCGTCATTGGGCCCACCCCTCCGGGAACTGGCGTTATTCTTGAAACTTTTGGAAGGACATTTTCAAAATCTGCATCACCATATAAATGTCCGTCGATGCGCGTAATTCCCACGTCAATAATTACAACTCCTTCTTTAATTTGATCAGCCTTTATAAATTTCGGTTTTCCTACTGCAACAATTAAAATATCAGCGTTCTTAATGTATTTATTTATATCTTTGGTTTTAGTATGGCAAACACTGATAGTAGCATTTCTTTTTAATAGCATAAAAATCAAAGGCTTCCCAACAAGCCTACTTCTATTGATAATTGTTACATCTTTTCCAGAAATCTCTATTTTGAAATGTTCTAACAATTTGATAATACCCTTTGGAGTACAAGGACTTAAATATTCGTTATAATTGAATAGATTTCCTGAATTCATGGGGTGTAATCCATCAACATCTTTATTTGGATCAATTGTAGCTAAAAATTGGTTCGTATCATCTATTAGATTTTGTGGGAGTGGTAATTGCAATAAAATTCCATGAACGGAAGGATCAGTATTTAATCGATTTATTTCATTTAAAAGTTGATTTTTATTAACATTTTTATCTAATTCTATGGATACACTTTCAATATTAACTTTATTGCATATTTTTTTTTTAATATTAAGATATACTTTTGAAGCCGGGTTATCTCCTACAAGGATAGTAGCTAATTTTGGTTTAATTCCAGATTTCTTGATATCTTTCTCAATCTGCTGCTTCAATTTTTGATTTAATTCTTCTGCTAATTTTTTTCCATCCATAATTTTTTCTTTTTGCATATTGATGTTCATTTTAAATCTCTTTAAACACTTATTGAGTCTCTATTTAAAATTTCCATTAATTCTTAAAGAATTGGCTTAATTTAATTTACTTATTTTTTAAACTTTACAATTATGCCACTAATAAAATCAATAATATTTTATTTTTTCTCTGTTAGCAATTATGATATAGTCATAAACTTAATTCTAATAAAAATCCTAAAAAATTTTAAAATAATAAGTATTAAATAAAAAATCTAAATAAATTGTTTAAATTGCTAATTGAACCTAACTTAATAATGCTTTAAATATATATATCTTTCATTTTTACTTAAATTATTATAAGTTAAATAATTAGAGAATCAAAAAAAATTAATTATTAGGAGATAAATAATGGGTGCTTTAATAAGAGTAAGAATGAGTCTGCATGATGCTCATTATGGTGGGAATTTGGTGGATGGAGCCAAAATACTCCAACTTTTTGGGGATGTAGCTACAGAGCTTTTAATTAGAAATGATGGTGATGAAGGACTTTTCAGAGCATATGATAATATTGAATTTTTAGCCCCAGTATATGCAGGAGATTTTATTGAAGCAGAAGGAAAAATAGTTGAATCAGGAAATACATCTAGGAAAATGATATTTAAAGCAACAAAAGTAATTACTCAAAAACCTGAAATCAGCGATTCTGCAGCTGATATTTTGGATAAACCTATAATAGTATGTAAAGCAAGTGGAACTTGTGTTGTTCCAAAAGAAAAACAAAGAAAATAGAGAAGAAACATTATGGAGAAACTTATTATTACTACAGCAATATGTAGGGCAGAGGTTAGAAAAGTGTTAAAAAATATTTATTACTGAGAATTATTATAAAAATTAAAATTATATAACTTAATTTTATCTAATATCATAGTGGGTTTAATGATTTGGAAAGAATATATCACATTTGATCCAAAAATATGTCATGGGAAAGCTTGTATTAAAGGCACTAGAGTGTTTGTTTCAATAATCTTAGATTGCTTAGCGGAAGGAATGTCAGATGATGAAATATTAGAAAATTATCCTTCACTAAAAAAGGAACATATTCAAGCAGCACTTCATTACAATAAAATCGAATTACATAAAAAGCTATAAGATTTTCTTTATTGAATATTTTACTAAATAATTTTTAATTTAAATTTTTCAATTTCTTTAAATAATATTAGGGATTTTTAATGGAAAAATTGATTATTACTGCTGCTATATGTGGGGCAGAGGTTACAAAAGAACTCAATCCAAATGTTCCATATACTATTGATGAAATAGGAAAGGAAGCTGAATTTGCATATAAAGCTGGAGCAAGTATCATCCATTTACATGTGAGAGAAGATAATGGTACTCCTACTCAAAATATAGACAGATTCAAAGTGTGTATAGAAGAGATAAAAAATCGATGTCCGGATGTTATAATTCAACCTTCCACTGGCGGGGCTGTAGGTATGAATAATAAAGAAAGGCTCCAACCAATTTATTTAGAACCCCCTCCTGAAATGGCTACTCTTGACTGTGGTACTTGTAATTTTGGCGGAGATGAGATTTTTATAAACACTGAAAATACTATTATAGAATTTGCTAAAAAAATGAATGAAAGGGGTATTAAGCCGGAATTAGAATGTTTTGATAAAGGTATGGTTGATATGGCCTTAAAATTATATGATAAAGGATATATCAAAGATCCGATGCATTTTAACTTTGTATTAGGTGTTAATGGCGGTATAAAGGCAAGTGCAAGAGATTTGACTTTCTTAGTTGAAAGTATTCCTAAGATTTCGACATATTCAGTTTGTGCTATAGGAAGACACGAGTTTCCAATGGTAACTCTGTCAATAATAATGGGTGGACATGCAAGAGTTGGATTTGAAGATAATGTGTTCTTATCCAAAGGAGTTTTAGCAAAATCTAACGGAGAATTAGTCGAGAAGGTTGTAAGAATCTCAAGGGAGTTAGGAAGAGATATTGCTACTCCTATGGAAGCAAGGAAAATCTTGGGATTAAAAATATAAGAGGAAAATATATTATGAAAAAAGGATCTAAATATGGAATACATAGAGTCATTGAACCCAAGGGAGGTCTTCCTCAATCTGCAACTAAAATATCAAATGATATGGAAATATTCGACAACGAGATTTTAATAGATGTTAATTACTTGAACATAGATTCGGCAAGTTTTTCTCAACTTAAGGATGAAGCAGGTGGAAATGTAGAAAAAATTAAAAAAAAAATTTTGAAAATTGTAAATGATAAGGGTAAAATGCAGAACCCTATTACTGGTTCTGGAGGAATGTTAATTGGAAGAGTAGAGGGAATTGGTGATTCTTTAAGAGATAAAATTGATTTGAAAGTTGGAGATAAAATTGCTACATTAGTATCACTTACATTAACACCACTTAGAATCGATAAAATTCTGAATATCAAACCCGATATTGATCGAGTTGATATTAATGGGAAGGCGATACTTTTTGAAAGTGGAATATACGCAAAGCTTCCGGAAGATATTGAAGATACATTAGCATTAGCTGCTCTTGATGTTGCAGGAGCTCCAGCACAAACTGAAAAACTTGTGAAACAGGGAGATTGTGTCTTAATACTAGGAGCAACTGGAAAATCTGGATTAATGTGCTCATATATTGCTAAGAAAAAAGTTGGACCACAGGGTAAAGTAATAGGACAAGCTCGAAATGAAAAACGTGCCAAATTTCTTATAAGTACAGAATTTTGTCATGAAGTAATTATCGCAGATGTTCTTAAACCCATAGAAGTTTTAAATGAAACTTTAAAAGTAAATAACGGAAAAGAAGTTGACATTTCGATTAATTGTTTAAGTATCCCAAATACAGAGATGTCTAGCATTCTTCCTGTTAAGGAAAATGGAGTAGTTTACTTCTTTTCTATGGCAACAAGTTTTACAAAAGCAGCATTAGGTGCAGAGGGTGTGGGGAAAGATGTTGTTATGATAATTGGAAATGGATATACAAAAGGTCACTCTCAAATAGCTTTAGATGAGTTAAGAGAATCTGATAAATTAAGGAAAATTTTTGAGGAAAAGTACGTTTAATATAAATAAGTATATAAAATAATGAAAAAAAGGCAGAACAAATGAAGGTATATAGAAGATTTGAACTCTTTAAGGACGTTCCAGATGAACAATGGAATGATTGGCATTGGCAGTTTAGAAACAGAATAACTACTTTGGATGATTTAAAAAAGTATATCCCTCTTAGTAAAGAGGAAGAGGAAGGAATAAAGAAATGTTTAGAATCTTTAAGGATGGCAATAACTCCCTATTATTTATCTTTAATAGATGTTAATGATAAAGATGATCCCGTAAGAAAACAAGCAATCCCCACAGTATTTGAATTAGAAAAGTGTGAAGATGATCTCCACGATCCTCTTCATGAAGATGAAGATGCACCAGTTAAGGGGTTAACTCATCGATATCCAGATAGAGTACTTTTTTTAATCACAGAGAATTGCTCAATGTATTGTAGACATTGTACAAGGAGAAGGTTTGCTGGACATCATGATAAAGCCCCACCAACTTCGCAAATCAATAATGCAATCGATTATATTGCCAAAACTCCAGCTATAAGAGATGTCTTATTATCTGGAGGAGATGCTTTGTTAGTTTCTGATAAAGAATTGGAGTATATAATAAAGAAGTTAAGGGAGATACCTCATGTTGAAATTATTCGTATAGGTTCAAGAACTCCCGTTGTAATGCCTCAACGGATTGATCAAGAATTAGTCGATATGCTTAAAAAATATCAACCAATTTGGTTTAATACTCATTTTAATCATCCAAATGAAATTACTGAAGAATCCAAAAGAGCTTGTGAAATGATTGCTGATGCAGGCATACCTCTTGGTAATCAATCAGTATTATTAAGAGGAGTAAATGACTGTATTCATGTAATGAAAAAACTAGTCCATGAACTAGTAAAAATAAGAGTTAGACCATATTATATTTACCAATGCGATTTATCTATGGGACTTAAGCATTTTAGAACAAGTATCGCCCAAGGTATTGAAATTATCGAGGGTTTAAGGGGTCATACTTCCGGTTTATGCGTACCTACATTTGTAGTTGATGCACCTGGTGGCGGGGGTAAGATACCGATATTTCCGAATTATATTATTTCTCAAGGCAATAGTCGAGTTGTGTTAAGGAATTTTGAGGGAGTTATCACAACGTATGCAGAGCCATCTGATTATCAACCACAATGTAACTGTGAAGATCGAGAGAAACTAATTGGTGTCGCAGGACTATTGAATGGACAAAAAATAACAATTGAACCGGAAGATCTAGAACGTAATATAAGGAAAAGGAGTTTAAGTAAATAAAAGTAAAAGCATTGAAAATATTTAATATTTAAAATGAAATCTATTCTTTTAATTATGAAAGATCATGGAGATCTCGATGAAACTTCTTGATATGATTAAGAAATATAAAATTATATCAATTATTGGAATGGGGAAAAATGTTGGAAAAACTACGACTTTAAATCATATTATTAGAAATTTTAAAGGAAATTTGGGGATTACTTCTATAGGAAGAGATGGAGAAAAGTATGACGTTATTACTCGTTTACCAAAACCTCGCATTTATATTGAAAAGGGAACTTATGTAGCAACAGCAGAGCAAAGTCTTGATAATAGTATTATCAAGATGGAACTTATTAAAACTACGGGATTTAATACACCACTAGGAGTGATTAAAATATTAAAATCTATGAGTAGTAGTAATATAGAACTAGCCGGTCCGTCGATAAATAAATATTTATGGAACATTTGTTTAGAATTAATTAATTTAGGATGTGATATCATCTTAGTGGATGGTGCATTTGATAGAAGATCATATGCGTCTCCTTTAATATCTGATGCTACAATTCTTTCAACGGGGGCATCTATATCAGAAGATATTCATAAAGTTGTTGATTTAACCGCTCATACAGTAAAATTATTGACCATAGAAAATGAAAAGGAAGAAGAAATACTCAAATTGGCTAATGAAATTTTTCAAAACTCAAAAATTGGGATAATTGATTCAAAAAACTCTATAAAAATGCTAGATATAGTAACATCATTAGACGCCGCTAGAGATATAATTGAAAATTTAAATAGCGATTCAAAATACGTCGCAATAAAAGGACCAATTACTGATAAATTATTAAACGATTTAATGGATTCTACTGAAAAATATAAAGGTGTTACATTTTTGGTGGAGGATGGAACAAAATTATTTCTAAGTAAAGGTATAATGGAAAGATTTCAAAAGAAAGGTGGTATTTTAAAAGTATTAAACCCAATAAAATTAATTGCTGTAACCGCAAATCCAACCTCTCCATTTGGGTACGAGTTTGATAAAAATGAATTTTTAAAATTATTAAAAGAAAATATTAACATCCCCATCTATGATCTTGGGCCTAATGATTAGATAAAACCATTTAGGCTAAAATTTGGAAGGTTTGATGGTTTTAAACATAAATAAAAAGTTGTAAATACAATTGGAAATTTAAAAAAATATTATACTTTAAGTGAAAAATTTGAATAAGAAAGCCGTAAATAGCAAATTGAACTTAGATTTTTCAATAGTAAAAAAAGCAAGAGAGACGGCAAGAAATATTGCTTTTGATACCCAAAAATTTATAGATCGCCACACTACAACCACAATTGAGAGAACCATATGTAGATTACTCGGCATTGATGGAGTAGATGAGTTTGGGGTTCCTTTACCGAATGTAGTTGTAAATAACATTTTAAAAGGTAAGGGACTTGGGATTGGTGCCGCTATCTTTATTGGAAATGCAATTCTCCTAAAAAAATTATCCCCTCAAGAGATTGCAGAAAAAATATCAAAAGATGAACTTAATCTGACAAAACTTCCAATGAATGATTTAACTGAAATAAAGACAACAATAATTAAGTTAGCTAAACAAAATCTAGAAAAAATTACAAAAAATAAAAAAAAGAGAGAAGCTTATCTTGAAAAATTTGGCGAAAAAGAAGGTCCTCTTCTATATATAATTGTCGCAACGGGAAATATTTATGAAGATATCACTCAAGCAAAAGCTGCCGCAAAACAAGGAGCAGATATCATTGCGGTCATAAGATCTACCGGGCAGAGTCTTCTTGATTATGTGCCTTATGGTGCGACAACAGAAGGATTTGGTGGTACTTATGCAACCCAAGAAAACTTTAGGCTTATGAGAAAAGCTTTAGATGAAGTTGGAGAAGAATTGGGAAGATATATAAGATTAACTAATTACTGTTCTGGACTTTGCATGCCCGAAATAGCAGCTATGGGAGCATTTGAGAGACTTGATGTGATGCTTAATGATGCTCTTTATGGAATATTATTTAGAGATATTAATATGAAAAGAACAATTATTGATCAATATTTTTCAAGGATGATTAATGCATTTGCAGGTGTCATTATAAATACTGGAGAAGACAATTATTTAACTACAGATGATGCATTTGAAGCAGCTCATACCGTGCTTGCTTCTCAATTTATAAATGAACAATTTGCTCTACTTGCTGGTTTAAAAGAAGAACAACTTGGTTTGGGTCATGCTTTTGAAATGAATCCTGATTTGGAAAATGGATTTTTATATGAACTTGCACAAGCTCAAATGGCAAGAGAAATATTTCCAAAAGCCCCCTTAAAATATATGCCCCCAACTAAGTTTATGTCAGGAGATATCTTTAAAGGCCATATTCAAAACGCTTTATTTAATATGATAACTATTATGACTAATCAGAAAATCCATCTACTTGGAATGCTAACCGAGGCCATACACACTCCCTTTATGTCTGATAGAGCATTATCTATAGAAAATGCGAAATATATTTTTAATAATATGAAGTCTTTAGGAGAAGAAATATCTTTTAAACGAGGTGGAATAATGGAAAAAAGAGTTAATGAAGTTTTAAATAAAGCTTACATACTTTTGAAAGAAATAGAAAAAGAAGGCTTATTCAGTACAATTGAAAAAGGAATATTTGCTGGAATAAAGAGGAAAATAAATGGTGGTAAAGGTTTGGAAGGTGTGATTGAAAAAGAAAAGGATTATTTTAATCCATTTATTGAATTAATGGTTCAAGAAAATCCAATTTAGAATTATTTGTTATTTACAAATTAAATAATATTAAGGAGAAGAAATATGAATAATAAATTTGATAAAACCCTTGATTTGACAAAAATTAAGCCATATGGAGATACTTTTAATGACGGAAAAGTGCAAATAAGTTTTACACTTCCAGTTGAAGACGATGAAAAAGCTATAGTGGCTGCAAAAATATTGGCTAGAAAAATGGCGGTAAAAAATCCCTCTGTTGTATACCATTGTCCACTAGAAAAAGGATTTACTTATTTTATTGTTTATGGAAGCTTAAATCAAACTATAGATTATACGGAAATTCATTTAGATGCAATAGATAAAGAAATTATGTCTAGAGAGCAAATAAATGAATATATAAAAGAAAATATTGAACGGAAAATTATAATACTTGGAGCAACAACTGGAACAGATGCACACACCGTAGGCATAGATGCTATAATAAATAGGAAAGGATATAAAGGCCATTACGGGCTTGAAAGCTATGAAATGGTAGAAGCTTATAATATGGGTAGTCAAGTACCAAATGAAGAATTTATTAAAAGAGCTTTAGAGTTGAAAGCTGATGTATTACTTGTATCTCAGACTGTTACTCAAAAAGATATTCATTTAAAAAATTTAACACAGCTTGTAGAACTTTTAGAAGGTGAAGGGTTAAGAGAAAAGGTTATGCTTGTTTGTGGAGGCCCTAGAATAACTAATGAACTTGCAAAAGAATTAGGATATGATGCAGGATTTGGACCAGGTAAATATGCTGAAGATGTAGCAACTTTTGCCATCAAGGAGATAGTAAATAGGAAAAAACTTTAATTATACTTTTCTTTTCCGCCACATAATGTAAATCACAAGAGTTGGCACTGCTATTATAATTAAAATAAGTATTATTAATATTACCCAATTAAATTCTACATCCCACACATCTTCATTTAATGAAGAGAAATCAGGATCAAGATATTTTATAATATTAAAAGCATAATAAGTTGTTATCATGGAAGAATATGATGTAGAACCATCTGATTTTGATTCTGAAAAGCCACCATCGATTGGATTCTGAGATTTTAAAATCCACTGAAGGATTGTTTCAGAATCCAGCTGGTTAGAATCTAATAAATTTACGGTAGAGACACAATAAAATGTTGTACTAATTAAACTTTTAGTAGGAGAGTCTGTTTGAGAAAACCCGCCGTAATTCAGAGAATCGGCAATATCGGAATTAAAAGATTCCATTATGTATTGAATAATTGATTCGTTTTGCAATGATAGATCACTAATATCTGTAAGGTTATTAACTCCCAAAACTGCATAATATGTACTAATTATTGATGAATTTAATGTTGAATTTCCGCCGAAACCACCATTGGAATTATAACAACTAATTATCCATTCCGTATGGTTCTGACTGTCGAAAATATTTTCTGAACTTAATAGATACAAAACTTTAACCGAAAAATATGTATTAAATACGGTTGGTAAGGAACTATTAAAATTTTTAAAACCACCATTTTCATGTATTGAGAGATTAATCCAATTGATAATTTCATTTTTATTATTAGTGCTAATTTCATCTAAGCTATCTAAAAGACTTAATGAAAGGAGTAGATAATAGAGGGTTATCAGAGAATTATCATCATACTCATCAAGTTCGGTTTGAACATTCTGAGCAAGTGTTGTTGCCAAAATATCTAAATCTTCTTGAGTTTCAAGTAAATCTAAATCTTCAAGCATTTTTAAAGCATAGTAGGTTGATTGTTCGGAAACGTAATGTTCTTCTAAAATTGAATTTGAATAGCCTTTATTTTCAATTCTATTATTGAGAATAAAATCAGTTAGATGGAATCTTCTTGATCTTGCGGTTACAGGGGAAAATATTGCTCCCAATGAAACTGAAATCAAACTCAATAAAAATAGTATAATAAAAATTTTATTCCATCTAATTTTTAAAGTCACTCTTAATGTGGGTTCTCTTTTTAGATCCAATTTATTATTTTAAAAATATTTGAAAATAAATAAAAGTATCGAATCAAATAATGAGCAAATTAAGTATAAGTGAGAAAAGATAAGGAATTAGAGATTATTCATTCAATTTTGAAAATTTCTGATATATCATGATATAATAGATTTGGATTTGAAGCAAATTGATTCGAGTTAATAAATAATTTTCTAAAAGAAGGCAATGATCCTAGTATGGAGCCTCCCAAAAAGATTGCAAATTGTTTGTTCTCGGGAATAAAAAAATTAAATAATTCAGAGACATCTTCATAATAAGTAGGTATTGCTACTATCGGTTCAGTATATTCTTCGATATGTACTTCTTGACCTTCTTTTATATCTTGACCTTCTAAATCTTGTATTTTTTGACCACAAAACGGACAAAATAAATGTTCTGAATCTGGAGGCAAATCTTTTTTACAATGAGGACATTTCCTTTTTATTTTTTGTAATTTTTTTTCAATACCTGTTTTTAAAAGAATATCAATCGTTGGTGTTTTCATAGTATTACCACAATATGGGCAAATTTTAATTCCTGAGCTTAAATCAACTAAATTTCCACATTTCTCACACGTATCTTGAAGGATAGATGTTCCTTCTTGAGAAATTAATGATTTTCTTTCTTGAATTTGCGGAGTTTCTGGAATTGCTGGAATTGGACCCAAATTTGGTAAAATTGTAATTAATTCTGCTTTTAATCTTTCAATAAAACCATTATAGGAAGAGTTGCCACCTGATACGACAATATTCTTTAATAATAATGCCCAATGTTCACTATTTATATTTCCAAGGCAATTTATAACAGCTTCTGGAATACTTTGGATATTATAACCCAAAATTGAAGGTTGAAATAAAATTTCAGGAGAAAGATACATAGACTCATTATAAATATTGATTGCTTCTCCATCAGGTAGAACATAACTTTGTTTTTCTGTTTTTACTTTTTCATTGATAGAGGAAGGATCTAAGGCAATATAACAAAATTTCTCAATAATTTCTCTTAAAATTACTTTTTGAGCAGAAAATTCTAAACTGATTCCTTGCCTTAGTAATAATGATTTTAAATTAAGACTTACATCAGCTCCAGCTAGTGTTAATATCTGGACAGCCGGATAAAAAATCTTTCCATCTATTATGGGAACTATATTAGTTAAACCTTCTCCACATTCAATAACTAAACCTGTAGTTAATCCGACAGAAAATAAAGATAATAATGGAGAGGGAATCATCATTAATTTTTTAACGCGATGTGTCTCGAAAAATACTCTTGCTATATATTCTTTTGTTTCTTTAGGGATATTTATTGGTTCGGAATATAATACTTCATATTCAGTCGGATTTATTCTTAGCAAATTATAGAAAATATGATTTAAAATTTCATAAAAGCTTTCCCACTGAGTAATATTTCCTCTTGAAATTGGATAGGTGATTTTTAAAACACCTCTCATCTTCATGCAGTCCTCTCCGACATAAATCATTTTACCCCTGGCTTCTCCTATATCTACCATGATTGATCTATATTTTTCAGTGCCAGTCATACATGGAAATACAATTCTAGGAATTTTATCTCCAGCAAATCCTATTTTTACATATGCTTCACCAATATCAATAATAATTGGAACATTTACGGGTATTTCCATGATATTTTTCCTAACTATTTCAATATTTTTGATTAAAGTATAATTTTTTTAATTATTAATTTGTTTATATATATTTTCTTATAATTTATTTTCTAAAATTTTGTTTTTTAATCTTTATTTTGATTATTTCTTTTCCTAAAATAAACATCATTAGATTAAAATTTAATTAATGACCTTTTTTAACTCAACAAAATAATTTTTAAGACTTTTTTGTGCAAAGCTTTTAAATTCCATATAATAATTTAATAAAATTTCACCCCATTTATTTAATTTAGTCCAACCTCCACCTCCATGACCTCCTCTTCCAATAGAGACTGCTGGTATTCCTGTTCTTACCTCAATCCTCTTTAAAATACTCCAAGCATATTTATAACTATAATGACAAATTTCTGATGCTTTTAATAAAGATTTTCCTTTGTTTTCTTTAATAGTCTGTAGTAATTTTGACCAGCCATCCCCCAAAATATTTTGATTATTATATTTAAACCAGATTTTAAACTCAAAATTGAGTTTTTCAATACGATTTATAATTTCTTTAGAATTTTTTTTTTTAATAGCCATTTATAATCACTAAATATTTAATTTATTTTATTTTCGAGTCAAAATAAATAATCAAAAAAAGTAATTCGCCGTACTTTCAATTATTATTAAAGCTAATTCGATTTCTTTATTTCCATTAGCACTGTAATTCATATGCCCCGGCAATAAATATTTTACATCTAATTGGCTTAAAAGTCTAATCGAATTTTTCAATTTTTCTAAAGATCCTCCAGGAAAATCAAATCTTCCAAATGCACCACCCGAAAACACTACATCTCCACTTATTAAAATTTTATTTTTTTGGTCATATAAACAAATTGATCCTTCACTGTGTCCAGGAGTATATATAATCCGAAACTTATATTCTGCACAGGATATTTCTTGATTATTTGTAAGTTCATTAACATCTATTGGAATTATCTTAACTTTAAAAGTTTGTGGCCCGAGTCCCAAATTCCCCGGAAATATTGCTGAAATATCTGCATTTTTAATAGTTCTTGCTGCATGCCCAAAAGCATAAATTTTAGGAGGATTACTATTCATTTTTAACAATAATGGATAGATACCTAATAGATGATCAACGTGAATATGTGTTAGAATCACTTTTTTAATGTTTTTATATGATAGATTTAATTTTTCCATCTCTTCTATTAAACTTTTAAATGAAATGCCGTTTCCAGTATCTATTAACGTTAAATCTGTCTTGTCTTTATTAGAAATAATATAATTATTGGCATCTAATGTAGGTGTTTCTTTAAAATAATAAACGTTATCAATAATTTTATATCCTTTTTTTGTATATATATTTCCGATATTAAACATCTTTAATCAGTAAGAATACAAATTCTATTCTATATTTAATATTCACTTAATTTGAATAATAAATTAAAAATTTTTGTTCTAATTTAAGATTAAATATAAAATACCTAATTAATCCAGAAATGATAAGAAATTTTAAACCTAATCCTATGATAATGTTAATATGATTTTATTATGTTCTATATATATAAATATAAATTAATTTGATTTATTAGTAAATAAAATCTACAATAAATTAATAATATAAAAATTAGGTGATAAATAACTATGACGGACGAAACAGTCAATGAAATATATTTAAGGACTTATCCCAAGGTAATTTTTTTGTGGCCTACTCTATTATCTTCTTTTACGTTATGGATCATTACAATAATCCTCAAAGTCATGGGAGGGACAATTTTTACAGATTCACAATCAATTTTATCATGGTTCTGGTTAATAATTTTTGCATTTAATATATTTGTAATGGCTTTTGATTTTCAGAGTACGAAATTTTTCCTATTATTGGCAGCAATTGTCGTTATAATATTGATAATTTTTATTTTGTGGCAAATGGGAGTAT